>SXGQ01125367.1_pt1 | contig 45455 bp, 54 predicted proteins | sample 3178371 | NCBI WGS metagenome assembly SXGQ01 (sample SAMN11356859, study PRJNA531348) | freshwater metagenome | isolation source: freshwater sample F1-20 | place: China: Fuxian Lake, Yuxi | collected 2017-12-25 | reverse complement strand
TCTTGCCGCAAAGGAAGAGCGGTTTGCACAAGCAATAGCAAGGGGAAGATCACAGACTGATGCGGCAATAGATGCGGGATATGCAGTATTGTCGGCCCATGTCCAAGGGTCACGTCTAATGAAGAAGGACAAGATCAAAGCAAGAGTAGTACAGTTATGTAGTGGTACAAGTGCGACTACTTCAGACGTTAGGGAAGAGCATCTAGCACAGTTGATATCATTAAGGGAAGCCGCAATGAGTAAGGGGCAGATTAGTGCGGCAATTAAAGCAGAGGAGCTGAGAGGGAAAGTATTGGGGTTGTATATTGAACAGAGTGTAGTTGCTGATATTACTACTCACTCGTCACTAGACGATGCTAATCCTACGGAACTTCGGTCTGCAATACAGTCAGCCATAGATAAACTCGGACTCATCAAGACTATCAATACTATCGATGTAGTCCCGAACAGTAATAATGTACACGAACTAATGAATTGATTTGAACTATACTATCAATGCACAATTATATTCTTTGCCTATGCTTGGACTATACTTGCATCGATGCAAAGTGTTGTTGTTGTAACGTAGAGTAATGCTGTCGAACTCTACGGCAATAGGATAATGAGTGGCGAATCCTGCGTTCGTCTGTTTAAACGTGACCCCCACCCCCCCCCTCCCGCCCGTAGCTCCGCTACTAGCACTACCCCTCTACATATGCGTATAATTCTAGGGGACCACCCACTTTCCATGCGATGGCCCCCTAAAAAATTTTTATATAATAACAACCCGTAGCGGTCCTGCTGCATATACCGTCTGTGTTATGCGTTGCTGTCTGCCTAACTCCCACACAGGAACCCACATCAGTCTGTATAGTCTATGCCGCGTGATTATCGTGATCGTATTGTCGCGCATCGTTATGTGCATACGGTATACTCTTTGTATCTTTAGACACGATGTTAAAGTTCTCTCTTGGTGTATCGGCATATAGCACCTCTAGATCCATCCCCAAGGCGTTGAGGACAGCCATAGTGGCCTTTATGCTTGGGTTACAGTCCACAGTCTCCATATTCTTAACGGTGCTCAGTGGTACTCCGCTGATCGCAGATAGTTTATTGAAAGAGTATCCTTTCTTCGTGCGTTCCTCGAAGATGATCTCTCCTAGCCAAGCTGTACTGTTACGCATCTCTACTGCTCCCTGTTGTACTGTTACGCATATTTACTGCTCCTCTGTATCATACGCGCAAGATATTCTAACTCTTGTTTGTTTATTTTATTAAGTTGCTCAAGGTTTTTTATCTGTGCCTTGAGATCCTCACACTCCATAACACGCTTGGACATCGACGCTTCCCGCTCACGTGACAGGTCCAGCATGAACTCCAAGTGTCTTATACGTTCTTCATAATCTTCCATTACGCTGTAGCTCCATGTTCATCGTCGTCGGTAAACACATCCGCTCCATGTGCATCATCTGTAAACACACCACGGTATGAAGCACCAACAAACACATCTTCAGGCTCGAAGAATTCAACGAAGTGATTCATTACTGTATGTACATTAAATGGCTTACACGAGAAGATATCGATATACGCACCACCATTTAGATCAACGAAGTGACCATTGATGGCTGAAGTCTCAATCATCTGCACGAGTGTGTAACCTGCTTTGAGTGGGTCATGCTTCGCGAAGTGTTCAACCATAGGCTTACCATATGCAACCATGTCGATCAGTTCTACAAGTTCCTGAACCCACGCAGTAAGAGCATCTCCGCTTTTAATGTTATCGTTACACCCACGAGCGTCAATAATGAGATGGTAACCCCAAGCATCTGGATTCTCTTGAAACACTTCACCAGCTATAGTTCCACGCAATACATTTGTGTCTTCCATATTCATTATCCTTTCACTGCAGCGTCAGTGCTGCTGTAGCATGGCTACTACCGTAATTGCGTTACGGCAAGTGGTTATCTAAGTTATCCACACTCTGTCGCACATTTTGGCTAACGGCGTGAGCCGGGCTGTAACCCTTATTCTATATGGTGTCTTGCATTTTTGCAAACGGTACTTTGCATTTTTGCAATGTACTAGGGTCTTGACAAGCACCCCCATTTAGCCCCATATGGGGGGGGAGGGGGGGTAAGAACCCCCGCCGCAACTAAAGTTGCTGGTTATAGAAATACAGTCTCTCTCTTAAGGAAACACGAAGAAAGAGTGTGTTTGGGTTACGGAATAAGGAAACATTAAGCTTTACAGATAAATTAAGGATAGTTGCGCCTTTTTTAGGGAATAGTAAAAGTGCCTGTAAAATCTAAGAAAAGCACAGTCAATGCTTCGGGGAACTACACGAAGCCTGAGCTACGGAAAAGATTGTTTAACTCCGTAAAAGCTGCTAATGTTCAAGGTACTGCTGCTGGTCAGTGGTCGGCTAGGAAAGCACAGCTACTAGCCAAGAAGTATAAAGCAAAAGGCGGGGGATACCGTGACTAAATCTCAGAAGCATTTTCTACCTAGTGGTAAAGAGTACATGGGTGCTACGCATAAGGCTGGTAGTAAACTTATGACTGGAGCAAAACATACTGCTTCGAGCAAAAACCTCTCACACTCAAAGCCTAAAGCTTCAAAAAAGAAATGAAGTCACCACAGAAATCTCTTCGTGACTGGGGAAGCCAGAAGTGGCGTACCAAGTCCGGTAAGCCTTCTAGTAAGACTGGTGAGCGTTATTTGCCAGAAGCTGCGATAAAGGCTTTGTCACCTGCAGAATATGCAGCGACAACGAAAGTTAAGCGTATGGGTAAAGCAAAGGGTAAGCAGTTTGTGCGGCAACCGTCTAAAATTGCTGCGAAGACTGCGGGTTATAGATAACAATGCAAAAACGCAATCCTGTTACACACAGAACACCAGAACAGACCAAGAAGCACAATAATACATATGGTGCTACTAAGAAGGCTGTAGCCAAGCGCGTGAAGAATAACGCAGCTAGACGTGTTATGCTAAAAGAAGGTGGTGTTGCAAAGGGTGATGGTATGGACGTAGATCATATCAAGCCACTTCGCAAAGGCGGCTCTAACAAACGTTCCAATCTTCGCGTCGTCTCCAAGGAGCGAAATCGCGGTTGGCGAAATGGAGTATAGTTATATAATGAGAAAACTTATTATCCTCGTGGGATTGCTGTTCTCTACTGCGGTGTATGGACAAGCAGCTTGTTCAGACGCTGTAAAGACACATGAGGAAATTGTAAAGAAGTATGGTGAAAAACCATTCTTTGATATGCACGAACAGCAGACAAGACAGCTTATATTGTATATGAATCCAGAAACTGGTACGTGGACGGTATTCGCTTATAAGCCAGAACTCAATCAGCTTTGTGCAGTTACTGCTGGTGATGGTTTCAAACCTGCCGAGTCTAGGTTCGATCCGTCTTTGTAATTAAGAGAGGTTCGTGGCTCTCACCTTCGGGTGATCCACAACTTTTGGTCTATGTGTATGGAAACATAGACCTCCCAACCGTGTTGGTAACCGTCACGGAATATAAATTGGCCTTTGTTTAACACTGGCTGGGTCAACAAATACGGGGTCCATATCCGGTATTGGCTAACGGATTTCTTTCAACGCTGTTGCTACGGCAGCAGTCCCCACGGGTTCCGGCCCGTGGTTTTCATTACCTATTGTATTCCAAAAAAAGTAGTGTATTATCGTAAGTCCGGGGTTGTTGAAGCCTCGGACTTCATTATACATAGTACCTGTCGCTCACGTGTCTTTATGCGTGACAGGTGCTTTTTTTGTCTCGAAAGGTAGTCGATGTTTAAATCTAACTCAAATCCAATGTTTCGGTCTTCCTTTAGCGAGAGTATTTTTAATCATAAATACGCTCACGAAGGTGCTGAGACGTGGGCAGAACTTGCAGTTACTCTTGTAAAAGATGTATGTGGTGATCTTCTGTCGCCAGATGACAATGATCATTTGGTTCGTGCCATCACTGAACTCAAGTTCATTCCCGGTGGACGTTACCTGTACTACGCTGGTCGTCCTAACAAGTTCTTCAACAACTGTTACTTGCTTCGCGCAGAAGAAGACTCCCGCGAAGATTGGGCTAATCTTTCTTGGAAGGCAGAGTCCTGCCTTATGACGGGTGGTGGTATTGGCGTTGATTATTCTGTTTACAGGCCGTCCGGTTCTATTATTAATAAAACTGGTGGTTTTGCGTCTGGCCCGATCCCGAAGATGGAAATGATCAACGAAATCGGTCGGCGAGTTATGCAAGGTGGTTCTAGGAGATCTGCAATTTATGCATCACTGAACTGGCAGCACGGCGACGTTCGAGATTTTCTTGCAGCCAAGGATTGGCACTCTATGCCAGTTGGAAAGACTGGTAAGTCTCTCTGGGATATTAAGCAGGATGACTTCAATTTCCCCGCCCCGCTTGACATGACGAACATCAGCCTGAACTATGATACAGATTGGCTTGATAAATATAAAACGACTGGCGATTACGGTGCTACGTTTAAACAGAACGTGAGACAGGCAATGGAGTCTGGTGAGCCGGGCTTTAGCTTCAACTTCTATGAGCAAGAAAACGAAACACTACGCAACGCATGTACAGAGGTGACCAGTGCTGATGATTCTGATGTTTGCAATCTTGGTAGCATTAATCTTGGACGCATAGAGTCTTTGGATGAGTTTCGTGCTATAGTAGAACTTGGAACCAAATTCTTAATTTGCGGGACTTTGAAAGCCAAATTGCCGTACTCCAAGATCTATGAAACACGAGAGAAGAACCGTCGTCTCGGCCTTGGTCTGATGGGTATGCATGAGTGGCTCATCAAACGCGGATATAAGTACGAAGTTGTTCCTGAACTTCATCAATGGTTAGCTTCTTACAAGGAGTTGTCAGATAAAGCGTCAAGAAGTACGGCTGATCGTTTTGGGGTGTCTCGCCCTGTTGCTAATAGAGCTATTGCCCCCACAGGTAGTATCGGCATTCTCGCGGGTACTTCTACAGGCATTGAGCCAATATTTGCAGTAGCATATAAGCGCAGATACCTCGTTGGCGAGTCAACGTGGAAGTATCAGTATGTGATCGACAGCGCAGCACAGGAAATGATTGACCTTTACGGCACAGATCCTAAAGACATTGAGTCTGCGATTGATCTTTCTGTTGACTATGAGCGTCGTATTAAGTTCCAATACGATGTTCAGAGCTACGTAGACATGTCTATCTCATCGACCATTAACCTTCCTTCGTGGGGTTCAGAGCATAATAACGAGGATAAAGTGCCCTTAATGGCTGAAACACTCGCTAAGTATGCTCACGGGCTACGTGGATTTACGTGTTACCCAGATGGATCACGTGGTGGTCAACCACTCACGTCAGTGCCGTATCATCTTGCGATCCAACACTTGGGTGATGAATTCGAAGAAGCTGTTGGAACTCACGATATCTGTGATATTTCTGGAAAAGGCGGCTCTTGCGGTGTATAACACTTGCATTATATAACGAATCAGTCTACGGAAGAGAGTGTATGTAAACCACTCTCTTCCGTAGGACTTTAACATGGACGTAGTAAATAATCCGAAGCACTATGCTTCTGGTAGGAAATATGAGCCAATTGATATATTGGAAGCATATTTCCCTCAAGAGCCACTTCTGTGGCAGGTTGTAAAGTATTGCTCTAGGTTCAACCGTAAGTCAGATCCACTTATTGACCTTAAGAAGGCAGAGTGGTATTTAACTCGCAAGTTAAACAAGATTCACGCTGGTGAAGAATACTTTCACTACGTAAGTCCTGTTATTATGGTTGATGTAGTAATAAGCGACTGGTTTGACTCTTATGGTCAAGATCCAGTTGCAAGGCATGTATCTGAAGTAACACGTCGTATTATGGCGTGTGTGCATCATATGCACGAGGATGGTGATATCTTCGAACTTTCTTTGGCTCTAACAGAGCTTCAGTTTGCAATTGATATGCTTAGTCAACAAAGTTTCTCAAAGAAGTATGATATTGAAGATACTTCTCTGACGTTTGATGAATATCAAGACGATGCTTTGTTGACCGCCATCTATCCAAAAGATATCGCTTTGATGTATCCTGCTTTGGGACTATGCGGTGAAGCAGGTGAAGTAGCTGAAAAAGTCAAGAAACTTTATCGTGATAACGATGGAGTAATTACACCTGAGTTTAAGAACTCATTATGCAAGGAGTTAGGTGATGTTCTTTGGTATGTTTCGGCCCTTAGTAAAGATGTTGGACTCAGCCTCAATGAAGTTGCGTTCGGAAATCTTGCAAAGTTGGCAGATCGACAGTCACGAGGTAAACTTAAAGGAGACGGTGATGAACGCTGAAACAAGTATTAATATCGATATCTTCCCAGAACTCGACGATGAAGGTATTTCATTGGTCATGGTTTTCCCTGATGATGGCAGCACTGCTGAATTCTTCTCGTGGGATGATATCATTGAAGACATGTTTGAAATGTCTTCGCTTGAAAACGATGGTAAGATTCCAGACGCGGATAAGGAATATCTTATGAGTGTTGCAGCGTCTATGACTGATGCTGCTAACACAATTCGGACTCGTGTAATTGAATCAATTTAATATCAATAGTCTACAAGAACTACACCGGGCTATTGAGATTCTGCAGCGTAAAGAGCAGGTCGAAGCAGCCCGGTCAAGTCTTGTAGAATATTGCAAGTTACAATACGACGGATATAAAGATCCACCACACATTAAGCTATTGGCTGAAAAGCTTGAAGCTGTAGAGCGTGGTGAAATCAAACGACTTGCAATTTCATTGCCACCAAGGCATGGAAAGTCTGCTCTTACTTCAGAAAACTACCCAGCTTGGTTTTTAGGAAGAAATCCAAGCAAGTACGTAATCTTCGCGACATACGCGCAAGAACTAGCGGATGACTTTGGACGTAAAGTACGTAACCAAATTCGCGATGAAGAGTTATACCAGAAGATATTCCCCGGAACGTTTCTAAGCGGTGACTCTCAATCCGCTAGACGATTCATGCTCAACGAAGGCGGTACATACTTCGCCGTTGGTGCTGGTGGCCCAATTACAGGGCGTGGTGCTCACCTTCTGGTTATTGATGACATTATTAAAGGTCGTGAAGACGCAGACTCATCTGCCATTCGTAGACAGGTTATTGATTGGTATAAGTCAGTAGCGTATACTCGTCTTATGCCCGGTGGTGCAATTATTATTATTGGCACAAGATGGCACGAGGAAGATCTAATTGGTTGGGTTATTGCTAATTCACCTCATGAAAAATGGGATGTCGTCAACTTACCAGCCATCGCAGAGGACGATGATGTCCTTGGTCGAGAAGAAGGCGAAGCTCTTTGGAAAGAATCTTATCCTGTTGAGCGTCTGCTTGAAATTAAAAACACAGTTGGAAGCAGAGAGTGGTCTGCGTTATTTCAACAAAGTCCTACAGCGGAAGATGGAAATATCTTCAAGCGCGACTGGTGGCAGTGGTGGGACAAGTCTCAACCGCCAGACTGTGAATATGTAATCCAGTCATACGATACTGCTTTCTCTATAAAGACATCAGCAGATCCAACGTCAATACAAACTTGGGGTATCTTTCTTAAGGACGACGGACCACACGCAATACTTCTTCATCGTTTAAACAGACGAATGGAGTTCCCGCAGCTACGTTCGGAAGCTCAACAGTTGTATAAGGACTGGAAACCTGATAATGTAATCATTGAGAAGAAAGCTTCAGGTCAATCTCTCATACAGGATCTTCGTCGTGCTGGCATTCCCATTAACGAGTATTCTCCAGACAGGGATAAAGTTTCACGAGCACATAGCGTCGCACCACTTGTCGAGTCTGGTAGAGTTTGGATTCCAAAAAAAGCTTGGGCTGAAGATTTTATTAACCAACTTACATCATTTCCTAACGGTCGTAATGACGACGATGTAGACGCATTTACACAAGCTATGATCAGGCTTAAGTCTGGGTGGTTCTTGCAGCATCCAGAAGACCCGGAAGAAGCAGAATACGAAGTTCCTACTAGGAAAGCTTACTGGTAGCACATTTCGTTGACGTTTTGTAAGTTACATGTTATAGAATACTTATTGTGCCGTGTTTAAACATACGGTGTTTATGGAAAAATCTTTCAAATGGTAGATACAGCCGTAGTGCTTAATGATATTGATGAGAATCAAGAGACTGAAATCATTATGGAGCCAGATGGTTCTGTAATTATTAACGTTGGCCCAGAAGACTCTGACGAGCCTGAGTTTAGTGAAAATCTTATCGAATATATGGAACAGGACGATGTTGAAGAAATTGCATCAGACCTTATCGATGGATTTAAGAACGACCTAGAGTCCCGCAAGGATTGGGAAGCTACATATAAAGAGGGTATTGAGATCCTCGGTCTTAAGCTTGAAGATGTAGACTATCCATTTCCGGGAGCGTGTGCCGCACATCACCCAATGATGCTTGAGGCAGCACTGCAGTTTCAAGCACGTGCAATTTCTGAACTATTCCCCGCTGGTGGACCAGTAAAATCAAAACTTATGGGTACTGCGTCACCTGAAACCTTGTCTCAGGCTGATCGTGTTCGTGATTACATGAACTATCAACTCACAGAAGAAATGGAAGAGTATTTTGATGAACTTGACACTATGTTGTTCCATCTACCGCTCTCTGGTAGCACGTTTAAAAAGACTTATTACGACTATCACTTTGAGCGTCCAGTATCTAAGTACGTTCCTGCAGAAGATTTCGTAATTTCCTACCACACGACGGATCTTAAAACTTCCCCAAGGTTCTGTCACATCATTCGTATGGATGAAAATGAAGTTCGTAGGCATCAAGTCAGCGGTTTCTATGTAGATATTGATCTTGGTGAGCCAAAGAACGAAAAAGACAACGAAGTACGCGAAGCAAAAGAAGAAATTGTTGGTATTAAGAGGTTTGAATCCAAGGGAACACGTAAACTCCTTGAATTTCACGTAGATCTTGACATTGAAGGCTTTGAAGACCTTGATTCTTCAGGTGAACCTACCGGAATTAAGCTTCCATACGTAGTTACAATTGACGAATCTACCGAAGAAGTACTGTCAATTCGTCGTAATTATGAAGAAAATGACCCTAAAAAGCAGAAACTAATGTGGTTTACACATTACAAGTTTCTTCCGGGACTTGGTTTCTATGGCATGGGTTTGCCACACATTCTGGGCAATTTGCAGAAGACCTCAACTGCTATTTTGCGTTCTTTGGTCGATGCTGGTCAATTTGCCAACCTTCCAGCAGGATTTAAGGCTCGTGGGGTTCGTATCGATGGTGGTGATACACCATTGTCGTTCGGCGAATTCCGTGATGTGGAAGGCTACGGGGACGATCTGAACAAGGCTATCATAACGATACCAGTAAAAGAGCCATCTCAGACCCTGTTCCTTTTGCTTGGTCGTATCATTGATGACTCTCGCCGTCTTGCGTCAGTCGCTGATATGAATGTCTCTGACATGAATAGTGAAGCACCAGTTGGTACTACACTTGCCATGATGGAGCAGGGCGTAAAGGTGATGTCTGCTATTCACAAGCGTCTTCATCGCGCACAGCGTATGGAATTTAAGATTCTTTCACGTATTAACCGTGACTTCTTGCCAGAAGAGTATCCATACGACGTTGAAGGCGGCACAAGATCAATCTTCAAAGCAGATTTTGACAGCCGTGTAGACGTTCTGCCTGTTTCAGATCCTAATACTTTCTCTGAGTCTCAGCGTATCTTGAGAGCACAGACACAGTTGCAGTTGGCTACGCAACTTCCACAGCAGCATGATCTTCGTGTAGCTGTCAGGCGTATGCACGAAGCACTTGGTACTTTGAACATTGAAGAAGTACTTGCACCAGAACGTGGGGCCAAGCCAATGGACCCTGCGACAGAGCTATTCACGGTTATGAACGGTAATCCTATTAAGGCTTATGCGTATCAGGATCACAATGCTCATGCACAAGCGCATATGGCACAGCTACAGATCATTCAAGGAATGGCAATGCAGAATCCTGCACTGCAACAGGTAATTCCAATGCTCTTGGCACACGTCGCAGAGCACCAAGCTTACATGATTCGTCAACAGGTAGAAGCAGTTTCCAACATAAATCTTAACCCTGCTCCTGACTATGATAAGTCTAATCCTTCGAAGGATGATGAATACGTCACTCTTGATCCTGAAGTCGAGACGTTCATTGCACAGAAACAAGCTTTGGCAATGCAGCAGTTGGCTCAACAGGCTGCACAAATGGCTCAGATGCAGCAGCAACAGATGGCTGCACAAGATCCAGCAATGCAAATGGCACAAGCAAAACTGCAGTTAGATGGTGCTAAGTTACAAGCAGACGTACAAAACGATCAGCAGAAACTAGCTCAGAAGAATCAGGAACACCAAGACAAGCTTTCAATTGAAGTCGCAAAGCTGCAGCAAAAAGGGCAGCTTGATCGTGAACAAATGAGGGCTGACCTTGCTACTGTTATAGCAAATAGAGGAAGTCAATAGTGGCTAGTAAAGGAATGGGGATAAAAACGTCAGTAAAGTCTGGTAATTTCCTTCCTACGAAGTCTGGCGCGGGTATGACTGAGAAGGGTGTTAAGGCATATCGTCGTGCCAACCCCGGATCTAAACTAAAAACTGCCGTAACTGAATCTGATCCAAGTCCTGCTCGTGCAAAACGTAGGAAGTCATATTGCGCTAGATCTGCTGGTCAGATGCGCGACTTTCCAGAAGCAGCAAACAATCCGAATAGTCGTCTTAGACAAGCTCGTAAAAGATGGAAGTGCTAATCGTGATGAAACAATGATCTTAAACTATTAAAGGACAATACAATGGCAGACTTACCGAAAAAAAAACCTGTTCCACCTGTTCCTTATGGTGATAATGATGTTAATGACTATATGCAAGGTAAAACAAATAAGAAACAATTATTAGCGCGAGTTGACGATAGATTTGGTAGAAAAGATCCTATGGAATATAGGTCTGATGAAGAACAAAACTTATCTCAAAAAATGAGAAATATGGGTTTTAAAAAGGGCGGTGTTATTAAAGGTAAATCTGTACCACAGTCTCAAAAGAAGAATCGTAAGAAAATCTAATAATGATCAATCGTAGTTCAATGCCTCAACAAATCGAAAAGGGAGTACGTAAAGTGCGTGGAATGGGAGCAGCAAAGAAGGGTGGCGGGTGCGTCACTGGTAAGGGTTACAAGCGTGGTGGTATGGTTGCCAACGCCGACGACAGTATGATGGTCGCAGGTAAGGCAGGTATGGCTGCTAAGATGGGTAAATCCTCAAAGACACTCCGTGGTAAGGCTCGTCCTGCAATGGCTCCTAAGCCCATGCAGAAGGCTATGTCGCCACAGATGCCAATGCCTCCAATGTCGGATCAGATGATGCGCGATGGTGGAATGGTTAAGAAAAAGATGCAGTACGGCGGTATGGTTAAAGGAAAGATGTACTAATGCCCTTGGGTAAAGACGTATCTAAAAACATCAGGGAACTGATGCGCGATAATCAGAAGACTGGCAAAGAACGTGGCATGGGTGGAAAGCCTCGGTCACGTAAGCAGATGGTTGCTATAGCACTACAAGCTGCTGGTAAGAAGAAAAAGCGTTAATACAGTATATACTTTCGTTAGCCAAAGTATTGCGTTTAAAATACTATATGATTACTTGATATATAGTGTTAAAACGTGAGAACAAAATGACGGATACTGTAATTCAACTTAAAGTAGTTCCAAAAGAAGAGCCTAAGACAGATCAAGAGAACCATGAAAAGATCAAGGAAGATCTTATTAAGGGTTTAGACTCTGTTGGTCCTGTTAGCTGGATAGTCGGCATAGCCCGTACTACAGAAGGTAATCTCATAAACTTTGGTTCTACTGTTGACCTAAAGGAATACGTATTTGGAATTAGTGTGCTTCAACATCTGATGCACCAAGCAATAAATGATTCTATTTCAGATGAATAAAAATACTGACGTAGAGACATTTGTTTATTACTTGCTTGAAAGAATTCGCAAAGACATTACTGGTCAGCAAGAGTCTGTTCATTCAGGAAATGTTTCCTCAATGGAAGATTACAGGTTCAGAATTGGCGTTCTCAAAGGTTTAAACATGTCGATAGACTCGATTAAATCTCTAGTCAAGGTGAACGAAGAAGATGAGTAAAGAACTTTTACCTACGCCATGTGGTTGGCGTATTCTTATTGAGGTTTCTGACATCCAGAATGTCACTGCTGGTGGAATCCATATCCCTGATATGGCTAAATCAAATGAGCGAAACCTTACAAGTGTTGGAAAGATCGTAAGGCTAGGAAGTCTTGCCTACAATCGTCCAGACCTTGGCATTAATGATCCTTGGGCAGCGATTGGCGACTACGTAATCTTTGGTCGTTATGCTGGTTCACGCATCGAACTTGATGGCAAGGAATATCGTCTCATGAATGACGAAGAAATTCTTGCAGTCATTCCAGAAGAAATCAAGGCAAAGATCAAGCGGGTATAACGTTACCTCTTGCAATTTTATCACATGGGGAGTACCATGCAGTTAGAAACTGACACAGAAGACACTATTATTGAGCTTGATGACAAGGCTCCGTTTCTCGAAACAGAACCACTTCGCGACAAGCTATCTAACATAGAACCAGAAGTAAAGCAGGAAGATAAGAAACCTGCGGATACTTCAGACGAAGATTCTGATAGTGAAGATCTCGACGAGTACGGTGAACGTGTTCGTAAGCGTATTTCAAAAGAAGTTTGGAAGCGTCGAGAGGCTGAACGTAAGAACAAAGAACTAGAAGACCGTTTAAACGAAGTCATGGGATCTTATAAAGAAACCCATACTAATTTGATCCGGTCTAACGAGGCTGCACTTTCTGCTCGTGAAGAGGCCATTAAGTCTGAGTTTGAGAAAATCCAGACTACTTACAAGAACTCTTATGACAGTGGTGACACTGATGAGATGTTCAGGGCTACTGACCGACTTACAGATCTCAAGGCAGAGCTTCGTGACATTGAGGGATTTAAGGGTCGTCTTAAGCGGGAAGCCGCTGTAGAAGAGCCTGTACAGAGGCCAAGATCAAACGGACCAGATGAACGTGCCGTTGATTGGGCTTCAAAGAATGAATGGTTTGGTAAGGATGTCGCAAAGACAGGTGCTGCCTATGCCATTGATGCGAGTCTGAAGTCGGAAGGTTTTGATCCTTCTTCAGATGACTATTACGAGGAACTTAATAATCGGCTTTATAAAGAGTTTCCTTCCCTTGCAAAGAAGGAAGCACCTAAAGCAGGAGTTAAATCATCCTCGCAGCAAGTAGCTGGGGTTTCGCGTGGCTCCACTAGCCGCCAAATAAAGCTTTCTCCATCACAAGTACAGATGGCAAATAAGCTTGGCGTTCCACTTGCCGAATATGCGCGTTATTTAAAATAAGGGATATTGAAATGCAACCAGCCCGTAAAACACGAGATGAGATTTCTCGCAAGAAGACTTACCGTCCACCTTCCGTCCTTGATATGCCTACACCTAACAGTGACGATGTTGAATATCGTTGGATTCGAGTAGCAATTCGAAACGAAGATGACGCTAAGAATTTATCCAGCCGTCGCCGGGAAGGCTGGGTTCCTGTTATGCAGGACGAACATTCCGGTTTTGATGGTCCTTCTGTAGGGGATGGAAAGTACACTGGAGCAATTGGTATCGGTGATCTGGTTCTCATGAAGAACAGCTTTGAGAATAATGAATCTCGTAGAGATTATTATGCTGGAAAGACTAGTACTCAAGAAGAAGCAGTTGACAACGATATGATGCGCGAACAGCACCCTTCTATGCCTTTATTGAGGGAGCGTAAATCAACCTCAACTCGTGGCACTCGGAAAAATAAATTTGATGATTAATTTAATTTCGGGGCCACAGCTAACTAGGAGTTAAAAAATGGCTGCTTATGGCTTTAAGCCCCACCGCCACCTTTCGGGTGGTGTAATTCGCGCACAGGAATATCTTATTTCTGCTTCGTACACGACTAAAATCCACACTGGTGCTCCAGTAAAAATCGTTTCGGGTTTTATCAACCTTGCAGCGGCTGGTGACACTATGGTTGGTATCTTCGGAGGTGTCTCTTATGTCAACTCCGCAGGTGAGACGAAGTTCTCTCGCTATTGGACTGGTGAAGCAAGTGCAACAAACATCAAGGCTTTTGTCTATGATGATCCTGATATCTTGTTCTCCTGCTATGACGATGGTGTTTCAGACTACTTGACACAGGCTGATGTTGGCACGACTGGCGATCATGTCGCTGGTACTGCAAGTGACATCACTGGCGTGTCTGGTGCGATGCTTGATACATCCACTGTCGGCACTGACGCTGGGTTCCGTTTGATTGGTCTTGTACCATCACCGGGAGCCGCTTTTGGAACAGCAAATGGTACACAGGCAGAAGTGATCGTCTTGATCAACGAACACCTGTATGCTCGTTAATAGGGAGAATGAACAATGATTAATCGCGCACAAATCCTCCGGGAACTTGAACCCGGCCTCCATGCTCTCTTTGGCATTGAGTATAAGCGTTATGAAAATCAACACGCTGCGATTTTCGACGCAATGACCTCTGATCGTGCTTTTGAAGAAGAAGTGTTGATCGTCGGTTTTGGTGCTGCTCCTACGAAGGCAGAAGGTCAGGGAATTTCCTATGACGACGCTGCTGAATCGTGGGTGTCTCGCTACAACCATGAGACGGTTGCCCTCGGCTTCCAGATCACGGAAGAGGCAATGGAAGATAATCTTTATGATTCTCTTGCAACTCGCTACACGAAGGCTCTTGCCCGTTCTATGGCCCATTCGAAGCAGGTTAAGGCAGCATCTGTGCTGAACAACGCCTTCGCTGCGTCTGGCTACACGGGTGGCGATGGTAAGACTCTCTGCGCCACTGATCACCCTCTCTGGGGTGGTGGTACACTGTCGAACCGCGCTGCTGCAGACATCTCTGAAACGGCACTGGAAAATGCTTTGATCTCAATCGGCGATTTCGTCGATGATCGTGGCCTTCCAATCGCTCTTCAGGCTTCCCGTCTGATCATTCCTAATGAATTGACGTTCGTTGCAGAGCGTCTCCTCAAGACGGAATATCGTCCGGGTTCTGCAGACAATGATGTCAACGCAATCGTTTCGACTGGCGTTATTGGTGGTGGCTACACCGTCAACAACTACCTCACCGATCCAGATGCGTGGTTCATCAAGACTGACTGCCCAGATGGCCTGAAGATGTTCCAGCGTCGTTCGCTTAAGACGGCAATGGAAGGTGACTTTGAGTCGGGCAACGTGCGTTACAAGGCTTCTGAGCGTTATTCGTTCGGTTGGTCTAACCCACGTGCCATCTACGGTTCGCCGGGCGTCTAATAGGCTACAGGGGGAGGGAAAAATCTCTCCCCCTTTTTCAACTTGTACTGACAGCCTTGGCTGACTTTGCGAGACAGTACAATTTAACGCAATAGGAGACTACAATGGGTTCGACTACTTTTTCAGGTCCAGTTACATCTAAGGCTGGATTTATTACTGGTACTGATGTAAACTCTACTTTGACGGCTTCTGCAGCTATTACGCAGGAAACGTACAATGGTCAGATTATCAATCTTTCTGCTGCCGCTGGTATGACAATTACTCTTCCTGCTGCAACTGGTACAAATGCTATGTATCGTTTTGTTGTTTCGACGAGTGTTACAAGCAATAGCTATATTATCCAAGTAGCAAATGCTACTGACATAATGATTGGAACAGCAAGTGTTGCTGGTACTACTGGGACAGTGTTTAGCACCGTTGCAGCTTCTGATACTCTTACAATGAACGGCTCCACACTAGGTGGCCTTGCTGGTTCTTATGTAGAGATCATGGACGTTTCTGCTGGTGAATTTATCGTTCGTGCAAACCTTCTTGGTTCTGGAACTCCAGCTACACCGTTTAGTGCTGCAGTATCGTAATCAGTAACTGATAGGAAAACAAAATGGCAGATGCAGTAACTTCTCAAACTTTACTTGATAATAAGACTCGTCTTATTATGAAATTCACTAATATTTCTGATGGTACTGGTGAATCAGCAGTTACGAAGGTTACTGCGTCTACTTTTTCTTGTGATGAACTTTATATTGAACGAGTTCATTTTATGACTCATGGTATGGGGGCAGATATTCTTTTTGATGCAACTACATCAGTGGTAGCACTTTCAGTTCCTGTTAATGCTACTATGAGTTATGACTTTTCTAGCTTTGGCGGCATTAAGAATAATGCTGGTGCAGGAAAAACAGGCAATATTAAATTTACTACGTATGATTTTACAGCGGGTGACCGTTATACAATTATTCTCGAAATGAGAAAAGTTGGCTCTTACTAAGGAATATTTTAAATGGCGACTTCAGGAACATCTACATTCAATCTTACTGTGGATGACATTATTGCTGAAGCCTATGAGCCACTTGGAGTCCTTACACCAACTGGTCATGAGCTTAAATCAGCGCGTAGAAGTTTAAACCTTCTGTTCAGAGAATTTTCCAACAGGAATCTCTTTGCATTTATTTCTGAGAAGGATTCAATTTCTACTGTAGCGTCTACCGCTACATATGTATTAGATGCAAACGCACTTGATATTATGAATGTGACTGTTACAGTAAGTTCTACTGATATTGAGCTTACTCGTTATTCATATAGTGATTATGCTGTAATTCCAGACAAAACATCAACAGGTACTCCGTCTACTTATTATGTAGATAAGCAACGAGACGCAATTGTTCTGTATCTATGGCCCGTTCCTGATGCTGTATATACAGTTAAGTTTGAAAAGAAGCGTAAGATCCAAGACGTTGGTGACTATACCAACACTATCGATGTTCCTGATCAGCTTCTTCCAGCTATTATTTCAGGTCTGACATATAAGTTGGCACTTAAGAAACCTGCTTCTGCACCAGCTTGGCCTTCGTTCCTTGCAGAGTTTGATCGTAATATGAACTATGCAATGGAAGGGGATCGTGATCGTACTAGTACATTTATGTATCCATCCATGCGGCGTAGGTAATTATGAGTTCCATTAGCAACATGTACCTTGGTATCTGTGATCGTTGCGGATTGCAGTACAAGAAGGTCACTCTCAAGAAGGAGTGGACAAACAAGGTTGTGTGCGAATCATGCTATGAGGAAAAGCATCCTCAGTTAGAACCTAGACATAAAGATCTTGGAGATCCTAAGCCTCTAAGAGATCCGCGTAATGACGCACCAATACAGACATCAAGTAATGCAGCATATACTGCAGCATTTCCGCACACAGCAGGTGGTAGACCATGAACTATACAACTTTAAAAGCTGGTATTGTAAGCTGGTTGAACAACGAGTCTACGGAACTTGCAGCCAACCTAGATCAAATCATTAAAAATGCAGAGAATCGGATTCTTCGTGAGTCCGATCTTCGTCTGTTTAGAAAACACGCAACTGCCAATCTCATTATTTCTGATGCATATCTTGCTCTTCCTCTTGACTGTCTAGCTGTAAGGTATGTTCGTTTAAACACCGGAGATTTTCTTGAACTTCGTGCAGAAAGCTTTATTCGCGAATACACACCTAATTCTGCAACTACAGGCACACCAAAATACTATGCTCATTGGGATGCTAATACTGTATTCCTAGCACCAACACCGTCTGCTGCGTCTGTTGTTGAAATTTCATACACGTATAGCCCTGCATCTATTGTTACGGCAACAACTACGTGGCTTGGTACAAATGCTGAAGATGTACTATTTGCTGCTTGTGTGTACGAAGGAGCGATTTATCTTCAAGCCGCGCCAGACCTTTTAACTATGTACAAAACAAGTTATACTGAGGCAATGCAGCGTTTGCAACTTATGGAAACAAAGAACTCATCTGACGAGTTCAAAACTAAGGGTCTTATCTAATGGCGAGTGCAGTTTGTAATTCATTTAAAACAGAAGTCCTTGGTGGGACTCACGATCTTGACACCGATACTATCAAGTTGGCACTTTATACAAGTGCAGCTTCTTTGTCGGATTCAACGACAGCTTATAGCACAAGTAATGAAGTTGTAGGAACAGGTTATACTGCTGGTGGTAATACATTGGCTGGTGCTGTAATTTCCCTTGATAGTTCAACTGCAATTGTAGACTTTACGGATACATCTTGGACAACAGCAACATTTACTGCTCGTTATGGTTTAATTTATAATTCTTCAAAAACAAATAAAGCAATTGCAGTATTAGACTTTACGACTGATCAGACAGCAACTAATGGAACATTTACTGTGGTATTCCCAGCAGCAGCAGCGTCGACGGCTATTATTAGGTTGGCATAATGGCAATATCACTAAAACACGCATTTAACTCAGAAAAAACAGATGGTGTTGATGCAACACTTGTACAGCCTTCTAATTGGAACGCTGAACATACGTTGCAGTTGGCAACTGGTAAGCTTGTAGGTAGGACTACAGCAAGTACAGGTGCTGCTGAAGAAATTGCTGTTTCTGGTAATCTTCTATTGTCCAGTGGTACGCTTGATATAAATACAAGTGTAGCTACGCTTACTGGCACACAAACACTCACAAATAAAACACTTACATCTCCAGTTTTGACAACTCCTGCATTAGGAACTCCTGCTAGTGGTGTTCTAACCAACGCCACAGGTTTGCCTATTTCAACAGGTGTGAGTGGTCTAGGTACGGATGTAGCGACATTTCTCGCGACGCCTACGTCAGCTAATTTAGCTACTGCTGTTACAGACGAAACGGGTTCTGGAGCTTTGGTGTTTGGAACATCTCCATCTCTTACAACGCCAACCATTGTTACCTCTGCAACTGCTCCTGCTATTATTGGGGGCACGGCAGTTTCTTCAGCGTTGACATTACAATCAACATCCGGTGTCGGTACGTCCGACAGTATTGCGCTGAAGGTCGGCAATAACGGTGCGACCACGGCGATGACGGTTAACTCGTCTGGCAATGTTGGAATTGGTGAGACAAATCCAACTCGCAAATTAGACGTTGCTGGGACAGCCGCTGCTACATATTTTATGATGACTTCTAATACTGCTTCCGCTCCAGCAGTTGATGCGGCAATAACAAGACCAGCGAACGGTGCTCTTGCAGTAGTTACAAATTCTGCTGAACGTATGCGGATCAACTCGTCTGGCAATGTCGGGATTGGTACGACGACGCCAGATGCAAACCTTGAAGTTTCTGGAACGGCGACACAGCTACAAGTCACAAGATATTCAACGGACACTTCCGCATCTGTCTTGGGTATTAGAAAATCTCGTGGGACTGAAGCGTCCCCCACAATAATTGTTAGCGGGGATAATCTTGGGCAGATCAATTTCCAAGGTTATGACGGGGCTGGTTTTGTCAACGCAGGACAAATAATAGTAGAAAGTGACGGAACGCCCGGCGTGAACGATATGCCGGGAAGAATGATATTTCGCTTATCGCCAGATGGATCGGCAACCGTTGTCACTCAAGCTAGTATTACTGCGGCAGGGTTATTTTCCTTCAACTCCGGCTACGGTTCCGCAGCGGTGGCATACGGCTGCCGTGCGTGGGTGAACTTTAATCTGGCGGCAATACCGAGTATCCGGGCGGATGGCAATGTTACGAGCCTTACGGACATAGAAACTGGAATTGTCGTAGTTAACTTCAGTACTGCAATGCCAGACGCTAATTATGCTTGTATTGCTAGTAGTTCTCAAGTTGATTCTACTGGTAGTAACGAGGTTTTTTCAATATTAGAAACTAATGCACCAACTACTTCAGCAGTCAGGCTTATTAATCAAGCTTCGGGTGGTGGTAATCCGTTAGCATTATATTGTTCTGTTGCTATATTTCGATAAAAGGATCCCATAATGAAACGCATTATTTACCCAAACGACGACGGCGGCGTATCAGTCATTATTCCATCGCCATCTGCTCTTGCAACAATGACTATTGAGGACATTGCTCTTAAAGATACCCCTGCTGGTAAGCCGTTCAAGATCGTCGCGACCGAGGACATCCCATCCGACCGCACGTTTCGCAATGCGTGGGAGGCAGATATGTCATCGCCTGACGGGACTGGTATGGGACACGAGGCTTGGTTCGCCGCACAGAATACCGGAGACGCAGAATGATCACGATCAACATTGACAAGGCCAAGGACATTACCAAGCAGCGTCTACGGGCAGAGCGTGAGCCACTACTCGCCGCACAGGACGTAGCCTTCCAACGTGCGCTTGAGAGCAATGCAGACACCGCAGCTATAGTTGCCGAGAAGCAGCGGCTCCGCGACATCACCAAGGTCGTGGATACGTGCTCGACGGTGGAAGAGCTAAAAGCACTTGAGGTGTAATGGCATTAGCATTTGAATCATCAGCATTTGAGACTACTGCTTTTGAAGCAGGAAATCCAAGTGCTATTGTATTTCCATCTTTAGATAGCCTACTATCATTTGTCGGAACACCAGTTGTTACCGCAAGTGCTTCAGTTCTGCCTATTAATTCAGGCATGACAATAAATACTGGTTCCGTTGTAATAACAGGTGCTGCAAATATATTCGCGTCTGGTTTAAGCGCATCATTCTCTGTTGGTTCTAGCACTATACAGGGAACAGCAAATGTATTGCCAACTTCCGTAAGTGGAACATTAAACTTAGGTACACCTGTAATAACTGCAGGTGCTACTGTACTTCCTATAAATACTGGATTGAGTATTAATATTGGTACAGTTGTACTAACTGCTGACGCTAATAAGTCTGTTACTTGCAATGGAATTGTTATTAGTGTAGGATCACCTACAATAGAACTCACCATTCAAGTTGTTTTAATTGGTGTTTCTGCTTCATTTGATAATGGTACAGTAGTCGTAAACGCTGCTGCGAATGTAATTCCATCTGGTGTACAGTTAAATATTGTATGTAACAATGTTGTAACATGGGGTTTATTGTCTACTGGTGATAGTGAATCTTGGTCTGCTACTTCAAGCGGTGGAACAGAATCTTGGACTGAAGTAGTCCTGAGCGGTACAGAGACTTGGAACCCTATCAGTGCGGGTTCATCTGAATCTTGGATTGATATAACATCTTCAGGGTCAGAAGTTTGGTTAGAAAAAAATGCACAGGGTGATTAAGGATTTTAAAAATGGCTAGTGGTACGTCTTCGTCATTACGATTAGAATTAATGGAAGTTGGTGCAAATGAGAACGATTGGGGTACTATCACCAACGAAAATCTCCAGATGCTTGAAGGTGCAGCTACATCGTATATTGAAGTTACAGCCACATCGAATACTACACTTTCAGTTACCGCTTTTACTCTTAGTGACTATCATAACTTAGTTTATAAATTTACAGGTGCTTTAACTGCTGATATAACATACACAGTACCAGCATATGAGCGTCCTTACATTTTTCATAATGCTTCTAATTATAATGTTACCGTAAAAGTTTCTGGTCAGACTGGTGTTATTATTGCAGGTGGAACAAAAGCGTATGTTTACTGTGATGGAACTGATATTCGCGAATTAGTTAATAACCCTGCGTCGATAACTGCAACACAAACTCTCACGAACAAAACACTTACCGCACCAAAATTTGCTGATGGTGGATTTATTGCTGACGCCAATGGCAATGAGCTTATTGTCATGGACACTGTTACAAGTGCAGTGAATGAGGTAACCGTATCAAACGCAGCATCTCCTGCAGTAACTGCAACGATGACAATTGCAGCACCTGCTGTTGTCACTGTCGCTGCTACACCGCCATCTGGTACTCCGGTAGTGTTTACATCTACTGGTACACTGCCAACAGGTGTTGTTTCTGGTACTAGATATTTTGTAAAGTACATTAATGCAACTACATTTAATATTGCTGCAACTACCAATGGTACATCAATAACAACTACTGGTACACAGAGTGGTACACATACTGCTACATTTACTGGTGTTCCAATTGTTGCTGCTAGTGGCGATGGCACAAATATCTCTGTCAATATTGCTTCAAAAGGATCTGGAGTTGTACAGGCCAATGGTGTTGAAGTTGTAACTCTTACTGGTACACAAACTCTCACCAATAAGACGCTTACAAGTCCAACAATCACAAGTCCAACAATCACAAGTCCAACAATTGATACTGTAGAAATTACTGGAACTACTACAGCAGTAGCTTTGAAGGTTCCTAATATTATTGAGAACGGAACATATGGTACAGTTACATGGGCCTCTACCGTAAACTATGACGTGTTAACGCAATCTGTCTGGTATGTTACGACAGATACCGCGAATAACTGGACACTTAATATTCGTGGCAGTAGCACGGCTACGTTGGCATCATTGATGTCAACTGATGACATAATCACTATTACCATGATAGTTGAGAATGGTGCTACAGCATATTATAACACTGCTGTTAAAATTGACGGAACTACAGTTACACCAAAATGGCAGGGCGGTTCAGCACCTTCTGCCGGAAGCGTAAGTGCTAATGACTCATACACATATACAATCATTAAAACTTCATCTACACCAACATATATTGTACTCGCATCACAAGTAAAGTTTGACTAATATGCCAGTATTAAGTTCATTTGGAGCAGCTTCAGCTAGGGGGTTAGGGATGCAATCATTTGTAGTTGTTGCCGGAACAACTACGTTTACTTCTAGCGGGACTTTTATTATTCCAAGTTACAATACGCTACAGGTTTCTGCGAGGGGTGGCGAAGGCGGGGATGGTGGTACAACAGCATTTACCGGTGCAGACGATTGCGTTAGAGGGTCAGATGGGGCTGATGGAGGGAATTCTTCTGCCATTGGAGGAGGAATTAGTTTAACTTCTACGGGAGGTGCTGGTGGAACTAGAGCAACTTGCCCTACTACTACATTCTGTCGCACAGGTTCAGCAGGAAGTTCGTCTACAGCTACAAGCATAACTTATTTAATTGCATCTGGAGGATTAACAATTGGATCAAGTGTTACAGTCACAGTTGGGCAAGGAGGCGCAGGTGGAAATAATGCGAACGTTAGCCCATGTTCAGGGGGCACTGCACCAAGCGGAGCAGATACAGGTTTTGTTACCTTCACTTGGTCGTGATAGTCTTTGTGATGATTTATGGCCGGGACTGGCGATTGAAAGAGAATTTACAATAACTGTAGCAAAAGACGAGTAAAAATGGACTTACAAACTCTCATTAACTTTGCAGGTGGTATTGTGTTAGCTGGACTTGGTTGGTTTGCACATGAATTATGGGCTGCGATGAAAGAACTACGCAATGATGTACACAGACTTGAAGTGGTATTACCAACACAATACATTCGTCGCGATGAATTCACTGAAGGCATGAAGGAAATTAAAGATATTTGTAGGCAGATTTTTGACCGTTTAGATAACAAAGCAGATAAATAATGGACCCATTTACCCTCATTGCTGGTGCAACTGCTTTATATAATGGCATCAAAGGTGCGGTAGATTCAGGTCACGAGATGCTCGACGTTGCCGAGAAGGTTGGTAGTTTATTCGGGCGAATTGCCCAGATTACACAGTTAACGTCTGCCAAGAAAAAGAAAAGACTATTTCAGAGCCAAGCTGAATATGAAGCCGAAGCAATTAAGCTTTATACTTTAAAGGCAAAAGCACAGCAATTACAGTTAGATACACGTAACCTGTTTGTTGGAGCGTATGGTATTGCAGCGTGGACTAGTATACAAAAAGAAGTAACAGAGATGCGTAAGGAAGCAGCACGTGCCGCAGCAGCAGCGATGCGTGAAGCCGAAGAAACCCGCCAAGACTTAATCATGGGTGCTTGGTTGATTGGTGCTGTTATTATATTTGCTACATGTATTGCAATTGGAATTGTATTGTTTACTCACAAATAGGAGTTGTTATGGATATTCTTAAAACATTTGGCCCACTGCTTGGTTCTATCGCGCCTAGTATTGCCACGGCTCTGGGAGGGCCACTGGTCGGTCTTGGTGTCAAAGCCCTATCTCAGGCACTTTTAGGTACTGAGGATGGCTCTGAAGACGCTATTATGGCTGCAATGGCTACGGCTTCACCTGAACAACTAGCTGCCGTGAAAAAAATTGACGCTGACTTTAAGATCCAAATGAAGTCTCTAGATATTGACTTAGCTGCTCTTGCTGTTGATGACAGGAAGTCAGCTAGAGAAATGCAAAGAGAAGTAAAAGATTGGATTCCACGGGTTCTTGCCGTTGGCGTGACATTAGGTTTTTTTGGTATACTGATCTATATCTTGATTAACGGTCTACCAACTACTGGCAATGAGGCAATGTTGCTGTTGCTTGGAGCGTTACAAACTGCGTGGATGGGGATTATGGCTTTTTACTTTGGTGCATCGTCAGCAGACGTAACAAAAGACAAAATGTTATATAACTCGACACCAAAGGATTAAGTGATGAATGGTTTCAAAGGTTCTGCTGCACGTTTAAACGACTTCGATGTGGCACAAGTAGCTGGTACTATGGAAGTAGAAGTAGCTGCTCTTCGTGCCGTACTTGCCGTTGAATCGGCTGGTGATGGATTTGATAAAGCAGGTAGGCCAAAGGCGTTGTTTGAACGTCACTTGTTCTATAGAATTTTAAAAGACAAACCTGCAGAACTGGCACAGGCTATTGCTGCGGGTATTGCATATCCTAAGTGGGGTGAGAAGCCATATCCAAAGGGATCAGACGCTGTATACAAAGAGATTGAAACAGCGTATAATATAGCACCAAAGGAAGCTCTAATGGCTACGTCTTGGGGTCTTGGTCAAGTTCTAGGATCTAATCACGTAGCTGCTGGTGCAGAGTCTCCAGAAGCAATGGTCGAACAGGCGATGGCTTCAGAGTTGTATCAGTTACAACACATGGCAAATTTCATCTCTAATAATAACCTACTAAAGCACGTTAAGAGTAAAGATTGGGCTTCATTCGCGAAGGGTTATAATGGCCCTGCTTATGCAAAGAATAAGTATGATACGAAATTGCAAGAAGCTTATAATAGGTTTGCATAGTGCTTAAAAAACTACCCGCTCAACCCGGTATCTTTAAAGATTCTCCATCTCTGACTTCAGAAGGTTTCTGGTCGGATGGTAAAAACGTGCGGTTTTTTCGTGGTAAGCCAGAGAAGATTGGTGGTTGGACAAAGTTTAGTACGGCATCTATAACTGGCAAGGGTCGTACTGTAATATCATTTGCTGATACTACTGGTAAAAAGTATCTTTCTATTGGTACAAACAAGAAGCTTTATATTGCTGATACATCAAATACTATATCAAACATTACACCATTAGATAGTACTGGTACGCTTACAGGTACAACACTTGCAGCTACAGATGGATCTCCTATTGTTACTATTACTCATAATAGTCATGGTCGATCAGTTGGTGATACGGTTATACTTTCTGCTCAATCTGCTTCTATTGGTGGAATTACACTAAGTGGTACATATTTAGTTTCCGCTGTTCCATCGGCTAATACATATACAGTTACACATACATCTAATGCTACCAGTACAGAAAGTGCGTCAAGAAATATTACCTATCAGTACGAGCTTTCAATTGGTCCTGAACATGGTGGTTATCAATTCGGTTGGGGTGTTGGTGGTTGGGGCTTGTCTTTTTGGAGCACTCCTAGAGCCGCATCTTCTATAACCCTGAACCCACGTACTTGGTCCATCTCTAAGTTTGGAAACTTTCTAGTTGCAAATCCTTATGGTGGCTATCTATATGTATGGGATGGAAACGTAGCCAATAGGGCAACGTATATATCAACTGGTCCTACGAGAAGTGATTATAGTTTTGTAACACCTGAAAGATTTGTTGTTTGTCTTGGTACTCATGATTATGGAACCAATACCTATTCACCTACTCTTGTAAGGTGGTCTGATCAAGAAGACTACGCAAACTGGACTCCTGCAGCAACTAACCTTTCGGGTGAATTTCCGTTGCAGTCTGGATCTGTCATTATGGGTGGCGGTGTTTCACGTGTGCAGAATTTGATCTGGACTGACACATCTCTCTATGCCATGCGTTACCTTGGAGACATTGAGTTAGTATACGGATTTAATATCCTTGGTACAAACTGTGGCTTGATAGGTAGTAAGGCATGGGCAGAAGTAGACGGCGTTACTTTCTGGATGTCAAATAATAACAAGTTCTTTATGTATGACGGATCTGCTCCAAAAGAGTTATCATGTACAGTTAGTAGATATGTGTTTGAAGATTTTGAAAAGGCTGGTAACCCAATTATTAGTTGTGCTGTGAACTCAAGATTCAATGAAGTTGTTTGGTACTATCCAAGTATTAGTTCAACAAATGCAGAGATTAATAGGTTTGTTGCATATAACTATGTAGAAAATACATGGTATATTGGAGATGTCGTAAGGACTGCTTGGGTTGACGGTAGTATATTTAATTACCCAATCGGTATTGGTGGCTATGCTGCAAATAGTGATACAGGTTATATCTACTTCCACGAAGATGGTTACAATGATGATGGTGCAGCAATTGACTGCTATATTGAAAGTGCTCAGTTTGACGTGGATGACGGCGAGAACGTAGTAAACATTTCTCGTATTGTTCCAGACGTTTCATTCGAGTCTGGTTCTACTCTTAACATGGAAATTAAAACACGAAGGTGGGCTAATTCACCTGACGAACAAGTGAAAACTTTGACTTTTGATGAGTCTTCAGATAAGGTTGACACTCGTGCTCAGGGTCGAGTCGCTACTATTAAGCTTTCATCAAATGCTGTAGATAACTGGTGGCGTGTTGGTGACATTCGTGTTGACATATCTGGAGTTGGTCGTAGATGAGATTAGCTAACTTACTTAGTCCTGACAGTGTAGTTGCGTGGGCAAATGAGAGTGTTCGTATCCTAGAGTCAACGATTGACGTTATAGAACGCACAAAACAGACAAAGGGTGCTATTGCACGGGTATCTTCTTTTGTGAAGACAGATCTTCCTAGTGCTGCTCAACCCGGTGAAATTATCTATGTGTCGAATGAAACTGGCGGTGCAGTACTTGCCTTTTCAGATGGTACAAATTGGCGTCGTGTAACAGATAGAGCGGTGGTGGCATAATGTGTGGTGGTGGTGGTAGTCAAGGTAATGGCGGCGATAGTGACAGTCGGTCCTATGTTGATAGATTAACTAGGACTATTGAATCTAATCTAGCTAGAAATAATGCCGGGCCTGTTAGCGGTGGATCACTTTATGGCGGCGGCGGTGCTGATCGTGATCGTCAAGGCAGCGGTAGCTCTGGCGGCGGTGGATCAGTTGGCGGAGGTGGTGGAAATAGCGATAATATCAGAGATAGTGGTAGAAGCTATAACTATGTGAGTACCCCTGCACCTGTTCCAAGGAATGAGGCACAAGGTAGCGGTATGGGCCGTGGCGGTGAAGATGTAGGTCGTCTCATCGGTGGCGGTGGTATAGGTTCAGTCCTAACGCCTAATGTATCTGGCGGTGGAACTGGAATTAACTATGCTCCCGTAGGTCAACCCGGTCCTACTTTTAATCAAATGCAACGAAACGCGGCAATTGATCAAGCCAGTTTAGCTGTTAATCCAATGGTGGGTGGTGAATCTGGTTTTAAAGTAAACGCACAAAATCCAACGTCTTCGGCATCAGGTTTGGGTCAGTTTATTGATAGTACGTGGACAAGTATGATAACGAAATATCGTCCTGATTTATTGGAGGGCCGGACGCCGGAAGAAGTTTTAGCCCTTAAAACAGATCCTAACTTTAATAATGACCAAGAGACACTATCTCTCGACATGACAGAGGAATATGCCAAAGAAAATGCTTTAAATCTTTTAAATAAAGGTCAGCCAGTCAATACAGGGACGATATATTTATCTCATTTTCTTGGACCTGACACTGCTGTTAATGTTTTAAAAGCTAATCCAGATGAGCCTATAAGTAAATATGTTTCACCAAATGCTATTGATAAAAATCAAAGTATTTTAGGTGGAGGTAAAACAACTGGTGAAGTTGCACGTTGGGCTGAAGACTATATGAACAAACAAGCAGGAACATTAAGCAAAAAAGATCCTAGCTTTATAGATAACGTTGTTGATTATGGTAAAAAACTATTTACTGGAGATCCAACAGACAATCGTTCATTCGGTGACAAGGCTTTAGATTATGGAATCAATACAGCAGTAGGTGTTGCTTCTCCACCGCTTGGTCTTGCAAGTTTGGTATCTTCAATTTTTGGTGGTCCTACACCTGCTAGTTTATTGAGAAAAGGTTTAACTAGTGCAAGTTCTGACGCACAAAAGGAATTTAATCGCGATAAGCAAATGACTTCTGAAGAAGTTGATTTAGCTTCAAGGTCAACTTATGGACCATATGGTAACTTAACTCGTGATCAATACCGTGAACAGTATGGTAATGGTGGTGGTGCTGATAGACCTCAGAAAAAGAAAGCTGCAACTGAGCCTGTCGCTCCTGTAGCAGCAACTACACCTGCGGCAATACCAACGATTGTTCCTCAGTCTACAACGACTCCCGTAGCACCGGGTACTACACCTAATACTCGTAAGCTATCAGATGAAGAATATGCCGCACTGTCGCCTCTTGAGAAGGCTTACTATGACATGGGCATTTCTACATATGGTACGTTTACGCCAGAGTATAACTACTTCCCTAACAGACAGCCTATCTTACTTCGTGAACCTGTTATTGCACCAGATGAGAAGAATAAGAAGCGTAACGGTGGTCTTGTAAAGGGTCCGGGTACAGAAACGTCAGATAGTGTCCCAGCTTTGATTGGTGGTAAGACACCAGCAGCACTGTCAGATGGAGAGTTTGTATTCACGGGCCGTGCAGTGCGCGGCATGGGAAATGGTGATAGGATGGAAGGTGCTCGTAAACTACACCAGATGATGAAGAAGGCCGAAGGCAATGCAAGTAAAGGTGGCCCAAGAAAATAATATACTAGATATCACGAGGTTCTTAATAGATGAATTTCATGGTAGTTATATCGATACCTTTCCAAAAGTAGACTTTGACAAAACTTTACTATATGTATGTAGACATGTGATCGAAGGTGTGGTATTTTTCATAGAGAAAGACCATAAGATTATTGGTGTAATTGCTGGGATTGAATCTGAATACTGGTATTCGAAAGAAAAGTTTATTTCAGAGGGTTTCTTCTTCGTGCATCCTGACCACAGGAAATCACGCATAGCTTTTAAGCTGATACAAGAATTAAAGAAGTACGCGAAGAACCTTGATCTTCGACTCATATGCGGAGTCTCCAGTGGAGATGATGTTGAGAGAAAAGATAGGTTCTTTGAGTTTAATGGTTTAAACCGCATAGGCGGTATATACATATGCTAGGAGTTTAATATGTGCTGTGGCGGTGCGAGTCAATCAGTTTCTCAAACAAAAATCCCTAAATGGTTAGAGGATTTCTATAAGAAAAATATTGCTGAGACAGAAAGTGTCTACGGCGCAGCAAAAGATCTTTATACTCAGAATCAAAATCAGCCTCAGTATGGTGGTCAGCGTATCCAAGGGTTTACGCCAGATCAGCTTAAGGCAATGGAAATGGCTCGTGGCTCTGCTGGTACTGGCCTTGCATCATTGCAAAAGGGTCAGGCATTAGCTGAACAGTCTGGTCAGGCAATTACACCTGAGCAGATTCAGCAATACATGAATCCATATACTCAGCAGGTTCTTGACCCAGCTTTGCGTGAAACTGCTAAGGCTAATGAACAGCTTCGTCTTTCACAGCAGGGTAAAGCTGCACAGATGGGTGCGTTTGGTGGTTCTCGTGGTGCTATTCAGGCTTCAGAACGTGAACGTGGTTACACGCAGAACGTTGGTGATCTAACGTCGAAAGCCTACAGTAGCGCATTCACAGGTGCTATGGGACAGGCTAACGCTGATCGGGCTAGGCAGCTACAGGCTGGTCAGTTGTTGGGTCAGCAGGGTGCTCAGGAACAGGCTATGGGTGTGCAGGATATCAATACCATGCTTGGTACTGGTGCAATGCAGCAGACTCAAGGACAGCGTGGACTTGACCTCGCGTATGGTAACTTCATGGAGCAACGTGAACAACCGTATCAGAACCTTGCTAGACTACAGGCTGCACTTAAGGGTTCTTACTATCAGCCGGGGCCAACAAGCAGCACGACAACTACAACTGCTCCACAAGCAAATCCATTCTCGCAAATTGCTGGTGCTGGTCTTGCAGGTTTGTCGCTCTACGGTGGCTATGGTGGGTTCTCTCCGGGCGGCTTCGGCAGTATGACTCCTTATGGAAGGTAAATTATGAGTATCGCTTCTCTGTTTAAACCAGTAGATTCGTCAAAGACACGTCTTCCAAGGACTGACGTACTGGAACGTGTTGCCAAATATGCTGATGGTGACTTAGTAATATCAAGCTACCTTGATATCTCCACTGATGAGCTTATCAAGATGCTTCGTAATGATCTAGTTCCAGCATCAAGGTTAGAAGAAGTTCAAAACATTGTGAGAACTCGTCTATCTGGTGAGACTACTGCTGCACCAAAGAAAAGTGTTGGCGAAACTATTAGCACAAAGCCTATAAAAGATTTCATTACGCTTGAAGATATTATTGGTACGTCTTCGACTCCAAGTGGTTTTGAACGTGGCAATTACCTTGAGTCTCTAATTGGTTCCGGCACTACTGGTGGTGCTCCGCAGCGTGGGTCACCCGCCAAGGACAAGGATTATACTGATCCACTCAATGCTCGTCCAGATGATTCACCCGCACGTCTTGGACTAGAGGGGCCAACTCCGGGTCGTAGACCTTCCGGTGGTATGAGTTATACGCCTGAAGCACCAGAAGAAAGTAGACCTAAACAAGATTACTTTGCAAGATTAAGATCTGGTGGTGCTCGTCCTGAAGGGGAAGCGTCTGGATTTCCTGTTGCTATTGCTCCGGGTGGTGCTCGTCCTGAAGGAGAGGCGTCTGGACTTCCTGCAGCATCTCAATCTCAAATTGATGCATATAAGTTAAAGCCAGACGCAGACCGTGTTGCTCGTGGTCTTGAATCTATTATGGCTGAAAATCTTGGCGGTTCTGATGCTATTAAAGTAGATCAAGTTAAATCTGCTAGTAAACCCGGAGAAGATACTGCAGCAAGATCAGAAATTGCTAGTATGTTGAAAGATCCAAGAAGCGTAGAGAATACTGGATTATTGGACACAATTAAAAGGTTTTTGGGACCAACTCCAGTTCAAGAAGCTGTATCACAGATGCAGCAAGAGCTTACAGACGCAGAAAAAGCAGAAAGAAAAGCTCAACCAACGCAAAGACTTCGCCCCCCTGTTTCTTCAACTATTGAACCACCTGTAAAACGAGGAACATCAATTACAGAGCTTCTTTATGGTAGAGGTGAAGCACAAAGGATGGAAGAAGAGGCAACAGCAACTGCCGCAGCCGAGGCCGCTGATAAAGCAACCACAGATCGAATGAATGCTAGAGAGGCTGGTATCTCTGCTCTTCCATCAAATGTTGGTGCTGCAACTGATCAGTCAGGTGGTATTGTTCCTCCTGCATTTCGTAGTGGATCGGCTGATGTTTCAGGTACTGCTACTCCTACTGCCCCTACTGTTGCTTCTATAGGTGGGCGTTATGTTCCACCTGCCTCTGCGACTTCTTCGACTTCTTCGACTTCTTCGACTTCTTCGCAGCCTTCGGCTACTCCTCCTGCATTTCGTAGTGGATTGGATGATAGGCCATCTAAGGACGACAAAAAGGCCATTCAAGAAACTGCAACAGAAGTTGCAAAGAATCCATCTGTTGGTGGTATTCAATCGTTGTTTGAACAAGCTGGTTTCAGTGACGCTTTACTGCAGCTTGGTCTTGGTATGATGGCATCTAAGAATCCAGATTTCCTTGGTGCTCTTGGTGAGTCTGGACAGAGTGCTGTTGCTCTTATGGCAAAGCAACGCGAAGAGGCTAAGAAGGCAAAGCTAGAAGCAGATAAAATGACTCTTGAAGAGCGGCGTGTGGCGGCGACGGAAGCGGATGTTAAAAACCGTGGTGATGCAGACAAAACTCCTGCTGCAATGAAATCTTCCAAGTATCTTGCCGATGCAACAATAATTGCTAAAAAACAAAAAGCAGCGGGACAATTTGGAACGGCTGAACAATTGTATGTAATGGATCAAACAAGATCAGATCTTGCGTCAATAGCAGAGAAGGCTGGGCAAAGTTCAAGTAATAATTGGCAATCTGGAATGAATAAGATCCTAGCGATGAACGCTACTACTAAGAGTGAAAAGGCTGCTAGGGAAGCTGCATTAGAGCAATATTATAAAACTAATGGCTCAAATGCAGAAGAAGCTTATAATCAAGGTATAACTAGGTCTTTAGGTAGACTTGACCCAGAAGGTCTTCTTAGTATAGGAATAGCTCCTGTCGCCGCCGCCACTCCAGTAGATTTAAAATCAACATACAATCTTCAGTAGTCATTAGCTAAACCTTTTCAATCATACGTATGTATGCTACAACATAGTAGCAACAATTATAGGTACACGTAATGGCATCTCCTACGCTGGATTATGAGCGGATCAAGCAAAATCTTAATAGCATGTTGGATCAAAATGCACCGAAAGAGCATTTAGATCAATACATTGCTAGTGAAGGAACTACGCTAGAAGAACTGAAAGCAATAGGTGCTCAACGAGCACAAGCTGCTTTGACTCCACAAGCAGCACCAGAACCTCCTGTTGAAGGTTTTATTGATCGTACCACTACGGCTCTTGGAGATATCCCAGAAGCTATTGCTCGTGGCTACTATGGTGCAAAGACTGGACTAAATGTTCTTGGTCTTGAGTCTGGCTATCTAACTCCTGAAGAAGCTGCTGTTAATATTGCTGCTAGTACTGAAGCTGCAAAGCAATATGCTATGCCAGAATCAGTTCGTAAGGGTATGGAAGAAATTCAAAATGCTCAAGGATGGAAAGAGACAGGTCTTGCTATTGCAAAAAACCTTGACGTAATTCCTTCTGTCCTTGGTGAAAGTATTTCTTCATCTGCTGTATCTATGGGTACTGGTCTTATTGGTGGTTTGCTTGGTGCTGGTACTGGATCTGTTATTCCCGGATTTGGTACTGCTGTTGGTGCAACTGTTGGCCTTTCGACTGGTGTAGGTGCTGGTTCTGCCGCGACAGAATATGCAAGTTCTCTTAATCAATTTCTTACGTCTAAAGGCGTTAACACGTCTGACCCAGATCAGTTAAAAACAGCTTTCTCTAATCCAGACTTAATGTCAGAAGCACGTAGTGATGCCGCAACTCGTGGTATTGCAGTTGGTGTATTTGACGCTCTATCTGCTGGTATAGCTGGACGGTTATTTGCTCCAGTTAAGAAAGCGTTAGGTGACAAGGCTCTTGGTACAGCCGCTGGTACTGGTGCAGAAATTATTAGCCAATCTGGTGCTGGTGCTGCGGGGGAAGCTACAGCACAGGTAGCAACAGAAGGTGAAATTACATCTCCCGGTGCAGTTGCTCTTGAAGCAGTGGGTGAAATTGTTCCCGGCATTGGTGAAGCTGTTATTAGCAAGGCAACTGGTGCTCGTACCACTGCAGAGTCACCTATTCCCCCACCATCTTCTCTTCGTGAACAAGCATTAGTTGAGTTCTATAAAACACCCGGTGCAACAGAAGCTGCTACTGATGCTGACCGTATTGCCACTGAACAACTCGCGGCTGAGAACAAAGCAGAGGCTGATCGTCTTGCTGCTGCGACACCTACTGCGGTAGTTCCACCTACTACAACAGAATATGGTACTGCTGTACCTACGGCTGTACCTACTACAGAACAACCTGCTACTACACCAATTCCACAAACTACAACAGAGTTTGGTGCTGCTGCTACTACTCCTACTGCCAAAGAACCTGCTGCTCCAGCAGTGCAGAGTGATTCAGTTAAACTGGCAAATATCTACATTGACAAGTTGACAGAACAGAACCGTCCTGAGTTGGTTAACAAGGTTCGTGCTATCATTGCTACCAATGACGATACCATTATTAACACTGGTCTTAGTGCTGTAGATACTGTCTACGACATGATCAAGAGTGGTACGTTAGATCCAAAGTTTGTTTCTCAAGGAAAGATTACTGACTCTCAAGGAAACGAAGTCGCTGGTGGTTATATGCCATCAACGCAGACTATCCGTTTAAACAACCTTGACTCTACCAGTGCATACTTTGATCCTATCACCACTGCAGCACACGAAGCAGTTCATCATCTTGACAATCTAGCAACTGGTACAGACTTCGCTCGTGTCAGTGAGTCAATCTTTTCTCCTATTGCTTCAAAGTGGCAGGGCGGCAAGGATCTTTTGTCTTTGCTTCCTCGTTCTGTAAAGTCACAATACGGCAAGGCTGGATTAGAATACCTAGAAAACCAACTTGCGAGTGTCCCAGAAGGTGAGAAAAACCCATACGAGGTTCGTGCTTACCTTATCGGTGCACGTACACACGACAGAATGTATGGAACTACTCCAAAGAATAGAAACTTTATTGGTAAGGTTCTTGACTTCGGGTCTGAGTTCGTGGAACGTTTCGCAAATAAGATTTCTGGCGTTGGCTGGACATCTGCAGGTGACACACTCAATGCTATTTCCTCTGGCAAGTTGAGTCAGGGGTTGATGAACCTTGGTATCGTAGCCAACCCACAGGTAGCACCACAGGTAGCATCGCAGATTACCCCCCAGAAGCCCACAGCAGCCCCGCCAGAGGCTCCGGCAGCACTAGCAGATGCAACTGCACCTACTGTAGAAGAAGCCGCTGTACAGCCTCCTAAAGGTAAGAAAAAGTCAAAAGCTGCACCTACTGTTGATGAAAATGCTCCTATTACAGAATATGATAATGAGCCATATGTTTCGCCATATGGTTTAAAGGAACAATTTTCTCGTGCATCATTTGCTAATGATACCAAGATTCCTAATAGTCGTAATGGTGAGTTCTTTGGAAAAGGAATCACGAATGAAGAGGCTATGTCTCTTACGAGGAGATTAGGAACAGGTATTAAGCCGGGTCGTATTTATCTTCCTGAAGGGGATGATACAAGAGGCAGAGCACATATTGAACTAACTGGTCATATCCCAGAACTGCAAGAAATTGGCTTTAATGGAATTGTTGATGCTCTCGAATATGTCACTTCAAAAAGAGATAATAACGACTTCAATATTGGAAGTGGAACTAGCTATAGCATTTCTGCAATTAAGAAGGTCAATGGCAAAGATATAAAGATTACTGCTGCTATTGCACCAGATCTTAACGATACGTCAAAACACTCTGTTATTAGCTTGTTTTCTAGTAATGGGAAAAAACCGTCTGAGCGTGGTGCTACCCAAGTTGATAGGGGTAGGTCTGAGCGTATGCAGTCTCTTACACCTGAACAACGCCGTGCAATGATTATGAACAAGGAACAGTTCTCTCGTGCCGCTGCACAGACAAGTGCAAACGTTGAAGAGTTTAAGAGGTGGTGGAAGCGAAGCAAAGCTGTAGACACCAATGGTGAACCAAAACGCTTCTATACTGGAAAAGCAACTACCCGCTTGGATAAAGATGGTAAGCCATTCAAGTCCTTTACTAGGGCTGGATCTGGTGTAATGCTGGACGCAATGGGACTGCCTATTCCGGGTATGAAAGGGCCGTTCTATTTTAGCCCTGACCCACCTTTTGCTAATCAGTTTGCAATGCGGCGATTGTCTAAGAACGACTTTAAGGAAAAGAAAGCAGATCAAGTAGCTGACGGTGGCAGGATGATCCCAGTCTTCCTGTCAGTACAAGATCCGTTTGACTTTGACAACCCAGAACACGTTGCTCGGATCATGCAAGATCAAATATTAAAGTCTGATGTACTGAGAGGTCGTATTCAGAAGGCGTTTATTGAAAAAGGATCATGGAAAGAGATTGAAAAGACAGCCGTTCAGGGTGCAATTAGACGCTCTGGTTTTGACGGTTTCTATCTTATGGAAACACTTCCTGAATACAACGATAACAACGAGCCTACAGGCAATAGTATCACTTCAAAAAACCTAGCCGTTTATAATCCTAATCAAATCAAGGGTGTATTCAACGAATTTGCTCCGGGAACAGCAGAGTCAGAACAATTCTCTCGTGCTCGTGCTACTGGTGATCAATTCAACACTGATATGAGGTCTAGGTCAGATAGGAAGTTTGGTGTTTATCCTTACTTGAGAGCGTTTACTAACGTTTTATTTGATCATAAGCGCAAGATCATGGCTGGTGTAAATCCAAACAATGCTGCTTTACAGATTCAATACCTAAACGAACTAGAGCGTAACTATCCTAATCCATTGGTCGATAATGAGACATTTACAACAATGGCTTCTGATGCATTTGGCTCTGCTGTAGTAGATGGTTCTGTTCCACTTCCTCCATACAACGCTATTCGAATGGTTCAAGATCCTACCATTATCGAACAGCAAATTGGTAGAATGAGTCCAAGTCAGCGACAGATGGCTGAAGATGGATTTAAACTTGGTAAGCGTGTCAAGGCAGCGTATGTAAATGGTAAGATGACTCCAAGTCATACCGCAAAGTTAGTACTTTGGGGTATATTGAGCCGTGGTGTTAGCCCGTTCATTCAGGAAAGTGCTTTCCTTGATGTAGTAACAGAACGTGGTAACAAGGCTGGTATTGGATATTTTATTGAATCTGCCCTTAATGGTGAGTTCAATAAACGGGAATACCTTGATTGGTCCAATATGATTATGCCTGAGTCATCTCCGGGCAATTCAACAAAGCATAACCTTAATGGCTTTGGTAACTCACTTATGAAGCTATCTGAGACTCTTCCATCTGGGAAGACGCTACTTCAAGAGTTGCATGACATGATTGCTGACTATAGATTGTCAGGTAAAGAAATTCGTCGTCGATTCCATAGTATGAATACTGGTATTGGAATTAACAACAAAGTTCTTTCATTCGTGCTTTTGGTTTCTGGTCGTACTGATGTTGTTGTTTTGGATCGTGTGCAAATGCGTAATCTATTCAATGACGGTCGTTTTGATTCTTACAATCTTTACGATGGCGAAAAAATACCAAAGATGGTAAAGAACCAAAAGACAGGCAAGACTGCCCTCAAGGATGTTCAAGATGTTGGTACAAACATGAACAAACTTGGTGACGACATGGTTGGTCTTATGTACTACGAAGCCATTGAACGTGGTATGAAAGATGCCATCAAGACGGCTTATAATAATCTTGGTCGTGGTGATGGTTCGCCGGGGCAATTCCATTGGGAAAGTTGGGTTGCTACTTCTGCACAGGAAGTCGATCATGGTAGCATCGAAGGTATTCTTCGCGATGCTCTTGGTGTGGTAGATCCATACTATAATATTCATACACGTCAAGGAAAGTATGACGAGTTTTCATCTGGTATGATATATGGCTATGATAAAAATGCAGCACCATATGTTGATCTTCCAGATGGATTAGGAAACTTCTTTAGATTTACACCATCAGATGGTAAAGAAGTTCTTGATCAAGTAAAGAAACCAGCGAATGGTATAGTCCCTGAAAACTTTAAGGTGAGTCAAAATGTCGAAGGACCGTGGTACAATAACAGACAAGTCAACAAAGCCAAGCTTAACCAACTATACTCCCAAAGAGGAACCTTGGTTCACGGAAATAATGCAGGACTTGGCAAAATTAACGCCAATGTCATCGGACGCAGAAACACAGCAGCCGCCACCGCCTCCGCAGTAGAACGTGCAATTGCTAGGTCTGGTGAGCAGTTCTCTCGTGCTAAAAAACAATCTAATATTGTAGAAGAAGCTAGGGTATTTGCTACAGAGGCACACGCAAAGGTTGGGCAGTTACGCAAGTATACTAACGATCCTTATATTGTGCATCCTGAAGAAGTGATGCAGATGGTTCGCACCGTGCCACATACAGATGCTATGTTGGCTGCGACTTTGTTGCATGACGTGGTTGAAGATACAGGCATTACATCAAAAACTGTTCGTGAAAAGTTTGGCGATGAAGTCGCTGATTTAGTTGGTTGGTTGACGGACGTTAGCAAACCAGAGCAAGGCAATCGTGCTGTTAGAAAAGCTATTGATAGAGAACATACTGCTGCTGCTCCTGCTGAAGCACAAACCATAAAGTTAGCAGACTTGATCTCTAACACTCGCAGTATTGTAGAGTACGATAAAAAGTTTGCCAAAGTCTACTTAGAAGAAAAGAGGTTATTGCTAGACGTTATGACCAAGGGCGATGCCACATTGATGGCAGAAGCTAAAAGAGTGTTGGAAGAAGGTCAAAAAAGTTTAACATCTCCTAGAGAACAATTCTCTCGTGCTGCCATTGTTGATGCACCAAGCTTAAATAATCTTCCTAAAAACATTAATATTGAAGGATATGGCAAGATAACTGCTGGTCCGTTTAAACAGGCCAGAGAAGCAGCTTATTCTTATATGCAAAAAGCTGGTCTACCTTACAATCCACCAACAGATTACGTTAAGGTAGATGTTAATAGAGCAAAGAGAATTGCTGATGCTTATGAGGCTATGGCTGATGCTCCACAAGATCCAGAAGTAAAAGCGTCTTATGATCAGCTTATTCGCGAAACTATGGATCAATGGGAAGCTATTAAGGAAACTGGATTAAAGGTTGAATTCTTTAATCCTAAAAAAGATCCATACAAAATATCTCCGCGTCTTGCCACTGAAGACGTGCGTAACAACAACCATCTTTGGGTATTTTCTACAGATGATGGTTATGGCACAAAGGCTATTACAGCAAAAGATATTGAAAAAAATCCTATGTTGGCTACGACTAAGGAAATATTCTCTGGAAGACCAGCAAGAGTTAATGATATCTTCCGGGTTGTTCACGATTACTTTGGTCACATCAAAGAGGGTAATGGCTTCAGGGCAGATGGCGAAGAAAATGCATGGCGTTCTCATGCATCAATGTATTCACCATTAGCAAGACGGGCTATGACTTCTGAAACACGTGGTCAAAATTCATGGCTAAACTATGGTCCATTTGGGGAAAAGAATAGGACAGCACAAATACATGATACTGTGTTTGCTGATCAAAAGGTTGGCTTAATGCCAGAGTGGACTGCGTTTGAAGGTGCAAAAGATTTCTTGGCTCCTTCTGATGAACAATTCTCTCGCGCAAATCAACGACAGAAGGATATCCTTAAAAATATGATGGCTCCACCTAATAATAAGGGTGGCATTGAAAAGTTTGCGTCAGAAGTGTATGTAAAGGATGGTAGCCTTGGCAGTGGCCTTGGTGGACTGAAGGTTAGGTTCATTCAGGGTCTGTTTGATTATCTCGCACCACTAAAGCTTATTGCACCAAACGCATATAAGAAGTTCCGCATTGCCAACAACTCAGCAAGTATTGCTCTGAGTGTTATAGCAAATGGTCCTATTGAGCGTTTCAATGGTGGCTACAGGACTATTCCCGGTGCAAAGTCTCTCATTGCTATTATTGATGGTATTGGTAAAAAGTACGGCCCAGAGGGTGTTCATCTCTGGACTGGTTATATGGCTGCTAAAAGGTCAAAGCGTCTTATTCTCGAAGGAAGAGAGTCGTTGATGACACAGGCAGACATTGATGAGATGCTCAAACTTTCTAATCAATACCCTGAATTCGAGACAGCACGAAAAGAATGGATAGAGTTCAATGACAAAAATGTTGACTTCGCTCGTGCGAATGGAACTCTTACTGCAAGAGAAGCAGCTTCTTGGAAGGCAAATGGTGATTACATTCCTTTCTATCGTGCTCTTGATGATGACGGTGGTCTTGTCGCTCCGGGTGTAGGAACACTTGCAAGGCAGTCGGATGTATCCAAGAAACTCAAGGGCAGCGATAAGCAGTTGGGTAATATTCTTGAGAACATGATTCTCAATACTGATCTTCTTGTCAGAAAGGCTATTCGTAACGATGCTCTACGTTCTCTTGAGCGTGAGGCTGCAGGAACTGGTGCTCTTCAAAAGATCTCAGGTATAACGCCAACGTCAGTACTGACAACAGGCAAGAGCATCGCTGATGAAATTGCTGATCATCTTTCCAAGGTGATGGGTATCGATAGGACAGATCCAGCATTTGACGTAATCGTACAACCTATCATTGACGCGACAGATATGTCTGACGCTGGTTTGATCTCATTGTTTGGGTTCAGGCCGAACATGGACAAGGACGTGATGGTTGTTCGTGGACCTTCAGGTATTCCGGGCGACACAAGCACGAAGAGATACTACAAGATTAAAGACCCGTTGCTTGTCACGGCGTTGACGTTTGTTCCACCTAGCAACCTTGGCTTCATGCGTCTTCTGACAGCACCAAAGACATTGTTTACTCGTGCAATTACGATGGCTCCACCATTCATGGCGGCTAACTTGTTCAGAGATACGCTTCAGGCACGGGTTCTTTCCAACGCAAAGACAATCCCGTTCTTTGACACGACGAAGGGTCTGTATGCCTCTCTCAGGAACACTCAAGGAGCTAAAGATCTTCAGGCTGGTGGCGGTTCTACAACGAACAACTACGACTCGTCGAGTTTAAACAGATACAAGAAGTTGACTGGATCGAAGTCTAATCCATTCATGGTTACGCTTGGCAATGCTTGGGGTGCTTTGGAAGCTATCGGTAACGCGACAGAAGTTGCCAACCGAATTGCTATTCGCGAAGCAAAGCTTAAGTCTGGTGCATCTCTTGGTGACGCAAACTTTGAAGCACTTGACATCATGGACTTCTCATTGCGCGGATCAAACGTAATCGTGAACTTTATAATCTCGACAGTGCCTTTCATGAACGCACGTCTGCAGGGTATGTACAAGCTGGGCCGTGCTGGTTACAGCAAAGAGAATCGTGCCAACTTCCTGCTCATGGGTTCAATGTTTGCACTGGCGTCGCTTGGTCTTGCTGCAATGAACGAAGACGACGAACGATATCAGGAAGAAACTGACGTATCAAAAGATAATTATATTCACATCTATCTTGACAAGTTCCTACCAAAGGAAGCTCTAATCGCCGCTGGTATCGATAAGTGGACTGAAGACTTCCATATTGCATTGCCAAAGCCGTTTGAAATCGGTGCAGTCTTCATGACTATTCCAGAGCGTATGTACAACGTGTACAAAGGAACGCAACAGGCAAAGGATTTAAGAGATTCTGTCTGGGGTATCGTTGGTACAACATTCAAGATGCACCCTGTCGAAATGATTCCGTATCCTGCTAAAATTGCAGCAGAGCAAGTCATGAATGTTGACTTGTTTAGGAAGCAGGATATTGTCCCGGATTACAAGAGAGCACCGGGTTTTGAAGAGGCTGAGTATAAATACGACACCCCTGAAATACTCAAGGCTTTCTCTCAGGCTGTTAAAGACAGCACGGGCGTTGGTATCTCGCCACTAAGGGCAGAGAAACTTATTCGCGACTTTGCTGGAACGTTTGGTGAATACTTCATGATGGCTGGTGACATGGCTTACCGTGAAATGAATGGTATGCCACAGCCTATCAACGAGAGTCTTCTTGACAGTGTGACTGGTGCAAGTCGTTTCTTAAAGCCAAACTCACCTGCTTATTCAAAACACAAACAAGACTTCTACAACCTATCTAAGGACATCAAGAGCATCGTAAGGGTTCTTGATACCTTCGATAAGGAAAGCCCTGAAAAGGCAGAGAAGTTTGAAGAAGCTAATGGTGCATATCTCGCAGCGGAAAAGAAAGCCAACAAGGTAAGTAAGCAACTTTCAGATCTACGCAGCGCAAAGGAACAGATCTACAGAGAAGGTGGCCCTGATGCAGAAGCTGAGATCAAAGATATCAATGCAGAAGAAAATGAACTCACGAAAGAATTCATGGTCTATTTTAGAGAGCTTGAGGCAGAGCACTGATGTCGCTGTTTAAACGCTCTTGTGGAATCCACCAAGAGTCTTTATTCCAGAAGTCTTCAGTCTTCGCGTCTTTACCACTGATCCAACCCTTGATCTCATAGAGAAGTTCATTGTGCGCGATGACGAGAATGTAGTTGTCTGATTCGCTGTCTGGCTTACGTACAATCAGATGTGCTTTTGGATGGGCAGAACTACGCACTTGCATATCTGCCCCAAGGTCAGCTTCCTTGCCAACGTTTACAGAAAATCCCCAGTACTTTCCAAGGTGTTTTGCTAACGCCATTTCGGCTGCAGCACCCTGAATATCTGTCTCCCAATAGGATGTTCTAGCTGTGAATTTCTTGCTGTGAAGTCCACGATCAATTGACTCAATACGTCTATCAACCCCAACCATAGCCGCTTGTTTCAGTTCGAACTTTGTTAGGTTAATAAACATCTGATATCCCTGTAAAAAATGCGGAGAATAAGTGTTCTATTCTCCGCATTAAGTCTTAACCAGAAAGGAAGGATGTTCTAAAAAAGGAAAAACAGAACATCCTCAGAAAGGGATATCATCATCCATTGGTATTGTCACAGGTTGGCTAACGGGATTGTTGGTAACTTCACGGAAGCTAATATTACCAGCAAGATATGCATTGCCATTCTTGTCTGCCTGAAGCCAAAGAGACATACCGTTCTTTGGATCTGACATCATGTTGGTAAACCCAGCTTCGATTGGGCCACTGTAGTGAGGAGCCTTCTCGTTGTCAGACTTGGTTGGAAAGATTGCACCAATCTTCACATACACTTCGCTGACAGTCTTGCCCTTGGCAGTGACTGCATCAACGACGACTGACTTAAGTTCAACACCATTGACGTTGATACGCCCAGCCTTTGTAACACTCTCCTGACCGCGTGGTTCAAAGAGAGCGATTTTGTTCGTGTTATCGTAGTTACTCATTTTTTCGACTCCAAACGTAGTTTAGTTGACTCTGCAGTTTTAGTGACGTGCTCGAAGAGTGACAAGTCTGCCTCACCAATCTTCATGATAGTTTCAGTGTTATCCCCAACAAGTCTTTCGTATGATGGAGTGTCAGGGCATTTCTCTAGCTTCGAGATAAAAGACTTAGCCCACTCGTCATACTTCTTTCCAGTGAGAGGAATTGTCCAAGATCCTGTCTTTGGTTTTACATTTTGTACAACAGGAGCCGTAACTGATGCTACTGGTGCAGGTGCTTGTACATGTACAGGTGTCTGTACAGGTGTAGGTTGTGGACGTGGAGCGTTAGGAATGGCTGATGCTGCATTTGCATCGTCATCCTCTGCGGCAACTCCCACGATAGCCATGATTGTGTACCTACGAGCGTAGGTCATAGCAGAGCCATAACCCTGCGGGTCTTGCTTCGTGGATATGATTGGATACACTCCAGATATGGACTGACCACTCTTATGTATCAACGCAGTACGTAGCAAAGTAACACCGTCAACATATTCAGTGGTCTGAACAATGGCTAGATCATTGTCAGCAAGTGGTCCACGAACAGCATCAATTACTGACCCAAGGTCAGCGTACTTAGACTTGAAGAACGGATTAGCCTTGTCCTTCGATACGTTGCTAAGTGTCGCCTGTGCTTTTGCTATTGCTGCCGCGATTAAATCAATTTTAGGTTTGTCTTCCATTATATGCTCCATATGTTACTTGCAATGAAACGAGACTTCTCATCCCACCTAAATCCGTTAATGTCTCTGGGTGTGAAAAGTTCGAATAGTGTTTCCCAATCGTATCCAAGTGCCGTCTTAATAGATCTCACTGTAGACTTCAACCTATTCATTCCGGTTGTGTATTGATCTCCCGTGAGTGTGAACATGTCAAACTTCTTTGGTGTCGAGTAAACACACATGATCGGTTTGCCAGTCACATACTGATAGAAAGACATCTGTTCAATGTGAGGCTCCTTCATAGAGGAAGGACATCTCCCGGTGGTCTTTAGATCAATGTCGTATCCTTCAAACTGAAAGTCGATGAATCCAAGGAATGGTACTCCTTCGATTTCACCAATAACTTCTTTTTGAAAGGAAGTGTATTTGCTTTCACCAAGTTCTTTCTTGATGTCAAAGCACGTAGATACGTAAGATGGAATGTCATTGTATTCTTTCAGATCATCTGGAAACATTGGTTCACCTCTTGCACGTATAAACGATCTACATGCAATTAAAACAGTCTGTTCCATTGTCAGATTAAATCTCCAAGACATTGCAAGTGCGTGTTCGACGGACAAACCACGTTGTGCCGCCGCTCCACTTTTCGTTCTGTACTTGTAGTCAGGGTGATGCTTTAGAATCCATAGAGATGGCTCTTCGCGGTACAACTGAATGTCGGACACCGACCCGCGATAATCAAATAAACTCATGTTACCTCCTGCGTTGTTAGGTTTAGTAGCACACTTTTCAGATAAGGCAAACATAAAAATGATCTTGTTAGCCATCTGTTGCGGCATAGTAAAACAAGTGTTAGCGTCCACTGAATGTAAAATTCAGGAGAATTAAATTGGTTAATACATATGATGTTGGTCACCTTCGTAGACTACTTAAGAAGTATCGCACGAAGACACTGATTAAATACTACGAGGGATTCATTTTCTATGATCGTGAACATGATGAAAACGTGGATCTAATTGCAAAGGAAGCTTGGCAACTTTATGAAGAGGGTTTAGTTCATCTGTTGCAAAAGAGAATTGGTGAATGCGCGTATATATACTACGTTGTTAAACGATGAGTTTTCTCAACCTAGAGATTCTTCGTGACATCTTTCCACAGAAGAATACAAAGATAGGCCCAGAAGATACACAGTGTGTTGCCTTTGTCGAATGGCTCAGGAAGGCAACACGCTCAGGTAATGTACGCGCTGTTTGGTTTCATGTACCAAACGAAGGACGCAGATCATGGAAGCAAGGGACACTACAACGTGCAAAAGGATTATGCCCCGGAACACCGGACTACATCTTCATATGGGAAGGCGGTAGTTTGGCATTGGAGTTTAAAAGCCCATCAGGAAATCAAACCAAAGGGCAACGTGAGTTTGAGAAGTGGTGTGCTCACGAAAATATTCCATACCATCTTGTCAGGTCTTCAACTCAGGCCCAAGATTTAATTATGGGAAATGATCAAATCTGGTTTGACTGATTAGTCTATTCGTGTTTTAAAGTGCCATACTGAGATTCGGAGTATGACACATGGATAGATTTGAAGAGTTCTGGAAGGCGTATCCATCAAGGAACCCTCACGCTAATCCTAAGAAACCAGCACATACTGCATTTCTTCGTGCCATCAAGCGTGGTGCGACTGCTGATGCGTTGATCAAGGCTGCTCAGGGTTATGCACAATATGTAAAGTCTCATAGCGTTAAGAGTATGTATGTTGCTATGGCGACAACGTTCCTCAATCAGGACAGATATGATCAGTACGAAGATCAGAAGAAGCTTGTAACGATGGAAGATATCCTCAATGGCAACTGAACAGGAAGTCGTTGACATCATCATCAAGCCAATGATCTCGTTCTATCGTGCTCCTGATGGAATGAATGGCGACACAGATAAACTCATAGC
>SXGQ01769490.1_pt1 | contig 45456 bp, 48 predicted proteins | sample 3178371 | NCBI WGS metagenome assembly SXGQ01 (sample SAMN11356859, study PRJNA531348) | freshwater metagenome | isolation source: freshwater sample F1-20 | place: China: Fuxian Lake, Yuxi | collected 2017-12-25 | reverse complement strand
ATTTTTTAATTCTATTTTTTTTGTATATTTATTTGCATCAATTTCTTGGAAATGAAAAATAAATTTTACCTAATATCTGCTATAATTATCCTCATAATTGGATTAATAGGATTTCTTTATCAATGGATTTGGTACTTGTATATTTTAGCTTTACCAATTATTTACATTGGTATTCTTGATTTATCTCAAACAAAACATTCTTTAAAATATAATTTTCCTATTATCGGAAGAATGAGATGGTGGGCAGAATGGCTTAGACCAAAGGTTTACCAGTATTTTGTTGAAAGTGATACCGATGGTGCTCCCTTTAATAGACTTAGTAGAAATGTAATTTATCAACGTTCAAAAAAATCTAATGATACTACTCCCTTTGGAACTCAATTAAATGTTTACGAAACTGGTTACGAATGGCTCAATCACAGCATTAATCCTTTACATCACGATAAAGTAGATCAAAATCCACGCGTTTTAGTTGGAAACAGTGATTGTAAACAACCTTATTCTGCAAGCATTTTTAACATCAGCGCCATGAGTTTCGGAAGTTTAAGCCAAAATGCAATTATGGCCTTAAATGGTGGTGCAAAACTAGGCGGTTTTGCTCACAATACTGGTGAAGGCGGTTTAAGTCCTTATCATTTAAATCCAGGTGGAGATATTATTTGGCAAATTGGTACTGGTTATTTTGGATGTAGAAATAATGATGGCTCTTTTAATTATGATGCTTTTGCTGAAAGGGCTAAATTACCAAATGTAAAAATGGTAGAGATAAAATTGAGTCAAGGCGCCAAACCCGGACACGGTGGAATTTTACCAGCATCTAAAGTAACCGATGAAATTTCAAAAATTAGATTAGTAGAAAAAGGAAAAGATGTTTTATCTCCTCCATATCATACAGCCTTCAGCAGTCCTCTTGAATTAATTCATTTTATAAAAAAATTACGTGAGTTAAGCGAAGGAAAACCAATTGGATTTAAACTTTGTATTGGCCAAAAAAATCAGTTTATCTCTATTTGTAAAGCAATGATTAGTACAAATATCTATCCGGATTTTATAACTGTAGATGGAGGTGAAGGCGGAACTGGTGCAGCCCCATTAGAATTTAGTAACTCTGTCGGAATGCCGTTGAGAGATGCCTTGGCGTTTGTATACGATTGTTTAAATGGATATGGAATAAAAAAACATATTAAAATAATTGCCTCTGGCAAAGTGCATACGGGTTTTGATTTAGTCAAAAATATTTGCTTAGGTGCTGACATGTGCAACGGAGCCAGGGCGATGATGATTGCATTAGGCTGTATTCAAGCTTTAGAGTGTAATACAAATACCTGTCCTACAGGAGTTGCTACACAAAATCCAAATTTATATAAAGGATTAAATGTGGATGATAAAAAAGTAAGAGTTTTTAATTACCAAAAAGAAACTGTTAAAGCTGCTGTTGAATTAATGGCTGCAGCTGGTATAAATCATCCTAACAGACTTCATCGATCATATATTTATAAACGAATAAATAGTAGTCAAATTAAGACATATTCAGAAATGTATCCTTATCTATTAAAAGGTAGTTTATTAGAAGCTCCTTTTCCAAGAGGTTGGGAATTTGATGTAATGCAAGGTAATGAAAATTCTTTTGAAAATAGTATTAAGTATTAATATTAACAAAATTAAATTTCTACCTATTTGAAAATAAATAACCCAAACAATTATTATTAAATTTTCTAAAATAATATCTATTTTATGAAATTTCAATCTATAAAATTTATCAAAAAAATAATTAAGCTCTTTTATATAATATTAGTTTTTCTGTCTTTTAATATTAAAGCTCAAATTAATGATGATAGAACTGAAGATGAAATAATTGTGCATAAAAAAAGTAAAATCCAAACTGGATTCTATCTTGGCTCTTATTTTGCTAACAATTATTCGGCCAGTGCTTATAATGGCTATGGCTTTGATGTTAATGGAAATCAAAATTCTTTTTTAAACAGTTTTATGTATCAAAAAATCAAAAACCAGTATGGTGGTGGTTTTGGTCAGTTCGATCAAGTTGCATATGCTTTGGGTGTTGATCAGGGTCAGTGGGAGTTTAACGAGAGTGATATGCCTATTAATATGCGTTATGTTCCTGCAATTATACTAGGGTTTAATTTTAAAATGCCTTTAACAAAAAATAGTGCATTTATTTTTAATTTAAATGGTACTAAATTATCAATTGAAGGTAATTTTACAATGACACTGTTAAAAGTTCTTGGTTCAAATCCAGCCAATAATTCTAATATTAAAACTTTTTCTATTAAGGGAACCGAAAAGCGATTACTGTTTCAATTAGGCTATCAAAAAACATTTGGAACTGATAATAATATAAATTTCTTCGGAGAAATTGGTTTTAATGGAACATTATCTCAATATAATTCTAATATTATCTATATAAATGACTTACAAATTGATTTAACCTATTATCTTAATCAAAACATTAATCCTATTGCCTCTCCAACAAAACCGCCTACTGGTTTTGGATTAGGTGCATTTGCCGGATTAGGTCTTAACTTTGACTTCAATTATCAATTTTCAATGCAGCTAATGTATTCTCCTTCTCAAGAAAAAATAAATATTGGAAACAAACCAACTTTAAAACTACAAAATAGTGTTGGTTTAAGATTTTATTATAAAATTTAAATAATCAATGATTATTTTCTAACCGTGTTTTAATAAAGTAATGTATAAAAAAAGGTAATTACAGAAATTCTAGCTATAAATAATTCAATTACCTAAAAAATTTCTTTTATGACTTAAAATTCTAAATTAGAATTGCCATAAGTCGTGTTCAAACTTGAAAATATCATTTTTAACACGATCAGATTCTAACAATGCTTCAATGCCCTTAGCATATTGATCTATCTTCCTGTCATAAACATTAGATTCTTTTGTAATATTACTGGCAAATTGTCTTTTCCAAAATATATCTTCAAAAGTTCGACGTTCACTATCATTTTTTGTATTAAAAACTTCATGTTTTGAAAAATAAGGTCGGCAAGCAGGAAAATAAACATAAAACTGATTAACTTCTCCTAAATCTTCTTTACCTTTTATTGGAGCATTAAATCCTAAACCTAAAATACGTACTTCTAAACTTGATTTTTGTTTATCAAAAAACCAATCTTCTTTGATAGATAAAGAAGAAAAAGTTTCAAAAAACCATGTTGAATCTATTGAGCCAGGCACTTTAACATTGTATGCAGATCCATCTTCAGCAAACTTCTCAACATCAGTGCTGTCTCCTTGTATTACTAATTTAGCTTTTATGAAAGATTTTTCATAAGGTACTTTAAATTCTTCGTCTTCAAATGCAACAATTTGACCAGACAAAATATATTTAATTACCAATTGAGGTAAAGAAATTCTTCCTTCTACAACGTCTTTAGGGTAAAAAAAAGATTGGTTCAATTTTTCTCTCATATCTAACCTTCTCCAAACCCTTCTTTCCCATGTCACATCTCCTTCACGCAAAAAAGAATAAGGTATATATCTTCTATTTATAGCATTCTCTTTTTCATAAATAGCATCTTTATAGTCTCCAGGTTGAAAGACTGACTGTTGAGCTAACAAAATATTTGTAAAAAAAACAAATGAAAAAAATATTAAAAAATACTTTATATGTTTCATATTTATAAGTCTTTATTTATTAAATTATCTAATTACTTTTATAGCAGCTAACGTAGGATATATTTTACCATCAGGTCCTTTAACTTTTAATTCAACATAAATTTTACTACCAACTTCTGCTTGTTTAAAAACATTTTGAGCATCAGGTGACAAAGAACTACCTTGCCCTGATACAACTTTAACGTTTCCTTTAACTTTTCCAGTAACTTCATATGATAACACAATATAATTAGCTTGAAAGTCAAAACCATTAGCACCTGCACCAATTGCACTTACCAAACTTAAATCAGTTTTCTTCATTTCCGGTGGGGCAAATTTACCCATAATTTTTGCATCCGGTTTTGGTAATGGCTTAACCCTAAACTTAATAGGAGGCCCCTGAACTTTAACCCCTTGTGCTGTCTTAGCCGAAACAGTAATAAAACACTCGCCTGTTCCGGAAAAATTAAACATATATTTTCCTGATCCAGTCGGCTGATATGAAACGCCAGAACCAGTAGCATTAATCAAAATATCCGCAGGTGCTATTCCAGCAGATGCTGCAGTAACAGGATTTGGAACACCTGCATAAAAAACATTCATTTGATCAGCAGATACTGAAGCTGCTGGAGGAGCAACCTTATATTCATTTTGAAAAGGATATATTTCAAAAGTACCATCTGGTTTTTTAAATTTGATTACACCGCTATATTTTTGATCTCCTTGCCCACTTGTTCCTACTTTATATTTCCCTTGTCCATCAATAATTTCTAAACTTTTTCCTGTAGCACCTTTTTTTGCTGATAATGAATCTATTCCCATTAAGACCTCCATATCACCAGCTGCTAATTTAGAAAAAGATGCTGACAAAAAAATATCAGCAATATATTCTTGACCTGCTTGAATATATGAAGAAGGTGCGATAACCTTGGCAATTAACTTGTCCGGTTTTATAGATAATTTACCACTTGCAGAAGAAAATACTTGAAGAATTTCAGCTTCGGCATTTTTTATATCTACTTGCATTTTAGTTAAATTGGCAATAACAGCAGCTTCTGGTAAATGATAGAAATTTTCCATTTCCCAAGACATAACAAGATCATCCTCTTTTGCTCCACTTGCTGTAGGTTTTAAATGATCTAATTTTTTCTTTAAATTATCATAATCTGAAGGAAATAAATGTTCTCCATCAGTTTTTTGCATTTTTTCTACCATGGCCATTAAATTACTCTGAAGTTTCTCCAATTTCATTTTCAATTCACTTGCAGTTAATGGACCTTTAGAGGGATTTTTTTCATCAGAACCTATTAAAACGTGGGTTGGCTCGTCGTAATTATCGTAAGCACCATTAACACAGTTTTTTATTTTCATAGTGTCCGCTGCTTTTTGACCAGCCTCTGGTTTCTCGGTATTAAGATAGACGTTAGCCTTAACTTTTTCAATATATGAAATTAATTCATTAAATTCCTTTTGAGCTTCTTGAATTCTGTTATAGTATGGTTTGGCGCCCGGGTTCCCATCAATTGACTTTTGAAATGCTTCTGTAACACGTTTATTATTATCTGATAAATTGTCTCTCGAACTTTCCATACCCTCATTAACACGAATGTAACCTAACAAAACAGTTTTAGATACATTCATAGCTAAAAGAGCTGTCAGAACCAGGTACATCATACCAATCATCTTTTGCCTTGGGGTTTCTTTACCGCCTCCCATATATTAATTTTACTTTAGTTATTTATAAATTGATTGAATTATGATTTAACATTCATTGCGCTTAACATATTTCCATAAACAGTGTTTAAAGATGTTAAGTTATTTGATAATGTTGCCATTTCTTGACGATATTTCTTGGTATCATCAAGTGAGTCGTGTAGATTTTTCATTAATTCATTTAAACCATCATAAAATTTTGAAGTTGTATCTAACTGCGATTTACTGTCTTGTAATTGTAGCTCGTATGTTGCATTTAATGCAGATAAGTTTTTAGAAACTTTACCCAAAGATTCACTTATTCCTAATGCACCTGCTTCTGTCGATTGTGCGGCTTTATTATAAGAATCTGATAGAATAGTAGCACCCGTTTTATTTGATTCAGCTATTCCTTCAAATGATTGAGCAGCTTTATTGTATGAGTCTGATAAAATATTTGCTCCAGCTTTATTAGAATCAGCTATTCCTTCAAAAGATTGTGTTGCTTTGGTGTAAGTATCAGATAAATTCGAAACATTTTTTGTTGCATTTTTGACACTATCAACATATTCATTAGTAGCAACAGAAGCGTTACTAATATCTGCCATTTTATTGACAGAATCACCTAATGATTTCATTCCTTTTCCTAAACTTGTTATTAATTCAGGTCCAATTTTAGCCTCTGCTAATAAATTATCTAATTGAGCCGTTATAGGTAAATTACTTTCTGGTTCCTCGTGATCTACGAGAGCCATTCCAGATAATTCGGGATATGCTAAAGTCCAATCCACTTCCTCATGAGGAATATCGATTCCAAATAAAATGAATAATACCGCCTCAGTTCCAAGACCAGCAATTAAAGCGGCATTAGCACCAGGCCAGTGTTGAATTTTAAACAAAGCCCCAATAATAACAATAGAGGCGCCAAAACAAGATGCAAGATGTAAGTATCTCTTGAAACCAGTAACTTTTCCTAATTTACTCATATTAAATTATGTTTATTTTTTTTATTAGCATTTATTTTAATTCATATCATACTTTGAGCGACCTAAGTAGGTCATTACATTTCTAAATCCGATGTAACACTTGGAGGTGTCTTGATATTCATAGGTTCTCGCACTTGTTTGGAGGTAATACCCCACATCTTTCCAACTTCCACCTCTTATCACTTTGCGTTTTAAAACGTTTTCATCTTTATCTTGAGCATCGTATAAGTAATCAGCGTTAGCATCATGAGCAAAATCATATGCCGACTCGTCAAATGCATTACTTGTCCACTCAGCTACATTACCCGCCATACAGTATAAACCGTAATCATTAGGATTGTAAGAATAAACTTGAACTGGATGAATTCCACCATCATCCACATAAGAACCCCTCATAGGTTTAAAATTAGCTAAAAAACAGCCTTTATCATTTCGGGTATATGGTCCACCCCATGGATAAGGAGATTTATCTAAACCACCACGAGCAGCAAACTCCCATTCACTTTCAGTAGGTAGTCTAAAATTGTTAACTATAGACTGGCCAGTTCCTATTAAATAATTATTTAATAAATTTGATCTCCAAACACTAAATGCTTTTGCTTGTTTCCATGAAACTCCTACTACGGGATAATCATCAAAAGAAGGGTGCCAAAAATACATGTTGGTTAGAGGTTCATTAAATGAATATGTATAATCATGAACCCATGCTAAAGTATCTGGATAAACATTTACAACATCTTTAATAATAAAAGCAGATCTATCTACTGCAGTTCTTACTCTTGGTAGATAATTACCCTGGCCAACAGGAATTTCATCTTTTACATTGTATGTGCCTAAGGTTTTAGAATCTTTGGTGGGATCAGCTACTGCTGAAGATTGGGTGCTAGATGGTGCTCCATTTGAACCATCGTTTAGAGTTACACCATTTATATAATCAGCTTTTTTATACTCATGAGCTGCATTTTGAACGTCTGATGATTTATTAGGTATAAAGCGATTGGGTTTTGAGGCGGCTAAACGAATATCTACAGAGTAATATTCATAATTTAGCTTACGTGTATCAATTTCTTTACGATTATAAAAACGTTCTGCCTCAGGAATATACATAGGATTTAGTATTGTTCTTATATCTTCTTCTTTGCTATTCCAATCAATAGGTTTCTCCCAACTTATATAGTTTTCTTGTAAATTATTGTCACCAACATAAACCGGCCAATTTTTTAAAAACTCCTCTTGAGGTATTCCAAAATCAGCTTCTTGGCCATTCGCAACTAATAACTTTCTTGCAATAGAATCTCTAACCCAATATACGAATTCGCGATATTCGTTATTAGTAATTTCACTGTCGTCTATATAGAAAGCTTGCACAGAAACTATTTTTGATTTAGTTGTATGTGCCATCGGAGCCTCTTCATCATCAGGGCCCATGTGGAAGCTTCCCATTTCAATAAATTGAGTACCGTAGGGATCTGGTTGAAACCACTGTTCGCGTCCAATTACACCAACTAGTTCACCAGTAATCTTGTTACAGCCAGAAATTATGGCTACGAATGAAGCTAGAACTAAAATTTTTTTCATATCAGTAATTTTAATTTATAATATTAACTGCTATACAATGTAACAGTTTTTATTATTCAAAGTTATTAACATTTTGTTAATTGTTTATGGTTTAAACGATATTTCTTTTAAAAGGTTACAAATAATAATTTAGTCTAAAAATCTATCATTACCATGTGAGGATCTTTTTTTAGCCTTTGGAGCATAACAAACACCTAAGATAAGCTCATGAGTTTGCCCTGCATTTGATGCCATAGAGCCTGTTGTAAGATCATAAGAGTAGCCAATTTTGAGGGTACCTGAATTTCCTGGACCAAAAGGCAGTTGAATACCTGCTAAAAAAGCGACAGCGTTGCTTGAGCGATACGTCCCTCCTATCCAAAACATATCACTCCACAATAAGTTTAAATTAGCATCAAAACTTGTAGAAGCTACATCCGTTTTTGTCAAAATATTGGGTTTAACTTTTAGCCAAGGAGTTATTACAGCAGAATATCCCGCCATTATATAATAATGCCGACTTAATTCAAATTGAAGACTATTATCTCCTTTAACGGTTTGGGCAGGAAGATGGGTAGAAGATAGACCTATATATAGTTGATTAGGAATTTCATAATAGGCACCAAAGCCAATATCGAAAGAAAGCTTATTTAGTTCCCCATTATTATAACCATTTGAGCCGTATGAACCAGGAATTCGAGGATCATTTCTCAAAGGTTCAGGAACAATCCAATTAGTAGTAAAACTCTTTTGAATTATTCCAAAATCGATACCTAAGCCTAAATCTCCAGGACCTATTTTTAATTTGTAAGAGCTACCAATCCGAGCAAAAATAGATTTCATAGGGCCTAAATTATCACTTATTACTGTTAAACCAACGCCAAGAGGTAAGCCGGGCAAAGGAGAATTAGCACAAACAGCCATGGATTGAGGGGCTCCATCAAAACCAGACCATTGCTTTTTGTATTGAATAATACCACAAGAACCTCCTGAAACACCTGGATAACCAGCATTATAAACTAATTTATTAAACATAAACTGAGTAAACTGAGGATCTTGTTGAGCAGAAGCTAAGCCAGCTGAAAAAATTAAAATAATTATAATCTTAGAAAAAAGTTTTTTCATACTTTATGTTAAAAATTAAACAGACATATTTTAATTTAATATACCTAGCGTGCTAAATTAGTTAATTAATTTAAATAAAAAAATATTTTTAAAAAAAATATAATAATTTATATAATTGATAAACATTATGTTATAAGATTTTTGCTTGTAATGATAAATAAAATTAAAAAGACTACATCATTTTATATCAACGGTTTGCGGCTTGGCGAAGGTGGCTATTTTTCCACTGAAATTTCATACGAAGCACACACTTCAAATTTACTAAAAACTGTAATACGAAGCAATAAGCCGCCACTTTTGCCAAACCGCTGTTAGGTGCTGGCGTTTCTGTCCAAATAGCTTATTTTAAGGTGTCGATAGTTGTCCGTTGTATAGTTGTCTACATAAACTAATCTTTGCACAATGGATATAAAGAAAAAATTTGGTAAGAAAGTCAAGCTTTTACGGATTGAAAAAGGCTGGTCTCAAGAGAAACTTGCTCTAAATGCCGATTTAGACAGAACTTATATCCCTAGTATTGAAAAGGGTGATAGGAATGTTTCTATAACAGTAATTGAAAAAATTGCAAAGGCATTTAAAACTAATATTAAGACTTTATTTGATGAGTAAGAAAAAGACAAAAGCGAAGCCGAAGAAAAATTCAGTGAATAAAATATACAAAGACGATCAATGGAATGCTTGGACAAAAAAGTCAAGTAGAGTAAAGTTTAAATCTTCTGAAAAAGCGATTGGAGATGGTGAACATAAGCTTGGTGCAGAATATGGTAAGAAACCGTTAGGCCAAAACTCTGCATATGACCTTGATGTATCGGGTGAAAAATGGGAAATAAAAAAAGTGGATTCTGATAATAGTTTTCGTCTAGGAGTTGAAGTTGCGACACATTATACGCCAGTAATTGGTAATGTTATAAGAATATTAGAAAATGTTTTAAGTATTAAGCATGATTTATTAGACACGGTTTCTGGGAACATAATAAAAGATTGTATTAAAAAAATTGAAAACATTTCACCTAGTTGCAAAACAGCTCTTTTAGATGGTTTGAGAAAAAATGAGGTTGCCGAGTCCAACTTGCAAAAAGCAAATGACATAATTGAAGAGCTGAAAACAATTTTAATAAAAGAGGGTGTAAAGGTTAAATTACATTCATCCGTTGATGGAAAAATTTATGAATATGATATTTTGAGAGCATTCAAAAAATTGACAATTGAGAATATCACGATTAAAAATAAAATTAAGCTATTAGGAAATGAAGAAGTTTATAATCGCGCACTGATTACTTCCAAAGTTATCGATGATATAAAACTTTTCGAAAATATTTCTCTGCAAAAAAAATTAAATAAAATTATCAGAGACATTTTTAATAACGTTAAGTTAGTTCTTGTCCATGAAGAAGATGGATATAAGCCTATTCGTAACCTCAAAAATATTTATTGTAATAGAATTACAAGTGGGCTACCAAGATGTAAAATGCTATAATACTAAATACGTAAATTATATGCGGCAATGTCCGCTCGTTTTAAAAAGAAATAACAGAAATGAAAGTAGTTGGAAATTATTATCAAGAAAATGGGATGCACTTAGTTAAATTAACTTTAAGTGAAACTGACGAGCGCATTTTCAAAGTTTATTCAGGAAGAGCAGGAAAGACACTTGCTTTAATGGCTGAGAAATATCCTGATGGAATTACAACTAAAGATATGAGAGAGAAGCATGGTATTGATGACAATAAATTGTTTGGTGAATTATTAGATCAATCAGGCTTTAGAGAATATATGGAGCATATTGGTACCCAAAATAGATTAAAGGTTTGGAAATTGCACTTAGAAATTCTTTGGGCAAATACAATTGACAACGCTAGTCCAATTTGGTTTGGGATACACACACAAGGAAATTTGCAAAAATTTTTTGATGAACTAGAAAACAAATACGGTCTTAGGTGTAATTTATTGGGTAATACTTTGTACAAAAGTTCAAAAGGGAAATTTAGTAGCAATTTTAAGAAAATAGCAATAGACCATAGAGTGCCACAATTAAAAGGTGGAGAGGATAAAATCGAAAATTTGCAATTACTCTCGTATTATATTAACGAAAGAAAAAATCAAATTTGCGCAAAGTGTATTAATAGTGTTTGCGAACAATGCGTTTTAGCATTTCCAGAAAATTCATCAGAAATTTACCCTACTGGTGAGGATATTTCCGACCTAACAAAATGGAGAGAAGATATTTAGGCTAAGACTAATTCTAGTTGCTTCGCTCCCTTTTTAATTTTAAACTTACCTTCTTCGAAGTCTTTTAAAACTTTACCTAAGTGGTAGGCGAAGCCCACCGCTACTGCATTCCCGATTTGTCGAAACTGAGAAGAAGTTGAACCATAAAATTCGAAGTCGTCAGGAAAAGATTGTATTCTTGCGGTTTCTCTTACAGTAAATCGTCTTTTACAATTCGGATGCACAGCGATTACTGGGCCACCTGTGCCACCGCCTCTGCCAACCATTGTTGGCCCGGGTTTGTCCCAGTCAAGTTTGCGGTTACCCATATATCCATTAATTTTTACTTTATGTTTTAGTCCGTATTGATTTAATATTTTTTCAGCGGCTTTTGTATGAGGCTCCGGTAAATCTCCAATTGCGTCTCTTAATGTTTTGAATGGTTTTAATTTTGGGTCATTGCTGTCGTGTGTTTTTTTAGGAGGAAAATTTTGAAATAAAATTTCGCGTTTTTCACTTTCAATATCATTTGATACTCCCAAAAAAATAACTCGCTTTCTTCCTTGTGGAACACCATAATGGGCGGCATTTAGCAAATACATTTTTACATCATAACCTGAGCTTCCATTATCAACTCCAATATTTTTGAAATCATTCAAAATCATTTTAGCAATTTTTCCTTGACCCAAACTTAATAGGCCTGGAACATTTTCTGCAAGAAAATATTTTGGTTTTGTTTCCGAAATTATTCTAACTATTTGTAAGTACAACTCATTTCTGCTGTCAGATGCTTCCCGATATAAATTAGCAACCGAAAATCCTTGGCAAGGGAAACCTCCTGTTAGTATATCGTATGCGGGAAGAATACTTGTGTCAAGTTGTTTGACATCGCCAAGCCAAAAGTGCTTACCAATATTATTTTCGTAAGTAACTTTACAATCTTTATCAAAATCGTTTGCAAAAACTACTTTGTGTCCAGCTTTAATGAAACCTAGGTCTAGACCCCCACAACCTGCGAATAATGAAACTACTTTCATATTATTTTTTAGTTTTTAAATATTCAATTTTTTGTTCTGCAACTTTCAAAATATCTCTGTCAGCGTCCGCTTCAATTATTTTGTAAGCTAATTGGTCACTTAAATTTTCTTCTATTAATAATTGCTCGTCATACTTGAAAAATTTTGCAACCAATTTTATTTGCTCTTTTGTTGCCTGTCTTTCGTTGCGTTCAATTTTACCTAGCAAAGAAGTGTCTATGCCGATTTCACTTGCTACTTCGCGCAATGACATTTTTTTCTGTTCACGTAATGAACGAAGCTGTTCGCCAAATGAAGAAACTAGATTTTTTGTCAATGTCATTGAGGACTAATTTTGTCCAAAAGTAAAATAAAAAACTGTCGGGGACAAAATTTGTCCTTAAAAGTTTTCAACAGTCAAAAGTGTGTTCTTTTTTCTTTGAAGATTAAAGGTCGAAGTGAACAATTGTCTTGTTTTCAGGGTCGTCCTTTTACGCTTGCACCTAACTTAATGCTAATGATAATAAAATTAATTTTGATTTTTTAGCCTCTATCAAATTTTAGGTTTTTATATTATTTGTATATTTAAAATAAAAACGTATATTTGTAAACCCAGATTTTATTAAATATTAATTAGCAATGAAAAAAGAAATTCATCCCGAAAATTATAGACTTTGTGCTTTTAAAGACATGAGTAATGGCTACACATTTATTACTCGTTCTTGTGCAGAGACAAAAGAAACTCTTGTTTATGATGATGGTGTTGAATATCCTTTAGTAAAATTAGATATTTCGATGACTTCGCATCCTTTTTACACTGGCAAACAAGTTTTAGTTGATACTGCAGGCCGCGTGGATAAATTTCGAAATCGACAAGCCAAAAAGAAATAATATTTAATTTTACATAATTTAAAAGAAAGCTCAACAAATTGTTGGGCTTTTGTGTTTTTAATAAGTTAAATATTATAAATTTGAAAAATAATTATTTTAAAAGCTACTTAGTAAAATCAAAATCGTCTAAACATTTGTTGAATATCTTTCGAAATAATTTAAATAGATTAATTCAAACATTTGCTAAAAAATATTTAGTATTAGTATTATTATTATTTATATATGTTATTTTTTCTGCATTTTATTTATCTAAACCAAAAACAATTATCCTATTTTTTATACCTTGTTTTGGTAAAGAAAAACTTGTGATAGATAAAAACTATTATTCGGAAATAATTAGTGATAGTATAAGTATTCAATCGCTTCGATTTTATGTATCTGGTATTTATTTACTTAAAAATGGCAAAAGTATATACCAAACAAAAAATCAATGTAATTTAATTGACATAAGTAAAAAATTACGAATTGAAATAAATACCAAATCTGAACTTGATTTTGACTGCATTCAATTTAACATTGGGGTTGATAGTTCAAAGCAAGTATCTGGGGTAATGGGAGGTGATTTAGACCCTATGAATGGAATGTATTGGACTTGGCAAAGTGGATATATAAACTTTAAATTAGAAGGTAAAAGCAATATTTGTAATACTCGAAATAATATTTTTCAATTTCATATTGGCGGATACCAATCGCCAAACAATACTATACAAAAGATTATGCTTCCTGTTAAAAATGAAACAAATATTATTATAAGATTTGATATTAAAAATTTCTTATCACAAATAGATTTAAAAAATGTTAACGAAGTTGTTTCGCCCAGCTATAAATCTGTTCAAATTTCAAAACAATATGCTAATATTTTTTCAATTGAATAATGAAATTTAATATTATACTCATAAGTTTTATTTTATTTATTTCAGCAATAACAATTAAAAAAGGTGTTCAATTAAAATATCCAGATTATTTTCCTAAACCAAATTATGATTTAAAAAACAATCCACTCTCTAATGAAACAATTGCTTTAGGAAGATTATTATTTTACGATGCAATATTATCAAAAAACAATACGATTTCTTGTGCATCTTGTCATTCATCGTATAATGCATTTGCACACACCGACCATTCTTTAAGCCACGGCATCAATGATTTAATTGGTAAAAGAAATGCTCCAGGCTTAATGAATTTAGCATGGCATAAATTATTTATGTGGGATGGTGCAATAAATCACTTAGATATGCAAGCCCTGGCTCCAATTAATCATCCAAAAGAAATGGGAGAAAGTATGAATAATATTGTTGATAAACTTAAAAAAAAACATCCCTACCCCACTCTTTTTAAAAGAGCATTTAGAGATTCCATTATTACTGGTGAAAATATTTTAAAAGCGCTTTCGCAATTTCAACTATGTTTAATTTCGGCAGAATCTAAATACGATCAGGTAAAAAAAAATAGAAAAAAATTTAGTGATCAAGAAAATAGGGGTTATGTTTTATTTAAAACAAATTGCAATTTTTGTCATACCGAACCATTATTTTCTAATTATACATTTGCAAATAATGGCTTAGCGATTGATTCAACTCTAAATGATTTTGGACGTTGGCAAGTAACTAAAAAATCAACAGATAGTTTAATGTTTAAGATACCTAGTTTAAGAAACTTAAGTTACACCTACCCATACATGCATGATGGACGATTTAATACAATTAATCAAGTTATTAATCATTATACAAAAGGAATAAAACAAAGTGCTAATTTGGCGACCGAGCTTAAAAAAGGAATTTTATTATCATCAAATGAAAAAACTGATTTAATTGCTTTTTTATTAACATTAAATGATTCTGCATTTGTATTTAATCTTAACTTTGCTTATCCAAAATAGTATTATTAAATAATATGAAAGAATAAAAAAAAGTATTAATTAAAATAAAATCAATAAATAAATGAAAAAATCTAACTATTCTGCTTTAATTATGTTGGGCGCAAGCATAGTCAAGGCACAACTTAATCCAGTAATTACTTCATGGTTGCAAAATAATATTACCACAGGAACTTATTATGTTAGTGGTAATTCTACTGCGCAATCAAACGGAATATTAGTAAATTGCCAACAAGTTCAATACTCTAGTGGCTCAGTATACGTATCCACAACGGGAGTTCCTGCATATCCTGTGGGACCATTTACCGGAGACGGAAATCCAGGCCAAGCAGGAAATCAAAATGCAATATTTAAATTTCCGTTAAACCCTACTGCAAATACTGGAAGTCTAACAACAGTAAATATGGGAAATGCAGCCATATATATTAATGGGGTTGCGCATTTTGCATTTGGTGATGGGGTAAGTTGGAAAAGTTCAACTAATGCATTTGCTGGAGGACCATTGGGTGGTCAGGGAGATAATGTATGGAATAGAGATGCAGTAAAATATGAAAAATTAGGTTTTGATTGTTCAAAAGGACATCCTGCAGGAACTAATTATCATCACCATCAAAATCCAAGTGCTTTTGATAAAGATTTGATTGTTATTTCAACCATTTGCAATTTATATGATGCAGATGGGTTATATACTATTAACACTGCACAACATTCTCCTCTAATTGGTTTTGCATACGATGGCTTTCCAATATATGGCGCATATGCATATGCCAATACAGACGGTACGGGAGGAATCGTAAGAATGAAATCTGGATATCAACTCAGAAACATGATTGCAAGAACTACTAATGCTTTAGGCGCAACTGTTAGTTCAGGACCTCCTATAAATGCTACTTACCCATTAGGAAGTTTTGACTTAGATTATGAATGGGTTGCCCATACTGGAGATGCAAGTTATTTAGATAAGCATAATGGCCGTATTTGTAAAACGCCAGAATATCCAAATGGAACTTATTGTTATTTTGCTACAGTTGATGCCAATCACAATTCTGCTTTTCCTTATGTGCTTGGGCCTACTTTTTATGGAAATAAAGTTGTTACTAAAGTAACCTCTATAACCGAAGCTACAACAACCTATACCACTCCGATTTTACCACCAAATGCAATCTCTGAAAAAGAATTTAATAACATGTTGGTTGAAGTTTTCCCAAATCCATCATCCGATTTAGTTGCCATACAAATTGGTGGTCTATTAAAAGAAAATTTAAAAGTAGAATTATTGAGTACTGATGGAAAAATAATAAAAAACACTACTATTAATAAGGGTCAAACTATTGCTTTTTTTGATTTACAGACTGTGTATAGTGGAATTTATTTTATAAAAATTTCTAATTTATTTTACAGTAAGACAAAAAAAATTATTGTAACAAAAGAGTAACTAATTTAATCATTTAATTTAAAGCCCATAATTTAAAACTTATCGGGTTTTTTTTATTTGATTTTTTACTTTTAAAAACTTGTTTGGGTCTAATTACAAGGTCTAAAATTTTAGGGCCACAAAAATTTTGAACCATATTATATTTATATTTAGAGAAATGAATAAAACCACCCATACCTATTCTATAAAATTTATCATTCATAATATTTGATTTATGTCCGCTACTTTCCATCCAACCCATAAAAAGATTTATTGCTTTATATTCTCCATAATAACAATTTTCCCCACAAAGAACATAAGGAATAAAACAATTAAAATTACCAGTTAAATAAACTCTTAATGGGAAGCCTTGATGCCCAATTTGAGATGTAACACCAGATATTAAGGCATGAGATATGGCAGAATTAGTTAATAAATAAGAAGGTCTTAATAATGGAACATCTTTTAATCTTTTAGACTCTTTAAGATTTGTAATGCCTTTTCTTTCAGAATATTCTTTTCCATATTTTATTTCAACATATTTTTTTAATAGGGTTGGATTTTTACGTGCTAAATTGCATAAACGAATAATTTCTTTAGATCTTCGGCCCATTATGAGATTAAATCTTCCGGTATTAGCTCTAATAATTGTAATTTTTTCTTTTGATGTATAAGAAGAATTTAAATAGGTAATGTTACAACCATGAATTGTTATTACAAATAATAATAAAAATAATAGCTTGATGATTCTCATTAATTTAAAAAAAGGTTTAGATTATTTCTTTTTTTAATTATTAAATACTGATTATAGCTAAAAGTTACCATAAAGACTATTAAATTACGATAAATCAATAAGAAAGGTGGAATTAATAAATTTGATTTATTAGCAAAAATAGATTTTAAATCTTCAATCTAATTTTTGGAAAAAAAATAAATAGAGATAAAAAATTATAGTTCTTCTGAATAATGAATTTTAACTATTACTTCATTCTCTCTATTAATAACATCCCAAGGAGCATTGTAACCTAAATAAAAAAAATTACCTATCATTTGAATTTTGATTTCAGATAATTCTTTTTTGAGTTCTTCTTGTTTTTTTAAGATGATTTTTTCGTTTGCAAAACCACCAAACTTGATTGCTGCAAAATAGCCTTCCTCTGAATAATGCAATTCAATAGTTGAATCTTGTGGCTTTGGTAAATCGTTTAAATTGTATTGGGCAGGCATCACAAAACTCATTTTACTATTAGCTGTATCTTTTTCCATATAAACTGGGGCAGTCATTGAAATCTTATTCGAAGATTGATTAGCACCAAAAATATAGCCAGCAAGTTTTCTAAAATTATCATTACTACTACCCATATATGATTTTGATGAAGACTTTACTGAAGCCATAATCGCTTTAGGATAAAAACGAATTTCTGTTTTATTTATTTTTTTTATGAGTTGATACTTTTGACGTTCGGTAGATTTTTGAAGAGAATAAGACATTATTAAGAATAAAACTAGTAATACAGATAAAACGATTAAAATTATTTTCATAGACAAAATTAAAGTATAAATAAAAAATAATACAATTTGATAGTTGATTTGTTTAAAACAATAATAAATATTAATATTTAAAACATTTTGGTAATATTACAATGATAAAATTAAGAATTAAATGGCAGAATTAATAATATGTATAGTAGCATTTTTTGGCTCTGCACTTACGTTTTTTTCTGGGTTCGGACTTGGTACTATTTTAGTCCCAGTTTTTGCTTTATTTTTCCCGATTGAACTAGCAATTTCGTTAACGGCAATAGTTCATTTTTTAAATAATTTATTTAAGCTAAGTCTTGTTGGTAAAAATATTAATAAAAAAACAGTGCTTCATTTTGGAATTCCCTCAATAATTGGTGCTTTTGTTGGTGCTTACCTTTTAACTTTTATAAGTAAAATGAATTTTATTTTTGAATACACTTTTTACGATAATACATTTCAAGTGATGCCAGTTAAATTAACAATTGCAATTTTACTTTTGCTTTTTGCCTTATTTGAAATTATACCAAAATTATCTCAACTTGAGTTTGATACAAAATATTTAAAAATTGGGGGATTATTGAGTGGTTTTTTTGGTGGCCTGTCTGGAAATCAAGGTGCATTAAGAACCGTATTTTTGATTCGTGCCAATCTTTCGAAAGAATCATTTATAGCAACAGGAGTTGTAATTGCATGCATGGTAGACGTGATCCGTTTATCAGTTTATGGAAAACAGATTTTTAAAACTAGTGAATTAAATTATAGCCTGATTATCATTTCTACTATTTCGGCTTTTATTGGTGCTTTTATTGGAAATAAATTATTAAAAAAAGTAACAATAGTTACAATTAAATATGTAGTTTGTGTTGTATTAATATTTTTTTCATTACTTCTTGGTCTTGGTATGATATAAAAATATGGGTTTAATTAAAATTTAGATATGAAAAAAAAATTATTTTATTTTCTATTATTTCATTTTGTTTATTATAATGCTCAAATTGACTTATTAAAATATGTAGAGCCTATTATTGGCTCTGAAAAAATGGGCCATACTTATCCTGGCGCAACTGTTCCTTTTGGAGCGGTTCAATTAAGCCCAGAAACAGATACCCTGGCCTATGAAAAAAACGGAAAATATAATGGAGAAGTTTATCAATATTGTTCAGGATACAAATATGAAGATAAATCAATAGTAGGATTTAGCCATACTCATTTTAGTGGCACAGGGCACTCTGACTTAGGAGATTTTTTAGTAATGCCAACACAAGGAGAATTACAATTGAATCCAGGAATTGCATCAAATACAAAAAGCGGTTATCGATCTAAATTTTCACATCTAAATGAAATTGCAGAAGCAGGATATTATAAAGTTAAATTAGATGATGACAGCATTATTGCTGAATTAACATCAACAACTCGAGTTGGCATGCATCAATATACTTTTAAAAAATCTAATCAATCTCATATTATTTTAGATTTAATTTCTGGAATTTATAACTACGATCAAAAAAATGTTTATACATACGTTAGAGTAATAAATGACTCATTAATTTCGGGCTACAGACAGACAAGTGGCTGGGCAAGAACACGAACGGTTTATTTTGCGATGTCTTTTTCAAAGCATTTCTTTCAATACGGCCAAAAAAATTACGATTCAAATCAATCTTACCGAGGATTTTGGAATAAGTTTAATCAAAATATTAACTTTCCTGAAATTGCTGGAAAAAAAATAAGACTATATTTTGATTTTAAAACTGAAGATGCTGAAAAAATAAAAATAAAATTTGCTCTTTCTCCAGTAAGTCAGGAGAATGCATTACAAAATATGCAAACTGAAATAAAAGACTGGGACTTTGAAAGAGTAAAAACTGAAGCAAAAAACTTATGGAACAAAGAATTAAATAAAATTATAATTAATGCAGAAGAGGATGTTAAAATAAATTTTTATACCTCAATGTATCATACATTTATTAATCCAACAGTATATACAGATATAAACGGTCAATATAAGGGCTTAGACCAAAGCGTTCATCAGGCTGATGGATTTATTAATTATAGTACTTTTTCATTATGGGACACTTATAGAGCGCTACATCCTTTTTTTAATATTATTCAACCTTCACGAAATAATGACATGATAAAATCGATGCTAAGTCATTATGATCAGAGTGCTCTTCATATGCTACCTATTTGGTCGCATTATGCAAATGATAATTTTTGTATGAGTGGCTACCATAGTGTATCTGTTATTGCAGATGCAATAATAAAAGGAGTTTATAATGGAAATGAAAATAGAGCTTTAGACGCCTGCATTAAAACTGCGAATCAGCGCAATTATGAAGGAATAGGAGAATACATTGACTTAGGGTTTATCCCATCAGAAAAAAGTAGAGTTTCCGTTTCCAATAATTTAGAATATGCTTATGATGATTGGTGTATAGCCCAAATAGCAAAAAAAATAAATAAAACAGAAATTTATAATGAATATATCAAAAGATCTAAAAATTGGGAAAACAATTTTAATAAAACTTCGGGTTTTATGCAGCCAAAATTAGAAGATGGCAGTTTTAAAAAAGAATTTGATGCCTTAAGCACAAACGGACAAGGATTTATAGAAGGCAATAGTTGGAATTATAGTTATTTTGTACCACATGATCCAATTGGATTAATAGAAAAGATGGGCGGTGTAACTAAATTTACATCTCGTTTAGACAATTTATTTACGATGCAATTATCTGATTCTTTTTTTTCAGAAACAGAAGATATTACCAGAGAGGGAATAATTGGAGGATATGTTCATGGCAATGAGCCTGCGCATCATGTAGCTTACTTTTATAATTGGGCTGGCCAAGCTTGGAAAACTCAAGCCCAAGTTCGAAATATATTAAAATTACAATATAAACCAGCACCGGATGGATTAGGAGGAAATGATGATTGCGGACAAATGAGTGCTTGGTACATTTTTTCTTCATTAGGATTTTATCCATTTGCTCCGGGTTCTGATCAATATGCGTTGGGATCACCAATAATTAATGATGCAGAACTTAAATTAGAAAATGGAAATATTTTTAAAATTGAAGTTATAAATCAAAGTGAGAAAAATATATATGTACAAAAAATATTGTTAAATGGAAAAAAATTTGATGAATTATTTCTAAAACACTCTGATATTGTTAATGGATCGAAATTGACATTTTATATGGGTTCAAAACCAAATAAAAATTATTCTCGACACTAAAATAAATTAAAACTAGCGCTTGATTTATTTTTTTTAAGGGATATGATTTAGCCATTATAAAATATCTGTCTCATTTTTAATACAAATACCTTTGTAGTTACAATAATCACAAATTCTTGTTTGAACTATTTTTTCAAATGATTCTTTAGATTTAGGTATATTATTATTGATATCGTTTGTAAATTGATACATTTCTTGAGTTTCAGTTAATATTGATTCTGAAAATGATAAAATTTCATCATTAGTAAAAGTGATAATTTTTTCTTTATTTTCCTTCAAAAAATAAATTATACAAATTACATCATCAGGTGTCTTGCTATAGAGACTACATGCAAATGAAGTATAGCCTGCTAATTGTTTTCGCTGCTTTAGTTCATCTTCCTTTCCCGTTTTCCAATCAAAAATATAAATTTTATCTCCGAGTGGCATCAAAAAATCTACCTTGCAATAAGCTTTTAATCCATTAATTCTTGTTTCTCCAAATCCATCAGGCTCAATCATCCATTCGTTTGATTGCTTCATTGCGTTATCAATAATCCACTTAAATCTCTCACTATCTAAAAATCTATCGAGGTACTCTAAAACCGTATTAGAAATTTCTTCAGTATTTATTTGTTGCTGCTGTTTATAATAAACCTCAAAAAATTCCTTTTTATTACAGTAATCAGTCGCTAGTTTTTTCGCCCAAATTTTTAGTTTATCTCTATCAATATTTTTAGGGCTTTTGACTAAGCGCTGGAGTATAGCTTTTACAACATCATGAAAAATATTTCCTATTTCTAAAGCAACAGAGGTAAGTTGTTTAAGCCGAAGTAATTCTTTTTTTTCTATTTCAAAATCGTAGTTTTTTGCATAATAATCGTAATAATATTGCCTTTGACAAATTTTAAATTTATCATATCTACTAGCCGACCAACCAAGAATGGCGGTAAATGGATATTTATTTAGTTTTAACATCAGCGCTGTATTAAAGTTGATTATTAAATAGTTGAACTAATTCGACTAATTCAAATTAAAAAATTAAAAAAAATTATTCATGCTATCTAATTTACTTCTTTTTTAGATAATTATAGGAAAATACTTTTTATATTCTTTATATTTTTTATTTAATAATGATTAGTAGTATTGCTATTCATTAAAATTAAATTCTGTGTTTTTTTTATTCATAAATAATATTCAAAATATTATTTATTTATATTTTAATTCTCCTCATTCACATCATCACTTTCTGGTAAAATCAAATTGGTATCAGTTTGCGAAGCAGTTTCTATGCTTTTAAGAGTTCGTTGTATAGCTCGTGAACGTTTACCAATCACATCATCTAATTGGTTTAAACCTGTTTGAATATTACCTTGAGCTTTTTGCATTAGCCCACCAAAATTTTCAAACTCTTTTTTTACAGCACCTAATACTTTCCAAACTTCCCCACTACGTTTTTGGATGGCTAGGGTTTTAAAGCCCATTTGTAAACTATTTAAAATAGCAGCGAGAGTTGTTGGGCCTGTAACAATAATTTTATAGTTACGATTTAAGTCTTCTAATAAACTAGCTTTACGCACAACCTCTGCGTAAATACCCTCAAAAGGTAAAAACATAATACCAAAATCGGTTGTATTAGGGGGATCGATGTATTTTTCGTGGATTTCTTTTGCCATACGTTTAATGGTGTTTTCTAAATTCTTTTGAGCAACTTCAATAGCTGGTAAATCGCCCAACTCGTGAGCAGTTTGCAATTGTTCGTAAATATCTTTAGGAAACTTCGCATCTACAGGCAACCACACGCAAGAGTTTTCTTCATCACGACCTGGTAATTTAATAGCAAACTCTACTAAATCATCACTGCCTTCTTTTGTTTTTACATTCGCCTGATATTGCTCAGGTGCCAATACTTGTTCTAACAACATGGCTAATTGTACTTCGCCAATGCCACCGCGCATTTTTACATTGCCTAAAACTTTTTTTAATCCACCCACATCTTGTGCTAAGGTTTGCATATCACCTAAACCTTTTTGCACTTCTATTAATTGTTTACCAACGGTTTCAAAACTTTGACCAAGGCGTTCGCTGAGTGTTTTTTCTAATTTTTCTTCAACGGTTACTCTAATCGCTTCTAGCTTTTTTTCTGTGCCTTCAACTAACATATTTTGTTTTTCGTTTAACTCCTTAAACTTATCACGTTGCAAATCATTAAAAGAGCGTACATTTTTATCAAAGCTTTCTTCAAAACCTTTAAATGAGTTTACCATCGAGTCGCGCATTAAGGTATTATCCTTTTGAGCCTTTTCATTGAGCTCTTTTAAGGTATCGCTTAATTCTTTTTTAAGATCTTTCAAGGTGGTATTTAGTTCGTTTCTATTATCTTTGGCGAGTTTGGCATTTTCCTCGCGGTTCAATCTAAAATCGTCTTTTAAACTGTTTTCAATTTTTTGTAGACTTTTATCTAGGGCTTCTATTTTTAAACTGAGCTCTTGATTTTGAGTATTTGGTTTGGCTTTAAATACAAAGACTAAAATTAAATTTAGAATGGCTAAAGCAATGAGGATGATGAGTAAGGTTTCCATATTTTTATGTCTTAAAATTTTTTGTTTATTGTTAATTGATTTTAATGGGTATTCATTTGTTAGTTTATTATCTTTTTAATACTGCGCTAATATAATGCAAGGTTATTCATTATTTTAATTCTTGTAATAATAATTGATATACAAATTATAATAATCATCGGTTTCTCTATCAAAATAATCGAGTTCATTATTAAATATTATGCCAATCAGATCTTTGGCTCTATGAAAATCAATATTATTATGCTTCCCGTTATTTTTTAAACGCTCTAGCATGTTTAAAGATTGCTCTTGAATTGTTTCTAAAAAAAGTCTTTCTTTTTCGAGTTGTTGTATTTTTGTCATTTTTATTTGGTTTAGAATTATAAATTTATTCAGATGGATAAAAATTTTATTTTACATGATTATGATCAATACCGCAAACTTTATTTTCATACCAAAAGTTTTGGTTATAAATTAGATCTTCTCTGGCATATTTATCGGTACATTTCAATAACATGTCTACCACTAATTTTTTTGAAAAGAGATGAGTCATAATTTCTTTTATATATTCTTCATCTAATTGATTTAATGCCTCTTCTAAGTTTTCTTTCAAAGATTTGTTTTTATCAAAGCTAATATCCTTGTCTAAAAAGGAAATACAATCCTCGTATAAATAGTCGTACCTCAGCATAATTTCAATAATAATTTCATATGGCATAGTAGCCCTGGCATGCTCAAATAAGGAATTTAGGCAAATTGAGTTTAAATACGTTCTGAAAGAAGCATCGTCTGTTTTTTGTATTTGTTTTTTCATGATAATTTTATTTATTTTTTTATTTTTACTGTTTATGTTTTACAATTCTTTATAAGATTTAAAGCCGTCTAACTTCATGCAAACTTTTTCTACCCCTTTCGTTTTAAACTGTTTAACCCATGATTTGAAATAGTGAGAATAATAATCGGTATCCCATTTATTCATGAGTATCAACACTTCTTTATTTTTTAGTTCGCAAGCTTCAACATGCTGGAGTGCCTCTATTAAATTAGTTAATCCACTGTCCTCATTATAAAATTCAACAATTAATAATTTTTGACAAGTTGCGCCATTAATACCAGGAATAAAATTGACTTCAGAATTTTTATATTGAACAAAATCTCGAATAGACCTAATTTCAATATTTCGATAATGCCCATTATTATCAATAAATTCTCGATCTATGGTATCACAAAAATTATCTAAATTTGTTTCCAATAAAAATGATAGTTCTTTATCAATACTGGCCTTAGATGTGCTTTTAGTTCCAATGCTAATATTTTTTCCGCCGGTGCGCGCAGTAATGTATTCAAATTGCTTAATAGCTTCTTCGGTGATGACACCAATGCTAATGATGTGTATTTTACAACTAATGCCATTACTAGCGGCATAGTCGGCAGCATCTTTCACATTACCACCACAGGTTTCTTCACCATCGGTAACCAAATAAATTTCTCTTTCTGCATTTGGTTCAAGTTTCAAATTATCCACTGCTGTTGTAATGGCTAAAGCTAATGGCGTAGAACCTCTTGGTGCTGGAATATCATTTAAGATAAAATCTTTTAATTTTTTAAAATTTGCATTCGGAATATTTTGTAAACCGCCAACCATATTGCAGGAGCCACCAAACAAACGGATGCCTACTTTATCGGCTGAACTGATGTATGGTAAAATTTTGTCAATTAAAATTTCTTTAGCCAAATCCATTTTGATTTTATTTCCTGGTAGTGTTTCTCCCATGGAACTTGATGTATCGATTAGTATTTCTTTTACTGTTATCATTTTTTTAAGTATTTAGTTATTAATAATATTATTTCTTTTTAGGTTATTGCAAAAGCGATAGGCTTTTTGATTGATGATATTTGCGGTTCCGTTGATATGACTATGAAATGTTTCTGTTGATCTCATTTCGTGAGTTGTGTAAAAAGTAACCCCATTAAATAGAGCAAAAGCATTATTTCCTAAATCTTTCATTTCGCGTTCTATCGAATACTGAAGATTTAACATGGAAGGACTATTGCGCCAATCTTTATGACTCATTGTTTTACTATCTGTTGCAAGCATTGCATAAACCTCTTTAACAAGTTGATTAACCACTCGCTCATCAACTCTCACGCTTTCCATACCATTAAAGGATTCGTACAAAATTCCTTTTTTAGCTTTATAGGTTTTAATAATAGTGCTAATTTCAAAATCATTAAAATCTAAAAACGAGGTGTGTTTTTTTGTAAAAACTTTTAAGGATGATGAAAATTGATTTGCGCATCTAATCAAATTTGAGGCTGTTCCAATATGAAAGCGTTTAGTGCCGTCAAACGAATTTCCTATAAATAAATATTCTTCATTTTGGCAGCCATTTATTTTTAAATTCGGATTGGTGTTTTGTAAAAAAGCAAGAATGATTTTCCCATTATTTAACTCATCAAAGCCTTTTAATTTAAACTCACCTGTTTTGGTAAGTTTATGAGTAAAATCTAACAATTGATAATTGGTTACAGGCTCATAATGTTTACCAACAATGCTGAGTAGTTGGTTCGTATCGTTTCTGATAATGGCCTTTTTTCCAGTATCAAATGAATTATTTACAGTAACTGGTTCAAGTTTAATGTCCCAATTTAATGTTGATTGAAGTTCTGTTTTCATCATGTTTTAATTTTTAGTGTTAATGATTAAAGACAAATTGTATTTTTTGTAGGAATTGACAGTTTCAAATAAAAATATAATAGACATAAAAAGCATAAAAAGCCCAATGATGTAATTAACCATTAAAGTATCTGTTTGAATCTGACAGTTGTGATAAAATAACAAGCCAACAAAGCTTATGTAGAAAAACATATTAAAATTGAAAATAAATTCTTCCTTTTCTTTTGAAAGTGTTTTAGAAATAAAGGTGGCGTATAGCGAACTAAAAGTTCCAAAATGAAAAAATGCCAGTGTAAAAATAAAATTAGGTGTCCATTGTGTTTTAAAAATAAAACCTTCAACAATTAAAATAAGATAATTAATACTCAAAATAATTAGGATTTGAAAAATGATTGATTGTGTTTTTTTTGTTTTCATGAGGTTATTGTTTTTATGGTTTAGTTTTTTGTTTTTTTATTTATAAATCATTTTTGGTTATTCTGATTTCTGCAACAAAGCTATGGCGAGTTAAACGGATTGTTTATGCGGTTTACTCAAAAAAGAGCAAAAAAAATCAATTAGCAGATTAACAAATTGATTTGCAGTAAAATAAAATTTATTTATTTTTGTATTTTAAGGTGAATTGGGGTGAAAAAATAATAATTTATTTAATTATATGTATCAAATTAAAGAAATTTAATCAATAAATCATCGACATTTTCTCATCTTCATCTAATCTGATGTTATAAAAATTGAATTCGTTTTTATCACCAAATTCTTTTTCTATTAAATCAAAAGATGTTGTTCCTTCTGGTAATTTTGGAAAGTAAAGCGAAAAATAACGCCATTCGATAGATGAATTAAAATGATGTTTTGCTGGCCCAAACGGAATGTTAGTTGCTTTTATTAAAAAATATTTTGTTTGTATTTTTTTTGGTTTAAAAGATTCGGCAATTGATTCTCCCATTTCTTTACAACGAATAAAGGTTTCAGGTTTAATGTGAATCCATTCACCGGCATCAAACTCACCAGCTTGATATCCAAAATCTATTTTAGTTCCTTGATCACTTATTGTAATGCGAAGTAATTGAACAGCGCCGTCCATATCTTTATGACTTGGATTAGAAAAAATAAACGCTTTAGAATTCTGTTTCGTTTTTTTATTCATGGCCAAGACTTTTAGTATATTTTAATAAGGAGTCGTTTAATTTATGTTCAATTCTTTTACATAACCATCTCGGACTAATCAGCGTCATGTGTTCGCTATACGACATAATCAAAGAAATGAGTTCGGTTGTTGGCACCACCTGTATTGTAACTATAATTTCACCTTCGCCATCGTATTCTCTATACGTTTGAGATTTATGTAATGGCATTGATTTTATATAATTGGCCATTTTGTTACTTACCCAAAGTTTAATTTTTTCAGGCTCAACCGTTTCTTTATCAGATTTAATGTTAGTTAAACCAATTTTATTATCAAATAAACTGCGTATATCTTCATCTCTATTTTCAATGAATTTTTTATCAATAAGTATCGGATCATAAATTCGATCTAAACCAAAATAACGCAGCTCATTATGCTCTTCAGAATAGCCAACCAAATACCAACGCTTATTGCTCTCCTTTATCAAATAGGGATGAATAATAATAGACTTAAATAATTTTTTATCGTAGGAATAATGGATAAACGAAACGGGTATTTTGTTTCGAATACTTGTAACCAAGGTTTCAAAATGTTCCATGCCTCGCATGTAAGTCGTTTCTTCTGGCTGAATAGCGTTTACTGAGGTTTTATCTTTATCTGTTTTTTTAATGTTGAGAGAAGAAAATAATTTGTCGATGGCATGGTTGTATGAATCGTTTACTTTAATGCCTTTAAATTGTTGAAGAACACTTGCAGCTAATGCAATCGTTTCAAATTCTTTTTCGTTTAAACTTAAGGATTGAATTGTAAAATCAGGAAACTTAACAAAATCATAATAATACCCTTGGTTAGAACGTTTAAATTTTATTGGGGCATTATAGCCACCCTCATCTTCGCCCTTTTTCATTTGCGCAATATCCTTTTGAATAGTAGCCGTTGAAACAGATGTTTTAAGTTCACGTTCAATCGTATATTTTAAATGATCCATTGTTGGGAATGGCTTATAAATGTTTGTTAAACATTCGTCAATGATTTTATATCGCAAGTTGGCATCACTTGGAGGAGGCATAAAAAAAATTTTAGTTTAGTAAATATAAAAAATAAAACGGAAAAACGATATGGTTTATTTTTTTTAATTTTTTTAAAGTTTTGATATTTAGATGGAGTTAAAAAATTTAATTAAGAAAATAGATAGTTGATAAAAAAAACAGCTAGAAGTTCGAATTAAGGCGAGTTTTATAATAAAATTTAACAAACTAAAAAAGAAGCGCCTCATTTTGATGCGCTTGCTTTTAGCGTGCTCCCACCTGGGCTCGAACCAGGGACCCTCAGATTATGAGTCTGATGCTCTAACCGGCTGAGCTATAGGAGCAAAAAAAATCGGTTTCGGGTTGCAAAAATAGAAAAATACCTCATCTTTGCAAAATATAATGAAGGATATTAAAAATATTATTTTTGATTTAGGTGGTGTTATTATTAATTTAGATTTGTCTCTAACCATCTCTAAATTTAATCTTAAAAGTCAAGTTCCATTCGAAAGTATTTACTCACAAGCAAACCAAATAAAACTATTTAATGAATTTGATAAAGGTATAATTACATCTGAGCTATTTTTTAGAGAGTTAAAAATAATAAGTCGATATGAAGGTTCAGATATTGAATTGCTGAATGCTTGGAATGCAATGTTAAAAGATGTGCCAGAAAAGCGCTTAGACATACTGGTAAGGGCTAAACAAAATTACAATACATTTTTATTAAGTAATACCTGCGAACCGCATATAGAAGCATTTGAACAAAAATTATATTTAGAGCATGGTATTAAAAATTTTAATGATTATTTTGATAAAACATATTATTCCTGTCGAATAGGAATGCGAAAACCAGACCGTAATATTTTTGAATTAGTTTTAACTGAAAATGATTTGGACCCTAAAGAAACAGTATTTATTGATGATACCGAGCAACATGTTAAAGGTGCCGGCGAATGCGGCATCAACTCCTATTTATTGCCAAAAAACATGGAATTAATTTCTCTACTTAATGAACTTAATTTGTTATAAAATCTAAAACACAATCAAAAAATTCTTTTGGTTTTTCGGAGTGAACCCAATGACCAGAACCTTTAATAGTAATAAATTTGTGTTTTGGAAAGCGGATAAAATACTGTTCTGAATCGTATTCAGAAATGTAATCAGATAGTTCGCCTTTAATAATTAAAGTGCTTGTTTGGCTTATATAATAAGGTACAGCAGCTCCTATTAATTCATATTTTTGAGTAATTACTTTTAAATTAAAACGCCAAGCTAATTTATTATTTAATGAATCAATCCAATACAAATTTTTTAATAAAAATTGTTTAGTTCCATAGTCCTGAATAAATTCAGTCATGATAAGTTCTGCTTCTTTTCTATTTTTAATTTTTTCAAAGTCGATGGCATTTAAACCTTTTATAACTTGCTGATGACTTGGTTTATAAAATCTATCGGCAATATCTACAATAATAATTTTGGATGCTAGCTTAGGATAAGCCAACTCAAAAAACATTACTGTTTTACCTCCCATGCTATGGCCCATGATAATAGGGTTATGTAAATTGTGTTCTAGAATAAATTCATACAAATCATCTGCCATGACTTTAAAATTCCAATCTGGGCTGTGAGGAGATAATCCATGATTTCTTTGATCAATAGAAAAAACACGAAATCCTTTTTCAGAAAATTGTTTTGCCAATGTATTCCAATTATCACTTTGTCCAAACAAACCGTGTAAAATAATTAAAGATGGCCCTTCTCCTATTTCTCTAAATGCTAGTTTCATTAATAAACTTACTTACTAATCTAAAATTAAACTAATTGTCTTAAATATAATTGAACAGTATTTTCTAATCCAAAATATAAGGAGTCGCTTATTAATGCGTGACCAATAGAAACTTCTGATAAAGATGTTAATTTTTGTTTAAAATATTTAAGATTTTGTAAGTTAAGATCATGTCCAGCATTAACAACTAATTTTAGTTGTTGAGCTAAAATTGAAGCTTTTACATAAGGTAAAACTGCCAATTCTTTATTTATTTCAAACTGGCGAGCATATTCTTCTGTATATAGCTCAATACTATCAGTTCCAGCTAACTCAGCTCCTTCTATCATTGCTAAATCTGCATCTACAAAAATAGATGTTCGAATATTGTGAGATTTAAATAACGCGATGGTATCTTTTAAGTAAGTAGCGTGAGTTAATGTATTCCATCCATGATTACTGGTAATTTGTTGAGAATTATCAGGAACTAAAGTAACCTGATGAGGCTTTACATTTAAAACTAAATCGATAAATTTTTTTTCCTGAGGATTACCTTCTATATTTAATTCGGTTGAGAGACATTTTTTCAATTCATATACATCCTTATATGTAATATGTCGTTCATCTGGCCTTGGGTGAACAGTTATGCCTTGTGCGCCAAAACGTTCGATATCGATAGCCACTTTTAATAGATTAGGAATATTACCACCCCTTGCATTACGAAGGGTAGCTATTTTATTAATATTTACACTTAACTTTGTCATCATTAAAATTCTTTTTTTAAATCTAAGCAAAACTAATTAAATTACTAATTTTGACAAAAGCAAAATGTTAGCAAACGATTTAATAACTGACGAAATTCCGCCACTTAAAATTACCGATACTGTGGCTTTAGCTTTAGATTGGATGGAACAATTTAAAGTTTCTCACTTATCTGTTGTAAATAATAGAGAATTAGTTGGTTTAATTTCTGAAACAGATTTATTAGATTTTGATAATCCGAAAGTGCAAATTAATGAAAGTAAAATTCATATGATGCGGCCTTTAGTTCATCATTATCAACATGCCTATGATGTTGTAAAATTAATGAGCGGACTAAATTTAAGCCTAATTCCAGTTATCGATGAAAAAGAATTATATAAAGGATGTATTTCGCTTAAAGGAATTGTGCAAAATTTAAGTACCATGATTTCTGTTCAAAATCCAGGTGGTGTTATTGTTTTAGAACTTAACCAAAATGATTACTCAGTTACTCAAATTGGCAACATTGTTGAGGGAAATGATGCTAAAATTTTAAGTTTACATGTTTCTTCAAGTCCAGATAGTACAAAAATAGAAGTTACAATAAAAGTAAATCGAGAAAACTTATCGGCGATATTACAAACTTTTAATCGATATAATTATTCGGTAAAAGCCAGCTATCAAAATTTAGATTTTACAAAAGGGATGGACGATAAATTTAATGAATTTTTACACTTTTTAAATATTTAAATATTTATTTTTTCGAAAAATTCTTGAGGTGTTATCGCATTAGTTAAGCTAAAATCGCCAATTCTTGTTCTGTTAAGTTTAGTGATGTGGGCTCCGCTTTTTAAAGCCGTTCCAAAATCTCTCGATATACTTCTTATATAAGTTCCCTTACTACATATAATTCTAAAGTCAACAAAAGGTAAATTAATTTGTGTTAATTCAAACTCTTTAATTTCTATTTCACGCGAATTTATTTCGGTCTCTAACCCTTCCCTAGCAAATTCATAAGCGCGTCTACCGTTTATTTTAATAGCACTATAAATTGGGGGAATTTGTTGCTGAAATCCTAAAAAACTTTTTGCTGTTAAAAATAAAATATCATTTGTAATGTGATTAATTGGGAAGGTTTTATCAACTGGTTTTTCTAAATCAAAACAAGGAGTTGTTGCTCCAATAAAAAAAGTGCCGGTATATTCTTTTTCTAATCCCATTAATTCATTAATAGTTTTTGTTTTTTTTCCTGAGCAAACAATTAATAAACCTGTTGCTAGGGGGTCTAATGTTCCAGCATGACCTACTTTTGGTTTTACTTTTTTTCCATCTAGAATAAGCGAGTAGTGATTTTTTATAGAATGTTTTATTTTATTTACAGCTTGAAAACTGCTCCAAGTGTATGGCTTATTAATTAACAATACTTCGCCATTATAAAAATCGAAAACCATTAAACTAATTTAAATGATAAAAAATAAACCTAAAAAACTTCTTTTGCAACTGCTCGTGTTGCTTCTGAAGCTCCCATTGTATAGTAGTGAAGGCAAGGTACATTTTCTTTTAACAATTCCTTACTTTGTTCAATGCACCATTTGATGCCTACTTCTTTGATTTGTTTATCATCTTTACAGCTTTCTAAGGCTTCATAAAATACTTGAGGAATATCTATATGAAAAATTTTCGGAAGGGTGGTTATTTGTTGTTTAGAGCTTAAAATTTTTAAACCCGGAATAATTGGAACGTTAATGTTATTTTCGCGACATAATCTTACAAATTCGAAATATTTAGAATTATCAAAAAACATTTGTGTTACAATATATTCTGCTCCAGCGTCTACCTTCGCTTTTAAATATTTTAAATCACTAGTTATATTTGGTGCTTCAAAATGTTTTTCAGGATAACAAGATACGCCCACACAAAAATTAGTCGGCGCGGCATCTTTCATTTCACTATCTAAATAAATTGATTTATTCATTTCGACAATTTGTTTAACTAAGTCAATTGCATATGCATGCCCGCCGGGTTCTGGAACAAAAGCTGGTTCAGTTTTAATACTATCACCTCTTAATGCCAAAACATTATCAACACCTAAAAATTGCAAATCAATTAAAGCGTTTTCAGTTTCCTCTTTATTAAAACCACCACAAATTATATGTGGCACTGCTTCAACGTTATACTTATTCATTATGGCCGCACAAATTCCAACTGTTCCTGGCCGTTTGCGAATGCTTACTTTTTCAAGATATCCGCCATCTCTTTTTTTGTAAACATATTCTTCTCGATGATAGGTAACGTCTACAAAAGCCGGTTTAAATTCCATTAATGGGTCAATTCCATCATATATACTTTGAATACTTTTGCCTTTTAATGGTGGCAAAATTTCAATAGAAAATAGCGTTTTTTTACTTTGACTAAGCTTTGTTATCAGTTTCATAATTAATTTACAGAAATAATTTCGATGATTTCGGGCACTGCTCTTCTTACAGTTTCTTCAATACCAGATTTCATTGTCATATGACTCATATTACAGGATTTACAAGCTCCCAATAATTCTATTTTTAATTTTTTATCGGGAGTGATTTCGATAATTTCAACATTCCCTCCATCTGCCTCTAAATAAGGACGAATGGTGTCTAATGCTTGTTCTACTTTATGATACAACGCGTCCATCTCTAAATTTTGATGTAAAGATACAAGTAAAGTATAACTTGACAAAACGGAATTAATCATTTTAATGTATTTTAAGATTAGCATTAATTTGTTTAATATTTAAAATTTGATGTAATTTGTTTTATGAATGAAGATCACTTAATATTTGGCATACGGGCTGTGATTGAAGCTATTGAGGCAGGAAAAGAAATTGAAAAAATTTTTATACAAAAAGGTTTATCAAACGAGCTTTACCATAAATTAAGGCAAGCTTTAAGAGGTGTTACTATTCCAATTCAAATTGTTCCACCCGAAAAACTTAAAAAAATAACCGATAAAAACCATCAAGGTGTTATTGCCTATTTAACTGAAATAAACTATTTTAATACAGAAGAATTATTGTCTATTGTTTATGAAAAAGCAAAAATTCCTTTGATTTTAATATTAGACCGAGTCACAGATGTTCGTAATTTTGGTGCAATTGCAAGAGGAGCGGAATGTGCAGGTGTAGATTTTATAATTATACCCAGCAGAGGTTCTGCCTTAATAAATGGAGATGCTATTAAAACAAGTGCAGGAGCACTTCACCGATTAAAAGTTTGTAGAGAAGATAATTTAAAAAATACAATAGACTTTTTAAAAGAAAGTGGCTTACAAATTATTGCTTGCCACGAAAAAACAGATAACTTTATTTATCATGTCGATTTTAAAAAACCAACTGCAATAATAATGGGAAGCGAGGAAAATGGGATAAGTAATGAGTATGTTAAACGAAGTGATCTTCAGGTGAAAATTCCAATGGTTGGAAAAATCGCTTCGCTTAATGTTTCTGTTGCCGCTGGAGTAATTTTATTTGAAGCAGTAAAACAACGTTTATAACTATTTTTTGTCTTTAAAAACAAATTCTTAAAAATTTTCTTAAACTTTTGTGCGTTTTTATTGGTGACTCTATAAAACCAAAGTGACCATCATTTTCTAAATATAAGATTGTTTTATTTTTAATAAGATTAGATTGTTCGAATAATAATTCTGACGGCAATACATTATCGTGTTCTCCAATTACGGTCATAATAGGATACTGAACAATTCCCAAAATAAGCTCTCTACTTTTTCGGTCTCTCATACCGTAAAGAGCTGCTATCATTCCACGTTGAGCTGTTTTTTTTGCGATTGAGAGAGCAAACTGAATTTCATTTTTTAAATATTTTAAATTTTTGGCAGAAAATAAATTTAAAATCGTGTCTTTAGTATAAATATTTTTATTAGCTCTAATCAACTTAATTGCTCTTAAACGATCAGTCTTTTTTTCAATTGTATCTTCGTAAGCAGAACTGTGAAATAAACATAATCCTTTTAAATTATCAGGAAATAAATCGGCAAATGCCAATCCAACATATCCACCCATACTATGGCCAATTAAAACATATTTTTTTAATTTAAGCGAATCAGTTACTTTTTTTACACATTTTGCCATTAATTCCATACTATGAACATATCCATATGATGGGGTTTGACCATGACCCGGTAAATCGATAGCAATAACGCGATACGTTTTAGATAAATTTTCAATAGTAGCTCGCCATATTTCATAAGATCCTAAAAAACCGTGCAATAAAACTATCGCTCTGCCTTTACCCTTATCATAAAAACAAACGTTTTCGTTTTTAAAAAGTATTGTTTTATGCATACTAAAGAAAGAATTAGTTAGGTTAAATTAAGAAAAAAAGATTAATAAAAACCTAAAATAAATTATTTTTTGATTTCGTTATATCAAATTATTTTAAAATAAACAAAATGATAATTTGGTGAATATGTAATATAAAAATTAAAAAATAATAATTTAAACACTTTAAACACATCATAATAAATAAATAATTTGATTTGAATACCTTTTTTAAGGTATAGTCAATTATAGATAAAACAATTAAATTTATAGCAAATAAAATGAAGACGCAATCCTTAGCAAAATTAAAAAAAGGGCAAAAAGCTGTTATTAAATCTTTTACTAATAAGACTTTAAGTTCAAAATTAATAGAAATGGGTTGTTTACCGGGAGAAACTTTTGTAATTACAAAAATTGCCCCCTTAGGTTCGCCGATTGCAATTTTTATTGCTGGCTATGAGCTAAGTTTAAGAAAAGATGAAGCTGATTCAGTTTTAGTTGAATTAATTTTATAATTTTTGACCAATTTAAAAAATAATCAACTTAAGATTGCACTACTTGGAAATCCTAATTCAGGTAAATCAAGTTTATTTAATTCTCTAACAGGATTAAAACAGAAAACAGGAAATTATGCAGGAGTCACAGTAGACAGATTAGAAGGTGAATTTAGTTTTTCAATTAATAACGAATCGCATACCATTAAAGTTATTGATTTGCCTGGTGCCTATAGTTTGTTTCCAAAATCTAGCGACGAGGAAATTGCATGCAAAACTCTGCTAGATCAAAAAGAAAAGATCGATGTTGTAGTTATTGTTTTAGATGCTACAAGTTTAAAAAGACATCTATTACTCGCCACACAAATTATTGATTTAAAAATCAAAACTGTATTAGCTCTCAATATGATAGACGAAGCTAACAGTCAGGATATAATTATTGATATTCAAGGGCTACAAAATACCCTCGGCATTGATGTAGTGTGTTTAAACTCAAGAAAACAAGAAGGTTTTGATAATCTTAAAAAGGCAATTTTGAATGCAAGAATAAGCTCGAGTATTTTTTATAATATTTCTAATTTTAATAATAATTTTATAAGCTATAAAGAATTTATAATTAGTCATATTTATTCAAAAAAAACAGAAAGTGATATTGAGAATTCAGATAAACTATACCGATTTAATATTATTAATTACCTTGTTGCAAAATTTGTAAAAACACCTATACAACTCTCTCTTAAGGCTATTACATCAAAAATAGATGCCTTTACAACACACCGAGTTTACGGTTATTTGATTTTAATTTTTATACTTTTTCTGGTTTTTCAATTTATATTCTTTATTTCAGAAGCTCCCATGAATTGGATAGAATCTGCATTTTTAGGTTTGGGTGATTTTATTAGCACTCAATTTCCAAAAGGAGCTCTTAATGACTTAGTTGTACATGGAATTATTGCTGGAATTAGTGGTGTTGTAATGTTCGTTCCTCAAATTGCCTTTTTGTTTTTATTTATTGGCTTGCTCGAAGATACCGGCTATATGGCTCGAGCTAGTTTTATTATGGATAAAGTGATGCGCCCTTTTGGTTTGAATGGAAAATCCGTTATTCCATTAATCAGTGGAACAGCTTGTGCAGTGCCTTCAATTTTAGCCACAAGATCAATCAGTAATGTAAAAGAACGATTAATTACAATCTTTATTTTACCACTAGTTAGTTGCTCTGCCCGTTTACCTGTATATACACTTCTAATTGCTGTTTTATATCCAAAAACGTCGTTTCTTGGTTTCTTTAATACTCAAGGTCTTGTTTTACTGTTTCTTTATTTATTGGGTTTTATTGCAACACTTATTTCAGCATTTGTTTTAAAACAAATTATGAAAACAACCGAACCTTCATTTTTCATTATGGAACTTCCTGTTTATAGATGGCCACAATCTAAAAATATTGGTATTCTAGTTTACTCAAAAGTTATTATTTTTATTAAAGAAGCAGGTAAAATAATTTTAGCTATTTCAATTATACTTTGGTTTTTAAGCACACACGGTATAAATAAAGAATATCAAGAATTAGAAATTAAAGAACAAAGTCTAAGCAGTAATTATCAAACTGAAGCAATTAAGAAAGAAATCAAACAAATTAAAACTCAAAAATTAGAGCAGTCTTTTATAGGATATTTAGGCCATTTTATTGAGCCAATTATTAAACCACTCGGATTTGACTGGAAGATTGGAATTTCACTTATTACCTCTTTTGCTGCAAGAGAAGTTTTTGTGGGAACTATGGCAACTATTTATCAATCTGAAGATTCGCAAAATTCTGAAGGAATAAAACAAAAATTATTAAATGAAAAAGACGAGTTTGGCAATCAAAAATATACCCCTGCGGTGTGTTGGTCTCTTTTATTATTTTATGCCTTTGCAATGCAATGTATGAGTACAATGGCAGTTGTAAAACGCGAAACAAAAAGCTGGAAACTGGTTTTTGCACAATTATTATTTATGTCAGTCTTAGCCTATGTTTCGGCTTTTGGAGCATATCAAATTTTATCATAAAAAATTATAAAAATATATAATAGTAAAAATACTGAGAAGATAAATATATCAATTGCACAAAAGAAAATAAAGATATAAGCTCTACTGAAGATTAGTTAAAAAAAATTAATTAAAATATCAATAATATTTATGAGGTTTAAATAAATATAAATAAATTTAAACATACTCTTAAAATGCGTTTAAACATTTTTATTTTTTTTATTATATTATCTTTTAGTAACTGTCAAGAATCAAATAATCAAGCAGATTTAAAAAAAATTGTTGAAGATATAAATAAAAAAAGTCCAAAAATGATTGATTCAGAAACAAAATTTGACGGCCTAGAATTTAATGAACCAAATAAAATTATTTATAAATTTACACTTATAAATTTATCTGTTCAAAATGTTGATACTACAAAATTTAAATTAGCGCTTTGGCCCGGAATTTTGAGTGCAATAAAAATCAGTTCAGAAATGAAAAAATTAAGAAATAATCAAACAAATATCGATTATCTTTATTTGGATAAATATAAAAGACACATTTATACATTTAAAATAAGCCCTAAGGATTATAATTAACTCTAATAAAATTGGAGTTAGAAATTTAGACGACTATAATATAATTTTTGTGTAAATTCAACCTCAAATAATTATCAATGATAAAAATTGCAATCATCGGTAGTGGAAGTTGGGCCACAGCATTAGCTAAATTAACATTAAATAGCACTAACCATATTAATTGGTATATTCGTAAGCAAGAAGATTGCGATTATTTTAAAGAATATAAAAATAATCCACGCTATTTAAGATCAATAGAGTTTAATACCGATTCTATTACTTTTTTTAACTCGATTACTGATTGTATAAGTAATTCAAACCTTATAATTTTAGCTATACCTTCTGCTTTTTTGAACGACTCGTTTAAAGAAATAACCAATGATGATTTGAAAAATAAAACTATTTTTTCAGCTATTAAAGGTATAATACCTGAACATAATTTAATAGTTGGAGAGTATTTGAATAAAATTTATCAAGTACCTTTAGAAAATATTGGAGTTATAACTGGACCCTGCCATGCCGAGGAGGTTGCGCTCGAAAAATTAAGCTACTTGACTATTGCCTCAATTGATACAATTAAAGCAAAAGTATTAAGCGATATACTCAATTGCAGATATTTAAAATCATCAGTTAGTGATGATATTTATGGTACAGAGTATTCAGCCGTAATAAAAAACATTATAGCATTAGCGGGTGGAATTTGTCATGGACTTGGATATGGTGATAATTTTTTAGCTGTATTAGTAAGTAATGCCATTCAAGAAATAAAACGTTTTGTTGATGCTGTTCATCCAATTAATCGAGACATTAATGCTTCGGCTTATTTAGGTGATTTAATTGTTACTTCATATTCACAATTTAGTCGAAATAGGATGTTCGGCAATATGCTAGGAAAAGGTTATAGTATAAAACAAGCCCAACTAGAAATGAATATGATCGCAGAGGGCTATTTCGCTGTAAAATGTGTTTACGAAATAAATAAAAAACTTAAAGTTCATTTACCTATCACAAACGCAGTTTATAACATAATTTATCAAAATAAAGATGTGCGTAAAGAAATTATCAATTTATCAAATTTATTATCTTAACATTTTGAGAAATTTTGCGTTATTTATTTCTATTGTTTTTCATCCATTAATCATGGCCACCTATGGTTGTTTACTATTATTTTTTTGTATCCAAAATACGGTTTATGATTATCTTACTCCTTTAAATACAAAATGGAGAATCTCATTTTTCGTATTTTTTTTTTCAATGATTTTTCCAGCAATATATATTTTTATTTTATATAAGTTAAAGCGCATCCCAAGTATTCACCTTTCTAAACCAAGCGATAGAATCTATCCGTATTTCATAACAGCATTATTTTATTTCGGATTATTTTATTTACTTTTAGATGTAAATATTTGGAATAGTATAAAAATTTTTATTTTAGGAGGTGGAATTGCTATTTTACTAACATCCTTAATTAATTTTAAAACTAAAATAAGCGCTCACATGGTAGGCTTAGGTGGTCTTTTTGGCTTAATTATATCTGTTTCTCAACTTATAAAATTTGATATGATATTATTTTATATTATTATTATTTTAATATCAGGCTTAGTTGGCTCTGCGCGCTTAATATTAAATGAACATAAGCCTTACCAGTTGTACATAGGATTTTTATTAGGATTTATTGTACAAATTAGTTTATTTTTGAGTTTTCAAAAAATAATATTTGCATAAATAAATTATTTTGAATTTAGTTCTCGGTGCAACCGGTATAATTGGAAGTCATGTTGTTTTTAATCTATTACAAAGCAATGAACTCGTTATTGCTGGTAAACAAAAACAAAGCGATATTTTAAAAGTAAAAAAACTTTTTTCATATTATAGCAATAATTATCAAGAACTATTTGATAGAATAAAATGGATAGATATTGATTTACTTGATATTTATTCAATCGAAACTGCTTTAGAAAACGTAAGTTGTATTTATCATTGTGCGGGTATGGTATCTTTTAATAAAAAAGACAAAATAAAACTTTATCAAATAAATGAAATTGGCACAACCAATATTGTTAATGCTTGTTTAAATAAAAATATAAAATCACTCTGTTATGTAAGTTCAATAAGTACTATTAACAATTTAGATTATAAATTGCCATTAAACGAAGATGTTTTTTGGAAAAAATCGGGTAAAGAAAGTGATTACAGTATGAGCAAGTATAATGCTGAACGTGAAGTTTGGCGTGGAATAGAAGAAGGTTTATCTGCAGTTATAGTAAATCCCGGCATTGTCTTATCTCCAGGATTTTGGAATCAAAGTAGTTCAGTTTTATTTAACACATGCTTTAAAGGAAATAAATTTTACACCGATGGGAGTTCTGCATATATTGGCGCCTTTGATTTATCTGCTATTATGATAGAATTGGTTTCCGCTAAAAAATTTGGTTCACGTTACATCATTATCGAAAATAATTACAGCTATCATTTTATTTTAAGCGAAATTCAAAAACAACTAAATAAAACACCCCCATCAATTAAAATATCTAAATTGTTGATGAAATTAGTGAGACTAGCTTCACAAATAGCTTCAATTTTTACGAAAAAACCTCCAATAATTAGTTCCACTATGATTAATTCTGCATTTAATGTTCAAATATTTTCAAATCAAAAAATATTAGCTTTTACAAAAAGACAAATTATGCCTATTAATCAGGTTATTAAAGAAATATGCAAGATTTACTTATCCGAAAAAAATTATTTATAAAATCATGTTTATAATGTTTAATATTGTTTTTTTTTAAAATTTGTTTTATATTAGTGTATTATATTTAATCAATTCATATGCACATTGCGATAGCTGGAAACATTGGGTCAGGAAAAACAACTTTAACATCATTATTAGCTAAACATTATAAATGGCATGCTCATTACGAGGATGCGGATGATAATCCTTATTTAAATGATTTTTATGAAGACATGCAACGTTGGTCATTTAATTTACAAGTGTACTTTTTAAATAATCGTTTTAATCAAATTTTAGATATTAGAAAAGGAAAGCATACCGTTATTCAAGATCGAACAATTTATGAAGACGCTTATATATTTGCACCTAATCTTCATGCAATGGGTCTTATGACATCACGTGATTATGATAATTATTTTTCTTTATTTAAGCTAATGGAAAGTTTAATTAAAGCTCCCGATTTAATTATTTATTTACGCGCAAGTGTTCCCACCTTAGTAAAACAAATTCAAAAGCGTGGTAGAGATTACGAAAATAGCATACGCTTAGATTACTTAAAACGCTTGAACGAACGTTATGAAGGTTGGTTTTCATCATACGAATCAAGTAAAATTTTAGTGATTGATGTAGATGATGTTAACTTTAGCGAAAATAAAGAAGATTTAGGTAAAGTAATTCGTTTAATCGACGCCGAATTAAATGGCCTATTCAAATAATACTTATAAACTTTATTTTTATCATTCAGATTATTTTAAATTCAATTTTTTCGAACAAATATTTCGTTTAAATGAATCCTAAAAAGCCAACAATACTTTTTTTGGCCTCCTGGTACCCAATACCATCTAATCCAAATCATGGAATTTTTATTAAAAATCACGCCCTTGCTCTTAGTCAATATAATCAAGTAATTTTAGTTTATGCTTATTCTAGTTCAGAAAAAAATAAAGATCAAGTTATAAAAAATATAATTAATAAAAATTTTGAAGAGTGGATAATTTCTTACAAAAAAACAATATTTTTTTTTCCAATTATATCTGCACTTATTAAAATAATTAGATTTAAGTCTTCATACAAAAAACTTCTTAATGAATTAATTTTATCAAATTATTCAATTAAAGGAATTCAATTAAATACTATTTTTCCTGCAGCTTTAGTCTTACCATTATTTAGAAAAAAATTTAAGGTGCCTTATACTATTGTTGAGCATTGGAGTGGTTATTTATCTGAAGACGGAAATTACAAAGGCTTTTTATTAAAATATATTACAAAAAAAAATATTTCCTTAGCTGAAAAAATTTTTTATGTTTCTGAAAAACAAAAACTGGCAATGCAAGAAAATGAGTTGATTGGAAATTATAAATTACTTTATAATGTAGTTGACACAAACATTTTTTTTCCAAACACACAATTAAAATCTAAAAAGCCAATGTTATTGCATGTGTCTTCATTGATAGAAAGGGAAAAAAATATTATGGGGATATTGCGTGTTTTAAAAAAATTACAAGGGACTAATCATGAGATTGATTTTTATTTTATTGGCGGAACAAATGAATTAGTAAATTTTTATGTTGATTTTTCAAAAGAATTGGGATTAAACAATATTTATTTTTTGGGAGAAAAAACGCCAATTGAGGTTGCCGATTATATGAAAAGAGCTCATGCCTTAATTTTATTTAGCCATTTTGAAGGAATGCCGGTAGTTGTTCTTGAATCCTTGGCTTCAGGGCTTCCAGTTTTCTCAAGTACCGTGGGGCAACTTCCATATTTGATAAAAGATTCGTTTGGTAAATTAGTTACACCGGGCGATGAAATAAAATTAACTAATCTACTTACAGAATTTTTAAAAGGCCATTTAAATTTTAATACAGATGAAATGGTAGAATTTATTAATAAAAATGCTAGCTATAAAGTAGTTGGTAAATATTTAAACGATTGTTATACTGATTTTGAAGACTCATCAATAAATTGAGTTAGCTCTACAAATTGAGAAACAGATAATTGTTCTGGTCTTTTATCCAATAATGGATTTCGCAAATTATTATTGTTAAATAAACTTCTCACTGAATTTCGAATAGTTTTTCTTCTTTGATTAAAAGCTGTTTTAATTACTTTTTTAAATAAAATCTCATCACAATCTAATTTATTTACATTATTTCGAGTTAAACGAATAACCGCACTTTTTACTTTTGGTGGTGGATTAAAAACATTTTCGTTCACAGTAAATAAATACTCTATATCATAAAAAGCTTGAAGTAGCACACTTAAAATACCATAAACTTTAGTGCCCGGCTTTTCGGCAATACGCATAGCAACTTCCCTTTGAAACATTCCAACAACACAATTAATATGATTTTTATTTTCTAAAACATTAAACATAATTTGACTAGAAATATTATAAGGAAAGTTTCCTATCAGATTATATTTTTCTCCAATAAAAGGTTTAAAATCATATTTTAAAAAATCGGCCATTAAAATTTTACTGCTTTGTTCAGGGTACTTATTTTTTAAAAAATTTACTGATTCAGTATCTAAATCTATGGCTAAAAAATGTACTTGCGAATTAATTAAGAATTGTGTTAAAACACCAGTGCCAGGTCCAACTTCAATTATTGGTGTAACTTTATCAATTTCTAATAAAGAATTTACAATGTTTAATGCAATAGTTTGATCAGTTAAAAAATGTTGGCCTAAATGTTTTTTTGCTCTTACATAATCTTGCATAAAAAAAATTTGTTTTATTTACCACCAAGGGCCATTAAATATACTTTTATCAATTCATCTAAATCACCGTTTAAAACAGCTTCTGCATTTGTTATTTTAAATTCAGTACGGTGATCGTTTACCATTTTATAAGGATGTAAAACATAACTCCGTATTTGCGACCCCCACTCTATTTTCATTTTGCCATCTTCAACTGCCCGTTTACTTTCATTTCTTTTACGTAGTTCTAACTCATATAATTGAGAACGTAACATTTGCATGGCCATAGATCGGTTCCCAAGTTGTGATCGTTCTACCTGACAAACCACAACTATACCTGTTGGTTTATGTGTTAACTGAACCTTACTTTCTACCTTATTTACATTTTGACCCCCTGCACCTCCGCTTCTTGATGTCGAAATTTCGATATCAGCTGGTTTAATATCTATTTCAATGGTATCGTCAACTATTGGGTAAACATAAACTGAAGCAAAACTGGTGTGTCGTTTTGCGTTAGAATCAAAAGGGCTTATTCTTACCAAACGATGAACACCGTTTTCCCCTTTCAAATAGCCGTATGCAAATTGCCCTTCTATTTGAATAGAAATAGATTTTATTCCTGCTACATCGCCAGCATTATAATCTAATTCTTTTACTTTAAAATCGTGCTTTTCAGCCCACATTAAATACATACGCATTAACATACTAGCCCAATCACAACTTTCGGTTCCACCAGCACCAGCATTAATTTGTAATATACAATCCAAACCATCTTCTTCGCTACGAAGCATATTTTTGAATTCTATTTCTTCTAGCTTTTTCAAAGTAAGTTGAAACTCATTTTCAGTTTCTTCTTCGGTTGCATCGCCACTTTTAAAAAATTCGTAAAGTGTATTTAAATCATCTATCTGTTTAGATAATTCATCAAAGGAAAAAGTCCAGCTTTTAATTTGCTTAACTTCGTTTAAAATTTTTTCGGCTTTTTTAGAATCGTGCCAAAAAGATGGATCTAGAGTTTTTTCTTCGAGTAACTCTAAATCATGTTTCTTGCTATCGTAGTCAAAGAAACCCCCTCAACGCGATACTGCGATCATTCAAGTCTTTTAATTGTTCGTTTGTAAACATGGAGATAAAGGTATAAAAAATAAACAAATGACTTTGAATTTTACAAATAAATTTAAAAAATAAATTATTAAATTATTTTTCATTCAACTTGCTTCGTTTTAAGATTTTTATTTTTATATTTTTGTATTATAATGATTCGAAACATTTTTATTCTGATTTTATTTTTATTTTCTAAAGCTAGTATTGGTCAATTATTTGTGGCAAGAGATACCATTTGTGTTATCGAAAATAATTATGTTTTAAAAATGCCATGGGCCAATGGAATTAATTATTCTAATATTTCTAGTACAGATTTAAATTATGATGGTAAAAAAGATTTAGTTGTTTATGATAGATTAAATAATTTTGGCGCTGGAAGGTTTAGATGTTTTATAAATAATGGTTCTTCTGGTCAAACTAAGTATTTATCTGCTCCCGAATTAAGTTACTATTTTCCTCAAGTATATGGCTGGGCTATTTT
>SXGQ01772321.1_pt1 | contig 45531 bp, 52 predicted proteins | sample 3178371 | NCBI WGS metagenome assembly SXGQ01 (sample SAMN11356859, study PRJNA531348) | freshwater metagenome | isolation source: freshwater sample F1-20 | place: China: Fuxian Lake, Yuxi | collected 2017-12-25 | reverse complement strand
GCTAGGGATTCATTCAAGCGCCATATATGAGGCATGGTACCCTGGGTCACTCACCGTTGTCTTGAAGTTTAGTATCGTTGTTTGGAACTCGTCCATGGACTTGGTCGCTGTGCCGCGGTTGCACCGCCCACACGAAGGACGCATGTTCTCGAGAGAGTCGTCGCCGCCATTGGCCACTGAAAGAATGTGTGCTGCCTCGAAGCTGCGCATGTAGATGGTGTGAGAGCCGCGCTCTTGACAGCAGTAGCATGGCGCTGTGGCCTTGGTCTCGCCAACCCATTGCGTCCACAGCAGGTCCTTGAGTGTCTTTGAGATCTTGCGCTTCTTCTTCTTCTTGAGAGCCGTGAGAGTAAGGGCAGCCTCGTGCTCCAGTACTGGATCGTGAGAGCCCCATCCGATCTCAAGCGCACCACCATTTTGATGAGCCTTTCCAACAAGAAACCCGTCAAGATAAACATCAAACCCCTTGTCAAGCGGTTTCATGACAAGAGGGATGAGGTTCTCGCCGTCGCATAGCGTGAGACTGCGCGTGCCCTTGTGCTCAAAGGTGTAGGTGACGCCGCGTGCGGACGAGATGGTCTTGCACGTGTCCTTTGAGATGCTGCACACTTCATTGAAAGACTTTGCATACGGCTTCGATGGCTTCACCAATGATGGCTTCAATGACGGCTTCAGGGAAGAGACCTTGCGCTTGCGTAGCTGGACCATTTTGTACGGCGTACATGCGAATAGAACAAGAGAAGAACGTGCACTTTCAATTAATCTCCTTTAGGAATGCTGTGACTTGGTCTAACTCTGGCTGCAAGTCCTTGTTCCCCCAGACAATCTGCCTGACAAGGTTCGTCTGCTTGGCCACAAGGACGTCGCGCGTCACCAACGTTGCAGTTTCGCTTCCATAGGACACCACGTCACGATCGATGGTGCCAAAGGCAAACTGCCACTGCTTGTCAGTGTCCTTGTACTTGTAGTCTGCCTCAAAGGCCTTCTTCACACCAAGACCATGCTTGAAGACACGGATGTCCATTTTCCTTGTGTGCACGTCTTAATGTGTGGAGAGTGAACGCCACTCTCCATAAAGAGGAGCTACTTTCGACGACCTGAGTCCCAGGCGCCACTTGCGAAAGTCTGCGAGCTCGTAGGCCCAGACCATGAACCCACGGGGGCGAGGGAAGAGCCTCATTTTGTTACACCTTCGTACGACCCAGTAATAGCTTTTCCAGTGTTCTCAAACAGGCCCACTGAACCATTGTAGAGAGCCGAAGACGTCTGGGCAGTCGTAAACTGGAGTGCTTTCAGAAGACCAAAGACGGGTGCACTGATGACACCAAACACTCCTAAACGTTCATGTTTTTCTCCTGTTATCCAGTACTCGAGACCGTACACGAGAAAGAGCGTGACGACGGTGCTGGCAACAGCAATAAGAGCAATCCACCAGGGGTTTGTAGACGTCTCACCCTTGCCCACATCCTTCGACGTATCAGACTGCAACAAGACGCTTGCCATTTTGTTTAGTGTGTTAGCATCCTCACATTCCTCCTTGCACATCGAAAGAAATGGGCATCTCGGACTTGATTTCACTGCTGCGCAAGCATGCACCGCGTGCCTTCTCTGGGCCTGTCGTGTGTCGAGGCACGGCATGGATTGATGCTCCTCTCATCGTCATGGCAGCCTACAAGAAGGCACAAGCAGATGGCACTACACCGTGTGTGGAAGCTTCGATTTCAAAGACGGTGGCGTGCGCGTACGGTCTAGGCGTGTCCAAGGTGAACCTCGTGTTTGATGGACCCACGCGCCCTGCAAAAGCAAGGACTGTGTCGACGCGTGTCATTGCTCATGAGGTGTTTGCCAAACGGTGCATGAGCTCTGCGGTAACCCTGTTAAGTATTCTTCAAACGGACCTTGCCATGTGTGACAAGATCTGTGTGCGTCAACTCCATACCTTTACCAACCTTCAAGTCTCCAAGCCGTTCCCATCCTACTCGTCTATCTTACGGGAAGCAAAGCGATCGACAGCAGCGCAGATCGTGATCGCGCCACACGATGCAGAGGAGTACATTGCTGCCAACATGACCACGGACGATGTTGCTGTCTCAATTGACTCGGATGCGCTGGCCTTTGGATGCCCGCGCATCGTCCAATACCTTGGCAAACCGAATGAAACGTGGATCACTCTGCAGACCGCTCTGGAGGATCTTCAGTTAACTCAAGACCAGTTTCGCACCCTGTGTGTCGTCTTGGGCAACGACTTTTCATCGCGCATCAGAGGCGTTGGGCCAGTGACATGCTTAAAGGGTGTCAAGACACTGACCTTGGAAGGCTTTGCTGAGACGTACCGCGCAGACTGCGATTGGCTCGCTGAAGCGCAGCGTGCCAAGGAGATCTTTGAGCTCAAACACATTACTCGGGCTTCAGAACCGAGTAGCGGTCAAACAGATACCCCGCCCCTCGAATGAGGTAGCCGTATCCAAACCCAGTGGATGCCCCACTCACCATCTCGCGCGCAGTAGAGCCGCTGATCTCCTGAAGCCAATCCACAACAGACCCGGGGATGCCATCTACTAAACGCCCAGTCTTGCGGGGGGATGTCAGGATGCCACACACAAACTCAATGGCCAACATAAACACAATGAGCTTGCCATACAACACGGCATGTGTCAGATCAGGTGCATAGATGTCGCGCTGTTTCTTCACTGCTTGAGAGACTCCAAGCACAAAGGAGCCAGAGTAGACGAGTTTTCTCAAGATGTCACGCACCTGGACACGCAGCGTGTCGGTACTTGCCTTCCATTCTGGGTGCTTGGGAGACACACCTCGGATGCCAGGGACGTTAAGAATGAGATGTAGCACCAAAAGCGTCAATGCCAAGCCAGTTGCAAACATAATGTACGGCTTTCGGCCATACTTGTAGAGTTGCAAAGTTTGTGCACTGGCATTTAGCATCGTTGTTATGGGACTCCGTGTGATGGACATCTTTTACTTTAAGAACCACCACCCTCCGTGAAATCCACCTCGAAACCGGGCACGCACAAAGGGAGCCTGACGTGCAAGTGCAAGGACGTTGCGGGGGTTGACCTCTGTGAATCGAGGTATTACGACGCCGACATCACGAAGCTGTGGATTCAGATAGTGGCTCTGGAATACAGTCAATGCAGACGTCGCTCTGTCATTGGATGCCGTTGCATCTGCTATCTCTTGCAGTCTCGCTCGCTTCTGTTTCTCCTGTCGTGTTCTCCCTTCGGGTACGACTGCAGGTTCACGAAAGTTTGCTGTTCTCGACAGTGCATCCAGCATGCGCACAGACTGCTTTGCTTTCTTGTACCGCGTCAACGCATCATTCAGGTGTTTTTGGAGTGACTCAAAGATTATATCATACATACGAGAATCATCATTGTCTATAGATGCACGATACCAAAGGTCTCCTTGAAAACCACGAACATTCCTTATAGAAAAACTAAATGAACCTTTAAAATTGTCTGCAAGGTCTCTTACCCAGATTGGGGAGAATTGGTAATTTCGTAGATCTGCATAGTTAAAGACGAGTACAATTTCTTCGCCAATATCAACTCCTACTTGAGTCCATACTTCTCGAATCATTTCATTAGGCATTTCCATTATAAATTCCCTGTCTTCTTCAGAGCATAGCATAAACATACCCGGATTACCTTGACTCTGAATGTTACGGTTTGTGCCCAAGTCTAGCTGCGAGTTGACGCTAGTAACTCTATATTCAAGTCCATGAAGTTTTACATCACAGTACCGAATCAAGTCGACCATCTTTGTTTAAAAGCACGACAACCCAAAAACTGCAGTGTTAGAAAATGAAGCTTGTAACAATCGTTAATAAGGACCACCCGGGTCTCAAACTGTGGAAAGACACGGCAGCTGCACACGGCTACGATGCCACGGTGTTAATGGACACGAACGCAGAGATAGGACACGACCACGGCAAGTTTGGAGCAAAGCTCATCATGATTGGTAACTACGTCAAGGAGCGCAACGACCTCATTCTTGTCACGGACGGATTTGATGTGGCCTTTGTGGAAGACGCTTCTTCATTGGAGGAGCGAATAAAGGCAACACTAGGACGAGATGAGATGCTGTTTTCTGGAGAAGTGTATGAGAACCCTGACAAGGGCATGCCATGGTCAGCAGGACGTTTACCGTTTCTCAATGCGGGTGTGTTTGTGGGGTACGCTGACACGATTTGGAAGAATCTTCAGCCGTTCCTCGCACTGTCCAAGACGCAGCAGGCAGACTTTGACGACCAACGCTACTGGCAGCAGCGTCACTTTGCAAACCCCAAGATACGAGTCGATGTAGATGGCGAATTGTTTGCATCATTACTGGATGTAAAGGGAGATGTGAAAGCAGGGGTGTATCATTTTCAAGGATTCTACAAGAATCTTAGTGTATTGGAGTTCACTCCGCATTGGCAAGCTGCAAAAGCAATCCATCGCAACAAGTCAATCCTTGCCCACGTCCTCGAACAGGTCTTGGATGTCACAATCACACTCGTTCCGTGGCTCAAGCCCAAGCCGCGCTACATGACGATTCTATTGATTGTGGCACTCGTGCTGCTGTTTATTTCGACGTGCTTGAAGATGTGAACGACGGCAGGTTCGTGGCATTCAGGAACGACGGCAGTGCGGTCGGGCAGGTCTTGCGTGCCCACAGGAATGCGCCAACACCCAAGGCAGCCATCCACAGCACGGCAATAACGAGGCGGCGCTTCTCCTTGGCCACTTCCGTTTCACCGTCATTGATGTAGAAGACCAACACGATGCCCGTGATGATGAGCGCAGCCATCGTCAAAATCAGCCAGAGGTCAATGGACCTGAAAAAGCTGTAGTCACTCATTTTGTTCTATACACATGTCCCAGAGACACACGCACCAGCAACCATCAGCCTCATTTTGGGCTCGGGCTCCGACCCAATAACTTCGACAAAGGCCTCTCGGAACCCACTGCCATCCCCCTGGCGAAGCTTCACGCATGCGCTCTCGAGCAACACCCCAAGTCGCTGCAGGGGTCCATTCCTGACAGCTTGAAGAGCCAATGCAGTGGAAGATGCAAACAAGAGAAAGTGCCACTTCGTTTCGGGTGTAACGCGAGACGCCAAAACAGTCATGAGGAGCAGGACGTCGTGCCCACACACTGGTTCCGTGTCATTCAGAATCATGCGCTTCTTAAACGTGTCGTACGAGGGTTCCTTCACTAAAACAGAGTCGTAAGGCGCATCAGGCTTGACCCATTCCGAGTGAGAAGCCTTATACTTGTCCCATGCTTGCCGCGCCAGCTTTTCTGAAACAAGGGAGTGGATGTCAAACACGACGCGCTGCATCTCCTTGTGTTGACGCGCTTGCACTCGTGCATAGATTTGTGGGTACGAGTTGCGACAATACGAGCATGGGCACAGGGCACCCACGTTAGCAAACACCGCCTCAACAGACTTCCCAGTTTGATCGCTGTGGTATGCCAAGAGGTTTAAAAGTGACCAGAATGTCGGCCCCCATGTCCACACGGAAAGGCCTGCAATTTGTTTTAAGAGCTTGGATGAGTGCGCTGATAGATGCCCAAGAAGATGATGATGACGAGTGCTACAGACACCAAAATCACGAATAACCACGCTAAAAACGAGGATTCGATCTTGTACAAGATGCACTCGTGAGACACCGACACGGCTGCATTCTTGATGTTTGCACCCAAGTAGGTGTGGTGCTCTCGAATCTGGTACGTGTTGCACGACACGTCGTCATCATCCACTACGCAGATGTGAAGGGTCGTATTGGATGCATACAGCGCCACAACGCTGATATCGACTGGATATTCGTACGTGTCAGTCACAAATGGCCAGAGGGGTATGTCAATACCGTTTCTTGAGCATTCCCATCCGTCATCCCACTTGTTGCAAACCACGCGTCCCGACGTCGTCATCGCCAAGTGCGTGTGTCCGGCACGCGGCAAAAACACGGCACTGCCAGAACACGAAGTTGTCGTGCCAACGACACATGCACCATCGTCGGTTGCATAGACGCTGCCATTTGAGAGAGGAGGAGGTGCACCCAAACACACTGGCACCGAGTTGGACTTGAAACACACATTCAGAGGCGAGGAGGTGACACTGGTGACGTCCGTGTAGGTGTTGTAAGTGACAAGGTCGGTGAGTGTCGTGCCCGTAAGACAGAGCGCGGTATTCGAATAGAGGTACAGCGAGTCGCAGGTTACAGAAGGCACACTCAAAGCTCCCCAGCACACAACTTGGTTTGATTTGACTATGGCGCACGTGGAGTTACTTGCAATGGCAAGTCTTTCTACGGTGCCTTGGATTCCGTCGGGAGGAGACGTGTGGTCCCCCCGACATGATACATACATTCTTTTGTTAACAAAATGGATGTGCTGCCACAGATTCAATACATGGTTTCCCACATAGGCTCTCGCCTCCGAACAGAGATCAAGCCTGTCGATGTCGTGCACATGCCCTACGCTGCAGCTCGTGCCAAGCAGTGCTTTTCAAATGCGTACAAGTACGTGCACGACAATCATCTCGATGATGCCAAGCTCGTGTACGGCTACGTGATCATCGCAGGTGTCATACCCGTGGAGCACATGTGGGTCGCGATGACACGCGCTGGCAAGACCGAGTACGTTGACCCCACACTCAAGGAAGGTGTTTACTACTCTGTCTATGAAGCGAGTCTTAAGGAAGTCGAGGCGTATGTAGATGCAAAGGGCTGTGTGCCTGATCTGCGCGAGCTCAACCTTGCAGCGTGAGACCGTGTCTAAGCACGTGCGGGCCGTGCTAACTGCCCCTGGAGTGCAACAATCTCATCATTCTGACTTTTAAGCAACACGTAAAAGCTTGAAGGTACTTTGACTTGACCCTTTTGGACAGCATCACAGAGGATGGTCAAGTTCTGTGCATACTTTTCCTTTGCAGCTTCCAGTTGTTGAACAAAAATTTGACGGCGCGCGTGGTCAAAGTCAAAATCGTCTTCCTCCATTGCTCCAAACCCGCGCTTTGGCATGCCTCCACGAATGCCCGCGCGTAGAAACACGGACTCTATAAACGGCGCAGCGCGTGCACGCTCCATCATGGCGCGTGGACCTGTTGCCATACCCATTGGAAACTGTGCACCTGCATCTCTGAGTTGAGGTTTTAGATACTTGTCCTGAAAGACGGTGAGGGCATTTATTGCAGCATCGTTTGATTCGGTTGCGTCCATTCTTTGGCGTCGTGACCGTGTAAACACGCCAGTGTCAAGAGGTTGACGAAATGAAGCTGTCTGTGAGAGAGCGCGTGTCATACGAACAGCCTCTTTCGCTTTCTTGTACGACACAAGTAAGGCTTGAACTTTTCGCTGCAGCAGAGGCATGATAAGATTCACTGCTTCAGGGCGTTGTCTCCAAGGATGATCCCACATATACCACAGGTTTCCCGTGTTTCTATTAAAACCAAACTCTGTTGCATCAAACTGTAAAATAAGATCAGGGTAAAACTCGGGGTGGAGGTCATCTAAACGACCTCCCACTCTATACATTCGTATGGAATTAAGAGGATTACTCTCGTCATTATATGTATCGTCATCCAATATGTTTACTCTTGGATATCTCCAGCTAAATATATACTGAGGTGTCTCCCTTGCAATCTCCTTCCACATGTTAACAATAACACGCTGTGGCATAGACTTAATAAGACGCTCATCCTCGTCGGAGACTCTCATGTATGCTGCACTATAATTCTGTTCATTTACTCCCGCTCGCGCGCTTATATCGTCGGCTCTAAATTCCACACCCGTGTTAGGATCGATAGGAATAGAGTTTACACCTACATATTCTCTGTACTGGGGGTTCGGTATAAACTGATTCCCCACAAACACGTGTATTGATCCGTATGAGACTTCGCGAATAAGATCAACCATCTTTGTTTCATCTCCCCCCGCGAGGGGTGGCCACGGAGTATATCGTCTGCCGTTTGAAACACCAATCCGTTTTGACATGTACGCTTGTTTCTCCGTGTCCTGCATTCCAAACTTTTCGTAAAACGGTCTGGCAGACTCAACAACCTCAATCTTAATTACATCAATCCCGTATGCATTTCCAAGAGCTTCTGTTGCCTTCATCAACCGTGTTCCTAGCCCTTGCCCAGGTACAAAACTCTCCAACCCGCCACTGACGTCCCACACATATCCCCGCAATGGGGTTTGGTGAATGACCTTGAAGGCTTTCAGGTGAAAGGGTGTTTCTTCGCATATAACCAATAAGAATGCAGCGGATTGCATTTGACGTGTAGCAAAGATCCCGATGCCACTCTCCGACAGTCGGGGGGTCATCTTGTTGTACAAGGCTTGAAACCCATCCCTGCGCAGAATGCGTACTTGCACACGCTTCCCTTCAACGGCTATTGAATCGGGAATTTGGTCTTTTAACACGTCAACATTCGCGTACACGTTGAGGAAGTCGTTACATCCTATCTTCATAGTCTCGTACGTTTCGAGTCTGCAGTTCCTCATGTTCAGTTGCATGTTGCTCTCAAATTGACGTGTTTGGTTTCCAAACATGTTCATTATTTCCCATTCATTATGATATGCCTTCTCCCTCCATTCTCGTATATAAAAGTTCATTGAACTACGTAGACTGTCTAGTTCATCCTTAGCCTTTTCGCAGTAGACAGTGTCCTTCATCAATCCTTCAGATATTAACTTCTTCATTCCATTTAAGAGCGGAAAGAGCAAGTCAAGGTCAGGGCTCCAATACTTGGGATTCACTAAAACAACTTCATTTCTCAGTGTGTTTAGTGAGTCTATGATGTCATCAACAGTGCCTTCCATTTATTCCATGGTCTGTGACAGGATGCGAAAGCAGTTGCTCATGACACTCGTGTTTCCACCTGAAGCCGAGGCTTGCCGCGCTACGCGCTGAGACTGCGAAGGCTCATAGTGCATGGCGCTGTCGATGCCTGAGCGCTCGTGTGCCAACTCGAACATGGCTCTGTCCATCTCGTTCTGTGTCAAGTCGCGACACAACAGAGCACGGAGGTTCTCGAGTTGAGGAGATGGCCGACGGGTTATGAATTCTTCAATGCGCTCTAGAAACTCGGATGCGTCGGAGCCGTAGGTGCGACTCACCAAAGCATCCATGCCGTCATGAAGCAGCAGCGAGTGTTGAGCCTCAATGTCGTTCTCTGTCGCGGGGTAGGTCATTGTACCCTCCATAACTTGACCAGTGATCATGTGCGTGGCCTTGTACGTCATTGGCAGCAACGACTTTAAAACAGGGATGTGGCGCGGGGATCCGAGCCGCACAAAGAAGTTGCCAACGTCACTCTCCACAAAGACCATGCTGGAGATGATGTCGCCAGCAATGTCACCAAACGACTCTTGCAACGCTGTTTGAGATTGAGGGGTGTGGAGATGCCCATCCGTCATCTTTGCAATGCCAGTGAGAAGATCCATCTGAAGATCCAAAGGATGGGCAAAGCCGATGCAGATGGCCGTCGTGAAGCGCGGCAGCGTTAAGGACGACAGGATGGCGTAGGTCCCAGTAATGCTTTCATTGGCTACACCGTCAGACAAGACGACGAGGACGTGCTTGCCTTGCAAAGAGGACATGTCATTCGTGACCATCATGAGGCCGTCATAGATGTTGGTGCGCCGGTCAGACACGACGATGGTCTTGACCTTTTCACTAATGGCATCTTGAGTTACGAGTGAGAGATGCGTGCGCGGCACAAACTCAGAAGCTTCCGAGTTAAAGGTGACGATGCGCACCGTACTGGAGTCCGTAGGGAGAAGACGCACGAGCGCGCTGCATGCTGTACGTAACGACTCTTCGTGAGGCCTCATGCTCCCAGACGTATCAAGGGCAATGGACATGTGGACGGTTGGACGAACAGGGGCATCGTACCATGCTGCACGAGCATCAGCGACCGTGCCTTCACACGAAAAGTCCACAACAGCACGGGGCTCGGCAGAAGAAGGAGAGCGAGTAATAGTGATCATATTTGCGTATATACACTGTGAGTTATTCTTCTGCGAAGTCTCTGCTCACGCACACGCTCCGCACGCTACGCACGCTCACACCTTACCCTCTCAGATGGACAATGACGTCGTCTTCGTCGGGCAGACCAAGTCGGTGCAGATCTTTGTGAAGATCGAGGGGCACGAAAACATCGTCACGCTTGACGTGGACGTCGACCGTGAGGTGCCCAAGGCCGTGCTGCGCAAGCTCTCCAACAAGATGATGTTCACGTTCCCGATCCTGTCGGACAAGATCACGTGCTCCTCGTGCTACCAGCTCGTCTTCATGGGCAACAACATCACGCACCTCGACAACCAGAACCTGGCGTCGCTCGGCATCGCAAAGGAGTCGACGCTCCACGCCGTGCACGTCTACAGGCGCTGCCACACGCACGGCAAGCCCTTCAAGTTCCGCCCGTGCGCCTCCGACTATCAGCGCGAGCTGCACACGTACCGCGAGAACCACATGATCTCGCTCGTCAAGGCGCGCAAGGAGACGCACTCCACCATCGTGGACGACATGCAGTGGCTGCAGACCATTGCGGCGGGGGCGAACTCCGTCTTCATGAAGGACGACATGCAAGGCGCGTACTTTTTCGTGCCGAACAAGGACTGCTACAGTGAGCACCAGACTGACACTCACTACCACGATGTGCTTTAATGCATGTGCTCTGCATTCAATATCTAGATCTCCGAGGAGACCTACGAGGAGACCGACGATTCAGAACATAGCCATTCTCGCTTGCATAGATTGCGCGGCGTTGTCTCTGGGCGCGCTCAAGCGGAATGGGCTTTTTGCTGTAGCGCTTGCCAGTTTCACGATTGACTACAAAGTATCCCTTGGGACTCTTCTGGAGATCGTACGGCATTTGTTTACTCTCCGAATGAGTGACGTGTGCGTGTAAAGAAATGGCTATCCCGAAAGCTATCAAGGAACAAGTGTGGTTGCGCGACAATGGCCGCAAGTTTGATGGCAAGTGCAAGACACGGTGGTGTAGCAACAAGGTCACAGTGTTTGACTTTCATTGTGGCCACGACATACCTGCATCCAAGGGTGGTGCAACAACTATGGAAAACATCGTGGTGTTGTGCGCGCGGTGCAATCTGAGTATGAGCAATACCTACACGTTTCAAGAGTGGAATCGCATGAATCCGACTGTGAGTTGTTGGAAGTCGTGCACTGCTGTTTCACCCGTCTAGTTCAACCATATCTCCGGGATCAAACTTGGCCTGTTTCTTGGCGCCTTCCACCAAAAACCCACGTGTCTTGTAGAAGGCGACGCGCTTCATGGACATGGCCTCAAAGATGTGGTTGGAGTCGACAACATCGTACACCAACGGCTTGAGCTTTCCAGGGGCTGTGCGCTCGGCTCTGCCAATAGTTTGTTGCACGCGCGACCGGGGAGTACACAGGATCAGCGTATCAATCGAAGGATCATCAAAGCCTTCCTCCAGCATGCCGTACGTGGCCACCAAGACCTTTGTGGGGGCACTAGCACGTGCGCGGTCCTTGGTGGACATGCCTCCATGAACAGCTTCGTGGTCGGTTCCTGACAGGAGATTGCCCAGAACTTCGACGTGTTCACGCAGCGCAGTAATCATCAACACTTTTTGACGATCCTTGACAGCTTCAAGGGCTAAGGAAATCAAAAAGTCATTGCGTAGATCTGATTCGGTTAATGCAGTGACCATTCCTGAAAAGTTGAGTGACCCATTGTAAAGAACCTTGTCGGGTATATTGATAGAGGGACGCACCAACTTGACGTGCACCGTCTCTTTTAAGCCGGTGATGTGAGGAAGACGCTGGTACACAAATGCCACGGGACCAAGGAGCCAATACAGCGCATGTTCCAACCCATCGCGCCGATCAGGAGTTGCAGAGAATCCCACAATGCGTTTGGATTGAATGCGCGGCAGAATTGTTGAGAGAGTCCGTGCGGCCATGTGATGCGCTTCGTCAAAGATAACTAGACCAAACCTGTCAAGAAAGGCTTGAGGGTAGGGCACTTGTCCCAGAGAATCGAGGGACACTAACAAGACATCGCACTCCTCAAGTCCAGGCTTCAAAGGCCCTTGTAGAATGCCAACCTTGCACCCCAGCATGGCGGGAATGGTTTGTGAAAGTTGATCTAGAAGCGTGATGCGCGGCACCACAATCATGGCCTTGCGCTGGACACGATGAATGATGGAGGCCATACACACTGTCTTTCCAAAGCCGCAGTCCGCGACAAAGAACGCGCCGCCCCATTGTTTCAAAACGTCTAGCGTCTTTTGGACTCCATACTCTTGTTCGGGGCGCAGAGTGGGGTTGAATACGTACGAAGCTTCGATGCCATCCACTCGCGAGTCTTTGGCCATCCCAAAGGCTGACATGCCGTAAAACTTGGGGACACCGACGTGCGTCTTGGCAGGGTGAGGAACAAGGATGCTCCACGAAGGCAGCGGCTGCATACCTGCCTCGGGCTTCATGCGCAGAGCATCGCGCATCGTGTCAGTTACACGATTAGACGATATCCAGTAGCATCCCGCAATCAAAGCAGACGCCGAAGCAGGGGGCTCGTGAAGGTGGAGGGATGCTTCGTGAAATGGAGTCGCTTTGACGGACCCGATGTGTGACTTGCACAAGGCATCAAGACTCGTCTCGAGGTCTGCCATTGAGTGGGTTTGGCACTACAGCTGGAGTGAAGGGGCTTCTGTCTTCACAGATTGACCAACAACAAGCACAGCAAAACAGAGACCAGAAGCACTCGAGTGCGAGGATGTCTATTTTATACAAACAAATGGCTACAAAGCCTTTGTGTGTAGCGCTGTCCGAGGAAGTGCAGAAGCTCCTTGAACGGGTGGGTGTGCGTGTGCGAGACTACTACCCAATCGTGAAGCTGGTGTACACGTCGCTCCGCGAAGACTTTGAGCGCGAGTTTACGGCGAGCAAACAACGCTTGAATGAAGAAGCCTCGGACTTGACGCTTCAGGTGAGTGCACGGGGGACCATTGATGCGCAAGCACTTTCCGACATCAATGCCATCACCGTCTCACGCGATGCATCCATTGCACAGGTGGAGCGTGCGCTTGACTCGCGGCGGTGGAAGCTGTACTATCGCGTGCTGCATGAGCTCAAGATGGCTGCAACCTTTGCGTATCAGCGCGACGCCGCATCTGTTGGCGACGTCATTAGCGCATCAGGGTACGGTCTTGAGGGGTTCTCCATGACTCAAGAGCCTTGGGATGCGCAGATGCACGCCATGCTCATGCGCTTGTACACGATTGCGCAGCGGTGAGTTTGAAAGGCCAAGTAGGGAGGTGCATGTGTGAGAAAATGCGAAACGTGCTGTTTAGTTGTGGGAATGCGCCCGGTCTCCCTACGGGGTATGGCGGGCAGGGGTTTCTAGCACTAAAGGCCTTCGTAACGTCGGGGCTCCACGTGACTGTTCTGGCATGGAATCTGTCGGCCCCGGTGTTTCAACCTCACACTGTCTACACTACGGAAGATGTAATTCGAATGAATCCATCCATGTCCGATATCACGAAGCATGACCCTACGTTTCCGTGGGCTTCCATTCGGTGGATGTGCAACCCCTATGCGCAGTTTCCATGCACCATCATGAAGCGTGATTTAAACAAGATGATTGTCGACACGGACGCAGATCTCTTTGTGTCACTGCAAGATATCTTCATGTTTGAGCCCGGCCCGTTTCTGTGTCTGTCTGCAGTGTGGCTGCCGCTTCACTTTACGCCAGTGGAGCACCCTACCGTGATGTCGCTGTCGGACTTTGATATACAACTCCCCATTTCAGGGTGGGGGGCCACGCTCTTGTCCGCGCTCCAGGGCAATGAGACGACGATGCGCCACGTAGAAGTCGTGCCTCACGGCCGCGACTTGACGGTCTTCTCGCACTCACCAGACAGAGGCGACACGCGCACGAAATGGGGGTGGCCAGACGATGCTTTCGTGTGTCTCATGGTAGCATCAAACTCGGAAGAGTCTGGGCGCAAGGCGTTTGATGCGCAGATCCAGGCATTCAAGTTGTTCCAAATGAAGAATCCCAGAGCGTGGCTGCACATTCATGCGGAAACGACACGCGCATACGACATCCCACGGATCCTTGAGATTTTTGGACTGTTTTCCACGCGCTCAGCGTGGGTGGACTGGAGAGACAACCGCAAGCGCACCATGGGCGATGCGGTGATTGTGGGGTCATGCGTCTCCATGACGAGCGCACACCTCTTGACACGCATCAATGACTCTGAGATGGCAGACTTGTACCGCGCTGCTGACGTCCTCTTGGCTGCAACATGTTCCGAGGGGTGCGGCGTGCCAATTTTAGAGGCGCAGTTGTGCGGGACACCCGTCGTCACCAACCGCACGACAGCCATGTGGGAAGAAACGATGTTGGGTATCTCTGTCCCACCGTGCCAGTGGATTGCTCGCTGTGACTTTAACTCTGGGTGGTGGCTTCCCGATGCACGTGGCGTCGCGGAGGCACTGTACGATATCTCTCAGTGGCCATCGGAGCGCCTTGACGAGGAGAGACGCAAGCACCTTCCAAGGCTTCAAAAGGAGTTTTCAAATGAAACGGTCGTGCAAAAGTGGGGAGAGGTTCTGTCCAAGTGCAAAAATCCCAAGCTCATCCTTTCCTCGCAGCGCTTGCAGCTTCTGGGTGTTGCTCATACATTGCGCAAGTCACTGGAAACTCTGTCTCTCAAGCGCGAAGAGTATGCGCTTCAGAAGAACGTGATCAGCAGACAACTTCGCGATGCCACTGTGCGCGACTACTTGCGTGAGCTCCTTGCGTGAGCTACTTGCGTAAGATGTGTTGAAAAGACGAGTGATGGAGAAAGTGTGCATGAGAAAATGTCTACAGATTCTGTGGTTGAGCAGTTGCGCACAATGGATGGTGAGCTGTTTAAGAGTGAACTTGTGTTGCGGTTCTACCTCAGCATGAAGACGCACGCTGTGCACTCTCTCGGTGCAGCGTTTTCGTCGTCTTCAGACATGTATGCCAACGTCTTGGCGTCGTACTCTCAGTGGTCAAGGGCTGTGAGCGATGAAGAGATGGCAGCCATTCGGTCCTTGGAGGGCGTCGATGACTTGTGGCTCCAGGTTGTCACGACGTACGTGCGCCAGTCGTACCGCTCGTCGGATGCGAAAGCGGTGTCTGTGCGCATCAAGACGCCCGAACTGGAGGAGTTTGTGCGCTCCTTTTACAAGTGGCTTGTGCGTGCCCAGGGGTGCGCAACTGGCACGCTGTGGACGGGTGATGCAATCCGCATTGACTTTGTGACGCGCGAGGCGTTTCGGTGTGCACTGATGGACTCGATTCACATTCTGCGCGTCGAAAAGGAGGAGGAAGAGATTGGTCCTGACGACTCTATCAGCCGCTTCTGTGATGACGATGACGCAACGACTGTTGTCACGGTGCGCGAAAAGGAAAAGCGGAAGACAGTGGGGAGTGGTCCTTCTGTGGCACCGTCTGCAATGTCTAGGTCGTCAAAGGCTTCGCGCTTTACTGCAGCGCGCCTCAAAACCATAGAGCCCATTCCTGAAGAGACCCGCGAGAAGACGCCTCCCCGTGCGCCATCTCCCGAACTCAACCGCGAGTACTTTAAGAAGCCCGATGCAGGTATCGAGGTCACTCTAACGAATTGAGCATGTCGTTCAGGTTCTTGTCGTCTTCTCTGAGTCGCACAGCGGCGCAGCAGCAGCAGAACGAGTTGCGTCCGTGTGTGCAAGTTTTTGAGTATGGTGCAAGAAGGGCAGTGCAGCAGCAACACTTGTGGCCCACTTTACCATGGGAGCATGATTCCGTCCCCGTTTGAATGTCAATGTGATGATTCTTTACTTGTTCAACTCCGCATGCGTGGATGTTTCCCTCGATATCCATGCCCATGAGCTTGAGTGCACGAGCAGTGCGCAAGGGGATGCGCGTCGTGACATTGCGCATGGAGAACTCAAACCCCTTTCCCTCTTTTGCCACAGGTAGCGCCAAGTGCTCTTCTTCCAAAGGCGGTGCATTCAGCCACGAAATGGGTTCGTGCTTGCATGCTGTTTCAACAGGAGCATACACTTCGTCGTGCGCCGTGGCCGTGTGGTGAGACTGTGCGCCGCATCGTGTACACGTGACGTACTTGATAGGTTTGGCAAACAGGATTCCATTTGCAAGTGTGCGCAACTCTCCATCAGCCGGATGGTCGTCATCCACGGTTTTGCGTATGTCGCTTAACCTCTCCATGGCTCTTTCGCCGCGCATGCCACCCAAGGCAATGTCCACTTGAAGCTGGAGCACATCTTTGCGTCTGTTGTAGGGCATGGTGTTTCGTGCTCCCACTGCCCTGGGCATGCGCACCATGGCAATCCACATGCCCTGCTGGATTGTATCAGAGCCTTTGAGTCGCTTCAAGTTTTCAAATCCTTTCCACTCTCGTGTAGCCAAGCGCTCAAGAGCAGCAACGAGTCCTCCCTTACGAAACATGGGCGTCAGTGAAAACACCTGAACCCCAAACAACATGTCACGAGGCTGTGAAGTGCCACAGTTCGTCTCTCTATCCCATCTCAAATCTTCCCATTTGGTGTCACTTGTCCACTGGCCTTGCACAATCACACCCTCAAGCTCAACCGCCTCAAAGACGAGATTACTTAACTGTCCTCCTGTGCCAGTGTACGCCACAAAACACTTGGATTGAACGACCTTGCGCGAGTCTTCGCAGTCGTGCAACTCTTGCGGCACTTTCCAGCCCCACATCGCGTTTACTTGACCCAGTCTAGGGAAACAAGAAAAAGAGCAAACGAATGCTGCCGCGTATTGATATTCTAGTCAATGCCACGTACGAAGCATTTGCATTGTCAGACGAGGCGCTTGCCTATAAGGAGGGCCCACCCTTGCCCTTTGAGTGCGTTGGTCACCCACTAGAGCACCGCATGAACCCCAATCACGTGCAGTATCGAAAGTTACACGGTGCCCTCGCAGCCTCGGGTGCGCGGTGTCGCATTGAGATTGAGAGCGTGCCTATAATAATGCTGGATTACGTGTCCATGAGTTCCGAGGATGGGCTAGAAGAGGTATTCATCGACTTTGGAGGTGCGTACCGCGACTTGTGCCTGCACTACACACAAACCAGCGCCCCTATTTTCGGTGACATGGTGTCAGCGCTGCGCGAGTTTGAAGCAGAATGGGAACAGCGCACCCACATTTCGCTGCGAAATGAGCTTCAAGAGGAAATGTACTTGTACTAGAGCGTTCGTAATGCCTTGTATCAGTTTGTACGAAACAGAGAAATGTGGGTTGCACAGATCCTGTCGTGCTTTGCGTCAGTGACGTTTGTGTCGCAGTTTTACACGACAAAAATCATTGACTGGGGGCACCTGTTTTTGCCATCCATCTCCTCCTCCATCCCGCACGTTGCAGCAGGGGTGTTGACTGTCGTTGCTATGGTTACGCCTGGCATCGACTCGATGCGCATTCTGACACAGGTGTATGCGCCAGCCATGTTCATCAAGTCCATACTCATCGCCGTCACCATCTTGCCCGATGCCAATCCAGAGTGTACGTCGCTCCATCCCCTGAAGTGTTTGACACGAAACGATATGTTACCCTCAGGACACATGATTGCAGCATACTGCGCTGCACTTGCCCTCAAAACCCCCTATGCGAACGTTTCCATGCTCTTCACAGCTGTCACGCTCGTCGCATCACGCATGCACTACACCGTCGACTGCGTGCTCGCAATCGTGCTGTGTTATCTGCTCAACAGAATTAGTATACTTGAGTGTTCTAAAGGCACTGTGTGTGTATAGCATCTTTAAGAAATGGCTCGTCTGCCCGAGTCGAGGGTCAAAGCCCGGCTCTCCGTCCTTGAAGCAGCTCGGACCTTTGTGGATCACTCCATCACAGGCTTGAAGACAGTCGAGGTTGTCTTTCCATCCGTCAGTCGCAAGGACGCGACCTTCATCTCGTACAATGAACCTCACGTCGGGCCGCGCCCCACCGAGTGGACAGTGAAGACTGGCGACTGCCTCCACTGCTGCATGGCCATTGAAGACACGTGCGTCCCCATTGCAAAGTACAAGCTCGATGACTCGTTTTGGGTCTTTGGTCAATTCTGTTCGCCCGAGTGTGCGCTGGGCTACGTGCGCGAAGGCATGTTGGGCGCACAAGTCCAGACGTGGACGACAAGCATGCTGGCTACGGTGTTCAAGTGTCCACTTCCCATCGCTAGCGCACCCCCTCGCTTCATGTTGCGCCGCTTTGGAGGATCACTGGAGACTGACTCGTGGCGCCGCACAAGCTGCACGTCCATCAAGTACCCTCCGCTCTGCACGTTTGCCATGTTTGCAGAGTGCATGGGCAAGCAAGTCCAAGCTCCCTCTGCATTTCTCACACGCCCCACAGAGCGCGACACGATGCCTGCTGTTCCGACTGTCACTGGACGCGAACCCGTCATACTGCGCATGCTTGCCACGGGGGACACGCCTGACGTCCAACCCAAGAGTCCCAAGCGCGCTACGAAAAAGTCAAAGAAGACGAGCATGCTGCTTTAAGTAGTCTTGTTGAACTAGATCTGTGAATCGATGTCGTCTAGTGGTTTGATAGCTCACTCCCACGTAGGATACTCGGCTTTCACGGTGCGTGAACTCAGTTGGTTCCCGAGAAACACGGGTTCAAACCCCGTCATCGATACTTTTTTTCACTCTAGAAAATGACCCTTCAAAAGCATGTGAGTGCGCGTCTCAAGCATGAACTCGAAAAGGTAGTGAAGACATGGGCAGCGTCTCGTACAACTGTGCCTACATACGTCCACACGTCCTTGCGCGATGCCTTGGATGCATGGATGACATCAACTCTTCCACCCGGCACAAAGACGCCTCGGCTTGCTTTCAGTACCATGACCATTCCCGAAGCGCTGCTTGCAGCTGAGAATGCTGTTCTCACAATCCTTTTGGCAACCAATGACACGATCGTGTGGTCTCCAGAACTCGAGGCAGCTGTGAGCTCAAATTCCGTGGACAAGTGGTCTACAACATCATTAACCGTGTCTTCCTTCATAAAACTTTTGGCGGATCCCACGTGGCGCACGTCTCTGTCTATTCCGGAAGTCCACAGGGGTGCACCGTGCCGCAAGCGCGAACTCCACAAGTCCAAAGAGACCTTCCCTCCCGTTGCGCCTCTTGGAGAGTTGTCGTGGTCGTCCATTGGTGATGCGGACGGTGAACTCGTCAAGGTCCCTTCACTCGACTACTTTCTGCGCCTCAACAAGGGCGAACTCTCCATCCTTTGTGACGGCAAAGGTATTCAAAAGCTGAGCGTGCCAGAGAGTCACGACTATGTCTCGTGTGACATTGCACCGTGTGGCGCAGTCCACATTGTGACGGGGAAACGCAACGACCTCACCGGTGGACTTGAGTCCGAGTCATCCTTTGCGCTTCGCCACGTGGCTGCAAGAAAGGGCTTTGTGCCTGATGAACTGAGCGATGAAGAGGAAGTGGAGGCGCTTCATGCGAGCCAAGAACGCTTAGCATCACGCAAGATTGACTTTCGCGACCACGGAAGCGTTCTTGCTTTACTCACAGGGCCATGGGGGTCAAAAGTAGTGTGCAATGACGTCATTCTCTTTGACACGCCCGAGATTCTGCAGCATGCTCTTGGGTGCGCCCAAGACTACTTCTTGTTCTACTATTCGGGGAAGGTGGTGCGGGTGAGAGACAATGAGACGCGCATGCTCTCCTTCAAGCATCCTTACTTACTCTAGAGCGTGTGAATGAACTCTGCCCATGCCTCCATGATCTGCGGCGCCACAATGTCTTCGTCCTCAAGGTCTCCCTGAAAGAGCCCGTCGACAAAGTCGGGCGCAAACCCCGCCACGATGAACGCCCACACGTCAAACCCGAGGGCGCGCAATGCAGCGCGTGCCAGGCCAAAGCCGTGCGCGTCGAGGAACGCGTCAAGCGCGGGTGCAGCCGTGGCGATGATGGGGATGACTTTTTGCAGGAGTGTAAAGGTTTCAAGGGGCAGGATGCCACTGAGGTGCGTGAGGACGGTGGTGCGGAACGGCTCGGGCATGAACGCCACGACGCTCATGGGGGACCGCATGCGCATGCCGATGACAGTTCCATCGTCCGCATAGCACGTCACTTCAGAATGCTTGAGCATGGCTCGGATCAAGCCCACATACGGCGTTCCTGCAAACGAGAGGTCCGCGATGTCGGGCTGCGTAGACACGATGTCCTCCAGAGCAACGAGCGTGTCGGTAGCAAAGAGAGAGGCATAGTCAGAGAGCTCCATTCTACTTTATTGAATTTTGTACACTCAACTGTCCTCGCAGCTTTCCGATCTGGCTGGTCAACCTGCTCTTATACAAGCCCATAGCCACGCGGTACAAGATTGCGAGTAAGATGATGGCGCCGATCGCTATGCCTACGTAGATGAGGAACTTCTTGATCGCCTTACCGGCCTTTGACTTCCACGCCTTCCACTTGCCCATCCTTTGTTATAACATATTGCTCGCGTTCACCTCCCCAGACGAAGCGCCACAAGCATCTAAGAAAGATCGTAATCGAGTAGTTATACATCTCTCAAAATGCCTACGTGTCGTCTTGTGGACTTTGACTCTAAGAACCTCGCGTTCCAGCCCCTTCGCTCCAACGAGGGTGGCAAGGGCAAGACGGCCTACATCAACGTCCGTGGCGGCGAGAACCTGTTTCAGTGCCCTCGGGTACGCATGCCCTTCGCTCTCAAGCCTGGAATGGGCGAGACTACCGTGAAGGTGAGATGTTGTAGCGGGAGCTGCTAGCGGACCTCGCCCCATTCTCACTCTCTTTCCCTCCCAACAGCCCTTCATGAAGATGAAGCTCGTGTGCACGATCAACCCCGACGACGCGGAGCAGGCAGCTGCCATCGAGAAGCTGCGCCAGGTGGACAACGCCACGGTCGACTACATCTGGGAGAAGCGCAACCAGATCTACCCCGCCGAGAAGCTCAAGTACATGACGGAGAAGCACGCCTCGCTGATGCCGTCCTTCAACCCCCTCGTCAAGGACGGCAAGGTCAAGGACGACGGCTCCGCCTACGCGCCCACCTTCACCATCCAGGTGCCCAACATGGCGGACCTCGTGGACCACCTCATCATCGAGAAGAAGGAGAAGGACGGCAAGACCGAGGACATGTGCAAGGACGTCGTGTGGAAGGACATGCTCGTCAGCGACTACAAGCCGCCCGAGAAGCAGCCCACCATGTACCTGTGCTACGGCAAGAACGAGACTGGGCAGGACATCATCTCCAAGACCACGACGGTGCGCCGCGCCGACGGGACCGTCCTCACTGACGCGGCTGGCCAGGTCGTGAAGCGCTGGGTGGGGCCGCAAGACATGGTGCCTGGCTCCATCGTGCGCCCCGTCTTCAAGTTCTCCAAGGTCTACGTCATCGCGGGCTTTGGCACGCACCTCGAGCTGGCTGCCATCATCATCGAGCCCCCCACCCCCCGCGCCTCGGCGGTCATCGAGGGCGCCGTGGAGGTGGACAACTACGACCCGCTCCTGGCTGCGCGCGTCCTCTCGGCCATTGTGCCCCAGGTGGAAGAGGCCTCTGAGGCGCAGTCTCCTCCCCAGGCTCCCGAGGCCCCCGTCCCGTCTCTGGAGGCGCTGGAGGTCTTGTCCCCGAAGCGCAAGGCCGAGGAGCCCGCCCCGCGCACGAGCAAGAAGAAGAAGACGGAGGAGTAGACGTGACGTGTGTGCACTATCTATTATAACAAACATGGGTCTAGGGTTTTCTCAAGCTGTAAACAAGGGACTTGACTACTTGTACAATGAATCGCCTCAAAAATTGTTACGCAGGTACGAATTAGTACTTGAAGCCATCCCTCGATTTCAGGACACCGTATATAACGAAAGGCGGTACGAAACGTGGCATAGGTACGTAACGTTTCGGAACCTCTTGAGACGTCAACTAGAGCGACTCCAAGTCAATGCTATGCTCAGTGAACGGGGTACCGATGTTGATATTCAAAGCTTTGATGTGCAGTTGGGAGCATTCAATGATACATTTCCAAGACACCGGTTTAGCTGGTCACTACTGGACGATGTAACACGAATCGAGTGGTTTAATGACGAGGTACCCGAGACTATAAAGGTTTTCGTGCTCGAACACAATATAGAACTTGACGGCACTGTCGAGACGGTTTTAAAGCCGTATACCCTCAGTCGATTTTCGCGTGGGAAAGAGTTGTGGGATATGGTTGAAAAGGACCGCAAAGCACGAGGCCGGGATATGGAATACAGCTTCCCAGACGGACCGGTGAATAAATTAAAGCTATGGAGCAGGCAAGGTGGGCCATCGATATTTTACAACTCTGAAAGACCACTGACGCGTCTTGAGGTTGAAGACGGCTACACGTTTATCGTGTCTTCGTAAAGCGTCTAGATTTTGTTTTATGCGTTGAAAACTGTAAACTCTTTGCGTAGACTAGAAAAAAAAGTGCAAGTGGTTCAGTCGGAGCAGTCTTCTCGTATGAAGGCCCGCTTTGACTCGAATCGTACGAGGAGTAGTTTGTACGGCAAAACTCGTTTGCATGGTTAGGTGCCTGAGTTCCTGATCGGATATTGCACGGTAATCCCGTGTAGTCTTGTGGATGTGGACGCACACCCGCTTTAGGTAAGGACCGTGGCGTGGGGGGAAAAGGTAAGTGTGGGATGGTGATGGGGGCAACCCTTTTTTATTTGCCGTTCGCACGTCTGTTCTGGTGCACGCCATTCAAAGATTAAAATGAATTGTGCAATCTGTGCTTCGTCCATGCCTGTACCTGAATACGATCACACGAAGATGGGGGGCAACGAGGGGGAGTGTGTGCGTCTTCCGTGCCACCATGCCTTTCACTCGTACTGTATTGTCGAGTCACTGCGCCAAGCAGGCACGGGGTGTCCCATTTGTCGCGATGGTGCGACGCAAACAAACCGCTTAGCCGAGATCTTTGATGCTCTTGGCTTTGACGAAGAAGAGGACGCCACGGAAGAAAGCATTGATGATGACCTCATGCACGACATTCGCTCCCGCCATCCCGAGGTGAAGCGCAAGCGCACCGCGTTTCATAAGCTCATAAAGCAATACAATGTTCACAAGGATGCACTTCGACACCGCCGTCACCTACACTTGAGTCTTGCCATGAACGAGTTTCGAAAGAAGGAACAGCCGCGTGTGAGGGCATTTCAGCGCGAGGTGAATGCATCCATTCGCGAGCTCATTCGCCTCGAAACAAGCGAGTATGCGCGGCGATCGTCTCAAGAGACTCTCGAAGCCACGCCGTGGTACGAAGGCTACATGGAAGCAGCAAATGGCGAGTACCTCAGGGAATCCATAAGTGAGCGCCGCCATGACCCCATAAATCCTGCATTCTGGCGGCCCTAAAGAAACCGTATGTCGCGCTGCAGAGGGTCATAGTGGGGCCCGTGAATGGAGTCACGGTCCAGATCCACAGCTTCAGCTAATCGAAGGATTGCAGACGTGGGCACGCACCACTCTTCGTTGCGCGTAGCCCACGTGCCGTCAGAGTACTTGACTGCGGGAAGAAAGGCGGCGCGCCCAGACCACTCAACACCATGCGCACACACGCGCCTCTTTTCATCGGGCTTTAACAAACACTCTGGACACCCACACGGTGAATTTGGAAACTCGACGACAGGGCAGCGCCACAGCACACGAATGACGACAGGGTTCGGGCGCCACATGTATGACTGGTCTCGAGCAGCAAAGCGACAAGCCTTCCAAAAGGATCCGACATAGCACCCTATCCCAAGTTGACCTCGGGTGGGGTTCAGGCGCGTCTTGGCAATGGACTTGAATGCATCGCCTCCGGTTCCATGATACGCCACTTGCACAGGTGCAGCGGTGGTTCGTCGCAGCCCTTCCAATGCTTCACGAGCATGCAGAGAGATGGGCTGTCCAAAGATGCAGGGCACGTGTCCGCCACGAATGATTGAGTCGCCATAGTTGGCCCACATGCCTTCTCCAAATGCTTGGAGTCCTGCACGAAACGTCTTGTTGGGGAGTGATGCTACCGTGACGGTCGACATGGAGATCAGTACGCGGTCACGGAAGCGGTCTGGCAGTGCATCGGGCAACACCCAAATGCCACCACGAAGAACGACAAAGAGTTCCTCTTCATACCCGTCCGTATATGCCACACGTCTTACACACTGCATTATAACAAAATACCGTCTGTTTCAGAGAGGTGGAGAAGCAAGCCGAAAGATGTGCCAGCCGTCGTGCCCGTCGTGCCCGCTATCGTGCCCGTCGTGCCTCCCCCGGTATCAGAGACGCTTCTGCGTGAAATGCTCAAGTTACTTCACGAAATGAATGCTGTCGAGAGGGTCGTCGAGAAACCGGTTATTGTTGAGAAGGTCGTCGAGAAGGTCGTCGAGAAGCCGGTTGAGAAGGTCGTCGAGAAGCCCGTTGTTGTTGAGAAGGTCGTCGAAAAGGTTGTCGAGAAGACGACACTCCTTTACATATGCATTGGTATTGCAATCCTCATGACTATTTCTGCTATCAGTGCTACTGTGTCTTGCATGAAATGGGAATCCAAGTACTCGACGCTGGTAGACCGTCTTCTCCACGCACTTAACTCTAGTTGAAATTTATAAAGGAGGCTTGCATGGTACTAAAAAATGGAACTTCTCTTGGCACCTGACAGATTAAATCTTCTACCTATCAAGTATCACGACATCTGGGCCATGTACAAGCAAGCCGAAGCTTCCTTCTGGACTGTCGAGGAGGTCGACCTTGCAAATGACCGCCGCGACTTTGAGACTCTCTCAGATGGCGAGAAACACTTTATCTCACACGTCCTCGCCTTCTTTGCCACTGCCGATGGGCTTGTGTTTGACAACATCAATGCCAACTTTGGCGACGAAGTGCAGGTGCGCGAAGCCAAGGCATTCTATGGGTTTCAGCTTGCTATCGAGGGCATTCACAATGAAATGTACTCTGTCATGATTGAGACGCTCATTCAAGACGAGACCAAGCGCAAGGCCCTGTTTGACGCAGTGTACACGTTTCCGGCTTTAAAGAAGAAGGCAGCTTGGGCTCTCAAGTACATGGACCGTGACCATGCTCCGTTTGGTGTGCGCATCGCGGCTTTCATTATCATGGAATACCTCTTCTTCTCGGCATCCTTTGCGGCCATCTTCTTTTTCCGTAAAAACAACAAGATGCACGGCCTGTGCTTCTCAAATGAACTCATTTCGCGCGACGAGGGCCTCCACGCAAAGTTTGGGTGTCTGCTGTTCAACTCCTACCTCAAGGACAGGCCGTCGGTTGAGATTGTGACGGAAATGGTGCGCGAAGCTGTCGAGATTGAGACGGAGTTTGTGTGCGAGAGCCTGCCTGTTGCGCTGATTGGTCTCAATGCAGCCAGTATGACGCAGTACGTCCAGTACGTCGCTGACCACATGCTGGCTTCTTTACAGATGCCCAAACTGTTTCGTGTGGAAAACCCATTTGGATGGATGGAGACGATCTCCATGCAAGGCAAGACAAACTTTTTCGAAAAGCGTGTGGGTGAGTACTCAAAGGCCGGGGTAGGAACCGCTGCCGTTGAGACTCAATTCTCAATGAGTGAGGATTTCTAAAAAAAGTATACACCTCCCTCCCTACAATAAAATGGAGACAACTGATATCAAGGGGGGTGCTCCTACCTCTGAGGAGATTCTTCAAAATGTGTTCAAGCAGCTTCAGGCTGTCGTCGGTAAGACGGACGTGAAGGAGCGCAATGCCAACACCCTTGCGGATGCCGTGAAGGTTACCAAGTGCCCCACGGGTCTTGTGGGTTGCAACTCGGCTCTTCTGTCCGAGGCAACTGGCGGCATTCTCAACTGCCCTCCTCTTGACAAGGCCCCTGACCCGCTGATCGTGGACCCCTTTGGCGTGTGCTACGCGCCCGAGTCGCTGCGCGAGGAGTGGAAGGACAAGCACGTGAGCATCGACGACCTCATCAACGAGTACTCGAAGGAGCTGCTGCTGAACCTGCAGAACTCGAACAGCCTGCGTCGTGCCATGGAGGAGGCTGCCACGGGTGCGACGAACCGCGTGGCCGTGAACAACATCTTCACGAGCTCGAGCACCGTGGCAGCCGCAGCTGTGCGCGCTGGCGTCTCGACGAGCCAGGCCTCTGCGTTTCTGTCTGTGTTTAGCGACAAGATCTCGACGGATGCGGGCCGCATGCTTACGTCGTTTGTGCGCCGTGGTGCCGAGTTTGAGGTGCTGTACTCGCTGTACGTGGCCATGCTCTTTTCGCGCACGTCCAAGGCGATCGTGCTCCGCAGCTACAACACGATTGGCTCCATGTACACTCCCGAGACGTCCTCGGGTGGCGCTGCAACGATCCAGTACCTGCCTACTCGTTTCCTGAATGCGATTGGCAACTTTTGGGTGTTTTCTCTGAAGATGATCATCCTGTCCGCCTTCTCCAAGGTTAACGATGGTTACTTTGTGGCAGTGGCTGCAGCTAAGAACTCGTTTCAGATGCTCGAGCTGGCTCGCCGTGACCTGGCACAGGCACGCCGCACTCCCATTGCAGGTGGCGAAGTCACGGACGTTGCTGGCGGCGATGCTGGCGATGTCGCGGGCGGTGTCATTACCCTTGTGTCAAAGACGACGGACATTGCAGAGCTTCAGAAGCGCGTGGTGGGTGCATCAAAGGCGTTCCAGTTCAAGCAGGTTGAGCTTGCTGAGGCACTGAATGTGGCATTCTCTGAAGAGTCGATGGTATCTGCAACACAGGCTATTGAGCAGATGTCAAAGCTTGCACCGTCCCTTACGGACGTCCCTGTCCTTGGTTCCAAGCTCATGAAAGCTCTTGAGACTCTCTACCAGGATAAGAAGGCGCTCTCCGACTTTACGTCCATGGGCGTTTCGCTCGGTGCCAGCATTCGTGTTCCGTCTGCCCCTCGCGGCCTCTCCTCGAGTGCTCTTTCTCAGCTCAGAGGCATCGAGGGAGAGTATGCTGCTCGCCGCAATGCAGCCCGTGCCGCTGCTGCCCGCGAAGTCATCGACCTTTCGGCAGAAGATGAAGTTCAGTTTGTTGGGCAGGAGGGCCCCGATGTTCAGTTTGTAGAGCAGAGGGGTGTGGTTGGGTCTGCCGTGAATGCTGCTCTTGCCCTCCCCGGGGCTGCACTTCGCGCAGTTGGTGTCATAGGTGGTGGTAGTACTGACGACTACGTGTCGGACAACGAGTTCTACGGCGGCGAGGACATGTCTCCCGAGATGCGTGCATTCCTGGAGGGTGGCGAGGAGCTCAAGGGTGGTGCCATTGCACCTGCGCACACCTCTCCTGAAGCCATCCGCAAGGCCGTTGGGTACACTCCTCCTGAAACTGCTGACGAGAAGAAGGTCCGCGAGCAGCTCGCGGCCAAAGGCTACCCGGTGACTGTGTTTGACGTCCACTCGTGCCCCACGTCGGTGAACAAGACGGGCAACACGTACGGCACGGGCAACAAGTGGGTGGAGACGAAGAACCCCTGGGCGCTGTGCCAGGCACAGATGGGCTACCAGTTCAAGACTCCCCGCGGTTTCTGCTACCCCGAGGGCATGTCGTGCTACGATCCCGAGAACATTGTCGGAGCGCGCAAGGCTTTGGAGCGCAACCTCGACAAGGCTGCGATCTGGCAGACGCTCGCATCGACGCTCAACGCGATCAAGCGCACCGAGTTCGATGCATGGGCAGCCAAGAAGCGCGCGGAGATTCGTGCGGACCCTGCCAACTACGAGATCTCCGACAAGGAGGTTGAGGAGATTGTGCAGCTGCACATGCCTGTCAAGTACAAGAACCTCCCCAATGCCATGGCTGTGCAGACCATGGTGACGGTGTCTGCTGAGCTCGCGAATGCGATCAACGAGCTCAACCCCCAGAACGACGATGCGGAGCGCAAGATGCTGGCGGAGATTCTGGAGTCGTCTGGCACGTTTGAGGCCTCGTGGCGTGATGCCAACCCCGTTGTGCAGAGCGAAAACATCGATCGCATTGCCAGTGGCCTCGTGGCGAGTGCAAGCAACTGCTCGGAGGTGTCGATCAAGCAGCACGAGGAGGTGCCGCTCAACATCCGCGGCACGGCAGGGTGCAATGTTCTCGACATTGGTGGTGAGAAGTCGCACGTGCCTTCTGACGTGTACAACCGCATCGACATGGAGAAGATCCAGAAGGGTGAGGCTGCAGACCCGCTGGTTTTGTGGTGGCGCAAGTACGACCATGCGAAGAAGGCGGAGCATGCGAAGAAGATTTCCAAGCTGCGGGCTGCTCTCGACCCGCACAACGACATCCACTCTCCCCAGAAGCAGACTATCCTTGCGATGGCGCAGAAGGCTCTGGGGCCGGCTGGTCGCGAAGCACTCAAGAGCCATCTGTAATTGAAGTGAATGTGTTCAAAGTACTGGTTTACTGTCTATATTTATCGAATAAATGAGCGTGTCGTTTCTCATCCTCGCAAACAAGGGTGCAGACTGGTTGCGCCACACGCTTCCGCGCACAAAGAAGGCTTTCCCTGGATCTGACGTCGTGGTAGTGACAACTAGCGACGATCAGCAGACGATAGCTCTTGCATCGGCTTTCAAGACGACGCTTGTGACTGTGGAACCTTCTGTGGTTACAGCCAATGAGTCCAAGTTTAACTATGCTGCCTTGGTGCGTGCTGGTCAGGCAAAGCTTTTGGATATGAAGGCCGAGTGGATTATTGCTACGCGCGCAAATGTGGTTGTGGATGAGAGCATTGCAGCGATAAACGTGTCGAACCTTGACAAAACTGCAATCTATGGGTGTTTCTTCACTGCCTTTGACAAGCCCGTCGACCTCCTGCGCTACGTGGGCAGCATCCCATCGTCTTCAGACGTGCGTAACTTTGTGCCGCGTAGTGAGTTTATGATGTTCCACACTGCATCAGGGAACCGTTTTGGCATCTGGTCTCCTGACACGAAGAGCGGCGAAGATGACTTTTCGTCCAAGTTTACGATGCAGTACATGATTCAAACTAAGCTTGCTCACTTGGGTACGCTTGCACGCGATACTGACGTGCGCACGAGTCCAGAGTGGGTGTCTGCTGACAAGGCACCTCACATTGCTCCTGTCCATCCTGGGGCACTGGAGAACAAGGCTGCTGAGAAGAGGGAAGCTGAGAAGGTCGATGAGCCGAAGCCCGAGCCCAAGCCAAAGCCCGAGCCGAAGCCCGAGGAAGTAAAGGCAGATCTGAAAGCCGAGCTAAAGGCAGAGCTCAAGGCCGAGCTGAAGGCTGAACTCGAGGCAAAGGCCGAGGCAAAGGCCGAGGACAAGCCCGAGGCAAAGGCCGAGGCAAAGGCCGAGGACAAGCCCGAGGCAAAGGCCGAAGAGAAGCTCGAGCCCGAAGAGAAAGAGGACAAGCCCGAAGAGCCGATTAAGGACAAGAAGCAGAAGCCGGTTGGTAGAGTGATTGCGCCCGTGTCAAACACTCTTCACAAGAGGTTTGGTGCTCTTCAAAGCAACATTCCTTCTCTTCCGGTGGGGCGTCGCGAGGTTGATACGCAGCAGCTTGGTCGCGGGGCAGCAAAGGACGTTGTGCCTCTCCCGAAGCCTGCAACAAAGCATAAGCACTTCAAGCCGATTGACCCTTTGAAGTAGTTAGAGTTCAAGCACTGTTTCCATGGGGCGTCTGCCACGTCCGGAGCGCGTTGACTTAGGGCGAGGAGTGGTTGCGGGGGACTCTTTCACGGGTTCCTTGAAAGGCTCCTTCACAGGTTCCTTGACTTCCTCTTCCACTCGGGATACTTCCACTCGGGACGGTTCACGCGGAGGGGGCGTAAAGTTCCAACTAGGACCGCGTGATCCGCCAGGAGGGGGTGGGGGACGCATACGTGGTGGCTCGGAGCTTGTGGGTGCACTTGGCTTTACACCCAAAACGTTGTTCTTTGCCACTGTCCATGCCAACGACCCAAAAATGAGGACTCCAAGTTCTGTGACAGGACCAGTGTGCTGCGTCCTCCAGTACTTCTTGTAGATGCGCGTGAGCGGACGATTGTACTGTGACATGTCCTTGCACGCCTCTGAAGACCACCCCGAAACAGAAGTAATCCCAGCCTTCACAAGCGCAACCTCAAGACCCGACATGCCCAACTGGAGCCCAGTCTTCATGTAGTTTACATGCGACGAAGCAGTCTGCTCCGTCTGCAGTCGATCATACTCGAATTGCAGCTCGTCTAGCGTGTGGACTGCAATGTCCCACTTGCGGGACAAGCGTGAACCGTTTTTCTCCATCTGCATGAGATCTTGAAAGATGCCGTCCTTTTCATTCAGGACCTCATAGTCCTCATTCTCTTCCGCTGCAGTGTACTTGCGGGGACGCGGAATAGGGCGCCGTCCCTCTGGCGGGTCTTCTCTGCGAGGAGTCATGCGTCTCTCGCGCGAAGGGTACTCTCGAGGCGTTTCGCGACGAGGAGTTTCCCGACGAGGAGTTTCGCGACGGGGCGTGGGGGAGCGGGGAGGAGTCCTTTCGCGGGAACGAGGAGTTCTTTCGCGGGAATGCCGAGGAGATGAGGGTCGAGGGGTCTCTGGACGAGGTGTGGGAAGACGCTCCGTAGGAAGACGCTCCTCCTCCACTGTAGGCAAAGCCGGAGCACTGCGCGACCAGTCAACAAAGTCTACATTTGAAAACACCTTGAAGGCATCCACCTCAGTTTTTGATGCATCCATCCTTTATTCGTTTTCACAGCTACGTATCTACAGTCATGGAACGCATCACCGAAACGTGTCCCACGGCACAGCTGGAGATATAGGGGCCCCCTCAACCTGCCATATCGAAGGCATCGGGCTTGCGCACTTGCGGTTGTGCATGAGACGCAACAGTTTCCATGCTTTTTCGTCATACTCCTTCACAATCAGAGCGTCTTGAATGATAGTAGCGCCTCGTGCTGCAAAGTGCGTCGTCATGGTCCCAGGAACCTTCCACCACCGAGAGGCCACGTGCAGTACAGACGCAAGTGTGTTACTCGGGGCATCGTATCCGCTGACGTAGTCCACGTTATTCAGCATCTCGCTTACAATCAAAAAGGCATCCGGAGTGAACAGAAGTTCGTCGGTTGTATACACAACGATCTTGGTGGGATCAATGAGGTCTTTGCGCAAGGGTTCATAGTGAACAGTGACGTTCTTGAGATTAAGGTCTCTCATAGGGAAAGGCCAGTCAAGGTACGCATCGACTTGCATGTGCACGGCAACGCGCTCAAGGGCAGTGCACAGTGACTTGACATTTCTTTGCGTCTTTGCGCAGTGGCTCACAATCATTTTTCACACCCTCTGGGGACGCGCCGAAAAGGTTTCAACGAGTTCAAGACACGTTCCGTAGGAAATGTTCAGAAAAGTAAATGAAGTCAGCCATCGCACTGGACCTCGAGTGGGACGGTGCATCCATTTTGTGTGCAGCAACGTCGTGGGTGGACGTGGGATTTACACCCGAGCCTATGCTGTGGGCAGCCCCCACGGCAACGGGGTATGTGCCACTGACTCCCGCGTTTTTAGAGACGTTCATTGACATGCTGTGGCAGTCACACGTGTCGGGCGTCACGATTGTCACGTGGGGAGGCACTGGCTCCGACTGGAAAGCCTTGCTGACTGCATGCCCCACTCGTGAGGCAGTGCTTCGAGAGATGGCACTTGCGAGTGTTGACATCCCTCTCATTTCCGTGGCACAAAATGGCATGATGCAGAGTCTTGTGTCCACAGCCCGTGCAATGGGTATCACGCCTCGAAGCGGCTGTGAACTCTCTGCAGACGTGCCTCGTATGTGGAAGCAGGGTCCTGCATCCCAACTCGAAGTCCTTCGGCACGTCCAGTGGGATGCATGGGCAACGTGCCAGCTCTACTCCAAACTCCTCAATGCTGCACAGGTAACGCGCCCCCAACTCACGTGGAACACGATGCGCTCAGGCATTCGGTCGGTACGACTGCAGCGCATGAAGAACGGAGAAGAGTGGTGCCTGCCGTCAGTCAAGGACATCTTGGAGTGGCCTCCGCCTGTCACAAACTTTTCAATCCCTCCTCATTTGCATCCCCACGAGTTGACAAAGTGGTTGCGCGAACCTCCGGTCGCTCCTCCGGTCGCTCCTCCGGTCGCTCCTCCTGCAGAGCCCGAGCCTCGGCGCAGACGTTCCACACGCATTACCCGCGCTTGAAACCTGTAGAAAATACGTGCGCTTGTCATTAATCTCCCCTCCGCCACGGAACGATGGAAGGCCGTCACGAAACAGTTTGACGCCATTGGATTGAAACCAACACGAGTTGATGGAGTTATTGCACGAACCATGACGCTTCAGGGAAAGCTCAATGTAGCAACGCCCTTTTGTGCAAACCACTGCCCTCATGCCGCTCTAGGTGCTACAATTGCACATGTTCGCGCGTGGCAAGAAGCTGTAAAGTATGAAGAGAATGTCATGATATGTGAAGACGATGTCGTATTTGCTCCAAATTTCAAAGAAGAAGTCACAATTGCCATGCAGTACCCTGACTGGGACGTCTTGTATCCCGGCTGCTTAATGTGCCGAGACGTGCCCTTTATACCCGACCTTGCATTGCGTCTTGCCGGAACACGAAACACGCCGCAATACATTAATGAGCAGCTGTGGAAACCTCCCTACTTGTTTGGCGCACACTGCTACATCCTTTCGCCGCGAGGCGTGCGTAAACTCCTAAACGTAGGCAAGATCCCGATGCAGATTGATGTGTGGCTGAATTCCCTATCTCATTCCTATCTCCAGTCATTTGCATTTCGAAAGCTTGTGGCATTTCAAGAAGTGTCTGTTGCTCGAGGGGGGTCTTCTGTCATAGAATCTGAAATTCCAACTCTCATCAATGGCTTCTTGGAAGACGTGCGCATCGCACCCGAGATCTCTGCTGCCTACGGACTCACGTTCCCCTTTGTGCGCTTTGGAAGCTACACTGTAAACACGTGGACCTTTCTCTTCATAGCCTATGGTCTCGTGTGTAGACTCATGGGTTTGTCGCTTCTCATGACTATAAGTCTTGCAGCAGGCGTAATGGCAACTGATAAGGGGGCTTTAGTTGCGCTAACCTTGTGTGCCATAGGATGGATTATTACGGTCGGACGTTAATAACAATGAAAGTAGTATTGTCATCAAAACTCTTTTGGGGGTATTCAATGGAGTTCCCCGACTCCTTTCTGGACCTCCCGATGGAGGAGCAGCAGCAGCAAGTCCGTGCTCGCGCCAAGTCGGAGCTCATTTCCATCTTCAAGGTCCACAACCTCCAGATCCTCATTGACGACGTGCACCTCATGAACCTTCACCTCCACGGGCCTCTTGCTCCAGGAACAAACTACGCATGTGATCACGTGCACCGATAGCTTCACGCCCTGCTTGCAGAAGAGCGCGCTTCATGTCTGTCATGTCACCAAACTTGATGACAGCACTCGTGCCACTCTGGATGCGCACATCTGCTCTCTCATACTCTGGAAGAATCATGCGCAGAACACGGTCCAAGTACGACGCAAACGGCCACGGCCACTGATTAAGGTCATCTTTGACAGTGAGAGGCGCAGACTCAATCGAAAACGTAATGCACTTTTCCTCGACGTGTTTTGTGATGCCGCCATCCGCATACAGCGTTCCTTCGTACTCAAGTGGTGGAAAAAACGGTGGCAGGGCAGCAGAGGCATACACGGCATCAATCACAGACATGGTGGGGTGGCTTGTCTTGGTGAACGTTATCGGAGTAGCGCTTGAGATGTTGGTGGCGTGGACGCGCAAGTCTGTGCCCGTCTTCTCAAAGAGCTCGCGAAGCGTGAGAACAGCCATCTTTTTCGTCACCAAATTCGTAAGAAATTCGCGCAACTTTTTGCCGTCGTCCATACCGAGGGCACTCACGTGGGTGTCACCAATGCTTGAAAGAAATCGCACAGGATCAAACGCAAATATGTCTTCCAACTTGATTGCATGCACCATGTCAATTAATTCGGGAGTTGTGTACCCCACACTCAATGCCAATGCCAGGATTGCACCGATGCTACAGCCATAGGCCACCTTTAACACTGGACATCGTGCACCGTAGTCAATGGCGTATTGTTTTCGCAACTCGTCAAGTGCACCCGCGTAGGCAAATCCCTTCATCCCCCCACCACCAAAACTAAGCATTTTGATTACTTCAGCGGGACGTGGAAGGGAAAGTCAAACCCACTCTTTGCTCCAATGGCAAACGTCACTGCCACGAGAATTCCAAAGACGACTGCATGCAGCAGCGTGTTTGGCCACGTGACGGTCCTCGGAGAAAACACAGTCCTCTTGGTGGCATTGCACGCATACGCAGCAGGGAGACTCAGCATGAGCCCTGGTGCAAGGAGAATGAAAAAGAATACTGGAACGAGGAGGTAGTAGAGGATCCCGCGCAACTGAAACATCTCGACTTGGGCTTTGGCAGCACCATTGTACATGTTCTTTAGAGGCTCATGAAGGCTCATTTGTTTAGATATAAAATGGACGTACTTGCACGACTCGCGGCCATTCGAGACACTCAACAGGTCATGCTGCGGGAGATTGATGAACTCGGCCAACAAGTGGATGAAAAGGTCCGCAATTGTGATAGCACTGCATGCAGGGCACGTTTAGCAGAAATTGAGGCCGAACTTGACCGACTTTCAAGACTTCCACCAGCTGCTCCGCCAGCTTTAAGACCAACTCCGCCTGCTCCGCCAGCTTTAAGACTAGCTCCGTTTGTGCGTAGACCCTCTGCGCCTAGACCCTCCGTGCCTATATCTAAGCCCGCGTGTGATCAATCGTACCGTACGTTTTCTTCGGCACGTGAGGAAGTGCAGTGGAAGCTTCTGTTGCGTTCCCAGTGCACCCCCCGTATCCTGTTGCCAGAGTCGTACTTGCGCGTTGCAAACGACGATGCAAAGACACTGAAGCGCTACATTGACACACCCCTCGAAGAGAAGACGGTCAAGAGCTTGCTCTTTCAGATGCTGTGGAACATCATGGTCATGCAGTACACGTGGCAGGGTGCCCGTCTTGATGGAAACTACCTTGCAACTGTTCCGGTGCACGTGTACACGACTCCCCGGGCACACCAACTCACAGTGGGTGATGAGAAAGTTACCTTCCGAATTGACAGTGTCGTTATACCCGTGTTTTACAATGTTTGGTTCTTTATGACCTGCAAAGTGGAGGGGTCACGTGTTCCGCTAGACGTTCGCCCCCGCGACGACGCTGCCGACTGCACAAGGGTTTTAGAAGAGTTTTCCAGCCACCCTGAAGAGGCATTCGACATTGCGCGCAAACTCTTAAAGTATCGGTCTAATGCGTATGCACTTTTATTGAGTGACGAGTTCAAGTCATTGCGCGCTCCCTCGATGCCGACTGATACGCTGCTAAGGCTGTAGCGTAACGCTTCCGCAACTCGGTGTCGATGCGCACTTGCTCTGCGGCGTAGTCTTTGAATGTCTTTGCATTCATGTTGTAGTTGAACCACTGCGAATCGTCTCGTGTCTTGTGGTAGCGTATCCAAGGCTGCGTGGGGTACTCTTCGAGTGTCACTTCAAACACGCTGCGCTCTTGCTTTGGGGGTAAAACTGTTTGAAGGAATGTTGCATCAGGAAGATTGAGCAACGCTGTTTCCGGCGTACCATTGAAAAAGAAGTCGCTCTGTGTGCAGTTGCCGCTGGTAGTCATTTTCACTGGACAAAAACGTGCACGGGGTGGGATTTGAACCCACGAGGATTACTCCATTGGATCTTAAGGCCAACGCCTTGAACCAAGCTCGGCCACCCGTGCAAATACCTCCTGAGGGGGTTGAACCCTCGACTTTCGGATGTCTGCTGCTGTAAAAGCCCGAAGCTCTACCACTAAGCTAAGGAGGTGTGGTCAACTTAGAGTCTTCATACCAAGAGGGTATAGAAAATGAGTCTTTTACGTGGGCTCCCCAAGATCATTCAAATCCACTCTTCAAAGCGCAAAGATCGTGCGCAGTTGACAGAGGCGTGGACGATGCAGCACGGCGTCCACATTGAGTTGTTTGAAGCTATTCTTGACAAGGATGGTCGGAAAGGGTGTGCACTCTCGCACGCCGCTGTTGCGCATCTTACACCCCCGTATCTCGTGTTGGAGGATGATGCCGTGCCCACCATTCATGCACTGACAGACGTCCAGGGCCTCGTGGACTTGAGAAACGCAGAGTACGACATCATCTACCTTGGCGGGTGGCCCCTGGGCAATCGCTCGTCCAAGTTTCTTTCCTTACGAGAAGGGCCGTGCCTGTGTACACACGCCATGATTGTGGGCGAAAAGGGAGCCAAGTGGCTGCGCGAATTCAAGTTTTCAGGAACACCCATTGACGTGGCACTTGCACGTGCTCCTCTACGCTTTGCGTGGACGCGCAACGAGTGGTTCTCTCAAGCAGAGTCTGCATCAGATGTCAATGGAAGTGTGCTCACGCAGTCAAAGGTGTTTACCAAGTTCATGCAACTCGTGTCACGCTGCTGGCGCTTTGTCATGCTCCATCGACTCGTCACTGTGCTCCTCTTGCTCTATGCGATAGCTACCTCCTGACGCGATAGCTACCTCCTGATGCGATAGTCGCGGTCGTCAAGGCTGACCTCTGAGCGCTCGTCGACTTCCTGGTACCCAGAAAACCGCGGAGTGAGTGCCACCGCATCAAACTTCTCGTCATAGTAGAGAATGACTTGGTTTTGCTCCACGTACACGGGCTTGTGCTTGCGGTTCCGCAAGTACGGAACAACCTTGAACTTGACATTCGTGTGTGGAAGATGAAACTGTATCATGCGCGTGGCACGATACAGGTCACAGCCCACGACATTTGGGAAAGAGGCAGTGATAAACATTTTGTCTACGCTTCACAGCATTGATTTTACTATTCAACGAATGGTATGTTTGAGGGTATGTCTATAAAAGCATTGTCACTAGAAAATGGATGCAATGACAGACGAGGAGTTCAATGTCTGGCTCAAACAGTTCGAGCCTCATTCGGAGCCTCAACTTTCGGTGCAGCCTCAACCCCTTCAACTACTTTCGGTGCAGCCTCAACCCCTTCAACTACTTTCGGAGCAGATACCTGTTAAGAAGCGCAAGTCCCCCAAGCGACCTCGTAAAAAGGTCAAGCTTTCTCTTCAGGAGCTGAGTCTTCTCCCCAACCAGATAGCCCACGTCGAGCGTCTCCGTGCGATTCTTGGCAAATACCCGTTTGCACTAGACTTGAGCATGCTCGGAGCTGGAAAGACGTACACGTCGTCGTTCCTTGCAAAGCATGGTCTCAGTGGAGAAGGCTTCAAGCATGTGGTTGTCGTGTGTCCAGTGTCGGTGCTGCCAAAGTGGCGAACAATGAGCGAAATCTACGGCATACCCGTCACTCATGCTCTTGGATACCAGTCTCTTCGAAGCAGCAAGTTTCGTCAGCCCAAGCACGGTTTGCTGCATCGTCGAGACGTCCAAGGACCTCAAGCAACAGTGCACTTCACAAGTACGGAGGAGTACGTGGCAATGGTAAACGAGGGCACGCTTCTCATCTTTGACGAGGTACAGAACATCAAAAACATCTCCTCTCAGTTTCTTGCAGCGCAAGCTCTCATTCATGAAATCACAAGGCGTCCAGGCTCTGGCCTCGTCCCGTTTGCAACTGCCACGCTGTTTCAAAAAGCCATGGGCGTGGAAGTCGAAAAGCAGGACCCCTGTTCTTCACGCGTCCTCTTGCTCTCTGGATCTCCCATTGATCAGAAGGAGCATGCCACGCACATCTTTCGTGCACTGGGAGTCATGGTCCACGACCGTGTTGCACAAATGAACATTCACACACACCGCAACGAGTGGCGGGGCATGCAGGAAATCTTTGACTTTTGCGAAAAAGCATCGCCACAGACGCAGTATATACCAAGTCAAGCTTTGAGTGGCGAGTTAAAACTTGATCCGTACATCTACAGACTCTTTCAAGGTGTTCTCAAACCAGAGTGCTCGTCAGCTATGCAACCTCCTACACCGCCCATGACCTTGCGCAAGATCAATGCCTTTTACGACGTTGATGCAGAGGGGGCTGAAATCATTCTACGAGGACTCCACAGTCTCAAGCGCGCTGCTCGGTTTGATGGTGCGAATGTGAACTTACGAGGCAACGGAGAACAGATGGCAGGCGTCACGCGGGCTATGCAAGTCATTGAGACTGGCAAGATCCAGATGTTTGCACGCATCGCTCGCCAAGTCTTGGAGTCTCCAACTGCGAAAGTTGTGATTGCTGTCAACTACTCGGACACGATCACAGACCTCAAGGACCTTTTACACGACTATGACCCCCTTCTTCTCGTGGGGTCCACTACTGAAACAGGACGAAAACATGTTCTTGATCAATTTCAAGCCCCCTCCACGGAAAAGCGCCTTCTCTTGTGCAACCAGTCTGTTGCCTCCACGGGTATCGACCTTGACGACAAGCACGGAGGCTTCCGACGCACATGTCTTGTCTCTCCAAACTACTCGACAATCACATCGTTTCAGCTGGGGCACCGCTTCCAGCGCATGGACACAAAGTCTGATGCCGATGTCCACTTTGTGTTTGCGAAACGCCCAGGAGGAACGAGAGAGGCTTCTGAAGACATCATCGAGCTCAAAGTTCTTCACGCGCTGTCACGAAAGTCTCAGATCATGCGCGAAACCAGTGGCAGCGAAGGCGGCATCGTGTTCCCTGGAGACCACCCCGAGTGGCTTGAGAGCGGCACGTCTAGCACGCGGATTAATGATATCGTGAAGCGCTCGAGTATAGGGGTAGTGCTGAAACACTTTTTCGAAACGCGCAGCCCCATGCGTCAAGTGTTCTTTGCTGATCGGTACACGCAGTACGTCTCACGAATGTCGGAAGTCCCGGCAGTAAAGCACGCGCTGCGCGAATCGCGGGCGTATGGCCACTTTGTGGGCCCCCTCACAAAGACCCAGTCGGATGTACGAGACGCAGTGCAAGCGAACGTCCTTACTTTGTAATGGGAGGGTGTTGCTTGTGAAGGACGAGTGCAAGAAAAATGAGGAAAAGAACCACTGCAAGCACAGACATTGCCACCATGAGTCCAAAATACACATTCGAGTCCTTCACTAGACCCCTAGGGCGGTTCTTTACCTCATTCTGAAACAAGAGGGCGCCTAAAATTGCTGCAGGAACAAGAGCAAAACAGACCCATCCGGTCACGACGGATGGTTTCATTTGTTAAAACAAATGCCAAGTCTCAAACCCACACTAGGACGGAGCTGGACACCGGGCCAGAGACCGTTGCGCCCCATGGTCCCTGTGAAAAACAATCTCCGCTTTTACTGCAGTTTCTGGGGCAACCACTGGGGTGACGGGTACGATTGCGACTAGGCAGGGCAATCGCGAGTCCGAAACAACAACCCGTACCCCAGGCCCCCTGCCAGCGAGAGCTTTGCGGTAAAGGATAAGAAGATGTATGCACGCTCAACGTCAATAAAGTCCATGGGGGTGCCTTTCAGGGCTTTCGAGATCTGCTTGGCCTGCACAAGCCCAAAGCGGAAGTAGTGTATCATTTGAATCACAATAATGAACCAAACCCACCCAGGAATTTGCACACGCTTCCCAGTATCGGGGTCTATCTCGTTCTTGTACTTGCCTTCTACGTCCATGTAGAGCGTGATAAAGTTGTACAGGATGGGAAGCCACAGCGCTACAAACAACAACCACCCCGATGCCGTAGCTCCAGCTATGACAGGAACATTGACAGTTGCTTTCTTTAGTGCACCCTCAACCACAAACCCGTTGGCTTGCATGGCAGCCGTCGCGAGAGCAAGGGTGATGAGCTGTGCACCATCACGCACACCCAACGCGTAGGCTATTAAGATAGACATGACAGACGCGGAAATGCCGTACTCGATCCACCGAAACGGGTTCCAACCTGCTGCAATGACATTTGAATACGTGCCTTTTCCAAAGCCGTCAGTCGCATAAAACACGTGCGCAAGTGCTGTAAAGGCGAAGAAGAAGAGCACACCATAAATGATGTTGAATCGGAAGATCCTGTGCGGGGGAGCATAGGCGTACGACGTTGTACACTTGCCCCCTCCTTCGGTGTTTGTGGGGTCGGAATTACACTTTTCTTCACCCAGCTGGTCGGTGTCGGGGAGAGTGTAGCGGTAGGTCTGAGCAATGGCGTGCTTCTGAGAGCGTTTCCATGTCAGATACAGGACAAGGACGACAATGAAGAACGCGGTATGCGCTGCCACGGCATACCAGTTAAGGGTGATGAGTTTGTCAAACTTTGTTATTTTGTTTAAAAGATGGTCCCGACGGGCATTGATCCCGTGACTAAAGCAATACCCACAAGTATACCAAAGTATAAGTACCGTGCTTTTGGCCATAGGTCTACCGACTATGTCTACCGACCATGTCTACCGACCATGTCTACCGACTGAGCTACGAGACCATGAGTCCCTGGCCATCTTTACGTGGGTATATGCTTCTTCTTGGATCTCCAGAATTCCAGAGCGCATACTGCTACGTTTGGACGGTCAGTCTCTGATGCGAGAAGGACATGTGAAAACTTTTTCTTCTCAAGTGCACGCACCATACTTGTGACATCAGTCTTTGAGGCTGCGTTTGTCTTGGCCTGCGACGAAAAGACCTTGGGTTTCATTTTTTTTGCAGTTGCGTTCCCATCCCGTTGTTTTCCTAAACGTTCGTTCAAAGCACTCTCCAACTAGCACAGCAAGAAGCTATAAAAGGATGGGTGCTACTTCTCAGGCTGTCTTTTCTGAGCTCGTGTCGGATGGCACTGCCGACAAGGCTTTAGTGACGCTCGACCCCGAGGAGACGAGCGTGCAGCTGTGGCGCTTCACCAACGAGAAGCACTTGCCCTTTGCCCTTGAGCCGGTCGAGTGGGATGCCACGTCGTCGCAGGCCAAGTTTGGTGCGCGCAACGTCAAGTACGAGGTCCCGCGTCAGGCGGACCTGATGTGGCACACGGTGGCCAAGGTCCAGCTGCCTGGTCTTGCGGGTGTGTACAAGGACGAGAACGGCAACACGTGTGTCCTCAAGGGCTACGACTCGCCCTACTGGCACAATGCCATCGGGCAGCGCGTCCTCGAGTCCGTGACGCTGTCCGTGGGCGGCATCCAGATTGTCACCTTTGATGAGACCTACCAGTGGATCTGGGAGGAGGTGGCCTCCAAGCCTGGCAAGGAGATGGGCGAGGTGATTGGCAAGTTTGCCACGATCGAGGAGCAGCAGGCTTGGGCGCGTCGCTCGCACACGTGCTACACGACGCTGCCTCTGCCCAACTCCGAGGACCCGGGCAATGCGCTGCCTCTGTGCGCAATGACTTTCCACAAGATCTTCATTGACGCCTCCTTCGCTCCGCGCAACAAGTGCGTCATCATCCCTCCCGGTGCACCGAAGGGTGTGCAGATCTGTGTGCGCCCCGACGGCGTGAAGGACGCGGACATCGAGTCTGGCAAGGTCGTGCTGGAGCCGCTCAACGACAACCACCTCAAGTGTCTGATGGAGGCCACGATGGTCTACTTTGAGGAGCCCGAGCGCAACCTCTTTGTGGAGAACGTCTTTGAGCAGGCCATCGTCGAGGTCCAGCAGGTCAGTGCCCAGGCGTCGTTCCACGGTGTGGCTGCGGGCGAGAACACGCCTCCCGTCCGCGTGAAGGCCGAGTGCCGCTTTGCCAGCATGGTGCGCGAATATTTCTGCGTGGTTCGTCAGCAGGCCAAGGAGGATGCGAATGCGCACTACGACTTTGGTGGCTTTGTGGACGGCGTCGAGGATGACATGCCCTGGACGCTGGACCCGATCAAGAACATGACGATCAAGTTCCAGAATGCCAATCGTGTCCAGTCGCGCCCTGCCGAGTATTACCGTCTTGTGAATGTCCGCCACAACCACTCCAACGGGAAGCGCGCTGCGCGCAACTTCATCTATGGGTGGTCGTACGCACAGAACCCCGAGGCGCTGCAGCAGAATGGTGGTGCAAACCACTCGCGCATTGACGACATCTCCATTGAGGCCGAGCTGGATGCGCGCATCTTCTCGCCCGAGAGCCCTACGGCGGAGCTCATCGTGTACTCGCGCGCCACGAACCTGCTGCGCTTCACGTCGGGCACGCTGCTGCGTCGTTTCACTTAGGTTGTTGAATGCACATTAGTAATAAATGGACCACGTCAAGGTGTTCTCAGTATCCATGCTTGTGCTTGTGCTCTTAATCGTAACAAGCTTCCTGGTTCGCCCCCAAAAGCTATCGTTGCGAGTCTCCGATCTAGTCACGCAAGCCACTGTGTTGCACCAAACTGCATTGCAAGACAGTGAACCCAGCATGTCGTTCCAGCACAGCACAGAAGCTATCGTTCATCTCCAGATCGCACGGCGCTTGGCTTCTGACGCGTCTATTTTGGAGGAAGGGTCAAATCCAGAAGACTTGCTGCGCACATTCACAAAGCAGCAAGCCTTGTCGTATGCGAAATTGAAAAAGCCTGCGTTGTAGAGTCTTAAAAGGATGCTTCACCCGAGAGAGTAAATGTTTACGTGCGCCAAGGACACGGAATTGCGGCTTGCAAGGCTTTCCAATGAGCTGGATGAGCTCAAGCAGAATGTCAAGAAGTTTGAGGAGACATTAAAGGACACCAACCATACCAAGGTTCTGCAGATTGATGCACTGCAAACAGCCATCAAAACCACTGCCGAGGTGTGCACTGCATCATCGGAGCGCTACGCCCTTGCCCTCAATGGGTTTAAGAACGATCTGCGGTTTCTGTCGGATACTCTTTCTGAAACCATTCTGAGAAATGCAATGCTCGAAAAGACGGTCAAGGTGCTTCGCGAGGACATCAGTGATCTCCAGTTCAAATATAGTGATGCAACCAGTCGCATCGCGTTTCTGGAGAAGCGCACTGATTTTACGGATCTGTTTGACGTTGTTCAAGGCGACATCACGAGTGCACGCAAGCCGCTGCTGTTAGTGGCCAAGGACACGACCGTGACAATCTCAGAAGAGACTCCTGAGCACATGACGTTCTTTAACTCGACTCCCAACCCCGTTGAGATCCGCGTCAATGACTCCTCGTCAGAGTCTCTGTCTCTTCAGTCTCTCAGAGGCGTCGTGATGCACTTGGATCTGTACCACGAGACCAAGTGTCTCTTGGAGGATGCAGTCACCTACTTTGGAATTCCTGGAGCACCGTGCAAGGGGTGTGAGTAAAATTAACTAATGTACGCTAGAGTACGTTTTATTCACATAAACAAAATGGAGCTAGAAATATATTTCCGGACTTTTAAAAGTGGAATACTTGATCATCGTCCTATTGAGAGCGTAAACTCGATACCTGTAAACCCAGCAACGGGTTCAGAATTCACAACTGCTGATCTTGCTAGGATAGGAGGATATAAGTACGCTGGCATTCGTTGTAGTGCAGAGACGTACCGACTTGTAGAAAGTTTTTCTCCACAACTGCGTGCAGAGATGTGGAATGAGATAGCAGCTCAGTTGCCGGATTGCACTATAGTTATAGGAGGCCAACCAGGTCCATGGGTAACATTAAGACGTCAAAATGACTATCGATTTACTTCAGGTGGTGTGGTAGGTGCAGGTGGAACTTTTCTTAGATTAATACCAATGAGTCCTCCTTGGGAAGGTTGTCCCTTTTATATGCCGTACTCAAGAAATGGATTTAGTGATAGTAGTAGGGGTCTTGAGTTACTTTATCGAATTCTACTTGTTCTCCGAGACACTGTAAACAAGTATGTTGTGCGCACTGTCAAAGCGAGAGAGGCTATAGCTATGGCAAAAGCTCTTTCTGAAACTGCAACGTTTCGTGCTTTCGAACAGCCTGTTTTTGAGACTCGACGTGCACGCCTGGAGTTTGAGTCATCCGAAGCACGGAATGACAGAATCACAACTGGACTTGCACAGTTTCAGCGCTCCTACTTGCTACCCCAACTCAATGAAGTTGGCGCACAGATAGCTCCAGGCGTTGACATCAATTCAAGTGCACGTCCTATGCTTGCTGCTGCTCGCGGACCTTTGTCTAGGTACTTTCGTGGTGGTCGGTCATGTCGTCGGTGACCCCCAGCTTTGCAGCACGCTGCATCGTGAATGACTTGGTGTAGAATTCTGTGATGCGTGGATGCGCGCGAATGGCGTTGGGGTCAAATGCAGAGAACACCAATCCCTCCAGCGATGTAGCACGGGAGATGGCCACATAGGCTTGACCAGTCTCAAACACGTCATCCAGCGAGATGCTGACGTTGTTGAGAGTTTGACCTTGAGAGCGATGAATGGACGTTGCCCATGCCAAGCGCAGAGGCATGTGCCACACAAAGGCTTCCCCAAGTCCTGGAATCCCGCGCTCCCACTTAACATACGGAATCTGCATCTTCTTGCCATTTGCAAACTCGACGACAGGAAGGTTCCATGCAGGGTACCGAAACCGCTCGTCGGTACGCGTCTTCATGCCTTCCACATCAAACTTTTCGTCGCCGCACTTGAATCCAATGATCGTCCCACGCGCACCATTTGAATAGCCATTTGACACATCCAGATTGCTTGCCAACATAACAACAGCACCAATCTTCAAAGGCATGGTTGCAGGCAGATGAAGGTCACTGAGAATCTTAGTGCCTTGAGACTGCAGCAATTCAATCTGCTTGTCGGAGGGGTGCTTGACTTTAACAACGACACCTTGCACGCAGTCCAGTGTCACGACAGGACTGCCAAGTTCATTGAGATGAAAGGTGTTGACACCATCAACGCCATTGTTTTTGGAAAAGAGCCGAGTTGGTGACTCTAGGATTGCATGCTCTCTTGACTTGAGGAGAAGAATGTCTTCAGGGGTATTGAGACCGAAGCGCATGCGTTGTAGGATGCCACAGAACACGGGGTCGCTCTGCCGAAAGATCTCTTTGAGGTCCCACATCTCAGAGACACCGTCCCAGAAACACTTGGAGTCAAACAAGAACCCAGTCTTTGAGATGGGAGGGAGTTGACACAGGTCTCCGCACAGGATCATTTGGACACCACCCCATGGCTCTGGGGTACGCGCCGTGCGCAGTTGAGCGTCAATAACATCAAGCGCGTCGGGATCAAGCATGGATGCTTCATCAATGACCAAGACATCGATCTCGCGAAGAGCCTTCTTGTAGAATGGAGTTGTACGAACACGACTGCAGGCCACAGAGCGCCACTCGTCCAATGACTTGGCTTCGTTGGGGAAGAGCTTCATCACGGAATGGATCGTACTGCCTCCAATCAGGACAGCAGCATTGCCAGTCGTTGCAGTCACAACAACCTTCAAGCTCTTTGCACGAAGCTGCGTGACGGCGATGCCGAGGACAGCTGACTTGCCCGTGCCCGAGGAGCCCGTGAGGAAGCCACTCTTCCGCTCTAAAATAGATGAGAGAGCATACGATTGAGAAGGTGATAACTCCATCATGAATCGTTTAAAGAAGCAGAGATGTTTGCTGGATGACTTTGAGGAACCTCCCGTCGTGCCTCCCGTCGTGCCTCGCAAAGCTGT
>SXGQ01208518.1_pt1 | contig 45537 bp, 46 predicted proteins | sample 3178371 | NCBI WGS metagenome assembly SXGQ01 (sample SAMN11356859, study PRJNA531348) | freshwater metagenome | isolation source: freshwater sample F1-20 | place: China: Fuxian Lake, Yuxi | collected 2017-12-25 | reverse complement strand
GCGTGTTGACCTCCAGGAAGAAGAACCCGCCATCGGGCGCCAGCAGGAACTCCACGGTCCCCGCGCCGACGTAGTCGATCGCCTCGCCCGCCGCGACCGCCGCCGCGCCCAGCCGCGCGCGCAGCTCGGCGTCGACCACCGGCGACGGCGACTCCTCCAGGATCTTCTGGTGCCGCCGCTGGACCGAGCACTCGCGCTCGCCCAGGTGCGTGACCGTGCCGTGCGTGTCGCCGAGGATCTGGATCTCGACGTGCCGCCCCGATGCGACGTAGCGCTCGAGCAGCAGCGTGTCGTCCCCAAAGGCCTCGGCCGCCAGCCGGCGCGACGACACCACTGCCGCTTCGAGCTCCCCCGCTCCTGCAACCACACGCATGCCCTTGCCGCCGCCCCCTGCGGACGGCTTGACGAGCAGGGGATACCCGACCCGCTCCGCGGCCTCGCGCAGTGCGTCGCCCTCCAGCCCGCTGGCGTCGATGTCCGGCAGGACCGGCACCCCCGCGTCGGCCAGCAGCCGCTTGGCCCCAAGCTTCGATCCCATCCGCTCGATCGCGTCCGGCGACGGGCCGACGAACACGATCCCCGCGTCCGCGCACGCCCGCGCGAATCCGGCGTTCTCGGCGAGGACCCCGTAGCCCGGATGGATCGCGTCGGCCCCGGTGCGCCGCGCGGCGTCGATGATCGCGTCGCCGCGCAGGTAGGACTCCGCGGGCGAGTGCCCGCCGAGCCGCACCGCGACGTCAGCGAGCGCGACGAACGGCATGTCCGCGTCGGCGTCCGAGTACACCGCCGCGGTGGCGATGCCCATCTCCCGCGCGGTGCGGATGATGCGGCAGGCGATCTCGCCACGATTGGCGACGAGGAGGGTGCGAATCGTCGTCATCGGCCTCACATCCGGAAGACGCCGTAGCCCTCGGCGCCCTCGATGGTCTCGGAATGGCACGCGGATAGCGCGATGCCCAGGACGGTGCGCGTGTCGCGCGGGTCGATGATCCCATCGTCGAACACGCGGCCCGACATCGGCAGGGCGAGCGACTCGCGCTCGATCTGCTCCTCGACGGCCTTGCGCATCATCGCGTCGGCGTCCTCGTCGTACGGCTTGCCGCGCGCCTCGGCCGCGGCCCGGGCGACGATCGACAGCACCCCGGCGAGCTGCGCGCCGCCCATCACGGCGATCTTCGCGTTCGGCCAGGTGAAGACGAACCGCGGCCGGTAGCCGTGCCCGCTCATCCCGTAGTTGCCGGCCCCGTACGAGCCGCCGACGATCACCGAGATGTGCGGCACCGTGGAGTTCGACACCGCGTGGATCATCTGCGCGCCGTGCTTGATGATCCCGCCCTGTTCGTACTGCGCGCCGACCATGTAGCCGGTCACGTTGTGCAGGAACAGGATCGGCACGCCGGCCTGGTTGCACAGCTGGATGAACTGCGTCGCCTTCTGGGCCTCCTCGCTGAAGAGGATCCCCTGGACGTTGCCGATGATCCCGACTCCGAAGCCGTGGATCGACGCCCACCCGGTGGTGAGCGCGGCGCCGGAGGCCGGCGTGAACTCGTGGTACTCCGAGCCGTCGACGGCGCGCGCGATGACCTCGCGCATGTCGAACGCCTCCTTGAGGTCGATCGACGCGATCCCCGCGAGCTCCTCGGCGTCGTGCAGCGGCTCGGCGACCGGGAGCTCCGTCGCACCCGGCCCGCGCTTGCGCCAGTTCAGGCGGCGCACGACCTGGCGACACAGGCGCAGCGCGTCGGGCTCGTCCACCGCGAGGTAGTCGGCCAGGCCGGATACGCGCGCGTGCATCTCCGCGCCGCCGAGCGACTCGTCGTCGGACTCCTCGCCCGTCGCCATCTTCACGAGCGGCGGCCCGCCGAGGAAGACCTTGGAGCGGTCCTTGATGAAGATCGTGAAGTCCGCCATGCCGGGCGTGTACGCGCCGCCGGCCGTCGCGTTGCCGAAGACGACGGCGATGTTCGGGATCCCCGCGCGCGACATCTCGGCCTGCCGGCGGAAGCCCGCCCCGCCGGGGACGAACGTCTCGCCCTGCGTCGGCAGGTCCGCGCCGCCGGACTCGACGAGGCTGATGAACGGCAGCCGGTTCTCCTGCGCGACGTCCATCGCGCGCATGACCTTGCGCAGCGTGTACGGGTTCATCGTCCCGCCCTTCACCGTCGCCTCGCTCGCGGTGACCACGCACTCGACGCCCTCGACGACACCGATGCCGGTGATCGTGCTCGCGCCGACGGCGAACTGCGTCTCGTACGCGGCGAACGGGCTGAGCTCGAGGAACGCGCTGTCACGGTCGAGCAGCAGCTCGATGCGCTCGCGGGGCAGCAGCTTTCCGCGGGAGCGGTGGCGCTCGACGTAGCGCTCGCCGCCGCCGCCGCGCACCTGCTCGAGCAGCTCGTCGAGCTGACCGACGAGCTCGAGCATTCCGTCGCGCTTGCGCGTGTAGTCCGCCGACGCGGGGTCGACAGTCGTGGCCAGGACGGTCATGCGCGCCGGGCTTCCTGCTCGATGCTGCCACGCTCGGTGGCGATCTCGCGCGGCGGGTAGCGGACCTGCGAGACGTCGTGGCCGTGGTCGACGTTGATGACGCTGCCGCTGATCGCCCGGCCGGCCGGCGACACGACGAACGCGATCGTCTGCGCCACCTCCTCCGGCGTGACGAGCTCCCCGGCGAGCACGCTCGCGGTGTAGTGGTCGCGGAACGCCGCGGGGTACTTCGTCAGGAACGTTTCGGTGGCGACGACGCCCGGGGCGACGGCGCTGAGCTTGATGCCGAACCGCGCCCACTCGATGGCAAGCACCTTCATGAGGTTCTCCACCCCGGCGCGCGCGGCCGACGAGTGCGCCATGCCGGCCAGCCCGGTATGCGGCGTGAGCGTGACGCTGACGACCCGGCCACCATTCCCCCCGGGGATGAACGCCTTCGTCGCGACCGCGTGGGTCATGAGCCACGTGCCCTCGAGGTTGAGCCGCACGACGGTGCGAAAGCCCTTCGGCGTGATGTCCTCGGCCGGGCTGAGGAACTGGCCGCCCGCGTTGTTGACGAGGATGTCGATGCGCCCGTGGCGGCGCAGCGTCTCATCGACGAGCGCGTCGACCTGGTCCTCCTCGCGGATGTCGCAGGTGATGCCCTCGATGGCGCCGCGCTCGTCGAGCGCAGCCGTCTCGTCCAGAGGCTCCTGGCGGCGGCCGCAGACGACCACCGTCGCCCCGTTGCCTGCCAGCTCCAGCGCCGTGGCCCGGCCGATACCGGACCCGCCGCCCGTCACGATCGCGACCTGCCCGTCGAGCATCAGACGCACCTAGTAGGACTTCGGCAGACCGAGGCTGTGCTGGGCCACGTGGTTGAGCACCATCTGCTCGCTCACCGGCGCGGTGCGCATGAGGCGCGCCGGCCACCACATGTCCGACATGCCGTACTCCAGCGCGAAGCCGTTGCCGCCGTGCGCCTGGATGCCGGCGTCGACCGCGTGGACCGCCGCCTTGGCCGCCCCGTACTTCGCCATGTTCGACGCCTCGCCCGCGAGCGGTGAGCCCGCGTCGAAGAGCACGGCGGCCTTCTGCGTCATGAGGCGCGTCATCTCCATCTCGACCTTCGCCTCGGCGAGCGGGTGCGCGACGGACTGGTGGGCGCCGATCGGCTGGCCCCACACCTCGCGCTCGTTGGCGTACTTCGCGGCCTGGTCGATCGCGCGGCGCGCCATGCCGTTCGCCAGCGCCGCGGCGATGATCCGCTCGGGGTTCAGCGCGTCGAAGAGCACGCCGAGGCCGGCCTCCTCGCCGCCGAGCAGCCGGTCGGCCGGGACGACGACGTCGTCGAAGTACAGCGTCCACTGCTTGTCCGGCCCGAGGTACGGCATCGGGATCTCGTCGCGGGAGAACCCGGGGCCGTCGACGTCGATGATCGCGAGCGTCGGCTTGCTGAGCTTCCCGTCGTCGTGGCGCAGGCGGGACACCACGAGGATGCCCTCCGCGTCCTCGACCCCGGAGATGTACGTCTTCTGGCCGCGCAGGAGGTAGCTGCCACCGTCCCGGCGCAGCTCGGTGCGGAGGTTGTGGCTGTTCGTGCCGGCGTCCGGCTCGGTGATCGCGAACGCGATCTTCGTGGTGCCCGCCGCGACACCGCGCAGCCAACGTTCCTTCTGCGCCTCGGTGCCGTGGCGCGGCAGGATCGAGCCGGACATCGCCGAGGAGACGACCAGCATGAGCGTCGCGCCCCCGGCCGCGGCGAGCTCCTCGCCGACGAGCTGCAGGCCCCACATGCCCAGGCCGCCGCCGCCCCACTCCTCGGGCACGTTGATGCCGACGAAGCCCTGCTCGGCGAGCGCCTTCCACATCGCGCTCGGCGGCTCGCCCGCCTCGTAACACGTGCGGGCGTAGTCGGGGCCGAAGCCCTCGACGATCTCGCGGACGGACGTCCGGATTGCCAGTTCCTCGTCGCTCGGGACGAGCGGAAGGGCGATGTCGTCGGTGCGGGCGGTCATATGAACGGACATTCAATCAAAATTGGATGGTCGTTCAATCAATATGCGAGAATGAGCGCCGATGTCGACGTCCGCAGGAGCGCTTCCCCCGCCCGATCTTCCGCCCCGCGGCGCGGAGATCACGCGCGAGAAGCTGCTGCAGGCCACGCACGAGCTGCTCTTCGAACACGGCGGCGAGGAGCCGTCGGTGAGCCAGATCTGCGAGCGCGCCGATGTGCGCGTCGCGATGGTGAGCTACTGCTTCGGGAGCAAGGCCGGCCTGCTCGAGGCGCTCGGGGAGCGCGCGGTCTCCCAGATGATGGGCGAGGAGCAGCGCCTGATCGAACTCGGTCTGCCGCCGCAGGAGGCGCTGGCGCTGCACGTCCGCGCGATGGTGCGCAACTTCGTCCGTTTCCCGTACATGAGCTCGCTGAGCGAGCGGATCGCCGCCGGCGATGCGACCGCCACCGGCATGGCACAGACGGTCGCCCGCCCGACGATCGCGTTCTACGAGGACCTGCTCAAGGAGGGCGTCGAGCAGGGCGCGTTCCGCTCGGGGATCGACCCGACGCTCCTGCTGTTCTCCATCGTCGGGATGTGCGAGTTCCTGTTCTCCGCGCACTCGTGGGTGCACGACACCGGCGAAACGCTCAACGACGAACTCATCGACCGGTTCGCCGACCACACGGTGGAACTGCTCCTGCAAGGGATGACGCGGACGGCTGACGCCGCTACGCCGACGCGACGCCCGCCGTGAGCCGGTCGACCCCCGGCATGATCGTGTCGATCATGAGGTTCTGCGCCTGCTCGCGGGTGAGCCGGCCGTACTGCAGCCACTGCTGCACGACGACCTCGCCGAACCCCCGTCACGGGCGCACGGTCGCGAACGTCTCGGGCGGCAGGTCGCCGACCGGGCCGAGGCCGATCACGGCGACGAGGCGCTGCGCCGTCTGCTCGCGCGCCTCCTCGATGATCGCGGCGATCTCGCCGTCGCCCATGCTCGTGGCGGCGCGCAGGGACATCTGCCAGACCTCGCGGTCGCGCTCGATGAGGTCGAGCCAGGTCTCCAGGCTCTCAAGCAGGCGGGCGGGCGGCGTGGCGCCCTGGACGTAGTCCGGCACGGGGAACGATTCGACGCGCGCGACCTCGCGGACGACCTCGAGGTACAGCCCGCGCTTCGTGCCGAAGTAGTGGTTGATGAGCCCGCGCGCGACGTCGGCGACCGCGTAGAGCGACACGTCCTCGTACGGACGCTCGTGGAAGAGCCGCGTCGCGGCTTCGAGGATGCGGACCTCTCGTGTTGCTGCTTCGCCAGCAGTCATTGGCCGCTCGCGTATAGGGTACCGTCAAGGCCATGAGCCGCTCCACTTCGGCCGGACCGCGTGTCGCGATCATCGGTTCCGGCCTCTCCGGTCTCGCGATGGCGATGGCCCTCCAGGACGCGGGCATGCGGGACTTCAGGATCTTCGAGAAGGCCCAGGACGTCGGCGGGACCTGGCGCGAGAACCAGTACCCGGGACTCACCTGCGACGTCCCCGGGCGCTTCTACCAGTTCCACGACGCGCCGAACGCGAACTGGTCGCACCTCTACGCCCCCGGACGGGAGATCCACCGCTACATCCGCAAGGTCGTCGCCGACCGGGCGCTCGAACCGCACATCCGCTTCGGCGCCGAGGTGACCGAGGCGCGCTGGGAGGACAACCACTGGCGCCTGCGCACCGCCGACGGCGAGGAGCACGTCGCGGACGTCGTCGTCTCCGCCACCGGCGTGCTGCACCACCCGCGGATGCCGCGCATCGAGGGCATGGACACGTTCGCCGGCCCGTCGTTCCACTCGGCCCGGTGGCGGCACGACGTCGACGTCACCGGCAAGCGCCTCGCCGTCATCGGCACCGGCTCGACGAGCGCGCAGATCGTCGGGGCACTCGCCGGCACAGCGAGCCACATCGACGCCTACCAGCGCTCACGCCACTGGGTCGTAGAGATGGGCAACCCGCGCTACAGCCGCCTCGGCCGCGCGCTGCGGCGGCGCTTCCCGAAGCTCAACTACGTCTCGTACCACCTGCTCCGCGCCGTCATATTCGACTGGCTCGCGCAGGGCGTCGTCGAGCCGGGGCTCGCACGCCGCGTCTGTCAGGGCATCGCGCGGCGGAACTTCGAGTACCACGTCAAGGACCCGGAGCTGCGGTCGAAGATCGAGCCGGACTACCAGCCGCTGTGCAAACGGCTCGTCGTCGCCCCGAACTACCTCACGGCGCTGCAGCGCCCCGACGTCGACCTCGTCACCGAGGGCATCGAGCGGATCGAGCCCGACGGCGTCCGCACGGCCGACGGCGTCCTGCATCCCGCCGACGTCATCGTCTACGCGACCGGCTTCGACGCGAGCGCGTTCATGCGACCGATGCGCGTCACGGGCACGGACGGCCTGACGCTCGAGGAGGCGTGGAAGGACGGCCCGCGCGCGTACCGCTCGGTCGCGCTCCCGGGCTTCCCGAACCTCTTCATGCTCCAGGGCCCGCACAGCCCGGTGGGCAACTACTCGCTCATCCGGATCGCCGAGACGCAGGTCCACTTCATCATGCAGTGGCTCGAGCAGATGAGCGCGGGACGGGTCGCCGCCGTCGCGCCGCGCGAGGAGGCGACCGACGCATACTACCGCGACCTGCGCGCCGCGATCCCGAACACCGTGTGGGACACCGGCTGCCGCAGCTGGTATCACGACGCCGAAGGCAACGTGCAGCTCTGGCCGTGGACGGCCAAGCGCCACCGCGAGATGCTCGCGCACCCCATCCCCGAGCACTTCGACATCGTCCGGCCGGGTGCCGTGCCGGAGCAGCCCGCCGAGCTCGTCAGCTGACGCGAGCCCGTCGTCACAACGAGCGCGTGCACCTGCTCGCGCGTGAGGCGGTCGTACTCGAGCCACTGCCCGACCGCGCCCTCGGCCAGCGCGCCCCACGCGCGGATGACGCCCATCCGCTGCGGCTGAGCTCGTCGACCGGGCCGAGCCCCATGATCTGCACCACGCGGCGCCCGCCGAGCTCACGCGCCTCCTCGGTGATCTGCGAGATCTCGGGATCGCCCATCCCGGACATCCCCGTGGCGCCGAGCCAGGTGTCGCGGTTGCTTTCGATCGGCGCCGAGCCAGCGGCCGACGCGCTCGTCGAGCCGGTCGCGCAGCGTCGCGCCCTGCACGTACTCGGGCACCGGCATCTCCGGGACGCCCATGATCCGCTTCACGACCTCGGCGTACAGGTCGCGCTTTGTCCCGAAGTGATGGTTGCTGAGCCCGCGGGCGATGACGGCGGCCTCGGCGACTCGTCCAGCGACACCTCGCCGTACGACGCTCGCGGAACACCTCGGTCGCCACCTGCAGGATCTGCTCGCGCCGCGCCTCGGGCGCCATGCGCTTCGCGCGCTGGCGCGGCGGGGTGTCCTTCTGCTTCGGCGGGGCCACAGGCCGGCCCGACGATATCGATCGCCGAGCCGGCACCGGAGCCCCGCTCAGGCGGCCTCGACCTCGGCGAGACCGTCCTTCACGACGATGTCGCCCGCGTCGTTCGCCGCCTCGAAGCTGTACGCGAGCCGGCCGGCCGGCGGGTCGAGCACCTGCCAGATGCGGGTCGTGAGCGTCTGGCCCGGGAGCGCCGGCCGGGAGAACCGCACGGCGAGGCGCTTCAGGCGCGCGGTGTCCCCGCCGCAGCACCCCGCGACGATCGCGTTGCTGTTGAACGCCATAGTGCAGAGCCCGTGGATGATGATCCCCGGCAGGCCGACCTTCTTCGCGAACTCCTCGTCCTTGTGGATCGGCATGTGGTCGCCCGACACGTCGGCGTAACGGAACGTCTGGTCGGCGTCGAACGCCTGCGTGACCGTCGCGACCGGGTCCTCCGAGCGCTCGTCGACGCCGATGCGATGCGGCGGCGCCTGCTCGCCGACGTCCAGCGCGCCCTCGGCCCCCCGGAAGAACGCGACCATCGACTGGCCGTTCACCGGCGCGCCGTCGGCGGTCGTCGTCTCGACGAGGATGTGGACCGTCACGCCGCTGCGCGCGGGCCGCACGCCGGCGACCGAGGCGCGGGTGCGCAGCGTCATGCCGGGAACGATCGGCTGGTGGAAGCGCATGTCCTGCTCGCCGTGGACAACGCTCATGAGGACCTCCGTCGGCACCATGCCCGCCATCGCCTCGCCGAGCTGACCGAACGGCGGCACGATCGCGTACACGGGCGGCGCGACCTCGCCGTCGAGCTGCGGCACGATCGGCGAGTTCGTCGCCTGCGCGTACGCGATCGTCGCGTCCGCGGTGATCTCGTGCTCCTTGATGTCCGTCCACGCGCCGAGCCTGTCGGCGCGCCACTCCTGCTGGGCCTGCGTCATGTCGTCTCCTACAGTCCGAACGTCTTCGCGATGGTCTCACGGTGGATGTCGCTCGTGCCGCCGCCGAAGATCATGCCCAGCGCCTGCCGGACCTGCATCTCCATGCCGTACTCGGTCGCGTAGCCGTAGCCGCCCATCATCGCCTGGCATTCGAGCGCGACGCGCTTCGCGAGTTCAGAGGCCTTGAGCTTCACCATCGACGCCTCGCACGCAAGCATCCGCTCGGGCTCGGCGTCCACGCGGCGCGCCACCTCATGCACGAACGCGCGCGTGCACGCGATCTCGGTCGCCAGCTCCGCGATGCGGTGCTTCTGTACCTGGAACGAGCCGATCTTGCGCCCGAACTGCTCGCGCTCGTTGACGTAGACGAGCACCTCCTCGAGCGCGCGGATCGCCATGCCGACGCCGACGGCGCCCACGAGGACCCGCTCGACGTTGAAGCCCGCCATGAGCTGCACCCAGCCCTGACCCACGTCCCCGACGACGTGGCCCGCATCGGTGAAGACGTCGCTGAAGAAGACGTCGTTGACCTCCTTGCCGGCCATGGTGTCGATGCCGCGGATCTCCACTCCTGCGGCGTCGGTGGGGACGGAGATCATCGAGATGCCGTCGAACTTCGCGCCGGTCGGGTCGGTCCGGCAGACGAGCAGGATGTGATCCGACGCGTGCGCGTTCGAGATCCAGGTCTTCTGCCCGTTGATGACGAACCCGCTGTCGACTGGCTCGGCCCGGCACGAGAGATTGCCGACGTCCGAGCCGGCGCCCGGCTCGGAGATCGCGATTGCCTCGAGCTTGCCGCCGCAGATGCCACCGATGATGTCGGCCTTCTGCTCCTCGGTGCCGAAGTGCAGGTACACGTGCGCGACGACGTGGCTGACCATCGGGCCGACGAGCGGCAGCACGCGGCCGATCTCCTCCGTGAAGAGACAGGTGTCGAACACGCCGCCGCCGGATCCGCCGTACTCCTCGGGCATCCCGACGCCCACCCAGCCGAGCTCGGCGACCTTGCCGAGCAGCTCCTCGCGGCGCGCCTCCCCGCCCGGGCTGAAGATCGCTGTGCGCTCCGCGCTCGTGGGCGCCTCGCGGGCGACGAACTCGCGGATCGCCCGGACGAACTCCTCCTGCTCGTCCGTGAGCCCCCAGGGCACGGGCAGCGCTGTGAGGGCGGTGGCGGTGAGGCTCATGCGGTGACCGGCCGGTAGACCGTCACGACGGCGGCGCCACCGAGGCCGATGTTGTGCTGCAGCGCGGTCGTCGCGCCCTCGACCTGCCGGGCGTCCGCCGTGCCGCGTAGCTGCCAGACGAGCTCCGAGCACTGCGCCAGGCCCGTCGCGCCGAGCGGGTGGCCCTTGGAGATGAGGCCGCCCGACGGGTTGACGACCGGGCCGTCGCCGCCGTACGTCGTGGCCTGGCGGTCGACGAGCAGGTGCCCCTCGCCCTCCTCGGCGAACCCCAGCGCCTCGTAGGTGATGAGCTCGTTCGCGCTGAAGCAGTCGTGTAACTCGCAGACGTCGACGTCGGACGGCGCGATCTGCGCCTCCTCCATCGCCCGGATCCGGGCCTGCTTGGACATGTCGTAGCCGACGACCTCGATCGCGCTCGCGCCCTCGGCGAACGTCGCGGGCGTGTCGGTGACCATCGACTGCCCGACGATCTCGATCGCGCGGTCCCACAGGTCGTGCTCGTCGACGTAGCGCTCGGACGCGACGAGCGCGGCGCCCGCGCCGTCCGACGTCGGCGAGCACTGCAGCTTCGTCAGCGGCGGGCTGATCATCGGCGCGTTCAGGATGTCCTCGAGCGAGTACTCGTCCTGGAACTGCGCGTACGGGTTGTTCGTCGAGTGCTTGTGGTTCTTCCAGCCGATCCACGCGAAGTGCTCGGGCTTCGAGCCGTACTTCTTCATGTGGTCGACGCCCGCGTCGCCGAACATCTGCGGCGCCATCGGCGCCGGAGTCAGCTCGTGGGACTCCATGAGCTTCTGGAGGTGGTGGTCCATCGCCGGGGTCCGGTCGGTGTACTTCATCCCGAGCGAGCCCTTCTCCATCTTCTCGAAGCCGAACGCCAGCGCGAGATCGGCGAGACCGCCGCGCACCGCCTGGCGGGCGAGGTAGAGCGCCGACGAGCCCGTCGAGCAGATGGTGTTGACGTTGACCACCGGGATCCCGGTGACGCCGAACTGGTAGATCGCGCGCTGCCCGTACGTCGAGTCGCCGTAGCAGTAGCCGGCAAACGCCTGCTCGACGTCCTCATACGGGACGCCCGCATCATCGAGCGCGTTGCTGACGGCGTCGCCGACCCAGTCTGGGTAGTCGCCTTCCTTCGTGCCCGGCTTGTCGAACTTCGTCATGCCGACACCGATCACGAACGTGCGGTTGCTCATGGTCTCTCTCCTCACATCCCCATCGGGACGCCGCCGCTGACATGGAGCACCTGGCCGGTGACGTAGTCCGACCAGGGCGAGCACAGGAACGCGATGCCGCCCGCCGCCTCGCGCGGGGTCGCGCCGCGGCCGAGCGGGATCATCATGCTCATCATCGCGAGCATCTGCTCGGGCACGCCGGCCTGGACCTTCTCGCCGTCGATGTCGATGACGGTGTCCTCGCCCTTCGCCGCCGTGAGCCGCGTCTCGACGTAGCCGAACGCGACGGCGTTCACGTTGATCTTGAACTGGCCCCACTCCTTGGCCATGGTCTTCGTCAGGCCGGTGATCGCCGCCTTTGCGGAGCTGTAGTTCGCCTGCCCCGGGTTGCCGCAGGTCCCGGCCAGGGAGCTCACGTTCACGATCTTGCGGAAGACCTCGCGGCCCTCCTCGCGCTCCTGCTTCGCCGGCTCGCGCAGGTACGGCGCGGCCGCGCGGAGCACGCGGAACGGCACCGCGGCGTGGATGTCCATCATCTGCGCGAACTGGTCGTCGCTCATCTTGTGCAGCGGCGCGTCGTTCGTGTAGCCAGCATTGTTCACGATGATGTCGATCCGGCCGAAGGCGTCGATTGCGGCCTGGATGAGCTTGTCCGCCTCGCCGTCCTTCATGAGGTTGCCGGCGTGCACCGCGGTGTCCCCGCCGAGCTCACCCGCCGTCTGCCGCGCCACGTCGGCGTCGAGGTCGTTGACGATGACCTTCGCCCCGCCCTCGGCAAGGATCTCCGCGGTCGCCCGCCCGATCCCACGCGCCGACCCGGTGATCACCGCAACCTTCCCGTCGAACATCCCCACAGTCCCTCTCCTATTCATCGAACAGCTCAGTCCCCGTCAGCACCGGAACCCAGCGCCCGGCTCTCGCGCGAGATCCGGTCCAAGTACTTCTGACGGTCCGGAGAGCCAAGGGCATCGAGCATGATGCGGTCGCTCTTGAGCACGGTGGAAATCGCATCATTCAGCGCGAGCGGCAGGAGCGTCGTCGTCTTGTAGATGCCCTGCGACGACTTCGGACACCACACCTCGTAGCGCCGCGTCTCGATCGCCTCGACGATGGAGCCCGCTACGTCCTCGGGCTGCAGCGGCTTGACGCCGCGCGTGTCCGGCACGCCGTCGGTCAGCTCGGTGCGGACGATGACGGGCATGACGACGGACACGTCGACCGGTGTGTCCTTCAACTCGCCGCGCATCGCCCCCGTGATGCCGACGACCGCGTGCTTCGTGCCGCAGTACGTGGCGATGCCCGGGACCGGGAACTTGCCGGCCGACGAGGCGACGTTGATGACGTGACCGCCGCCGCGCTCAAGCATCCGGGGGATGACGGAACGCATGCCGTTGATCGGGCCCATGACGTTGATGGAGAACTGGCGGTGGATGCTCGCCTCGTCCTCTTCGAGGAACCACGTCGTCGGCATGATGCCGGCGTTGTTGATGAAGACGTCGATCGGGCCGAGGCGCTCCTCGGTCTGCGCGACGAAATCGTCGACCGACGCGCGGTCGGTGACGTCGAGCGGCAGGGCGATCGTCCCCGCGCCGAGTTCCTCGGCAGTCTGCTGCGCGACGTCGACGTCGACGTCGCCGATCGAGACCTTCGCGCCCTTCCCGATGAGGGCCTTCGCGGTCGCCTTGCCGATGCCGCGGGCCGCCCCGGTGATGGCGACGACCGTCCCGGCGATGACCAGATGGGTACGTGGTGACATGGCTATATCCGTTCTCAGCGGACCGGCAGGTCAGGCAGACGCTCGCGGGGACGGATGGCGTTCCGGCGGGAGCGCTGAGCGGTCGACGCTCTGCCGATCATCGAGTTCGCCCTCTGCCAAGCGCGCGCGCAGCAGCTTCTTGTCGAACTTGCCGACGCTCGTCTTCGGGACCTCATCGAGGAAGACGAACTCCTCCGGGACCCACCAGCGCGACACGCGCGCCGCGAGGTGCGCTGCGAGACCGTCGGCCTCCAGCTCGGCGCCGGGCTCCGCAACCACGCAGGCAAGAGGGCGTTCGGTCCAGCGGTCGTCTGGACGCGCGATCACCGCTGCCTCAGCGACACCGGGATACGCCATGAGTTCATTCTCGAGGTCGACCGACGAGATCCACTCGCCCCCCGACTTGATGACGTCCTTGGCGCGATCGGTCAGGCGGATGTAGCCGGTGGCGTCGATCGCCGCCACGTCGCCCGTGCGCAGCCAGCCGCCGTGGAACTTGTCCGGCGCCGGATCCCGGTAGTACGCCGCCGCGACCCACGGACCGCGAACCTCGAGCTCGCCCGTCGCCACTCCGTCCCAAGCGGCCTCCCGACCGTCGCCGTCGATCAGTCGCGCCTCGACGCCCGCGCAGATGCGCCCGGCCATGGCCTTCGCTCGCCAGTAGTCCTCGCCCTCCGCGCCGCGCGGAGGGTGAGCCACCGCGCCGAGCGGGCTCGTCTCAGTCATCCCCCAGGCCTGCACGATCCGCACGCCGTGCCGCTCTTCGAAGGCCTCCATCAGGCTCCGCGGGACCGCCGCCCCGCCGCACGGCACCAGGCGCAGAGATGAGAGGTCCGGGCGATGTGCGTCGGCGTAGCGGAGCAGGTCCATCCAGATCGTCGGGACCGCACCGGCGATCGTGACGCGCTCGCCCTCGATGAGCGCCGCGATCCGCTCAGCCTGCAGGTGGGGGCCCGGCAGCACGAGATCGGCCCCGGCCATCGCCGCCGCGTACGGGATGCCCCAGGCGTTGGCGTGAAACATCGGGACGATCGGCAGGATGCGATCGCGACCGGAGACCCCGAGCGCGTCGGCCGTGCACGCGGCCATGGCGTGCAGGTACGTCGAACGGTGCGAGTACAGCACGCCCTTCGGGTGGCCGGTCGTCCCGCTCGTGTAGCAGAGGCCCGAGGCCTGACGTTCCTCGACGTCCGGGTACTCGAACGGCGAGTCGGCCGCGGCGAGCAGGTCGTCGTATGACCACGCGCCGGGCAGCGTGCCGTCTTCGGCACCGACCACGACGAACTTGGGAGCACACGTGAGCCGCGGCGCGATCGCCGCCAGCATCGGCACCAGCGACTCGTCGACGAGGATGACCGCGTCCTCGGCGTGGTCGATGATGTAGGCGAGCTGATCGGGGTGCAGGCGCAGGTTCAGCGTATGCAGCACCGCGCCCATGCATGGCGCAGCCAGATAAGCCTCGAGGTGCGCCTGGTTGTTCCACGCCAGCGTCGCAACGCGATCCCCCGGCTGCACACCGAGCATCGACAGCCCGCGGCAGAGCCTGTCGACCCGCTCGGCCACCTCGCCGTACGAGCACCGTTCCAGCGATCCGTCAGCCTGCAGCGTCGCCACCTCGGCGGACGCGCCGACCGTGCGTAGGCGGCGCAGCAGCGACTGCACGGTGAGCGCTTCATCCTGCATCAACCCTTCGAGCATCGACTTCCCATCTCTCGTTGACCATGCACAGAGCGCCTAGGCGCTCTGTGCGACATCACTCGCTGAACACCTCGTCGCCAACCGCCTCCGGGCCGGTGAGCTCCATCGCCGGATATGCCCGGCGGTATGAGTCCAGGATCTCGTCGAGCGGAAGGTCGGCGAAGGTGCCGTGGTCGGTGACGTACTCCATGTGGCGCCGGCCGTCGCCGGTGAAGGCGTGCAGCAGCGCATCCGCGGCCCCGTCGAACTCGAGCGCCGGAACGCCGAACCGCGCGCAGAGCTCCCGGTTGAACGCGGGGCTTGCCTTCACCCACCGGGAGCCGCTCCACACCGCGGCGTAGCCGTGATAGCGGAACAGGTCGGTGCCCATCACCTCGAGCAGCCGATCGGACTGCAGGTGGTTCTTCACATCCGCGAAGCCCAGCCGGGCCGGGACCCCGACCGCGCGACACGACGCGACGAACAAGACCGCTTTGGGCACGCAGTACGCGCCCGCGGCACCAGCCACCGTGCTCGCGCGGTAGTCGCGCGGGTCCTGCGAGAGCGAGTACGGGTCGTAGCGCACGCCGTCGCGCACAGCCTCAAAGAGCCGCCGTAGCCGCTCGGCCTCGTCCGTCACCCCCTCGGTCGCCGTTGCGACAAAGGCGGCGACAGACGGGGCGTGATAGTCCAAGAACCACGTCGCCTGCAGGTCCTCGCTCGTGGGTGGTGTCGTCTTCATCACAGTAGGCGTACGCCGCTCGGTGGCCTTCTCACCTACCGCGCCGCGAACGCGACCGGCATTTCCTTGAGCTGGTTGACGAAGCAGGACCGCGTCCGGCGGGGCTCCCCGTCGAGGTGGAGGTCCGGGAACCGCGACAGCGTCTCCTCGAACAGGACCCGCAACTCCAGGCGCGCGAGAGCCGCGCCGAGGCAGAAATGACGGCCGCCCGCACCGAAGGCCTGGTGGTTCTTCGGCTCGCGGAGGATGTCGAAGCGGTCCGGATCGTCGATGACCGTCTCATCGCGATTGCTGGAGACGTACCAGAGGAGAACCTTGTCTCCCTCGCGGATCCTCTGGCCGTGCATCTCGACATCGCGCTGCGTGGTCCGGCGGAAGTGCGAGAAGGCGGGGAAGCAACGAAGCGCCTCCTCCACGAGGCCCGGGATCAGACCGGGATCGCGCTGCACGAGGTCCATCTGCTCCGGGTGCTCGAGGAGGGCGAGCATCCCGCTGGCAAACGTCGAGCGAGTCGAATCGTTGCCCGCCGCGGCAAGGAGCCCGATACCGGTGAAGATCTCAAGGTCGTTGAGGCGCTCGCCATCGACCTCAGCGTGCGCCAGCACGGTCAGCAGGTCATCCGCCGGCGCCTGGCGGCGAGCTTCGACCTGCTCCATGAACTCGCCATAGGCCTCCTCGATGCTGGCCGCGACCTCCTCGAACCCGGGCGACACCTCCTCGTCGCCGAACGCAAGGACCATGTTGACCCGCTCGGCGTTCTTCGCGTCATCCGCCGGGTCGGAGCCGATGAACGACCCGATCACTCGAGATACCACGGGCTGAGTCACATCGGTGACGAGGTCGCAGCGACCCGTCGAAGCCACCCTGTCGAGTGCCCCGACGACGATCGCGCGGATGCGCTCCTCGTGTTCGTTGATCCGAGCCGGGGTGAAGCCCCGCTGGAAGATCGCCTTGATGCGATCGTGCCGCGGCGGATCCATCGAGATCATCTGCTGCTGCTGCAGAGCAAGCGGCAGGCCAGGCTCGTCGAGCAGCAGGATCCCGCCGCGCTCCGACGAGAAGGTCTCGAAGTCGCGGCTGATGCGATGGACGTCATCCCAGCGTGTGATCGACCAGAAGCCCGCCTCTTCGGGGTACTGGCTCAGCGGGCTCCAGTGCACGGGTGCCTCACGGCGAAGCCTTGCGAACAACTCGAAAGGCGGCCCCTCCTCCCAAAGGCTGAGATCGCTGACATCGACGCCCTCAAGAGGGCGATCCACACTGATGGCCATTGGTGGCTCCTGCGTACAGGGGGTGAGTTGAGCTGACAAGCGCGCAGAGCGTACCAGCCGGTGCGTTTTCTCGGTAGAGTCGCCGACGATGAACCAGACACGTGCGGACACATTCCCCCACCAACGCGCCGGGCACTGCGGCTCGGGCGCGCTGCGCGACCTCCTCGAGTACCACCGACTCGACTTCGGGGACGGCCCCCTGAGTGAAGGCATGGTGTTCGGTCTCGCCGGCGGCCTCGGATTCTTCTTTGCGGAGTTCCCGGGTATCGCTCCGCCGTTCTACCTCGTGGGAAGAACGGGAGATCTCGAACGCGACATCGCCGAACACATCGACGCCAAGCTGGAGGTGCGGGAGAGCGACGACCCCCAGGAGGGGTGGCGATGGGTACGGGAGGAGATCGACGCCGGACGTCCGACGATGGTCTGGGCCGACATCGCTGAACTCGAGTACCTGCGCGTTCGCATGAGCAACACGCGCCACGACATCGTCGTGGTGGACTACGACGAGGATCGTGGCGTCGCCTGGATCGCCGACAATGACCGCGACGAAATCCAAGCCTGTTCACTCCGGGCGCTTGCCGCCGCGAGGAACTCCAGCGGCTTCCCCGGTCCGAACCGGCACGCCACGTTTTTCTACGACTGGCCCACGCGCCTACCAGCGCCCGACGTTGTCCTTCGTCGCGCGCTGGCACGTGCCGTCAGCAACATGCGCGCCAGCACTGTCAGTGTCGGGGATCTACCAGGAGGCACGGGACTTGACGGCGTGAGGCGCTTTGCCCTGAGCTACCCGGCGTGGCCGGAGAAGTTCGGGGAGGGGCTTGAGCAGGCGCTCGCCGGTCTACGCATCTTCATCGTCAAGGCAGGCACCGCCGGCGCCATGTTCCGTTCTCTGCATGCCGACTTCCTCCGCGAAATGCACGAGATGATTAAGGCGCCTGCGTTGGGGACCGCTGCGGCCATCTACGACGAACTCGCCGAAGCATGGCGCACGCTCGGACGGCACGCAGCCCAGGGAGAGCACGCCGCCGGCATACCGATCGTCGAGGACATCCACCGCATGGAGGCCTCCGGCGTCGAAGCCATGGACGCCCTGCTGATGGAGGCCCTGCTGTGACCATACGCGAAGGGCAGAGCATCCCGCCACATCAGGACAACTGCTTCGGCTGTGGCCCGCGCAATCCCGCGGGGCTGCGCCTCCGCATGCAACGGAACGGCATGGGCGTCGTCGCCGACCTCGTTCTCGACGAACGCCACGAGGGTGCGCCCGGTCTTGCTCACGGCGGCGTGGTCGCGGCTGCACTCGATGACCTCTTCGGCGGTGTGCTCGTCGTGCTTGGGGTGCCCGCCGTGACGGCCAATCTCAGCGTTGACTACCGCGCGCCCGTCAGGCTCGGCCGAACCCTGACGCTCAGCGCCACGTGCACGCGCAGCGCGGGCCGTAAGCTCTGGATGCACGGGACCGTCACCGACGCCAACGCGATCACGACCGAGGCGACAGCGCTCTTTGTCCGGGTCGGTCTTGAGCACTTCTCCTCCCACGCCGACGTGGCCGGCCCGCCGTTTGGGGACTGGATCGGGCAAGCGCGGACGCCTTCGGCAGACGGCTCCGGTGCCAGCGGTGTCCGATAGCACCAACGGGGCGGCCACACGCACGCGGACCGCGCACCGCCGCCGACTGACGGCCCTCGTCCGTCACCAGTCGGCGGGTCCACGAACCTGTCCGTATCAGCGTCTCCGGCGAGCGCCCGGCGACACGTCGCGTTGCACCGCACCGATCCCCCCACGCCCCGTGCCGCTCGCAGCAGATCGCGCTCACCAGCCCCGAGCGATCGCGATGTCCTCGTCCGAAGCATGCTTGGACACCGCGTGGTGCTGAAGCCCCTCGGAGGCAAGCGCTGATGCGGTGGGCTGCGGCCGCAGTGCGCCACCCGCGTCTGACCCTGGCGGTCTGGATTGTCCTGACTCTGATCCTGGCGGTCCAGGGCCTGAGCTTCGGTGAGCGGATCACTCCGAGTTCGCTCGATGTCCCGGGCACCTCTAGCGCACGGGCGCAGGCGGTCGCCGATCGGTACTTCGGCACCGAGGCGTCGATCCCCGTCGTGCTCGAGGGGCCCCGCGCCGAGCTCGATGAGCAGGGGCCTGAGCTTGCGGCGGCGCTGCGCGCGAACGGCGGCCTTCGCGTGTTGTCACCGTGGGACGGCGGTCGGCTGGCGCCCGAGCTCCGGCCTCGGGGCAGCGCCGCGCTGGTGCTCGTGGCCGGTCAGACGCGCAATACGTTCGCCAGCGGGATCGGCAAGGACGTGCGTACCGTGGTTCGCGCCCGCGTGCAGTCCCCAGTTCGCGCTTCGATGAGTGGGTTCTCGGTCATCGGCGGGGAGCTGAAGGACGCCTCCCTCCGCGCAGCCCACGACGCCGAGCGCCTCGCGATCCCGCTCTTGGCGCTGATCCTTCTGCTGGTGTTCCGTTCGCCGATCGCTGCGCTGGTGCCCGCGATCTTCGGGATCGCGGCCGTCGAGTCCGGGTATGGCGCCGTGGGCCTGCTCGGCGAGCTGCGTCCCATCAGCGACGTGGCGACCGCGCTCACATCGATGATGGGACTTGCGCTCGGCGTCGATTACTCGCTGCTCCTCGTCTCACGCTTCCGCGAAGAACTCGCCCGGGGTCTCGCACCCGTCGATGCGGCGACCGCCGCGCAGCGGACCGCAGGGCGCACCGTGCTCTTCGCCGGGGTGACCCTGCTCGTCGCGATGCTGGCCGCCATCCTGCTGACGCCGGGCGACTTCCTGTTCTCAGCGGCCGCGAGCGTCGCGACGGTGGCGATCATCAGCATGGCCGGCGCGTTTCTCGCCGTGCCGGCTCTGCTCGCCCTGCTCGGAACCAATCTCGACCGCTGGAGGATCGGGCAAGCGCCGCTCGAGGGAGGTCGGTGGGCCGCGCTGGCCGAGTGCGTGCAGCGCCACCGCTGCTTTGGGGCGGCGCGGCCCTGGCCCCACTGGTTGTGCTGGGCCTGCCGGCGCTCGCGCTCGACACCGGCCCGCTCGATGCCCGGGCCCTGCCGGCCTCCAGCGTTGCTCGGGCCGAGGCGCAGCGGGTTGCATCGACGATGGGTCCAGGTTGGGCCGCGCCGTTCGAAGTCTACATCGCTACCCGCTCGGGCCCGGTCACGACCGAGGCGCGCCTGCACGCGGTGGCACGATGGCAGGCCGGCATCGCGCGCTGGCCCGAGGTCGCGGCCGTGATCGGCCCGGGTGACACCGCGGCGGGGCAGCCCGCGCCGCTGCGCGATGAACGACGTCGTACCGGCGGTGGTGTCGACGACCCGCGGGCGAAGTTCGCCGTGAGTCACGAATCCGGCGGGCAGGCGGCGCGCATCACGGTGGTTCCGACGACGGGGCCGAACGATGCCCCGACGCGGCAGCTCGATGAACGCCTCAACGCCGACATGGACGACCTCAGCCGCGCCACCGACGCGCAGGCGGGCACCGCCGGCATCGCGGCGCACCTCACCGACCATCAGGAAACGCTCGGGGGACGACTTCCTTGGCTGATCGCCGCACTGTCGGGCGTGACGTTCCTTGTGTTGGTGGTGCTGCTGCGGGCGATCGTGCTCCCCCTGATCAGCGTCGCGCTGAACCTCCTCACCGTCGGCGCATCCTTCGGCGCTGTGGCGTTGTGTTTCGACGGCGATCCACCCCTGTTGGGCGGGCCCGGTTGGGCCGACACGCTCAGCCTCCTCGGCACGTTCACGATCGTCTTCGCGCTCTCCCTCGACTATCAAGTGTTCATCCTCACCCGGATGCGTGAGAGCTGGCTGAGCCATCGCCAGCTTCGGCCAGCAATCACTCACGCGATCGATCGCACCGGCCGCGTCGTCACGGGCGCGGCGGCGATCATGGGCGGCGTGTTCGTCGCCTTCAGTGCCGCGGAGCTGACGACGATCAAGCAGACCGGCGTCGGGCTGGCCACCGCCGTGCTGATCGACGCCACGCTCGTTCGCCTGATCCTGCTCCCAGCCGCGACGAGTCTCGTGGGCCCCGCGACGTTCTGGCTCCCAAAGTGGCTCGGCCGCCTGCTCCCCGAGTTCAACCTTGATGGCCCCACGAAAGCAGACACGTCACCGACATGACCATCTCGCTCGATCTGCACAGCCCGGTCCCAGGCGTCATCAGATTCACGGTTCCGCTCGTGCTCGGGTCGCCGGATCACCTGCACGTCCACGTGTTGGAAACGCCCGAGGGACCGCTGGTCGTGGATACCGGCGCGAAGGGGTCAGAGTCCGCATTCGAGGCCGGCCTCACCGGGGCGAAGGTCGACACTCCACGCGTGCTGCTGACGCACGGCCACCTCGATCACTGGGGGATCGCCGCACAATACAGCCCCACCGTCTACGCACATCCGGAGATCGACCAGACGTTCGCGTTCGCGCGCGGCGATCTCCCAGTCGAGGGGGTCGCTCCCGGGGTTGCCGACGGCGAGACGATCATGCGGGCCTTCGCGAGATTCCAGGAGCTCGTCGGCGACGTACCGGCTGTCATTCCGGTGCGCGATGGCGATCGCTTCGGCGACTGGACCGCGCTCCACACCCCGGGCCACGACCCGGCGCACCTGTGCCTCTACCGAGCGGCCGACCGGACATTGGTATGCGGCGATCTCCTCCTCCCCGGGTTCACCCCGAATGTCCAGCCAACTGCAAACGGCGAGGACACCCTCGCCGCGTTCCTCGCCTCAGTGCGCCGCGTTGCCGCGCTCCCGATCGACCTCGTACTGCCCGCCCACGGTGAGGCGTATACGGACGCGCGAGGCCGAGCCCAGGACCTGCTCGACCACCACACGCGCCGGCTCGAACAGCTAGGCACGGCGCTCGGCACCGGCAGGATGACCCTCGATGCCCTCACATCGGCGACATTCGGCGCCCGCGCCAACACCCCCGAGGATCGCATGCTCGCCCTGATGGAGACCTACGCCCATCTCAATCATCTCCGGCGGCAGAACGTCGCGCGCCAGCGGGCCGACGGCAGCTGGGAAGCGACGGCCTGAGCGACGGCTGCGCGGCACCGGCGCTGCTTAGGAACGCGAAGCGCGCCTCGAGGAGATAGTGCACGGCAGGATCGACGCGTGCCCCGGATCACTGCTGCCAACGGCAAGCCTTCGGCCAGCCAGCCCGGCCGGGGGTGTCGCAGTACCGCCGGAACTCTCTGGTCTTCGATGAACGCGGTCAGCGGTTCGATCGTTGCGCGTCGAACTCCCGCCGGAAGGTCAGCGGTCGTGATCCCGGGACGCTTGCCTCGGTCTATCTCCCGCCCGGCGAACTCAACTGCGCAGCGTCTAAGCTAAGGGCAACCCCGAGCCGCAGAAGGATCCGCTCTGGCCGTGGGTGGTCGGTGGGCTCACTCTGGGCCTGGGCGCCGTCGTGGCCGGCAAGAAGTACGTCCACGACGACGATGACGGTCGCGGCAAGTACCGGTTGGACAACCTCACCAGCCCGAACCCTCGTCCGAACATGATGTACGAGTGGCAGGTGTACCCATCCCCGGAGAAGGGGTGGCGATACTCGCGCGTGACCATGGACGAGCTCGACGGCGACGGGCGCATCGACAAGCCCGCAGACAAGACTAAGCGCCCTCAGCTGAAGCGCTACTTCGATGAGAACGAAGGCCAGGCCGTCGATGACATGTGGACTGATATTCCGCCGGTCAACTCGCAGGCGACTGACCGCATCGGCTACCCGACACAGAAGCCCGTGGCCCTTCTGGAGCGGATCCTCAACGCGTCGACGAACGCCGGGGATGTCGTTCTCGACTGTTTCGCGGGGTCGGGAACGACGGCCGTCGCCGCGCGTGCGATCGACCGGCGCTGGATCGCTGTCGACTGCGGCAAGCTCGCGATGTACACCGCCCAGCGCCGCTTGCTGTCCGTCACCGCGGGAGCGCCGTTCGATGTGTGCCACGCGGGCCTGTACGACAACACGCTGCTCGAACAGCTGCCGCCCGCGGGCTTCCGCGCCTTCACGCTCGACCTGTTCGGCTGCAAGCCCGAGGCATTCTCGATCGCGGGCGTCCCGATGGCCGGGCGCCGCAAGGGTGATCCCGTTCACGTCTTCCCGTTCGACCAAGTCGACGCCGATCTCGACGAGACGTACATCGAGACCCTCCATCAGCGCATCGGCTCGCAGGTCGACCAGGCCGTGTACGTCATCGTCCCCGAGGCGCGCTGCGACCCGGGCATGTTCCAGGACATCGTCGAACTCGGCAGCACCCGGTACTTCCTGTTGCGCGTTCCCTACTCGGTCATCGAACTGCTGCACGAGCGAGACTTCCAGCTCACAAGCCAGCCGTCCGCCCTCGACCAAGTCAACGACGCGCTGGACGCCTACGGGTTCGACTTCATCGACCTGCCCGAGGTGGACCTCGACGTCCATTCCCAGGAGGGCAAGGTGCGCGTCGTGGTCAACGCGTTTCACCGCGGCGGGCTTGACCCCGACGACGCGGCGGAGCTTGATGACGCCGGCCGCGGAGATCTCGCGATGGTGCTGGTCGACCCGAACTACGGCGAGCCCGGCTTCCGCCTCGCTGAGCATCACTTCGGCGAAGCTCTGAAGAAGCAGGACTGGACGTTCGAGGTCGCCCACGCCGACGACGCGACCGTGATGCTCGTGTTCATCGACGTGTTCGGCAACGAGCTGCGCCGCGTGATCCGCCAGGGCACCATCGAGGCCCAGCCCGCCGACGCAGACGAGGTCGCAGCGTGACGCCTCGCGCGGCCCTCGCCGCGGACCGCTTCAGCGCCGACCAGCTCGTCCTGCCAGTCTCCGAGAGCTACAACTCGGCCCTCTTCGACCTCGCCGCCTACAGCGAGTTCATCGACGCCGTCTGCGGCAACCGCGAGTACCAACGCGCGGCGATCGAGACGGTCCTGCGGCTGTTCTGCGGCGGCCGGTACGACAACACCGAACAGCTCGCCCGCGAGGCGTACGACGCGTCTGCCGACCTTCAACGGCTCTACCCCAGCGCGGACACGCTCGTTCAACGGCTCCCGTTCGCTGACCGCCTGTCCTGCACACTCGATCTCGCGACCGGCACCGGGAAGTCGTTCGCCATGTACGCCGTCGCCCGGATCATGCTCAACGAAGGGCTCGTCGACCGCGTCCTGGCGCTCTGCCCCTCGCTGACGATCGAGGCCGGCCTGACCGACAAGTTCAAGGAGCTGACCGCCGACAGCGACCTGACCGACCTGCTCCCGATTCGTCCCGGCGGGCACACCCTGCCGACGATCGTCACCGGCGCCCAGACGGTCAAGCCCGGAGACATCTGCGTCGAGAACCGACACGCCGCATACGAGACGCCGGCAGCTCGCTCGCTGACAGCTTCCTCGGACAAGGCCACCGCACCCTCGTGATCAGCGATGAGGTGCACCACGTCATCAGCGCATCCGGGCAGACGGCGAAGAAGTGGCACGACTTCATCGCCGACGGCCGGTTCGGCTTCCGCTGGCACCTCGGCGTGTCGGGCACGTGCTACGCCGGCAACGATTACTTCGCCGACGTCGTCTACCGGTACGCGGTCCGTGACGCGATCAACGACGGATGGGTCAAGGAGGTCTTCTACCTCGCTGAAGATGACAGCAACTCCGATGACGAGCGGTTCCAGAAGCTGCTGGCCCAGCACGAGAAGAACCGCAAGACCTACAAGCCGACCAAGCCGCTGACGATCGCCGTCACGAAGGACATCAAGAGCGCCGAGAAGCTCGCCCTGGACCTGATCGCGTTCCTGTCGCGCCAGCCTGGCATGGACCACGCCACCGCCGAGACACGCGTGCTCGTAGTGACCTCCAACCACAAGCATCAGGCGAACCTGCTGAAGCTCCGCACCGTCGACGACCCCGCGGACCCGACCGAGTGGATCGTCTCAGTTTCGATGCTCACCGAAGGCTGGGACGTCAAGAACGTGTTCCAGATCTACCCGCACCAGAAGCGCGCGTTCGACAGCAAGCTGCTCATCAGTCAGGTACTTGGCCGAGGGCTTCGTCGTCCGGACGGCATCGGCGGCACGCCGGTCGTCCACGTGTTCAACCACCAGCGCTGGGGCGCGGAGATCGACGACTTCGTCGCCGAGATCCTCGACCAGGAGACGGTCATCAGCCAGGTGCCAGTCGACCGCGAGACCGCTCCGCACTTCGATCTGCATCAGCTGATCACCGAGGAGCTGCCGCAGTCGGTGAAGGTCACCGAGCTGGAGACCAACAAGCGGCTCGACAGCCTCAAGCTCGTGCAGCAGATCGACGTCGACAAGCAGACGAAGTTCGTGTCGGCGACCAACGCCACCCGCGCATCTGTGCTCACGGTCCGTGTCACCGAACGCCTCTACGACGTCGAAGAAGTCGTAGCTGATGTCCGGGAGAAGCTCCTCGCACACGACAAGCGGACCGACGGCAACCTCGCCGCCACCTACCCGAAGGACCGCGTCCGGGACATGATCGTCTCCGCGCTGACAGCTCAGGGATCAGACGGCACCCAAGTCACGCAGGAGAACCGCCAGCGGATCCTCAACAGCTTCGGCGGCCTGCGACAACGCACCGCGAAAAGCATCGCTCGCCTGCAGACGCAGGCCACCGGCCTGAAGACCATCAGCACGGCGGAAATGCGCCCCGTTCGCACCCGCTTGGCGGGCCTGACACGGCAGACAGGTCTGTTCTACGACGAGCGCTCCTCCGAGCTGTCCGACGAGGACGACCGCGCCGCCCTGGTCAAGGCCGAAGAGATGCCCGACCCCAAGAACTACGACGAGGTCACCAACACCTACGACTTCCGGTCACCCGTCAACGTCGTGCTGACCGACCACCAGCCGGAGCGTCGGTTCGTCCAGCGGCTGTTCCAGCCGCGCAACGCCAAGGCGCTCCGTTCTTGGATCAAGGCCCCGGACACTGGGGTCTACGAGATCGAGTACGCCTTCCAGGAAGGCGGGGTCGGTCGATCCAAGCGCGGGAAGTTCAATCCGGACTTCTTCCTCTGGCTAGAGGACCGCGACCTCGTGGTGGTAGTCGAAGTCAAGGACGACGGGGACGACAGCTGGCGCAACAAGGGCAAGATGCAGCACGCCAAGGAGCACTTCGATCGAGTGAACAAGCTGCTGGAGTCCGAGGGCTCCGACCGCCGGTACTTCGTCTGTGTCACCGGCACCAAGGACTTCGAGAGGTTCTTCGAGCTACTCAGGTCGGGCAAGCCCGAGACTGTCAAGGCCGCTCGAAAAGTGACCCCCTAGCGCCGTTTGAAAACTGACCCCCCCTTTGGGTGTCGCTGGGTCTGCGGAGGTGAAGGCCCGGAGGGCCGAGCCGGAGCAGATCCAGCGAGCGGCCCCGCCGGCGGGGTGGGTCAGTCGGTGGCGGCGGGTGGTCGTGCGAGGTCGCGGTCTTTGAGGCGGTAGCTGTCGCCTTTCAGCGCGAGGATCTCGGCGTGGTGAACGAGTCGGTCGATCATCGCCGCGGCGGTGACGTCGTCGCCGAAGATGTCGCCCCAGGCGCTGAAGGGCTTGTTGCTGGTGACGATCAGCGAGGCGCGTTCGTAGCGGCGCGAGACGAGCATGAACATCAGGTTCGCCGCCTGGGGGTCGAACGGGATGTAGCCGACCTCGTCGACGATCAGCAAGGGGATGCGGGTGAGGCGGTCGAGCTCGTTGTCGAGGCGTCCTTGGCGCTGCGAGTCGGCGAGGTGCGCGACCCATTCGGTCGCGGTCTTGAAGACGACGCGGTTCCCGGCGAGGCAGGCGCGGATCCCCAGCGCGATCGACAAATGGGTCTTGCCGGTGCCGGGCGGGCCGAGCAAGACGATGTTCTCCTTGCCGGCGAGGAAGTCGAGCTGGCCGAGGTGCAGCACCGTCTCGCGCTTCAGGCTGGCTTGGAAGGCGAAGTCGAACTCCTCCAGCGTTTTGCGCGCCGGGAACCGGGCGGACTTGATCCGGGCTTGGCCGCCATGGCTGTCGCGGCTGTCGGTCTCGGTCTTCAGCAGCGCGGCGGCGAACTGCTCGTAGCTCCATTCCTCGTCGCGGGCGCGGTCGGCGAGCTTCGGCAATGCCCGCGCGGCGGCGGGGGCTTTGAGCGCGCGGAACAGATGCGCCAGCTCAGACGACGGGCCGCTCATGCGATCAGGGCGTCGTAGCGCGCGAGCGGGCGGACCTCGACGGGCGCTTCCGCGGAAGCGCCTCGCGCGGTCTTCAGCGCGCGGGCGTGCTCCAGGGCGGTGATCGTGCGGTGCCGGGCGAACACCCGCTGGTGCTCGCAGGCGATCTCGCCGGTGTCCAAAACGACCGCGGTGATTGCTTGCTGGTCGGCGCGGACCTCGACGCGTCGGCCGACGAACGCCGGATCGAGGCTGTAGTCGTTGGTGTCGAGGCGCAGGTGCGGATCGGGCGGAACGCGCATCGTCCACCGTCTCGTCGGGTTGGGCATCACCGCCGGCAACGCGGCCATCACTGCGTGTTCTTCGGCGAGCCGGTCGGCCGGCCTGGCACGGATCGTGCGGTGCGTCCGCGCGTTGGCCTTCGCGAACCAGCCGTCGAGTTGGTCTTGGAAGTCCAGCTCGTTGGCGAACTTGCGGCCCGGCTCGAAGTTCGTCTCCGCGTAGCCCTGCAGCCGCTCAACGGCGCCCTTGGCCTGCGGATCGGCGCCCTCGCAGAAATGCCAGCCGACGCGGAGTTGGCCGCAGAACGCCGCGAACGCGTCGGTCGGCCTGCCGTCGCGGGCGTGGATGCCGGCTTGGCGGTCCCAGACCAGCGTCTGCGGCAGCGCGCCGAGCCGGGTCAGGCAGCCCGCGATCCCGGCGAGCAGGTCCTCGGTCTGCTTGCTGAACACCAGGACTCCAGCGCCGGCTCGGCTGTAGCCCAGGCACGCGACGACGACCCAGCCCTGCCGGGTCTGGCCATGCCCGACCGGGATCTCGTCGCGGGGCTCCCAGACGTCGAACTGGCAGATCTCCCCGGGCCGATAGACCGTCCGCTGAAACGTCCTGGCAGGCGGCGCGAAGAGCGGCCGGACCTCGCGCAGGTAGTCATCGACGACCGTCTTGCCCGCGGTGCAGCCCAGCGGCTCCAGCAGCTCGCGGACCCGAACCCCTGGCATCGCCGGGTCGTCCTTCAACAGCTTGTGGATGTCCGCCTTGAACGGCTCGAGGACGCCCGGCTTCGCCGGCCGCCGGTAACCCGGCGGCCCCTCAGCCCGCAACGCCCTGCGGATCGTGTTCCGCGACAACCCCGTCTCGCGCGCAAGGCGCTTGATCGACTTGCCCCCGACGAAATGCTCGCGCCGCAGCTCAGCCCACTGCTCCACGTCAACCACCCTCTGCGCCGCCCCCTCATCGCTCAACAACGACGAGGCTCAGCACCACCCCGGACGACTCCGCCGACCCATCCGAGGGGGTCAGTTTTCGAACGGCGGAGGGGGGTCAGTTTTCACGCGGCGCCGACAAGAGCCAGAACCCTCGTCGCAGCATGGCTCCTTGAATGGTGCCGACGTATGTTTCGGGCATCGTCGAGAGTCTGCCCGAGGTGTCCGGTTCACGCAGCGGAGCAAGCTCCGCTTGCCGTCCGGAGGAATCGCCAACGCAGTCTCCGGCGGAGATACCCTCGCGACGAATGGAGCGCCGGATTCCGACCGTCGACAGGCTGACCAGAAGCGGACCCGACGCTCAATGCTGTTGGAGATGGTCCGCATGACCCTCGGCGTTCCGAACGAGCGCGTAGCCGACCCGAGTGCGCTGGAGGCTCTGGTGTTGGCCGTTCGAGACGCTCACGCGAGCGAGCCCGAGACCAGAGGGATCGAGTGGAAGAGCACGCTCGATCTCTCCGACCCGAGGGCCAGGTTCAGCATTGCTCGACATCTGTTGGGCTTCGCCAACCGGGAAGTGGCTGCGGCGCAGCGGTACTTCGACGGATACGCCTACTTGCTGATCGGCGTCGAGCCGGGCCGCGTGCTCGGAATCGACCTGCCGGATCCGGCAGACCTCAACAACGCGCTCGCCCAGTACGTCCCGCAGGGGCGCGTGTCATGGGACCCCTTCCTGGTTGAGCTCGACGGCAAGACCATCCTCATTTTGGAGATCCCGCCGCCCCGTCCGGGGAACACCATCGCGACGCTGCAACGCGCGTACGACACAGCCCCCGAAGGTCGCATCTTCATACGTCGTCCGGGTCAGACTGCCGAAGCGTCACCAGAGGAGATCACGATGCTCGAGCGCCGACTTCTCGCTCCGACGGACGAGGATCGCCGGGCGCGTGACCGGCGCGAGGAGCTCGATCGGGAGCGCATGGAGATCGATCGGCGTCGCGAGCTCCTGGAGGCGCAAGGCCGCGCGGAGGCGAGGGCAGCGGACTTCCGTCCGCTCCCGAGCGGCGAGGCGTTCGTACTCGACACGAGCGTGTCTCGCCTCTCCGGCACGCTGATCAATGCCGGAGGATCAACCACGGCCACGGATGTGAGGCTGCACATACCCGGCGCGGCCATTCCGGGCGGCGTGACAGTGCAGTACCCCACTAACGTGCGCCAGGCCGTGGCCGGTCGGCTCCCGGTCGACGTCCAAGAGCACATGCAGCTGCGGTTCAGCCACGACGCCCTTTCCGTTCTGGCGCACTCGTCAGCGAGGCTGACGGTTGAGATCAGCTTCATTGACCAAGACGGCTGGGCCGGCATCCAAAAGGTGCAGCTGGGGAGGAGCGGATCTGACCCAAACGGACGCTTGCGCTGGACCGCGAGGCCGGAGCATTCGCTACGAGCGCCCCTTACAGCTCCGCCGGCCGCCTGAGTCGCCCGGAACCCACCTGGCGCACACGCATACCTGCAGACGCGAGCGCAGCGCACCTACCGTTCGTCTCTCAGAGCTTCCACCCGATGGCTGCTAGCGCGCGACCCATCCCTTCTTCGAACCGGGTCTGCTGGCCGCTTCCCGGGAAAGGCAGGCGTTCGCGGCCGACATCGAGGCCGGCGCGTTGCAGCGGCCCCTGGCAGAGGTCGCAGACGTTGGCCTTGATCGTGATCACATGGTCGGGCTTCAGCGCGACCGCTCGCGCGACGAGGTCAGGAACAAACGCGTCGAGCGGTTCGTTGCCTACTTTCGGTTCGGGCTTGAGATCCATCAGGAACACGCCGCCGGTCACGCAGGCGACCGATCTGGTGAGGCTTCTGGTTGCGCGACGGCTCCTCGTTCAGCACGGCGCGAACCACTAGCGGAACAGGCTGTCCCCCACTGAGACGTGCTCAAAGTAGAAGTACCGATCGAGGCCGGACGGAGGCGCCTCCGCGATCAGCAGTAATCGCACGTGGTCGGGTCGAAATCGGATGGCCGCCCGCTCCCGGCGTTCACGAGGTGTCTCGCTCGTCGGCACTCGCCGATTATCGCTGTCCGCTGCTGATCGGCGAACGTCTCTGCGTCTTGCGCGGGTGCAAGTCAGCGGCTGCTCGCCTCATAGTGCGCGCGGCACGCGCCCGGCCGCTTGACCCTCGCCGGATGAATCGACTAGACCTCGAGTATGGCCACGCACCGGCTGGCGCCGGGCACGCCGATCCTCGACGAGAGTGCCGACGCTCTTGGGCGTCAGGCACACCGGGTTGCGTCCGCGCCTCGGGCGTCTGGACTGACGGACTGTCGGCTTCGCCGAACAGGCCGGCCCATCCGCGGACTGTCCCCATACGCCGTTGGATTCCCCGCAGACTCGCGCCGAAGCGTGCCGTGGGTCCTCGACCCACGGCACGCAGAACGGTCGGTCTACTCGACCGCCTCGGGGTGCTGGCGCTTCTCGGCGGCCTCTGCGGCTTCCTTGACCTTGGCGGGATCGCGCATGACACGAATGCGCTCAAGTAGCGCAGGGTCGACGGGCGGCACAGAAACATTCACGGACTTGCCTTCAGGTGACACCGCCGCCAGCTGAATACTGGACGGGTCGGCGACCCCATCTCCTGGTACCACGGCGATGAATCCGCCGCGATCGGTGACCTCCGCCGCTGTCTCAGCCGTGCGTGTCTTGATCCGCACCGTCTCGTAACCAGCCGCGACAAAACCCCAGACGTAGGTGACCGGATCGCGCTGACCGGTCAACGGATTGAGGTGGTCGGTGGAGATGTGCCAGTCGACCGGGACTTCCGCGTCCAGCGCGGCTCGGTCGAGACAGATAGCGCCGATCGTGAGGTTGCCCTCCCGGACTTGCCCCTTGTCGGTAAGCCCTCCGACCTTGTCTGCCTGACGGCGCCCCGGGCGAGCGCAAACACGCCCGTCGACGGCAAGGAACTCCTTCAGCGCCCACGGCGGCCCACCACGCGGATCGGCCGCATCTCGGGTCCCGATCCTCGCGGTCTCTGGCGTCGCGGGGACGGTCTCGGCGAACGCCGCCCGTCGATCACCCGTCTCAGCGCCAGACCCAATGGACAGTGACGCGCCCGCAGCAGCACCGAGCCCCATCCCCGCTGCTACCACGGCGGCCAGCTTGATTCTCGTATTCACAGTCGTCTCCCAGGGGTTGGCGCCGGCGTGGTTCCCGCACACATTGTGATGGCTGTGGTAGTGCGCTGACGTGATTCCTGGCCAATCAACGTAGCCCCAGGAATGGCAGTTCTCTCCGAGTCCTTGAACGAACTGGTTGCCCCACACCTGGATCTGGCATGTGCTCTGGCCAGACACATACGAGTCACCCAGCGTGGATCCAGACGCGCCGGCAGCGCAGTAGTGCGCCTGAACGACGTTTGCCGCGTGGCTGCGGCCGTGCCATGTGTCGTCGGTCGTCGAGTAGCCATGGACCAGAGCGTGCCCAGTTCCAAACGTGCCGCAACATACGTGGTAGTGGTCTGCTACCGCCACGGAGGTGGCGGCTAGTCCAAAGGCCATCACGAACGCGACGACGAACGGCACGGCTCCTCGCCGCCTCCCGCGTCCGCGCCGCAGTCTTCCGAAACGTTGACTACTAGTGCTTTGCACGCCTGCCTCCTGTCTGGGGATTGCCTCGCGCCGGCGCGCCTACCCCGACCAGTCAGGGACCAATCGGCCGCGATGCAAGATTGGTTTGTTTTTCTTCCTAAGCGATGCAAAGGTTCCATCCATTCTGCGATGCATTGCGCAATGTCGAGGTTGCGAACACCGAGTCGCGGCTACTGCAGCGCTTACAGCGCGCCGCTCGCAGGGCTGTCTGCCCGCGGATGCGCGAAGGGACTGGAGCACGTGCATGACAGCCCGGATGGCGAGGGCCCGCATGTCGAGGGCGGCTTCACGGTCGGATGCCAAGAAGCATGCTCCGTGATCGCGCCGTCGTGGAGGACGTTCAAGTGCCACGCGGTCGGGCAGACGTCGAGCTCGCCGATCGGGATGTCGTCGGTGAGCACGGTCAGCCGGCGTGCGCCGTCTGCTGCTCCTACGCGGGGGAGAAGCGCAGGTCGTCGAGTGTGTCGGGCCATGCGGCTAGGTCGGTCAGTCGCATGAGAGTGCCTCCCCTTCCGTGATTTCGTTCATCGAGGTCATCCAGAACGACGGCGACCTCGCCAGCGACGTCATCCCGGTCGCCGTGCGCGCCGCTCTCGATGATCCGCTTCGCACAGAAGGCCCCGCTCGCGGCGGGGTGTTCTTGTTCTTGAGGCCAGTCGGCTGAGCAGCGGCCGACTGGTGCCTACCGCCCGTCGCTACCGGGTCGGCCAGTTCGAAGGTCCACGGGTGCTCGTCCTTGGCCATCAGCGTTTCCCGCACGGGAGAGCGCATGCCGATCCACGCCCGGACCGCCTGAACCTGGACCGGGCCGTCCGATCGGCCAGTGGTGCTAGTAGAAGTACCCCCGCTGCTCAACGTCTGCGTTCCCCGCGGCACGTGAGCCCGTCGGATACGCCTCAGTCTGCTCGGCGTCCCAATGCTGTTCTGAGGCGGGCGCGCAGTGGCCTGCGACGTCCGCGCAGGCATCGGTAGCTCGTTGACACGCGTCGTTGTAGGTCCGTGCGACGAGTCGAGCGTGGACGGCCACGTCATCTGTCGCGAGGTACCCCGTTCCGCCCTCGGGTAGCGATGCCGGGTCCGCCTTGACGGCGACGACCTCTATGCCCGGTACCGCGCGCAACCCGTCGGCAAGCCGCTCGGCGAACGTTTCGCCCACCGGCAGCACGGACCCACGCGCGACGACCTCCCAGGAGATCGGTTCGTCCTCGTCAGTCCTATCCAGGTGCTCCCACCCTGGAATCCGCCGGGGGACGAGCATCTCCCCTTCTCAGACGGGTGCTCCTTCGAGGTGGAGCTCGCCCGCCGACGAGACGATCTCGCCGTGAGGGCTGTACCACTGCACCGCGACCTTGGCCGCACGCTTGCGGCCCCAGGCCAACGCCTCATCGAGCGCGACGCGCTCGGGTCCGTCCTCGAACTCCCACGTTCCGCCGACGTCGTACTCGATGTGTGCACTGAACACGGCGAGCGCGTGCATCTCATGCTGGGGCTCCCAGGCATCCTCATCGCCGTTGAGCGACCCCGTCTCCTCAGCCACCCGGGCGATAGCGCGTGATCGCTCCCGTTTCCCTCGCGGCACGCTCTTCACCCTATACGCGGCCGATTCGAATGCTCTCGCGGTCGGCAAGAGACCGACGTGCGAACCGACCTTGCAGCCAGGCGTCCATCCGGCAGGCAACCGGGCGGGCGTCATCGCCGTGTGAGCGAACCGGACGCGGCCGGCGCAGCGCGCCTTCCGGCACCCCGCTCCCACCTCGATCAGCGGCGCACCGTCGGCACGTACGACTCCGCGTTGCACAGACGACCCGCCGGCTGTTCCCGGCGCAACCGACCTCATCCGCGGCGATAACGTCCCCGCCATGGAGCGCGAACCGAACTCTCAGAACGGCACGCCCGAAACGCTGGGCGCCGAGGACGCCGAAGCTGCGACCAAGCGCCTCGCCGACCAGATCGATGACGAGACCTGGCTGACCCTCGGGGCTGCGATCGGGCAGCTGTCCGGGATCCACGATCCCGACGTGCTCGCCCACTAGCGCCACGCACCTTCATCGCTCGCCGTCCGCAGGCCGAAGCCGCGTGCCCGCCCGCGATCGGACCACTGGCCCGGCTTCACAGCCTCAGTAGATCACCATGCAGCCGTCATCCATCGCGCGGTCGGCGATAGCCTCGACCTCGGGGCTGGGCTGCGCCGCGCTCGCGGTCCCTTCGATCTGGAGCGTGAACCCCGCGGCCGCCTGCAGGCGGGCGGTCCACTGCGTGCACTTCTGGCGCTGCTGCTTGCTCGACGGGTTGGTGGGTGCAGCCTGGATCTTCGAGGTGGTCGAGGCGGCCCCCGGACGGCCCTTGGCCGTGCCGGCCTTCGCGGCGGCGGTGGCGTCGACCGCGGTGGCAGCCAGTGCGACAAGCGCCGCCAAGGTCGCGGCGGCGGCGCGCAGGTTGATGCAGGTGGACACGGTGGGCTCCTCGCGATTGAACATTGCGCTGCTCCAGAGGACGCCGCACGCATGCGGATTCTTCCCCAGCTCAGCGCTGAGGTGCATCGCAGTCCGGACGCATTGACCGCGTGGCCTGGACCGGATCGCCGCCCCTCCACGTGCGCGGAGTCGCGAAGATGCGCCCATGAACCCCATCCACGGGAGCTGCCTATGCGGCGGGGTCAGCTTCAAGATCACCCAGCCGTTCCTGCGTGCAAACCTCTGCCACTGCTCACGCTGCCGCAAGCACTCCGGTGCCGCGGCCTCAGCCCAAGGCCGTGTGCCCAAAGAGGCGTTCACCCTCATCACAGGTCAAGAGTTGATCGAGGCCTATCGGCCACCCGGCGGCATGACCAAGGCGTTCTGCCGGACCTGCGGGTCGAGCCTGTTCGGCGGCGACTGGCCCGATGGACCCGAAGTCTCCATCCGCCTCGGCTCGCTCGATGACGATCCGCACATCGCCCCGCAGTTCCATACGTTCCTGGCATCGAAGGCGCCATGGGAGGTGCTGCCCGACGACGGCCTCCCGCGGTACGACGGCCCGCCAGTCCGCCGGCGCTGACGCACGTCGAACACGGGTCCCGCCGCGCTACGTTGCGGGCATCCTTGCGGTGATGATCGACACCATGGTCTTCGACGCCGTCGCCGACGACCCTGAGTTCCGCGCGGCAGTGACCGCGGCGACGCGCGATCGGCGCATCGCGCTCTTCACCACCCAGATCCAGGAGGACCAGCTCGCAGCCGTCCCTGACCCCGGACGGCGCAAGCGCCTGCGCGCGCTCCCCCGCGAGGTCCTTCCGCCCGTGGGCGCCGACGGCGGGCCCGTCGTCGACGCCGTGCACGCCGGGCAGAACAAGCACATGGCCGACGCCCTCATCGCCGGGACCGCGCTGGCCCGGTGCGACCTCCTCGTCACCGACGACAAGCGTCTGACCGAGCGTGCCAGCGGGCTCGGCCTGGAGGTCTGGAGCACCCAGCGCCTGCACCGCTGGATCGTCGCGACACCCGCGCCTCCCGGCTAGCGTCAGGCTTCCCGTGCTCGACGACCTCCGACGTGACCTCCGTGCCGCCGCCGAGCCTGACCGGGTGCCCGAGCTCGAGCGGTACTTCCAGGCGTTCCCCGGCGGCTACGGCGAGGGCGACAAGTTCCTCGGCGTCCGTGTGCCGGCCGCGCGCGCCGTGGCTCGCCGGCATGCCGCGCTTCCACTCGACGCCACGGCCGACCTGCTGCACAGCCCCGTGCACGAGGAGCGCCTGGTCGCCCTGTTCATCCTTGCGCGGCGCGCTGACCGCGGCGACGAGGACGAGCGCCGCGCCGTCCTCGAGCTGTACCTGGCGAACACCGCCCACATCAACAACTGGGACCTCGTCGACGCGTCCGCGCCCGCGGTCGTCGGGGGCTGGATCCTCGATCACGACGAGGAGCTGCTCGACACGCTCGCCGGGTCTGACGACCTGTGGGAGCGCCGCATCGCGATCATCGCCACCCTGCGCCTCATCCGCGCCGGGGAGCTCGACGCGACCTTTCGCCTGACCGAGCGCCTGCTGGCCGACCGGCACGACCTCATCCACAAGGCATGCGGATGGATGCTGCGCGAGGCGGGCAAGCGTGACGAGCCGCCGCTCGTGGCGTTCGTCGAGCGCCACTTGGCCGAGATGCCGCGGACGATGCTCCGCTACGCGATCGAGCGCCTGCCGGCCGAGGAACGCTCGCGCCTCGTGGCGCTCTGAGATCTGGTTCGCACAGCGGATTGTGGGTAGAGGGTGGGCGTGGCTCCCCGGCGCTCCATGACCCTCGCGGCGCTGATGGCCGGGCTGACCGGAAGCACGACCGCCGAAGCCGCCGCCCCGTCCCTGGTGGCCGGCACCGAGCGGATCTCGCAGACCACGAGCGACCCGGCGGGCGGTCCGGTGTGGGCACTCAAGACCTGGCGCGCCCGGCCGGCATCACGCTTCTCCCGCCAAACGGTCACGTGCGTGCAGTTCGGACGGCTGCGAGGCGGCCAGCTCGTGCGCACGTTCGCCAGCGGAACGTCCCGAGTGATGACGCGCGAGGACCGCAGCGTGTGCGCCACAGTCGGCCCGCGCGATGCCTTCGACTGGCTCCCGCAGATCATCGAACGCATCGCCGACGACCCGGCACGCCCGACGCGGTTCACTCGAACCGTCCTTGGAGGCGTCGCCCGGGGAGACGTCCGCGCCGTGGACATCGTCGCGCGCGGGCGCACGCGGCGCGTGGACCTGTCGCCCCGCCGCCGTGCGTGGCTCGCCGTCCTACCCGGGTCGGTCAAGCGGTCACAGGTCGCGATCCTCTTCCGCGGGCGCTCGAAGACGTGGCGGATCGACTTCCGCACGGGCCGCAGGTCGGGGAACCGGGAGTTCTCGCGCCTGGTCGCCGGATCGGTCCGGCGTCCGCTCGTCGTCTCTGACCCGACCGGCGGCCCGCGCGTGGCGCTCACGCGGTTCGCCACCCACGACAAGAAGATCTGCGTCGAGCCCGGCAGGCTCATCGCCGGGGAGGCCGGTCTGTGGTCGGCCGAGTGGGGCTCCTTCCTGGACATGCCGACGCTGGTGCCGCTCACCGCGTACGCAACGGGCGATTGGCAGCCGGCCGCGCCCACCCCGCAGTCGACCAACGGGTGCACCAACAGGTTCGACGACGACGGTCCCGTCGCCGCGCTCGTTGCCCGGCGGCTCGGTCCTCAACTCGTCGCGCTCGGCGGCATCGTCAAGCCGGGTACCCGGCGGCTGGCGATCCGGCGGCCCGATGGGCGCTACGCCCGCCTGGCCGTGCGCGACAGGGCGTTCCTCGCCGCGCTGCCGTCCACCGGCGCCATCGGCGAGACCACGGCTATCGAGGTGACCGACCGCCGCGGCAAGCGGACGTCGACGCCGCTGCCGACCGGTGACCAGGACCTGCCCACCGACATCGACCGGATCGACGTCCTCGAGAACGGGTCGGTGCTGCGCGTCCAGTGGTCCGGCGGGTTCGAGCCGTTCAGCGGCGTTGACGTCCTGCGCGCCCCCGGGAAGGTCAGCGTCACGGTCCTCACCCGCTACGCACCCCAGTTCGCCCCCGACGGCACCAGCTATGGCAGTCTGCTCATCAGCATCCCCAAGTGCATCGACGTCGTCCTGCCCGAGCCGCTCACCGGCGAGACGCCGACCGATCACCGCGGTAGCGCCGGCGAGTTCGGAGCCCCCGATCCGGAGGGTCTGGGCCGCCCCGAGCCGCCCGCCCCGGGCCCGTGCGTGCGCGTCGCACCCGGGTTCCGGGACGACATCCCGCTCACGACCGACCCGGCACGCCCCGAAGGTCACGAGGACCTCGCAGCGCGGGGGTAGAGCGCGGGTCCGCATCGGCGAGTCCGCCGTGCGACACCCGTCCACCACCTCCCCACCGGTTTCGGGTTCCTGCGCGGTGGGCCGATGGACCCAACACAGCTCGTCGCCACTCACCAGGCCCATGCTCTTCACACGCAAGTCATCGCCGCTCGACGCGCTGAGCGGCCAGGACGCGGTCCTCCGGACCACGGGACGCACCACGCCCGTCACCATCACCGTCGTCGACGGCAAGAAGGTCACGCTCGCGTTCCCGAAGGGCGTCATCGCCGGCCAGGCGATCCTCACCTGCGCGAACACCACCGCGGGGCTCATCACCGCCCGGGGGGCTGTCGACAAGGACGGCATCCTGGCGGTCAAGGAGCTGGAGACCACCCCGCAGCGCCGCGCGGCCTACCGCGTCCGGGCGGCATGCGAGGCCGAGGTCTCCCTTCCCGGCGGCGAGCGGATCCCGACGCGCACGATCGACGTCTCGGTGACGGGCGTACGCCTCGCGTCGTGTCCGCGCCTGCGCGTCGACGACAAGGTGCGGCTGCGCCTGACGCTGGGCGCCGACGTCCTGCTCGTGTGCGCCCGCGTCGCGCGCGCCGACCGCAGCGGCGCCTGCGGCCTGCGGTTCCTCGACCTCGACGCCACCGACGACCAGCGACTCGGCAGCTTCATCGCCGACCGGCAGCGCGACAACCTCTCGGTGCTCGAGCGCTGACCGCGCCGCCCAGGATGCGGTGCGACCCCTTGTCGCGATTGTGGTGCATCTCGGGCTGATCGGTCACCAACGGCGGAGCGCGAACACAACAAACTTCCAGCGCACTGGTACCAGGGTGTACAGTGCCCCGCCGTCGGGGAGAGCACTGCCGTCGCGCGTCTGGGGGGCATGCGGCGGCGCAGTCCAGAGGGGGAGCTGTGCCATACAGGGAGTCACGTTCACGGTGGGGCGCCGCCCTGCTGATCGCTGCGCTGGGCGCGGCACTGGTGTTTGCGAGCATCGCCTTCGCCGCCGGCGAGGGGCACGAACACGGCGGCGGTGAGCATGGCCACGACGGCCCGCCGATCCCGGCGGCCGACGCCGATCGCTGCGACCTCGGGTTCAACACCAAGGCGTACAACGACACGGTCCGCCAGCAGAAGACCGGCAGCATGACCCCGAAGTGGGGCGAGCACTTCCTGCGCCACAACGCGCGTGAGCTCTGGCGCTGGAACTTCCGGCAGCTGACGCGCTACTGGTTCAACTTCAACATCTCCAAGCACATGTACGACGGCCGGATGCAGGGCGGCCACATGCATGCGCTGACCGACCACTGGAACACGCTCACCGACCCGGTCGTGTGCGACAAGCTCAAGCAGCAGCTGACCGCCACGCGGGACTTCGCCAAGCAGTACCCGACCCTCAAGGACTCGACCGACGCGGGCTTCACGTTCGTCACGCCGTGGTTCGCCGGCGCCGGCACCCACATGGGTCGCTGGGAGCTCCTCGACGACAAGGTCGAACCGGCGAACCCCGAGGTCCTCATCTACGACGGCAACGACGAGAACTCCCGCCTGGTCGGCGTGATGTACGCGGTGCTCAGCGACCAGAAGCCGAAGAACGTGTTCGTCGGCAACAACGACGTGTGGCACCAGCACCGCGGTCTGTGCTTCACCACCGGCACGGCCGCCCGGCGCCTGTTCGCCCCCGCCGAGAAGATCGTGATCGGCAGCGAGTCCGCCAGCAAGGCGTGGTGTGAGGACATCTGGCAGGGCAAGCGCGAGGACTTCGCGTCGCTCTGGATGATGCACGTGTGGGTCGTCCCCGGCTGCGAGAACGACTGGGGCCTGTACGCGCACGACCACCCGTTCCTCACCACCGCCAACAGCGTCAAGGCGTGGAACAAGCCCGAGTGGCGCGGCTGCGGCACCAACACCGCGCCCTCCGCGCCGCTGAAGATGGAGACCGATGAGCTCAACCGCCCCGGGAAGCTCACCACCTACCGGTCGTCGCAGCTGACATGGAAGGAAGGCGGCACGACCGTCGCGTCCGGGCCGGTCGCGTCACTGATGGCCGACCATCCCGGCGCCGCGCACGCGCCCGGTGAGGAGCACCTGTCCGGAGACCTGGTCACCGAGGACGGCTTCACCGGACCGGCCGGGACGTGGAAGGGCTCGATCATCCGGACCGCCGAGGGCATCCGCGGCGACATCACGACGCCCAGCGGCGTGAAGGCGACGTTCACCGGAGCCGAGGCGACCCGCGCCGACTGCGGCGTGACGCTCACCGCGAACGGCACCCGGCCGGACGGCGTCGATGTCGCATTGACGCTGACGCTGTGCGATCCCGGCAAGCGCTCGTGGTTCCTCGATCCGCTGCCCGCGCCGGGCGACGGCGAGACGCTGCGCATCGCCCACCCCGCGCATGGTCACGACCACGCCGCCGGCAAGGTCGTCTACGACCTCGAGCTGCACCCCGGGCCCGCGCACGGCACCGACGAGGATCACCTCTTCGGCACCGCGACGACGAAGGACGGGTTCGAGGGGCCGGCCGGCGTGTGGGAGGTCAGCATGCTGAAGAAGCTCACGACCAAGGCGGTCACCGGGTACCTCAAGAGCCCCGACGGCACGAAGAAGTTCACGTTCACCGTCGACCATCACGAGGACGCGACCAGCTGCGACGGGGGCGTGACGATCCACGCCTCCGGCGCCGAGGAGGCCACGCCCACCGACCCGCAGAACCCGGAGTTGACGATCTGCGACCCGGCGGTCACCGCCTGGTTCGCCGACCACGATCACGGTGAGCACGAGCACTGAGGCCCACATCGGTCTCGCTGTGGCGAGCGCGGATGCCGACGTCATCAGCGTCGCGTCCGCGCTTGGCTTCCTGGGGTTCTTCTGCCTGGCCGCGGCCGTCGTGTGGGGCATCGCGACGGCCGTCGGGCCCTGGGCGGCACGGATAGACGCTGACGCCCTGCAGCTCGGGCATCTCGCGTGGGCGGTCGCAGGCCTGACGTTCGTCGGCGGCCACGTCGTCGCCCACACCCTCCGGCCCGAGGAGGCGTTCTCCTGGCCGGAGGCCCTGGTGCCGTTCGCGCGCGGGGGCATCACGGTCGCGACGGGCGTGCTGGGCCTGCTCGTCCTGGCGATCGCAGCGACGTCGTTCCTGGTGCGCAAGCGCATCGGCGTGCAGTGGTGGACGGCGGTGCACCGCGCGGCGTACGCGGGCTTCGCGCTCATGGCGCTGCACGTGGTGCTCGCCGCCGACGAGGTCGCGCAGCTGACCTGGGTGGGGGCCGCCGCACTCGGCGCCGTGACCGCCGTCGGCGTGCTCACCGTTCTGCGCTGGCGTCGCGCTGCGCACCGCGAACACGCGATCACCGCAGGGAACTGGGGGCTCGACCCGTGAGCGTGCAGGTCGATCACCGCCGCTGCCGGCGCCACGCCCTCTGCGTCATCCTCGCCCCCGACGTCTTCGCGCAGGGCCGGGACGGGCGCATCCACGTCGCGCAGCCGCAGAGCGACGACGCAGCCTCACGCGCCCGCGACGCCGAGCGCTACTGCCCGCTGCAGGCCATCGTCGCGGATGGGCGGCGATGACCCACTCCCGCCTCGGCCTCATCGTCATCGCCGGTGGCGGGGTCGCCGGACTGCGCGCGGCCGAGCGGCTCATCGAGCGCGGCTTCCAGGGACGCATCGAGGTGGTGAGCGCGGAGCGCCACGCCCCGTACCGCCGCCCCGGCCTGACCGAGGGACTGCTCGCGGGCCGCTCCTCCCCCGCGTCGTTGCGCCTGCGCGCGCGGCTCGACGGGCGGGTGCGCTGGCACCACGGCATCCGGGTCGTCGGCCTCGACCCCGCGGCGCGCCGGGTGCTGCTCGACGACGGGCGCTACGGACCCTACGACGGGCTCATCGTCGCCACGGGACTGACCCCTCAGACCCTGCCCGGCGCCCGGCGGGTGACCGACCGGGTCCAGACGCTGCGCACCGTCGATGACGCAGTGCGCCTCCGGGCGACCGCCCGGAGCGCACGGACCTTCCTGATCGTCGGTGGCGGGCTCATCGGCGCGGAGGCCGCCGCCACCCTGCGCGCGACCGGCGCGCGCGTGACCGTCCTGGACCTCGCTCCGACGCTGGTCAGCGAGGCGGTCGGGCCCCGGCTGGGCGTCGCGCTCACCGAGCTGCACCGCCGGCGCGGCGTGCAGGTCATCACGGGGGTCGCGGTGCGGTCCTGGGTGCACCGCGGCGACGGCATCCGTGCGGTGCTGAGCGACGGCGGGGAGATCCGCGCCGACGCCGGGCTGGTCGCCATCGGCGCCCGCCCGGAACTCGGCTGGCTCCAGGACGCCGGCGCGCAGGCCGCGGACGGCGTGCTGTGCGGGCCGACGACCCACGTCGTGGGGCTCGAGGACGTCGTGGCGTGCGGAGACTGCGCCCGGTGGCCGAACCTGCGCTTCGATGACGTCCCGCACCGCGTCGAGCAGTGGGCGACCTCGATCGCGATGGCGCGCCACGCGGCCGACGCGCTGCTCGACGGTCCGCAGGTCGCGCGGCCCTTCGTGCCCGTGCCGTGGGGCTGGACCGAGCAGTGGGGTGTGCGCGTCCACATGCTCGGGCGGCCGCTCGCCGGCGCGTCGACCGCCATCGACGGCGACCCCGATGCGCTGCGCGGAGCGCTCGGCACGCACGACGCCGCGGGACGGCTCGTCGGCGCCGTGGTGGCCGAGCGGCCGACGGCGACCGTGGCACTGCATCGGGCGATCGGCGAGGCGTGCCCCAAACCGGCACCGGAGGCCGCAGCTGCCTGGCGTCCGCCGGCGACCACACCCGCACCACCCGTGCCGGGTGACGGGCGATCGGCACCGCCGCCGGTGTTCGAGCGGCGGCGCTTCGTCCCGGCACCCGCGTGACGGCCACCGATGAGTTCGCGGGGTCCGGCTGGTCTACCCGCCGTGCCCGCTACCTCATCAGGAGATCCTGTGCGTCGTCTCATCGCGTCCGAGTTCGTGACCCTCGACGGCGTGATGGAGGCACCTGGAGGCGAACCCACGCACCCGCACACCGGCTGGGTCGGGGACCTGTCCTCCGACGAGTCCATCACCTACAAGCTGGATGAGGTGCTCGCCGCGGACACGCTGCTCGTGGGCCGCGTGACCTACGAGAGCTTCGCCGAGGCCTGGCCGGCTCGCACCGGCCCGTTCGCCGACCAGATGAACGGGATGCCGAAGCTCGTGGCGTCCACGACGCTGACCGACCCGGCGTGGGAGAACACAACGGTCCTCCAGGGCGATGTCGCCGCCGCCGTCGAAGCGGAGAAGGCCAAGGACGGTGGCCCCATCCTCCTGGCCGGCAGCTGCACGCTGCTGCACGCCCTGCTCGGCGCCGGTCTGGTCGACGAGCTGCGGCTGATGGTCTTCCCCGTGAGCATCGGCAGGGGGCTGCGCGTGTTCCCAGACACGCAGGTCAAGACGACGTTCAGCCTGGCAGCGTGCCGCCAGTTCTCGACCGGCGTCCTCGCCCTCACCTACCTGCGCGCCTGAGCCGGACGCCAGCGCCTACGCCTCGGTCACCACCTGGCGCAGCACCGACGCGGCGATCCCGTCCTCGAAGCGGCGGCGCACGGCGTCCTCGACCCGGTCGGGCGTGTGCTGCTCGCCGTCGTAGACGATGACGATCGCCTCGTCGCCGGCCTCGAGGAAGGTCGACGCGCCGACGTCGGTGTAGCGCGTGGCACCGATCCCGATGAGCGCCCGGGCCGGACGCGCATGCGCCCGGAGCAGCGCGCCGACATCCTCCAGCGGCGTGCCGTCGGCGCCCGCCTGGTGGTTGAGCCGGTCGACGATCCACTCCAACAGCTGGGCGCCGTAGTACGAGTAGCCGGGCAGTGGGCTGTCGACGCCGTACACATGCGTCTCGTCCCCGCGCCGCAGGAAGCTCGCGAGGCGGAACGACGCGGTCGGGCCGGCGGGCGACAGGTCGGTGACCTCGAATGCTGCACGGGCCACGCCCTTTGACGCCGGGCCCCAGTTCTTCTTGTGACTGATCTTCGGGGCGCCCGGCCGGCGGATCGAGCAGTCATTGAATGCGGCGATCGCCACGGGCGCAAGTCCGGCCACGGTGCCGTCCGTCGCGTAGGTGATGTCGGCGAGCAGGCCGACCTCGGGCTCGATCTGGAGGTTCAGCGGCTCGTCGGAGGCGGGGAGCTCGATGCGGTCGCACGCGAGCGGGAAGGCGCCGAGGAAGCCCTCCGCGCCGGGGACATACCAGGGAAAGATCCCCTTCGGGGCCTCGACGCCGACGGGCCCGACGCCGACGAAGTCCGCGGCCTCTCCGGCCTGCTCGAGATGGCCGGCGAAGTTCCCCGCCACGCCGATCCCGGCCACGGCGCGCAGGTCCTCGAGATCCAGGTGCATGGTCTGACCCTACGACGCTTGTTGACATCGTACGTTGTCAGTTGGATGATCACAGGATGTCCTCGAGCTCTGACACCGGGTACCTCGGCCCCGCCGCCGTGGCGTGGCCCGTCATCAGCCACCCCGGCGCGCTGATCGGCGGGCTGCGGGCGCTGCTCATCCAGTCGCTGCACCCGCTCGCGATGGCGGGCGTCGCACAGCACAGCGACTACCGCCACCGGGCACTGAACCGCCTGCAGCGCACCGCCGCGTACGTCGGCGCCACGGCGTTCGGCGACACCGAGACCGCCGACGAGGCCGCCGCGCGCGTGCGGCGCATGCACCAGCGGGTCCGGGGCACCGACCCGGTCACCGGCCGCAAGTACAGCGCGGACGACCCCGAGACCCAGGTCTGGGTCCACAGCGTCGAGTGGCACTCGTTCCTCGCCGCGCACCGCGTGTTCGGCCCCGCGCTCACGCCCGACGAGGAGGACGCCTACCTCGCCGAGGGCGTCGTCATCGCCGCGCTGGTCGGCGCGCGAGAGGAGGACGTTCCCGCGTCGGTGGCCCAGATGCGCGCGTACTTCGCCGCAGTGCGGCCGCAGCTGTGCGTCAGCAGCGCCGCCCGGGACTCGATCAGCTTCGTGGCCTCACCCCCGGTGACACGCGAGCTGCTGCCCTACCAGCTGCCACTGCGCGTGTTCTCCAGTGCCGCGCTCGCGCTCGTCCCGCGGGACCTGCGCCGGCTGGCGGGCATCGACCGGCCCGCCGCACTGGACGTCGCCGCCCTCGCGATGGCCCGGCCGTGGCTGGAGATGATGCGCACCCCGATCGGGGCGCGGCTCGCCACGTCGGTCATCGGCGGCGCGTCCCGCAGGCCGCGCGACCGGGCCGAGGGCCGCCACGGCCGCATGACCGTCGAGGCCGTGCGTGAGCGGCGCGCCGAGCTGGGCATCACGGGACCCGGGATCACCCGGCGACCCGTGAGGGTCCGCGACGCCGCGGCGGCGTAGCGAGCGCTACTTCGCGGCGTCGAGCGCCTGGTTGACCAGCGCGTCGGCGTGCGAGTTCTGCGCCCGCGGGACAGTGCGGACCTTCCAGCGGTCGAATCCCGACAGCACCTGCAGCGCGCCGGCGTGCAGCGGCTTCATGTCGGCATGCTTGACCTTGTACTGGCCGTTGACCTGCTTGGCGATGAGCTCGGAGTCGTTGACGACCTCGACCTCGGTGGCGCCGAGCTCCTTTGCCCGAGCGAGCCCCAGCAGCAGGGCGCGGTACTCGGCGACGTTGTTCGTGCAGACCCCGAGCGTCTCGGCGGACTCGTCGAGCACCTCGCCCTCGGGCGTGGAGACGACGGCACCCGCGGCCGCCGGCCCCGGGTTACCCCGCGAGCCGCCGTCGACGTGGACGACGACCTTCACGCGGCAGGCGGATCGACCGGCGGGAACTCGCCGACCACGCGGGGGCGGCGCCGGTCCCGGACCACGCGCAGCGCGGGGCCCTCGTTCTCGGTCGCCGGCGTGCGGCGCTCGCCGGACCGGCGATCGACGATGACCTTCACGTTCGGGTCATCGCTGTAGTAGTCCTCGAGCTGCGCGAGCAGCTCGGGCGCCATCTCCTGGGGCACGACGCAGTAGATCAAGCCGCCATCACCAACCCTCCACGTTCATCGGCCGCGGCGTTCGCGGTCTGCTCCTCGGCCGGCAGCTCGTCGAGCTCCGTCCCCTGCGCCATCATCCGGACGCCCGAGGCCTCGTCGGCCAGGTCGACCTC
>SXGQ01279578.1_pt1 | contig 45542 bp, 39 predicted proteins | sample 3178371 | NCBI WGS metagenome assembly SXGQ01 (sample SAMN11356859, study PRJNA531348) | freshwater metagenome | isolation source: freshwater sample F1-20 | place: China: Fuxian Lake, Yuxi | collected 2017-12-25 | reverse complement strand
GTGCCCGCCCGAACTCGACGGGTGCTTCAAGGGCGTCGGGCCGAAGGCCGACAAGCCCAAGGGCGCGGCAGAACCCGCCGAAAAGAAACAGGAAGTGCCTATCCGTACCTACAAGGTAAAGAGCTTTACCTTGGGGGAGATCGAGCCGTTGGCGCGGCTGATCGCGTCGGGCAAGGCGCAACCCGTGGCGAAGCTGAAGGTGGAAGGTCCGGGGGGTGAGGACCTCACCGGGGCGCTTTCCACGGTGTGGGGCGGTAAGCTGCCGTTGGTGGGAGGTTAGGCATGAGCCAGAGGATCGTCGGGTTGGAAAACCGCGTCAAAGCCGTAGAGGAGAAGGTCGAGAAGCTGGTCGAAGTGTGCTCGGCGGTGGCCGATGACACGCTGCGGGTGTGCTTCGTACTGGACGAGCTCACGCGAGCAGGGCAGCTACCGAACCTCCCGTGGAACGTAGCCACGATGCTGGTGGAGCTTCACCACGCCATGCAGGCCCAGAAGAACGGGATGACGGATGAAGGTGGCGAATCCGTCGCCCAGCGGGTCGAGGACCTCAAGGCTGAGGTGCTGCGGCTTCGGTCCGAGTACCAAGCCCCCTTCCAGCTAGGGGCTGCGAATGAAACCTGACCTGCTGGACGAGTGCAACGACCAGAAGATCCCACCACGGGACTTCAAGGAAACGTTCTGCAAGCGGTGCCGGAACCAGAACTGTGCGAACGCCGGGTGGGCTAGTGCCACGTTCGACGAGCGCGTTCGCACGCAGGTAGACCGTTTGCTTCGCAACCCGTTGCAAGCCCGCCCAGAGGACACACGGTTCGACCCTATTCGGGCGATGCACTTCGTGGAGGTGGCAGCGGCCATCTCCCTCGCACGGCGGGCTGACCCGTGGGCTGGACCGGGCGTTCACCTCGCGGACCCGGATCCCGAGATGGCCAAGTCGCAGGTGGTCGAGGAAGCGGTCTCACGGTTGGCCGAGGCGCGTGGGAAGCGGCCAGCCCCTACGGCCATCGCCGTGGAGGAGGAGAAGCCCCTTCCATCCCCGGTGGTGGTTGTCACCCCAGCGGTGGTAGCCCCGGCCCCGCTGCCCCCACCACCCGCGAAGCCGGTGGCGGTAGCCCCCGTGGCGGTGATCAACACGGACTTCCCCGACGAAGGGGTGATGATCGGCGGGGGTCCAGCAACCCCGCCGAAGATGGGGGTGTCCCAGACGCGGCCCGAGGCTGACCCGTGGGCACCGAAACCGAAAGAGAACGTCGTCCAGCGTGGGGCGAAGATCAGGATGGGAGAATGATTCAGACCGTGTTGAGCATCATCAAGATGGCGTGCGAACGTGGAGTCCGCGCCGTGATTTTGGTTCCCGAGGGTGCATACGAGGAGTCCTTGCGGGCGCTGTCGTGCCGATTCGACCGTCACTCTGGCCGCACGGCCCAGATGCCCAACGGGAACCTCGTGACCATCCTGACCGCCGCGACCTCCGTGGGGGAGATCACCGGGGACTTCGACCTGTACTTGTCGGGGTGGGGGAAGGCTACGCCGAAGGACGAGCGTGGGATGCTGGCGTGGGTGAACCGCGCTAGCGTTGTCTACACAGAGGTCAATTGACCGTTCTTTGCAGGGATTTCTCGAAGATCTCCTTGCACCGCACGTCTTCCAGCACGAACTTCAGGTAGTGGACGAGGTGGAGGGACCGAAGGTAGTCCTCGCTGTCCTCTTCTTCGCTGGCGATGATGAACTCCACCTCACCGTCTGACCGCACCACCATCGACACGTCCCCCTCGAATAGTTCCAGATTGCCCATGTCCACGGGATCGTCTTGGTCGTCGTCCGACATACCCTAGTATGGCAATAGGTAACGTAGGGGTATGGCTGGCAACTGGTGGTTCGACAACCAAGGGCGCAACAACCTCGCGGGGATTCCGGGTGACCTGTGCAACCCAGCGGTGTTGCCGGATCACATCATCGTAGACATCCTCATCAACGTCCCCATCGCGAAAGAGGACTTCAAGAAGATCGTGCCCACGATGCTCCCTGAGGAGCAGACACGGTTGAACTGCCTCGTCGCCATGAACCCCCTCACGCTCCAGCCGTTCCCGTTCAACGATCAGCAGATCGACGACCGCTTCATGCGGTCGCAGAACACGCCGGGGATCCACGACCCGAACAACCGCAGGAAGAAGCAATGGTGAGGAGCTTCCTTCTCGCAGCGGTGCTGGCAGGATGTTCCGGCACGGTGTTGCGGGACCGGGACACCTACCTCACCGAGGTCGCCTTCACCGACCGCTTGGTGAGGGAGGGGGCACCCGCTACGCGGGACATTGTCCTTCACCGCTGCACCTGTGCGAACGGTGTGTGGCGGTCTAACAGTTCGTGGGCGACCGACCAGTTGTGCCAAGACTATGCGGATTGGTGGACCGTGTACGCCGTGCGGTGGACGTGGCACCGGGACATGATGCTGTACAACGCCCGTCTGCGGGAGACCCGCCCGCCGACCCTTCCCCCGCTTCCGCCGAGAAGCTGCGAGCTACCCGATGACCAATCCGAATGACCGAATTCTCGTTCCCCTACTGTCCCTTCGCGACCAGTTCCCCAGCGGGTGGGAGCGTTCCCTCGTGGACATCTCCCTGCGAGCCCTGCGTGACCGGGGTGTGGACGGGGTACGGGATCTTCAGAACTTTATCGAGGACACCCGCACTGGGAGTTCCAACGCCGAACAAAGGGTTCAGATGGTTGGCCGCACGCTATCCCTGCGGGACGCCAGCGATTTCCTCGCGGTTCTCCAGAACGCCGAGGCCGACCGTCTGGACCGGGCGCGGGATTTACTGAGACGGGTGGTGGCCATCGCCACAGCAGCGGCGGAGGAACTTCTGAAGGTCGTTCTAGGAGGGAAGCTATGAAGGGCACCATTCGCAGGTACCTCTCGGAGAAACGCTACGGGTTCATAGCGCCCGACGATAGTGACGCCGAGGTGTTCTTCCACCTGTCCGTGTTCAACGGGGCGTCGATGGTCCCCCCGTTGACGGGGGAGGCCGTCGAGTACGAGATAGGGGAAGGCACCCGTGCTGAATCCGTCCGCCGGGTAACGGAGCCGTTGCACTGCGAGGGCACGGTGGACTCCTACGACCCCCTCAAGGGCTACGGGTTCATCACCACCGCGTCGGGCCATTGCTACCTGCACAAGTCCGAGGTGCTGGGCGGGATGATCCCCACGGTGGGGTCGAGGGTAGTGTTTTACCGAACGGACGCGCCCCCTTCGGCCAAACGGCCACGGGCGTGCTACGTCACGGTGCTGACATGACGAGTGACCGCAACGCCTTCGGCGGCAAGAACCCCAACGGCCTGTACGTCCCGATGTCGGAGACGGAGCAGGAGTTCGTCTCCCGCTTGGTGGAGTCGGGCGATCTACAAGTGCGGGTTCACGGCTGGGGGGTGGTTCCGAACCCCACGGTGAAGCTGGGCGACCTACAGGTGGTGATCCCGCTGACCCTGAAGTTCGACCGCCCTGAAGTGCCCATCCCGGTCCACTACTTCGACCTTGAGCTCCTCACCGGGTCGGGCATCTCCCTCTACCGGGAGAAGCAGCCGTGCGAGTACGGGGGCCAGCCCCTATCAGTCGGCAGCGGGACGGTGGTCCAGATGATCTGGCACATCGGCATCCGGGCGATGGACCCCAAGCTCGTCAAGGCCCTCATGCCGGGGGTGGTGGGTCTTACGTCCCGCCAGTTCGACCGGGACACGGGTGCGCTCACCCTCACCGGGAACATGGACCTCGACGCCGCGCAGAAGAGGCTCATCGGGATCGTCCGCGAAGGCGAGGCGAACGTCCGGGCCGAACGCGACGCCAAAGTCACCTCCCGTTAGCCCCCCTATACACCGCGCGGGGCATGGACAGCCTGACCCGCCGCATCGCCCAACGGTACATCGTCGCCAAGAATCCCGAGTACGGTCCCGTGACCTTCTACGAGGACTGGATCGAGAACAACCCCGAGCTCGCGGCCATGAAGACCGTGACGCCCTTCCTCATGCGGAAGCTGGTGACGGGGCTGAACCTTCGGGCGATGCCTGCCGCGATGCGGTTCTTCCAGATCGTCGATCAAGTCCACCACATGACCTTGGGGGCCCCGGTCGAGGACTTGTCTCAGGAGTTCCGAACGGCGGCGAAGCTCCTGTCCCAAGCCGTGATCCGCACCTTGGGCGACGTGAAGGGCGCGGAGCTCGTGAACAACCTCGCGGATTGCGCCGTGGACAACGCGGCCCTTCTTCGACGGATCGGGGCGGGCGCGAAGGGTCAAGTGTTCACGAACTTCGGTGTCGCCGTGGCCACGGTGGTCGAGAAGATGGCCCGGGCGGTGGACGTTCCCGCTTCCTACCAAGTGAAGTCGGTGGAGGGCACCCGGTGGCCGACCATCCGCATCCTCACCAAGAAGGAGGAGGCGGTCAGGACGCTTCAAGAGAACAACCCGGAGTTTTACACGAAGCTGGTCGGCAACATCGAGCAGGCTGGTAAGTTCCACGCCAAGGTCGAGAAGGCCGTCATCGAGAAGGGCTTGGTTCCCACGACGGTCGAGCACGAAGGCGTGCCGCTGCCTGCCAGCGAGGACTACGTCACCAAGGAGAAGACGGTCTACACGCCTGACGGGCGGGTGCTTCCCGAGGCCGAGTTCCGGCGTGAGAATCTGATGAAGGCCCGTAAGGATGCCATGCTGACATCGGAGTTTTCCCCGATGTACGTGTTCAACGCCGAGGGCAAGCCCGAGGCGGTTCGTCGCCCCGACGACCTGAAGATCGCCGGGTTGAACAAGCTGACGGACGAGGACCTCAACAACCCCGAGGTGATTCCGCTGGGCCCGGACGGCAACCCGCAAGGGGTGGAGTTCCGGGCGATGACCGACGACAAGGCGGCATCGCAGAACCAGAACACCCGCATCTACCCGACGCGCCGGGACATCTACGGCAACTCCGTGGTGGTGGACGGGCGCTTCAAGGGCTTCTACCTCGACGACATGGTGAACCAGAAGGGGCGCTTGGTCGAGGGCGCGGCCTACGACATGACCGAGGACGGCATCCCGGTCTCGTTCGAGACCACGGAGGCGGACGGGAGCCTGCGCCTGTCGGCGGTGAACAAGGAGCCCTACGTCACGCTGAACAGCGAGGGCAAGTTCCTCATCAAGATCCCGGTGGTGCCCAGCGGTCGCAAGAAGGACCCGTTCAAGCGCGCCCGTGACGAGATGAAGAAGCGTTCGTCGGTCCCGGATAAGATCGAGTTCGTCAAGAACCCCGAGACGGGCAAGCGGGAGAAGAAGGTCACCAAGGGCCGCACGCGCAGCTCCATCTACGAGGTGCCGAAGGCCGTCGAGGGTGAGGTTTCGGGCACGCTGTTCACGTTTGACGTGCAGGACTTCAACACCGTGCGTACCGCCGTGGGCGGGATGTGTATGTCGTCGGAAGCGGCCAAGAAGCTCCGCGACTACTACAACCAGCAAGCGCGGCTGGAGGAAGCCACCCGGCAGGAGAAGACCAAGAGCTACTCCCTCGACCGCATCGGTGGGTTCAAGATCCAACTAGAGATCGACCCTGCGACGGGCGAGCCGTTCGACCCCCCGGTCCTCGTCAAGGACCTGATGTCGAAGCAGAAGGAGGCCCTGTCGTGGATCGAGGCCAAGGGGTACAAGGGCCTTGCGGCACTCGACACGGGCGTGGGCAAGACCCTCCTCACCATCGCCACGATGCAGAAGATGGTGCGGGACGGCGCGGCGGGTGAAGGCTCGCGGTTCCTGTACGTCTGCCCGAAGCACCTGAAGGGCAACTTCCCGAGGGAGCTTCAGGCGTGGATGGCCGAGGAGGCCGCGAAGGGGCTGCTGTCCCGGGTGGACGTGATGTCCTACGAGGAGTTCGGTTTCGCCATGATGGGCGGAAGCCGCGTGGTGAAGCAGAAGGTCCCCGGCACCGAGAAGCAGGAGAAGGTGATCGACCCCGAGACGGGCAAGCCGCAGCGCGGCCCGGACGGGAAGCTGGTGTATCGCCCGATCCCCGGCACCGAGAAGGAAGTGTCGGCCAAGGACCCGGCGACGGGCAAGCCGATGCGGGAGAAGGTGATCCCGAATCCCGACTTTGCAAAGCAGTACGCGGCGGTGTTCTTCGACGAGGCGCACATTCTCGTGAAGGACGAGAACAACAAGCTGAGCGTCGCGGCGCAGAAGCTCGACCACCCGCGCAAGGTGCTCCTCACGGCCAGCCCGATGGAGGATGACCCCGACGAGCTCTACGTGGGCATCGCCATCACGAACAACGTGAAGCTGTCCAAGAAGGCGATGGACTTGCCGAAGGGGACGCGGATGCCCCTTTCGCAAGCCCAGAAGGACCTGATGGCCTTCCGGCGTCGGTTCTGTGTGCGCGTGGCGGGCCGCACGATGGGCATCAAGAACGACGCGGAGAACGATCCGACGAAGCGGCAGGACTTCGACGCTTGGGTCAAGAACGGTATGTACTTCGCGGACAAGCGCACCATCGGTGCGCCGGGGACCAGCGTGAAGGAGCAAACCGAGATGAAGCTCCCCGACCTGCTCAAGCAAGAGCCCGTGTCCCTTACGATGGACCCGGAGGTCGAGATCGAGTACCGCAAGGCGTCGAAGGGCATCGCCAAGCTGCTCAAGGCGATGGTCTCGGTGTTTCGCGACCGAGAGCTCGTCAAGGGCGACCGGGCCAAGCTGGTGGAGAAGTACGCGGCGGAGTTCAAGAAGTACCGAGCGCAACTCGACATGCTGTCGAACTACCCGGACGAGGTCATCGACCCGAAGACGGGCGAAAAGAAGTTCCCCGGCGCGGTGAGCTCCAAGGTCGTGGGCGCTACGTGGCTGGTGAACGACAAGATCGAGGGTGGGAAGCGCACCCTGCTCTTCACCGACGATGACAAGTTCGCCATGAAGTCCGTGGAGCAGATCAGCAACAACACCCCCGGTGTGAGCGTTGCCGTGGCGCTGAAGGACCGCGTGGTGGTGTACCGCAACGGGAAGGTGTACGAGAAGGAGGGGGTGAAGCAGGTCTTCACCTCCCGCAAGTACACGAACCTGAAGGGCGAAGAGGTGCCGAAGGATCAGTGGGCCACCCACGTTCTACGCGAGATCATCGGCGGCGACCCCTCGGTGAAGGCGCTGATCCTCACGAAGCCCTACGCGCTGGGTCAGAACCTTCAGATGTTCAGCACCGTGGTCCACCTCGACCGCGACAACTTCTCGAACGAGACGATGAAGCAGCGCACCGCCCGCGCGTGGCGCACGGGTCAAGGAGAGCCCGTCGAAGAGTACACGATGGACTCCGTGTACGACGACGCGACGGGCAAGGACGACCCCACGCTGGATGAAGTGCGGAAGTACATCCAAGAGGTCCAAGAGGACGTGTTCAACGACATCGTCCACAAGTCGCGCGAGGCGGTGTTGGGCGAGGAGTGGAAGGGTATGTCCGAGACCCAAGCCAGCATGGTCGCCGTGAACCGCAAGCTCTTCGAGATGGCCTTGGCCCCCTACCCTGCTGGGGTAGCGGACTACACCTACGAACAGGCCGTAACCAAGAACTCCTGAAGCCCCCTCACCCTCGCGTAAGGTACGAACATGGAAGAGAACGAATACCCCGTGACCCTTGAGGAGTGGCAAGCGTACGTCGATGCCATTCCGAGCGACGAAGACCTCTACGAGGCCGCTGTTGCGGCTGGGTCGATCAAGTTCGGCCAGAAGCTCCTCTCCGAGGGCTACAACGCGGAGGACATCACGTCGATCCGCACGATGATGGCGAAGAAGATGGTGGCCGACACCGTCGCCCCGCCCGGTCGTGTTGGCGCGTGCGTGATCGACTACCGCGAACTGGCCGACTTCCCGTTCTGATCCCCCCTAGCCGTTCTATCGACGGGCGGGGGTGATGTCCCCCCGTACCGCCGCAGACGATAAAGAGCCCACGAATCCCAAGCTCTGGGAGAAGTGCCAAGATGTAGCGAAGTCCCGCTACACCAAGTGGCCTTCCGCCTACGCCGTCGGGCACGCCCTCAAGCTCTACAAGGACGAGGGCGGCGGGTGGAAGAAGATCGCCGGGGAGACCACCAAGATTGACCCGGCGTGGGTCAAGGGCATCCGTGCGTGGGTCAAGAAGACCTTCGCGCCCAAGCCCCGCTACGCCTCGCTGGCAGACCTCATCGCGCATTTCAAGACCCTGCGAGACAAGGACCTCAATCGTTTCTGGGAGTACCTGTTCTACACGAAGGGGCTTCTACCTCGCGGTGGAGACTACGACTCGATCATCGAGAGGATCCGGGTCAAGCTCGCGGAAGAGCTCAAGGCTGCGCGAGAGGTTCTTGACGACGAACTGAGCAGAGTTGAGCACACGCGGGATGCAATGACTCCCGGCACTTCCACCTACCGGATGGATCAGATGAGGGGTCCAGATTGGTCCGTGCTGGGGTTCTACCAACAAGTCAACCCCGACGACCCGTTCGGTGCCGCTTTGAAGGGGTACGAAGAGAGCATTCGAGAGAAGCTCACCAAGGTCGAAGACATTCTCTCGGGCAAGCTCCTGCGGGCGATCACGGCCTTCTTGGGCAAGTACTCGGGGGGAATACCCTTCGAGGCCGACGAAATCCTGCTGGAATATGACATCGGAAAGGTCAAGCTCATCTACGACGGCGAGCCTGACCGACACCTCATCAACCGTCCAGATCCCGGCGACCCTCGCGGTCTGTCTGACTACATCCCGTACTTCAAGAAGGCCAAGGCCCTGCTGGATCAGAAGGGCTTCGGGGATCTCTGGTATGGCCCGATCTTCATCGGGTGTCCCAAGTGCGGCGGCGAGAACCCGCTGGGCAAGCACTTCGGCGTCGGCGCTCACTACATGATCGGTCCCGACCACGTCGTGGTGTACTTGGAGCCCAAGCCTTTCATGGTGGAGCTCCTCATCCACGAGCTCGGTCACCGCTACTACTTCAAGTTCATGGACGCGGGGGATCGCGCCCGATTCGACAGCTTCTACAAAGAAGTCGCCGCCGTGTCGGAGTACGGGGGTACGACCACGGAGGAGGACTTCGCGGAGGTGTTCGCCCACTTCGTACTGGGCCGGGACATGACCCGCGACCAGATCGAGCGGTTCAAGGCGTTCCTCGCCAAGAAGGACCGGGGGCGGTTCGCGAGCCCCGTTCGCGTCGCCTCCCGCTACCTCATGGCCAAGGGGAAGGCCAAGAAGGACGTGGGGCACGGGGGGCTGGACGAGTGGTTCAGCGGGCACGGGCAGGGCAAGTCCAAGAAGCCCGGTGAAGCCCAGTGGGGGGATTGGGTCGCCATCTCCCCGGTGAAACGCACGATCACCCGCGAGGACGGCTCCAAGAAGACCTACGAGCCCGGTGACATCATCGGGCCGTGCGGGGCGCTCACGGACGACCCGGAGTGGAAAGACCTCACGCGCGGCGGGAAGACCCCCTTCAAGTGCATGGCGAGGCCCAAGGCCCACGACATGCCGAAGGACGAGCGCGCCGAGAAGGCCCGCGAGAAGATGAAGGTGCAGGAGAAGGCACCGAAGGGCAAGAAGCCCGTGAACACCCCGACGTTCAAGGACGACGGGTAGGCGATTTTCGCCGTACCCGTGAGAAACGCCCCGGATGGGTCACCCCGTCCGGGGCGCTTCCATTTCGGGCGTAACAGGGGCATGAGGAACTCCGTACACCCCGCCGACGACCCCAAGCTGGAACCCGTCCGAGCAGCCATTCGCAAGCTCCCCCCGTACCCCTTCGCCGTCAACAGCGACTCGATGCAGACGGTCTACGTCGAGGGTATCCGGGCGTGCGAAACGCCCGAAGCCCTGCGCGAGTTCGTCGCCCGCTGGGCACCCCTGTGGACGATCAACTTCCGTGAGCCGGATGTCACCTCCGTTGAAGAACAGTCCCTCATGGATGGGACCTACGACGCGGGAGAGGTGTTCGCGGCGATGGCCACCCTTCGACAAGAGGCCAGCACCGACGAAGCTCGAAACGAGCTCGACCGTCTGATGCAGGACAGCCTTCCGCACCGCACGGCGATGAACGTGCTCATGCCCCGCGCGATGGTTGAGATGACCATCGTCGCGAATCACTTCGGTGCGCCCGTGAACGTGGCGTGGGTTCAAGCCACGGGCCTCGTCGAACTTTTCTAGCCTCAAGTGTGGGTTCCGCCTCATCGAGACGGAGCCTATGGAGTACCCGTGACCATGCCCAAGTCCCCCGAGCAACTGAGAAATGACATCGCCCGGGTCTTCTACGACCAGACCCCGGCCCGCCCCCGCTACGGTCTGGAAGAGGCCGTAGCTCTCGTGGCTTCGTTCAAGGACCTCCCCAACGTCGTGGATGAGTGCTTTGGTGGTGCCCTCCGAGGAGGGATGTACCGGAACGAGTTGGTTCGCTGCGTCACCGATTCGTTCAAGAACGCGCAGCAAGTCCTCGACGTGCTTCGCAAGGAACCGGACGCTGCTCTGGATCTTTTGACCAAGACGTAACAGTTCCCACCAATGAGCAAAGGCACCATGAGACCCGAGTTCCGCCCCAAGTACGTCGAGACCGACCTGTTCGCGACCCTCCGCGACGAGGTCGCATGGGTGAACCGCAAGGCCCCGCGTGACGAGTGTTTCATGGCCGCGCCCAACGCGCCACGGGCCTACTCGTACGGCAACAACAACGAACGTCGCGAGGCGCTGCACACCTACCACGCCGTGGACATGCACCCGGCGGTGTTGGGGATCATGGACCGGCTCAACCGGGACTACGGCACCATGTACAACGTGTGCGTGCTGAACTACTACAAGGGCCGGAACCAGCACTTGGGGTGGCACGCCGATGACAGCCCCGAGCAAGACCTGTCACACCCCATTGCCGTGGTGACATTCGGGGCCGAGCGGTACCTCTATGCCAAGGAGAAGTCGTTCAAGGGAACCATCCCCGACGAGGACAAGTACCTGTTGACTGTGGGGTCGCTGTTCATCATGCCCGGTGGGTACCAAGACGATCACTTCCACCGCATCCCCAAGCACGACCGCGAGTGCGGCGGGCGCATCTCCCTCACCTTCCGAAAACTCGACCGATGAGTTCCTCCCCCGAGAGGTAGAAGATGACCAAAATCCACAAGGGTCTCCCCGAGTGGCAGGACGCCTACGACGCCCGCAAAGAGATCGGCCCGAAGCCGTAGCCCTCCCCTAACCGTTCTATCACCCTGCGCCCGTAGGACCAACCCCCCTATGGACAGACTGGCGTGCATCATCGCGGCGGGCGTGTGGGACGGACCCAGATGTTAGCCTTGAATCTATCCCCGGCCCTTCCCCCACCTTGGAAGCCAGACGAATCCCTCGTCGATAAAGGGGGGGTGTACGTTTTGTGGCTCTCGGAAGACCATTACTACGGGGGCCGCGCGAAAGATTTCAACAAACGATGGTCGGGGCACCTCAAGGACCTCAAAAGGGGTTCTCACCCTAATCGTTGGGTGCAACGGTTGTACCATAAGTACGGGGTGTTCAAACCCGAAGTCTACCGGGAGTTTACGAACGAGGCCGAGGCCAAACTTGCGGAACAGTCTTGGTTGGATGAGAACTACGGCAAATCGGGGTGCGTAAATCTCAGTAGAGCTTCCGATGGCGGGGCCATGACGGGCCGGAAGCATACGGACGAAACCCGCGCCAAGATGTCTGCCTCCCGAAGAGGCAAGACTACGGGATCTCCCTCTCTCGAAACCCGCGCCAAGATGTCCGAGTCCGCCCGTAAGAGAAAGAAAATCTTCGGGAACGGGCATCCCCATACGGAAGAGACCAAACGGAAAATGTCCGAGTCTCACAAGGGGATGAAATTCTCGGAAGATCATCGTCAGAATATGTCCGTCAACCACGCTAGTCGAAAAGATCCCGAAGGTTTCCGCGCCAAGTTGAAAGCGGCTTGGGTGAAGAGGAAAGAGGCTTCTCGATGAATTTCCGAAAGGCTTGCATCATTGCCGCAGGCGTTTGGGGTGGGAAAAGAAGCCTCTTCAAAGGGAGGGACCGCAACTACACCCCCCAAATCACCCTCGTCCGCGACCTCATCGACGGTTGCGAAGTCGTCTACATGCGGGACGATGTGACGGGCTGGTGCGAGGGCATGAACGAGCACGGCATCGGGATCACCAACGCGGCGTTGGCCGTGGGGATTGACGAGGCCGAGGGGAAGCTCGTCAAGGTCACGGGCAAGACCACGCGGGACGGCAAGCGCATCCTGAAGGCCCTCGCGTGCGACAACCTCGAAGATGCCGTCGAGTCCATCTGCGAGTACATGGACGGGCTGAAGGGCCACACGTTCATCGCCACGCCTGACAAGGTGATGTGCGTTGAGCAGACGAAGGCCCACGAGTGCCGGGTGAAGGAACTCAACCCGGAGGACCTTCACGTTCGCACCAACCACGGTCACTACCACACCGACGCGGGGTACACGGAAGGCGAGGATTACGTCTCGTCCGTGATTCGCCGGGAGAAGGCCCTTCTCACCCTTCGGGACCTTGAGTCCCCGCTCGATCTCGGCCCCAGCTTGATGAAGGGCCGGATGAAGGACCGAAACGATCCGAACAACATGGTGCGGGACACGAACAACATGTCCACCACGTCGCAGATGGTGATGAACCTCACCGACCGCGAGGCGTGCTTCTACGTCATCCCCGGCAAGTCCGATTACGAGGGCATCGAGGACAACCTCCCGGACGGCTACGAACCCAAGGTCGGGATCAAGGTCTACGGGTACCGCAGCGGCGGGAAGGAGCTCGTGGAGCTCTCCCCCAAGACGGGGCTGCGTCGCAAGTCCGTGGAGCCCGTGAAGCTGGCGAAGGCGCAACCTTCCCGCGTCGCACAGAAGTTTGCCCGCTTATCGGGCCGCTACTAGGAGAGGAATTCATCATCAAAACGTGAACCCATGAGCCAGACCCGCACCGCCGACGTGAAGTACAAGCACATCGACTTCAAGCCCCCTCAGTCCGTGGCCGACGCGGCAGAGAAGGGCTTGGAGTACCGTGCGAAGGCATCGCCCTCGAACCGGGGTGGTCTCACCCCTGCGGAGGCGGCGAAGCAGGGCATCGGCAGCGGTGTCCAGCGGGCGGTGAACCTCAAGAACCGGGACAACATCTCGCCCGAGGTCATCAAGCAGATGGCGGCGTTCTTTTCGCGCCACGAGAAGAACAAGGGTGTCGCCCCCGAGCACAAGGGCGAGCCGTGGAACGACAAGGGCAACGTGGCGTGGCTGATCTGGGGCGGTGACCCCGGAAGGGCGTGGGCCGAGAAGGTGAAGAAGCAGATGGAAGCCGCAGACGAGAAGGCCAAGAAGACCGCCGTTCAACGGGTGGCGACCCGCTACCTACAGGGGGCCGAGCACGACCTTCGGGACCTCACGCCTCCCACGGAGCACCAGTCTCCAGTTGAGATCATCGAGGCAGAACTGACGGTGCTGGAGTCCCTCTGGTCCGACGTTCAAGCGGTGCTGGACACCTATTCGTCGGTCGTCCCCATGCCGCACGTCGGGCGCATCGCCGGGGCAGACCTCGCCCTGCACTCGCAGACCGAGGTGTTCGTGAAGTGCGAACACGCGATGCGCCATGCGGAGCGCGTCATCAACATGTGCCGCACGCAGCTTCAGCTTCAACCCGGCGACGCGGACGTGTCCTCGTTCCTGCGGGACGCGCAGATGCTCTACGACCGCTTCTCGGAAGCGAGGGCAACCGCGCGGGAGCTTTTTTCTGCGATGAACCAGAAGATCGTCCCGGCGGCGCTGAAGGGCATCGTCGCGGAGGCGGTAGACGCCGTGAAGGCCGTCACTCGGTACCCGAACAGCGTGACCGTGAAGGTCCACGCCCACATGGTCCCAGTGGAGTTGAACAACGGCACGGTGTCGGCGCAGGTGTTCGACGCCTACGTCACCGTGTACCCGCAGCCCCGGGACGAGCAGCCCGAGTACCAGCAGTTCGTGTTCACCCAATGCACGCTGGGGGACACGGCGGTCTACCTGACGGCGGTTGACCGCACCAACGCGGAATCCCCCGCGAAGCCCGTGAAGGTCACGGACGGCCCGTCTGCCGCCAAGAAGATCCTCGCCGCCCTCGACGGCTGGTCGGGCCTCTTTTGACTGTCTATCCCAGAGCCCCGTAGGAAAGGTTCCATCTCAATGAGCGATCAAGCACTCCGTTCCAAGCTGATCCGTCTGGCTCACAACAACCCGGAGCTCCGTCCGCATCTCATGCCCCTGCTGGGCAAGACGGCAGGACCGTTCGAGTCAGTCGATTCGAGCAAGTCGGATTACGGGGTGGCGAAGGAAGCCATGAACGACGCCATCGCCTACCTGCGGAAAGCCGAGGAAAATGCGAGCAGAGCGTTCAACTACGCCCTCGAAGGAGCCGAGCAGAACCCCGGACAGGGCCATAACCTCTTGGTCAAGAGCATCGCCAAGATCCAACACGACCTGACCGACTGCCAACGCTCGCTGTTCCGTCCGATGCACGAAGCCTTCGAGGCCCTGACGGACCTCGCCCGCTAACGACTAGCGAGGGCGCTTCACCCAGCACGCTAGGCACACCGGGACGTACTCCCCGCCGCCCCCCACCAGCACCGCCCCGTCCTTCTTCACCCGGCACATGGTCCGGGTGGCCTCCGCGCCGCACGCACAGATGGCCGTGAGCTTCTCGACCCGGTCCGCGAGGCACATCAGGTGCCCCATCGGGCCGAACGGGCCACCCTCGCTGGTGAGGTCGAGCCCCGCTGCGACGACTCGAACGCCCCGCTCGACGATCTTCCCGACCCACATCGGAAGGTCGAGGTCGAAGAACTGGGCCTCCTCGATTACCAGCAAGTCGGGCGGCGGGTCCGGGAGCCCTCGGATCAGGTGCGCGGAGCTCACCGCCGTCCGGGGGGTAACGCCCAGCGTTTCGAGGGTCAGACCGCTATGGGTGACTACCTGCCCCTTGCTGCGGGTGTCTATTACGGGCACGACCACGTCCACGCGCTTCTTGGCCCGGAGCGCCCGCGAGACGTAGCGGTGCAGGGTGGTGGACTTTTCGGCAAACATCGGTCCCGCAATAACGGTCAGCATGGTCCCCTACGCTACCTATCGCCCATCTAGGGTGTGGGAATCACTCGTGACCCTCCACCCGGTGACCGTTGGTGCGGGTTGTTTCCAGACGATCCGTGCGAGCACAAGTACCTCGTCATCACCCGCGACGGATTCGTGTGTTTCGCGTGCGGGGAACGGGTGAACCTGCGCTTGGGTGATCTCTTTCCGGCACCTTCCGGCAACCCCCCACCACGCACCTGAACCCGATGCCCGCCCCTGCCTTATCGGGCGGGATACGGATGGGGTCGCTGTCTGTGTAGGTGTGCCACGAGCACCCTCGGACCCGTTGACGGGTCACTCTTTCCGGCGGCATCAAGGCCCCTTGCGGACGATGTCGTTGGCCTCGGTGAGCTTCGACTTCGGCACCTTCCACAGCTTTTCCTGCGCGTACCAGCGGGCACCGATGGCCTTGAGCTTGTCCCGCACATCGTAGGTGCGACCGTGTACCGGGACGTAGTCGTCCGCGCCGCTGGAAAGCCCAGCCAAGGCGCGGGACTCCTCTGCCGACAGGTACAGCACGTCGCCGTACAGGATCTCGAAGCCCGCCGTGCGCCCGTGGCGGGTGTTGTAGAAGCGGGTGGCCCGGTCGTTTTCAGACAAGACCACCGGCTGGGTGGCCCACCAAGTGGAACCGTCTGGGGCGGTGTGCTTGAGGGTGCCGGGGGAGCCCAAGACGGATGCCACGGAGACCTCGTTTCGCGGAGGAGGTACCTCTGACAACTCGCCCGACACGGGGATGAATGTCGCCATGCCCGACGTTACGCCCGCCCTAGCGCGTAGGGTCAATCGTGAAGGAACTGAGACCAGAAGAAGAAATCGCCTTGCGTACTAGGGCGAACATGGGCCGCAGTTACCTCAGCGTGCCCGCGTTCTTTCTGGCCATTCTGGGGTGTTTCGTAGCCTTCGTGGCCCCATTGGCCCACGAGAGCGAGGCCGCCGTCTGGGGCTTGTACCTGTTGGCGGCGGCTTTCGCCCTATACCTTTTCGGGGAGTTGTTGAACCTTCGCCGTGCGAGGGCCCGCGCTATCGTTCAGATGATCGACCGCGAGCGTGCCTTCACCTCGTCAATGATCCCCATGGAGTGACACGGTAGGCCCGTTATAGGCCCGCTTAGGTTATGCCCACCACCGACAAACACCCCGCCCGACTGTACTTGGACGAGCCTCTCATGGCATGGCTCCGAGCCGAAGCTGCTAGGCGGCACTGCTCCCTGTCTCAAGTCATCCGCGACCTCATCGTGGATCGCATCGCCAGTGAGAGCGTTCGAGGAGGGGAGGGATGAGTACCCCCTACGGCGAGGTCTACCTTTTGACTTGTACTACCAACGGAAAACAGTACGTGGGTCAAACCACCTACGGGGCAGATCATCGCTGGGGGCAGCACTGCCAGACGGCCAAGCTCGGTCGCGGCTACATCATCGGCAAGGCCATTCGCAAGTACGGGGAGCACGCTTTCATCCTGAAGGTTCTGGACACGGCTGCGACCCAAGCCGAACTGGATGCCAAGGAAGTTTATTGGATCGCAGAGATAGGGACCGTCGCCCCCGGAGGATACAACCTTCAGGCGGGGGGCAACGGAGGCCGTCCGTGCGAAGAGACTCGGCGTAGGCAGAGCGCAGCGCAAACGGGTCGTGTTCAGTCCGAATCAACTAAAGAAAAGCTGCGGGTTTCCAGTTCAGGGAGGACCCTTTCACCCGAAGCGCGAGCGAAGATCAGTCTGCGGCACAAGGGCCGGGTGGTATCAGAGGAGGGCCGTCGCCGGATGAGCCTCGCCAAGAAGGGCAAACCCCTGTCGCCGGAACACGCCGCGAAGGCCCGTGTGGCAGGACTCGGAAAGACCCGCTCACCGGAAGCTATCGAAGCCTCACGTCAAGCCAACATCGGGCGAAAGATGCCCCCCGAAGCGGTCGAAAAGACCCGACAAGCTCATTTGGGAAAGAAGCGTTCTCCCGAAGCGGTCGAAAAGACCCGACAAGCTCATTTGGGGAGGAACCTTACACCCGAACACGTCGAGAAGGTGCGTCAAGCCAATCTGGGTCGGAAGCACACAGAAGAGGCGCGGGCAAACATGAGTGCTGGAGCACAACGTAGGGACCGAACCGATCCGGCCTCCGTGGCTTCTATCGAGGCACTGAAAAAATGCAACATCGGGCGGAAGCAGACGCCCGAACAGAGAGCCAAAACCAGTGCCAGCTTGAAGGGACTCAAACGGTCCCCAGAAGTCTGTGCTCGGATGAAAGCGGCCAAGGCCAACATCACCGACGAAACCCGAGAACGGATGCGAAAAGCAGCACAAGCACGGCCCCGTCGAACGAACAGCCCGGAAACCAAAGAGAAAATGCGACAGTCTGCTATCGAGGCGCATCGCGCGCGACGAGAGAAAACCTCAATGATTTCGGAGGGTTAGGTCATGTCCTTTGGGTTCACGTCGTTCTTTCGCGCGGGCGCATGGCGGGAGTTCCGGCGCTTCATCCTCAACCAACGCCGGGACGTTGTGGCGAGGATCAACACGATCAACGCGGAGCTCGACCGCATCGGCTACGTTCGCATTCTGTACGCTCAGAACGCGAACAACCCCAACGTGGTGACGGAGCGGCGTATCGGGCTGGACGTGACCCCGAACACGTCCCTCGAAAGGTTGCTGCGGGCTTACATCGCGGCGGGGGGAAATCCCTTCGACATCTCCATGTTCCTCGCCCCGGACTCCGTCACCGTGATCGAGACGGAGACAGAGGCAAGCGCGGATGGCGTGGTGCCGCAAACGGCGGTGCAGGAGACGCAGCCCTACGGCGGCATCCCCGCTTCCATGTCCACGGACCCCACGACCCCCGGATTGTACATGGGCGGGTGGTTGCCCCTTTGGCGGTACCCGCCCCGGCGCTTCGGCAACACGGTGAGCTACACGGCCCAAGCGGCAGACATGACCCGCACGATTCACGCGGCGCGTGGGTGGGTGACGCAGGAGATCCGCACGCTGCGGAATGACCTCGAAGCCCGGGTCATCAAGCTCATGGACCTCCGGGAGCAACTCACCAAGGAGCGCGACGAACTGCTACCGCAATCCGTAGGCGGTTCCGTTCCCGGGTTGCAGTGGTCGGACAACGGCGAATTTGCCGTGACGCACAACGTCGCCCCCATCGTAGAGGGCATCGACACGGTGTTCTACCCAGACACGTTGTCAGATGGACGGCGGGACTTCGACCGCCCCCGGCAACCCGGCCCGAACCCGTCCAGCCCCATGCTCTTGGGCGACGCCCCGAACGGCGAGGAGGATTGGACGGCCATCGGTTAGGCGGTTTCCCCGCTATCACACCCCCACGGTGAACCATGTCCCCCACGGTCCATCCCAACCCCCCGAAAATGGGCATTTACATCATTCGATGCAAGGCTGACGGACGTGTGTACGTCGGTCAATCTAGGAGAATCAAGGGGAGGTGGTACGACCACTTGAAATCGTTGAGCGAGGGAAGTGGTCCTCCGAAACTTCAGAAAGCATGGGACCTGTACGGCGGGTGCCATTTTTCGTTTGAGGTTCTGGAGGAGGTCACCGATCCCTCCGACCTAGAGTCTAGGGGGCAGCATTACCTCGACACTTTCCAAGCGGCGACCCATGGGCTGAACACTCTCCCTACGGCTGGTAGCTTCCACGGGTACACGCCTGATGAGGAGGCCCGTCGAAAAATCGGTGAAGCGTCTCGCAATCGTTCCCCCGATACTCTGTCCAAGATGAAGGCGGCTCACCTCGGCAAAAAAAGGGGTCCTCACTCAAGCGAAACCAAGGCCAAGATCAGTGCGGCACAGAAGGGTATTCCCCGGGGGCCTATGCCCCCGGAAAGGCGTGAGGCCATCAGCAAAGCCCTCAAAGGCAAGCCCCAATCACCCGCCCGTATTGCCGCTGCGGAGGCTCGACGGGGGGTGCCCCGCACGGATGACGTGCGGTTGAAAGTCAGCAACGCCAAGAAAGGTAAGCCCTTCCCAGAGGAGCAACGCATCAAGATGCTGGGCCGAACCCTCTCCGACGAGCACAAGGCCGCTATGTCTCGTGCCCGAAAAGGGGTTCCGTGGACGCGGGCTCGACGGGAAGCTCAGGCGCGAAAGGCGCAGGAGTCGGGCCGTGTCGCGTGACATAGGTTTGGCTTACCTATGCCCCCACCTCATCGGTGAGGAGCGGGTCACCCTCGGAGGTGATCGTCGCACCCTGTACACCTCGAAGCCCATCAACGGCCCTTCGTTGATGAAGGTGGTGGCGAACGACGGGTCGGTGGTGTCCCCCTACACGGGGCTGGTCACCCTCGCCTCGGTGAAGTCCTACCGCCGCGAGCCCTACAAGGTCACGCTGGCCAACCGCACGCTGGTGGTGCGTTCCCAGCTAGGCACGGCGACGGTGACGTTCCCGCAAGGCTACTTGTCGGCGGCGCGGGTGGTGGAAACGCTGAACACTGGGGCGGGGTCGTTGGTGACGGCCACCTCTTCCACGGGCTACGTCACGGTGACGGACAAAGGCGACCCCGGTCCCGCTTCGAGGGTTCTATTGTCGGGCAGCGCCCTCGAAGCCCTCGGGTTCGACCAGCAATCGGGCGCGAAGGGGCGCACGGTGATTCCACCGTGGAAGCTGTACGCCCGCTCGGCGGTGAACCCGGAAGACGCCGTGGATTCCCTTGGCTACTACATCGGGTTCGACGCCCCCGTGACGCAGAACCCGTACTTCACGGTGACGTACCCCGTGGCCCCGAACCTGTGCCTTCGGTGCCTCACGACGGAGGTCGAGAACGACTACCGCTTTGACCCGCAGGGGGCGGCGCTGGTGGTGCGGGACGAGAACCTTCTGTATCAATCGGTGCTGAAGTACCTGCTGACGGAGATCAAGTCGAACATCTACTTCCCTTGGTACGGGAGCACCCTCACGACCCTCATCGGCACGAAGGTGCTGGGCGGCACGGCGGCGGGTATTCGCCAGTCCGTCAGCAACGCCCTGACCACCTTCAAGGCGTTGCAGGATGCCCAAGCGAAGTACCAGCGCATCACCGCGAAGGAGCGCCTCTTCGCCGTGGACAACATCGCCGTGGCGCAATCCACCACCGACCCCACGGTGTTCTTCGTTCAGGTCAGCGTGCGGAACTACGCGAGTGAGGCCGTGAGCATCACCATCGCGTACACGGCTCCGGGGACGTTCGCCCTACCCGGCACCAACCAACTATCCCTCGGAAACTACGGCTGAACATGGCTACTTCCGTTCAGATTCTCGGCCCCGACAACGTGTTGCGGAACACCCTCGTGTTCAGCACTACGGCCACCACACGGTTCTTCACGGGAACCCTTCCCGATGACACCGTGGACGTGGAGGTGTCCCTCTTCGGTCAGCCCTTCACGACGGACCCGACGCTGGTGTCGTTCTCGGGCACGGGCTTCGTCGTTCCGAACCCGGCTTCATACCCCAGCGGGCTCGACCTGTTCTCGGGCGACAACGAGATTCAGGTCCGGGCGGTCTTTCTATCGGGCTCCCGTTCCCCCGCTGCTAGCGCCACCGTGCGGCTTCTCCCGGCGAACCCCACGGATGCCTTCGCCCCGCCTTCGGCGGTCACCATCGAACGCCTCGACGGCTCGGTGAAGGTCACCGTGCAGGGCCTCACGGACAGCCGCGTAACGGGCTACAACTTCTACGCCTCGGGTACGCAGGGTGGCGGCACGGAGGGGTACAGCCTCCTCAACGTCAACCGGGTGAACACGGGCACGAAGGTCCAGAACGTCACCGACCTGTACACCCTGACGGCAGACGCCCCGGCGGCGACGGCCACGCCCTTGTACTACCGTGCGGTGGTGGACCAAGAGAACAGCGCCGAGACGGTGCTTTCGACGGACGTGGACTCGCGGGTGGAGATCCCCAGCACGGTCACGACCATCCGTTCCACGGTGACGGTCTCCTCGGTCGAGACCGTCACCTACTACAGCTTCCAGCACGCTCGCGGGGCTTCCCCGTTGTCGAACCCGGCGACGATCTTCAACGGGGTGTTCGCCAGTACGCCGTCCACGGAGCTCCTCTACTACGTCGCCTCGGCCATCTACTACGACAGCACGTTTGGGATCGAGTACGAGTCCTACTACTCCACGGAGGTAGCGGGTGCGCCCGCGCAGGTGCGGCAGCAGATCAACGGGATCACGGCGGTATCCCGCCAGCAGATCCTAGAGAACGCCATCGCCAGCATCTACCGCCAGAACCCGGACATCGCCGTTCAGCCCGGAAGCGTGGTGCGGGACACGTTCCTCGACCCCTTCACGACGGAGGCGGAGCGCCTTCGGTTGCTTCTCGACTACGTCTACCGGGCGAGTTCCTTCGACACCCTGCTACTGGTGGACGACCCCGCCCAATCGGGCGTGTCCCAATCCCCCGCCACGTCCCCGTACAAGACGGCGCTGGCTGCGGCGCTGTTCTACGCGAACGTGGACGACGTGCAGAACGTGATCGACGGGAGCTTCGACAAGATCGCGGCGAACTTCGACGTGTTTCGTCTGGCCGGGACCCCTGCCGTGGGCGAGGTGCGCTTCTACACGACAGCCACCCCGACCCAGACGGTGCAAGTCCCCCTCGGGACCGTGGTCACGGGCGGTGGTGTGGACTTCCGCACGACGCGCAGCGCGTCGATGCCCGTGGACCAACTGGCCTCGTTCTACAACCCATCCACGCGGCAATACTCGATCACCGTGCCCGTGAGGGCGAACACCGTGGGCACGGCCACCAACGTCGGCGCGAACCAACTGACCAACTCCAACGTGTACGGAATGTCCGTCACCAACGATGCGGCCACCTTCGGTGGGTCCGACCTCGAAACGAACGCCCGTCTAGCGGCGCGTGCCCGCATCTCCCTCGCCTCCGTGGACACGGGCACGACGCAAGGGTGCCTGCAAGTAGCTGCGGGCGTTCCGGGGACCATCCAGAACATGGTGGTCCGGGCGGGCAACCCCCTGATGCAGCGGGACTATGACACCACCCTCAAGCGCCACATGGGCGGCAAGGTGGACGTGTGGGCCCGTGGAATTCGCAACGTGACGGTCACGGATACCTTCGCGTTCACCTACGATCGGCGGGACGACGTGCAGTTCGTGGTGATCGGCAACCCGTTGAACTACGTGTTCCGGGTGGTGAGTGACGAGGTGACGCCCGACAACCCCCTCGCGGCGATGCTTGACTACCCCGCGCTGGGGTTGGGCCTCAAGAACGTGACCACGGGCACGACGTTCGATCTCACGAACGTCGCCTATCTCAACTTCAACACCATCCAGCTAGACACGACGTTGGCCCAACCCCCGGTGACCCTCACCGACATCGTCCTCGGGGACTTCCGATTCCGCCTTGGGAACAAGCACACGTTCACCCGCCAGCCCGTGAACGCGGTGTTGTCGGTGGTGGGTGACGTGACGGGTTCGTTGGACTTCGACCTGTTCACTCTGGTTCATCCCAGCGGACCGTTGGAGCTGGGGTGCAGCACCAAGGCCGAGGATTACCTCCAGATCAACCAATCCACGGACCCCACGGCGGTCACCCCCTCCGGGAACCTCATCCCCGTGTCGAACGAGCCCCACGTCATCACGGGCTTCTACACGGAGTTCCTGTACTTCCTCGGGGCCGACACCCTCTCCATCGTGGTGACGGACGACACGGGTTCAACCACCTACAAGGGCCCGTACGACCCCAGCGGCTTCCCTGATTACACCATCGTAGAGGGCACGGCGACGACGGCAGCGGGGATCAAGCGCACGTCCACCAGCACCATCACGGACGGTCAATCCATTCGGATCTCGTACAGCTACTACGAGAACTTCGTGGTGACGTACCAGACCAACTTGGTGACCAGCACCCTTCAGCAAGAACTCGACGATATGTCCCACGCCACGGCAGATGTGCTGGCCAAGCAAGCCGTCCTCACCCCCGTGGACATCACGGCCACGGTGATCTTGAAGAAGGGAGTGGATCGCACGAACGCGGACATCGCGATTCGGAACAACCTCCAGTACCTCGCGGGCACCCTCAAGCTCGGTGACCCCATGCGGCGCAGCGACGTGATCGGTGAGATCGACGGCACCGTCGGAGTGTCCTACGTCGTCGTGCCCCTCACGAAGATGGTGCGGGCGTCAGGGTACCAGATCGTGCGGAACGACCTGACGACGAACTCGTTCGCGGATTCGTTCCTCGTGTCCGCGTGGTCCAACGGCCAGTACAACGTGTGGCTGATCCTCGAGGAGCTCACGGCCCCGACCACCGTAGGCGGCGGGCCGACGAACGAGTTTCGGGGCGTGTACCAAAACGACGAGAAGCTCACGCTTCAAGTGTCCTCCCCGCAGAACCTCGGCCTCGCGGACGGGCAAGCCTACATCATCGGCAACGACGGACAGGTGATCCCCGGCTACGGCACGGGCACCGGGCTGGTCAAGAACCGGGTGCTGGTGTCCCTTCCCGTGGGTGATTCCCCGACGAACCACTCCTACTGGTGTACCTATATTTCAAGCCCCGATACCGGAGACCATGACATTGATCCTTCTCCCGTAGAATTTCTGGTCCTTGGGGACGTTTCGATTACCTATGACGAGGACGGGACTAGTTAGGTTATACCCCCCGTGGGGTATGCGGTTCATCTACAACGGGCACGCCAACGAGGCTGGGATCTACAAGATCACCAACCAGACCAACAACCGTTTCTACATTGGCAGCACTTGTCAGTTCAAAGTGAGGTGGTCGGACCACCGCAGTAGATTGCTTAGGGGAACGCATGGCAACCCCTTCCTCCAGAACGATTTCAACAAGTGTGGCGCTGATGCCTTCATCGTTGAGGTGCTCGCCGTCATCCCGGACAGAGACCTGCGCTACAAGGCCGAGGGTGAACTGATCCGGCAACACTTCGGGGAGGGGTGCTACAACCTTGAGCCTGATGTTGGACCTAGCTCGGTCGTCCATTCCCGTCCGAGAAAACCGCATACTGAAGAGACCAAAGAGAAAATCCGTCAGTCCAAAATCGGCCACCCGGTTTCCGATGAGACCCGAGAGAAGCTCCGCGCTGCTCACACCGGCAAACTCTATGGGCATCGCAGTGGTGAGACTCGTGCAAAACTGCGGGAGGCTTGGGTGTCACGGGTGCGTAGGGGAACCCCCATGAGTGATGAGGCCAAAGAGAAGATTCGTCAGGCCAAGCTCGGGAAGGTCCACACAGAGGAAACCAAAGAGAAGATGCGAGCATCACGGAGAGCCTATCTTCTCCGTAGGGCATCCGAGAAGAGTGGGGCTGCACAGTGAGCACGACCATCCCGAAGTCCCCGCCCCTCTACGGGCTGTACCGCTTCTTCCCGCCGTCCGTCTACGGTCCCGCCCCGCAGAACCCCGCGCCGTTCGACCTGCATGGGCAAGTGGACTTGGACCGGGTGCGGTCGCTGGCCGACCAGATCGTCAAGGTCTTTCTAAACTCCCTGCCCAGTAACTACGTCTCTCAGGTAAAGGGCCCGTACTACTTCCAGCAGTTCCAAGCGGCGGCAGAGGAACTAGCGAAGATTCAGGTACTTCTTTCGGACGCCTACGAGGACAGCGACTACGACTTCACCCGCACGGAGGTGCTCTACCAGTTCCTCGCCACGCTGGTATTCCCGGATGCGGACAACTCTGGACTGCCCCAGATCAACGGTGACCTGACCTACCGGGACTTCCTGAAGCGCATGGTCGCCCTGCTGTTGCAGGGATCGAAGTACACGTCGCTGGTAGGCGGGCTGGAAGCCCTCACCGATGCGAACGTCTCGATCATCGAGAAGGTCAAGCACCTGTCCGACCCCGGCACGGCGTGGACGCTGGCCGACCAGTTCACCTTCGAGGTGGACGTGTCGAATTTCAAGCGCACGGGACCGACCACCGCGCCCGCCGTCACCACCCACTACCACACGGTCACGGTCAACGTATCAGGCACGGGCACGACGACGGGGGTGCTGTATGATTCGGGCAGCGGCCCGGAGCACACGCACACGATCACCGACTTCGTGGTGCAGGAAGGCGCGGGCACGGGGCAAACCCATCACACGCACGACCTGATCTCGACATTCCCCGACCTTCCCATCGTCCTGCAACGGAACGCGGCGCTGGTGCTGGCGGCACTCGACCCGGCCACCACCCTGTACGAGTACCGCAACCTGTTCCGGGAGAACCTTCGCGGGCTGGTAGACGATCAGCTTCTTTCGATGGACCTGTCCTCGGGCTACTACGAGGACTTCCGACACGACTGCTCGGGCGTGCGGGAAATCTCGGGCACCAACGGCATCGTGGGGGCCGATAGGTTCCTGTTCCACGACCCGACCCTGTCCTTCCGCTCCGTGCGGGTGGGGGCGGAGCTTGTTATCCCGGTCCTCCCGGCCCCGCCCTCGCCCGCACCCCGCGAGAACCGCTACCGGGTGACGGCGGTGGTGCCCTTCCCCTACGGCGACGACCCCGTGCCCCGTGCGTACACGACGGCCCCTACGGGCCTCACGGGTTTCGTCACCGTGAGCACCGGGGCGTTCGTAGATACGACGCAGAACTTCAACCTCTGCGCGGAGGGCGAGACCCTCACGATCACCTCCGGGCCGAACGCGGGCACCTACCTGCTGGATGCGACCACGGGCCTCTACGGCGGGCCGGTAGGGAACCCCTCGCTTGGACCCTCCACGGGCGTTCGCCCCGTGCCTTCGTACCTACGGGTGGTGCCGCGCATTATGACCCCCGGCACGGGCATCACCTACCGGGTGGCGGTGGACCACCTCGGCGTGCGCGTGCCGCAGACGGTCACGGCGGAGGACGCTAGCTGGTACTTCTTCGGTCCGGGGGCTTCCGACACCCTCTACACGCGCCTCGGACCGCTGGTGAAGGCGTGGGGGGACGCGACCCCGGCGCAGGTAGCGGACGTGACGGTGCAGTACGACGGAAGCCCCGTCACCGTCAGCGCCGTGAACCCGTACACGGGCGAGATCACCCTCGCCGCGCCCATCGCCCCGTTCGCGCCGGGGGCTCACATGGTGACGGTGAGCTATCGCTGGTTCATCGCGCCCGTGACGGGCATGGTGGGTCTGAACACCAAGGGGCTCACCCTGAACAAGTGGACGTTGCGAAGCGGGCGCAACACGACCACCACCCCAACGCCCACCAGCGTGTACGGGGGCTTCTACACCACCCGCTTCCCCATGGGTGTGACCCTCGGGCGGTTCAACCGCCGCGCCCCGGCGCTACGGGTTGCCCATCGGTTCATCGGGTTCGAGAAGGGCTACACGGCGAGCCTCAACTCCCCGACGACGATGCTCCTCAACCAAGCTCCGGGAAGGGTGTCCGTCCCGTACGCCACGGCGGACGTATCCCCCCAGAGCTTTCGGTACGAGGGCGTCGCGGCACCTGAGACGCCATGGGCCTCCGTGGGGTCTTTCCTCGGGACGCTGAACGACGGCTACTACACCCTCGCGGACAACAACCCCGCGCAGGTGGGTTACTGGAAGCGGGACTTCGCCCTGCCTACGGCCACGACCGTGGCGATGGGCGCGAGGTTTCAGGTTATCAGTTCCAGCCCCGACGGTGTCTTTACGGGCGTTGGTTTCGGTTTCCACAACAACCGACGCCTGTTCCTCGCGGGTGCCCTGCGGGTGCCGAACCCGGTGACGGGGGAAGTGCTCCGTCACATCGGGATTCTTCTCCGACCCGGTGACACCTCCCAAATCTCCTCGTGGACCGTGGGGCCGAACGCGGCGGGCAAGGTGCAGAAGGTGCCCGTAGGGGCCACCTACGGCACGGTGGCCCTTCCCACGGTGAGCGTTCCGACGTTGCTCACGGCGGGCGACAAGTTCCAGATCCTCGACGGAACGCAAACGGGCGTCTACACGGTCACGGATCTCTACCAATCCCAGCGCACCGGGCAGACGTTCTTGGTGGTGACCCCGCCGTTCCCAGCGAACCCGGAGCTCTTCGGCAACAGGGACGTGACCCTGTACTTCGACACGCCTTGGGACGCGGGGCTGTGTACTTGGCGGCTGTACGCCAACACCCGCAACCAGACCCTCACGGTGGTCTTCGGCGGCACCTCGGGCTCCACCACCTCGATCACCTCGGGCACGCTGGCCTCCCCCGCGTACCTCGGCCCGGACGTACTCCCGGAGGGGTACGGGCGGGCCCTATGGGGCTCCCTCGACCGCATCGCCACGAACGAGGCAACGTGGGACTTCGTGCGGGTGCAGAGCACCCCGGACGGTGCGTACACGTTCTCGCGCGGGACGCTGGTAGATACCAAGTGGGCCTTCGGCACCGTCACGGTGCTTTCCCCCTTGGCGGGCGACACCCTCACCATCGACACGTCCCCCGCCCCCATCAACGGGCCTTCGGTGGTGTTCACAGCGGGGACGACGTTCACCATCGGGGCCACGAACGTAGAAACCGCTGCGAACCTCGCGGCGGCGATCAACGCGAGTGTCCTTGCCCCGAACTACCTCGAAGCCACGGCAGAGGGAATCCGGGTCACGGTCACCACCAACACCAGCGGGTCACCCGGCAACGGGATTCTCTTCTCGACGGCCAGCGCCGGAAGGTTTGTCCTTTCGGGGGCGACCTTCACAGGCGCGGCGACAGACCCAGAGAACGGCGATTGGTACCTGAAGACCCCCTTCGGTGACACCCGCGCCTCGGGCAGCACGGTCACTATCACCAGCACCCCGGCGGACGCTGGGCTGGGTACCTACTACGGCTACGGGTACACCGACCCGTTCCTCAACGGGCGGAGGGTCACAGCCTTCGACGCCAAGGTGTCGGTGCAGCGGGACACGGCGGGCGTGGGTGGTGCGAGCCTAGTGCTTCGCGACACGCACAGGGAGGCACGCCTCGCCACCTTGCGGTGGATCGACAAGGGCGCGCTCGGGAAGTTTATCTTCCGCACGGACACCATCTCCCTCGTCGGCAGCACCCCGTACTGGCAGCAAGGGTGGGATGGCCTCGCGGGCGACCGGGCGTTCGCCAACGGCCCCGAACAGGTGATGCGCGGAGGGGACGTGGGATGGACGGTGTTCCGCACGCTCACCCCGTATCACTCCCCCGACGTGGGGAGGTTCTTGGAGTTCCGCCTCGCCGTGGAGGACTCCACCCCCGGTGCCCTCGGTCGCATCGGGATCTCCATGGCGTGCGAGTTTGGTTCCCCCGCCCGCGCCGTGTACCTTGAGTTCCGCACGGGTGGGGTGACCCTCACCACCGCACCGGGCGCGGGGGCCATCGTCAACGTGGGCGTGCCTTGGGAGGACGGCGCAGCCCGTACCTACCGCATCACCTACAACGCCGGGACGAACACGGTAGACCTTCACATCGACGGCGTGGCGGGTGTGCTGGGTGTCGCCCTCGGGTTGTTCTCTCCGAGCGCGCTATCCGGCAGCGTGCAGGTGGAGTCCAGCACGGTCGCGGGCGCGAACTTCACGGTCAACCTTCGGGGCCTGTGTTACGGCGGGACGGACGAAGGGGTGGCGGGCCTCGGGCGCACCTTCGGTCTGTACCTCGGCGGCGACGAAGGGGACTTCGACAACTGGGTGGTGCCTCGCACGGACGGGATGGGCGTCCCGAACAGCAGCCCCTCCTCGGTCATCACCTCGATGGATTGGTCGAGCGAGTGTTGGGTGCGGGTGTTCATGGACCCGACCTTCGGCGCGGCGTTCATTCGTCCCGACCTCGCCCCGCCCCCCGGGTACACGGGGGACTTCGCCACGCAGTCGATGAACCCCAGCGCCGGGTGGGTGCGGCTGGAGTACGCGAAGCTGCCCCGGGTCGATCCCTTGGAACGCTTCGGGGACGTGGCCTTCGGCGCACTGAACTCGAACGGCTCGGTGCTCTCAACGTGGAACGACGTGCGGTACCGGGTGTTCACGAACACCTCGGTGGACTACGCGGCCCCGCAGGGCATGGCCCTCAACCGCTGGAACGTGGTCACGAGCAACGAGTTCGCGCGGGACACCACACCAGAAGAAGTGGTCGTGGCCAGCGTCACCCGTCAACGGGTCTCCCTTCGACCGTGCCACATCTTCGCGGACCGGGTGTTCTCCGTGCGGGTGGGCGGGGTGACCCTTCCGCAGAACCTCTGGCGGTTCAACCGGGACAGCCAAGAGATCACCCTGACGGCGGGCTTGCCCTCGGAGGGCTACCCGGTGAACGTGGTGTTCGCGCCCGGTAGGCCGGTCACCAACACCTACCTTGCGACCCAGCCGTTCGACCAATCGCAGACGATTCTGAACGAGGGAACCCCCTCGTTTCAGCAGTCGCAAGCGGGCACGGGAGCCTACTCCACGATCACCCTCGACACGGTGTCGGGCGACGGGGGACGTACCCCGGCGTTCCCGCCCGCTGGCCCTTCCGACCCAGAATACTTCTTGAGGGACCAGTACCTCGTACGGCAAGCGACGGATACCGACGCGCTGTACGAGCGCATGGACTTCTACCAGCTAGAAGACGGCGGGCAGCGCGGACGCATCGCCTCGTACTGCGAGGGCGGACCCGGCCCGGACGGAACGTGGGCCACGACGGAGTTCGCCTTCGCGGGCGAAGCCTTCACCGACCCCTACGCGGGAAGGGTTCGCCCTCCCGTGGGCGTGCGCCCCGGCTCCTACCGCTACGGCTTGCTTGCCTCGGGGGCGGGATTCAACGGCGGCGAAATCGGGACGTACTCGTTCACCGACCCGGTGACCGGGGTGGTCGCACCGTTCAGCGGGGCGACACCTGTCACGACGGGGGCCGAACCCCGGATGCTCTACGCCACGGGACCCTCGGAAGGCGTCGTGCGCGGCACAGACGACGGGACCACCTTCCGCGAGACCCTCTTCGTCCTTCGCACGGGTGCAGCACCGGGCACGGTCACCGTGTGGACGGGCGGCGATTCGACCCAGACGTGGGGGTAGGGTTTCCCGCCTATAACCAGAGGTGGGTATGCGCTACGCCGACCGGGTCAACCGACCCCGCGAGGGACTCAAGATGGGCTTCGATTTCGGGCACGCCGATGGTGTGGTGTCCCTCAAGGGGACGTACATCATTCACCTCACGGACATCGCCACGGGTGACGTTCTCGATCACCGCGAGCAGTCCAACATCGTCACGCTGGACGGCGGGGTGCTGGTCGCCCTTCTTCTCGCCTCGGGCCCGACCCCGGTGCTCCCTTCCCAGCGCGGGTTGACCATGCTGGCGGTGGGCACGGGGGCGACGGGACCGCTCCTCAATCCCGACGCGCCCGACCCCCGGCAACGGAAGCTGAACAGCGAGATTTTCCGCAAGGCGTTCTCGGTTCGCCAGTTCCGCAACTCCACGGGCGGTGCCGTGAGTTACCCCACCAACGTGGTGGACTTCACGGCGACCTTCGGCGCGGGCGAGGCAGAGGGTCCGCTCAACGAGATGGGTCTTCTTCGCACGCTCACCCTCGGTCCGACCCCCGGAACGCCCGTTCCCGCCGTGTTCCCGGCCTACGATCCGACGGTGGACCTCACGAACTACGACATTTTGTGCAACGTAACGAACTTTTCCGTTGTGACGAAGCCCGCGAACTCGCTGCTCACCATCACTTGGCGGCTTTCGGCGTGAACGACAAGCTGTATGTCCTCGACACGTCGGTTCTCGTTCACGACCCCGAAGCCCTGAGAGCGTTTCGCGATACGTCGGTCGCCATCCCCATCTTCGTGGTGATGGAGCTCGATGACCTCAAGGTGAGCCAGCGTCACGAGGTGGCTTCTGCCGCCCGGACGGCTTCCCGGCGCATCGCCCGGATCATCGCACAGGGAGACGTGAACAACCCGGGCGGGATCAACGACCCCAAGACCGGGAGCATCTTCTACGTCGTCGGGCAGGAGGAGCACTTCGAGAGCCTTCAGAACACCACCCTGTCTCGCAAGATGGACCTGCTCATCCTCGGCAGCGCCCTGAAGCTACAGGAACGCTTCACGGGCAAGACCGTGGTGCTGGTCACGAAGGACGTGAACCTCCGCATCCTCGCCGCCGCGAAGGGCGTGGGCGCGGAGGACTACCGCAAGGACCGGGTAGACCCGAACGAGGTGCCTTCGGGCGTTCACGAACGGGTGATCACAGACCCCGATGCCCTTCAGCCTTTGTACGGGGCGGACCCGCCCGACACGGTGCCCGGTGCGGACCTTGACGGGGTATCCCCCAACGAGTTCATCCGGTTCACGGGGGAGGGTATCAGCCCGCAGTTGTTCCGATGGAACGGCACGTCCCTTCGCCCCACGTCGCGCGGCAAGGGGATGAAGTTCGAGGCCCGGAACGACGGCCAGCGCATGGCCCTCGACCTGTTGCTGGACCCAAGGGTTCACTTGGTGGTGCTCCTCGGCGCAGCGGGCAGCGGGAAGACCCTGCTGTCCCTCATGGCGGGGGTTCAGCAGCTAGAGCGCCACTACGACAAGATCATCCTGTCGAAGCCCGTGGTTTCGATGGGCCGTGACCTTGGGTACCTCCCGGGCACGGAATCCGACAAGATGCACCCGTGGATGTTGTCTTTCTACGACAACCTCGACCAACTGTTCGCCACGGACAAGAAGGACAACGCCCGCAAGGGGATCAAGGAGAAGAACTGGGAGCAACTGATGCAATCGGGGCAGGTGGAGATCCAGCCCCTGCACAGCATCCGTGGGCGATCCATCCCCCGTGCGTTCATGCTCTTCGACGAGATCCAGAACGCCACGCCCCACGAGGTCAAGACCGTGGTGTCCCGTGCGGCAACGGGCACGAAGGTCGTACTGTGCGGTGACCCCTCACAGATTGACGACCCGTTCTTGGACGCTTTCAGCAACGGGTTGGTCCACGCGGCGAAGATGACCCGGGGGTCCCCGTTGGCCGGGGCCGTGTACCTCGGGGAAGGCGTACGCAGCCCGCTGGCCGAACTCGCCGCGAAGTCCCTCTGACACGGGTATCCCTTCTATCCCCGCACCGTTGCGGACCCTAACAGGTGAACGATGCCTACCCCCCGAGAAGCTCATTGCCAGCGTTGTAAATGCCTCCTTCCGGGTAAGAAACCGGGAAACGTAACCTGCGACGGCTGTCGCGTGAAGGGGCGGGACAAGCGACCATCCCCTGATCGGGCCCAATGCTTTGAGTGCGGGTCTTATTTCAAAGACATCCCCGTTCACGTTTCCCTCAAGCACAAAATTACGTCCGAGGAATACCGGGCCAAGTACCCGGAAGCACCTCTTGGCCCGATGAGCGGCAGAAAACACACGGACGATTCCCGGAGGAAACTGTCTGAAAGCAAGATTGCTAGCTGGTCCAGTAAGACGAGCGACTTGAAAGAGGCTTTCAAGTCATCAATCAGGAAGACTTACGAAAACGGAAGGGTTCCTTCGAGGTTCAATCTCGGGCGATCTTTTGACGAATCGGTACGGCTTCGGATGAGCTTGTCCAAGAAAGGTAAGCCTTGCCCTACGAAGGGGATTCCGAGGGGCCCGGTTCCCTTGAACGTCAGGATTCGAATTTCTGCGAGTCTATCTGGCCGTCCCAGAACGTATCGAGAAGGCGGTCGAGATAAACTCTTGGAAAGCCTACGGAGGGCTCGTCAACAAGGCAAGTTCAAGGGGTCTGGATGGGGTCAAGGCTCCTACTATCAAAGCCCTTATCAGGGAAGAGTATGGCTTCGATCTACTTCAGAAGTTCAACGGGCCCAAGAATTGGACGCTCAGGGTCTAGTCTGGTTCTATGAAGTAGAATCCTACGAGTTGAACCTCTCAAACGGGAAGTCCCTCTACACCCCAGATTTTTGGGTGGTTGATGGAATTCCTAGAGACGAAGTGAAAACAGATCCTAACACCTTCCTTCGAGGCTACCGGGGAGAGGTTCATGTCGAAGAAGTAAAGGGGTGGTGGGGTGAAAACCACTCTGATTTCGGCAAGGTTCAAGGGTTCCGTCAACAGCACCCAGAAGTTCGACTCGAAATAGTGATTCGTCGCGGTTTCGTTTGGGGAAGAGTCAACTCACCTCGCCGGGAGCTAGACTAAAATGCCCAGTTTCCGAAGGTACTACACCAACGTCCCCTCGTCGGTTTCCCGAGACATTGATCCCGGAGAGGCAAGCCTCGACACGGTCGTCTACCAGAGTGGGCGACCGATCCTCGACGCGGAGCTCAACCTCGCCCAAGACGCCAGCGAGTACAACCGCACGCTTCTAGCCGGGAAGTCCCTGCCCTCGGGATTCATCCGTGGGCAGACCACCCTTCCCGCCCTCGGTGACTACAGCTTCGGTACACCTCCCGGTGTGCCCGTTGACTCCTTCGTTCTTCCGCGTTTGCTCGCTAGTGTGGCCGGGATGCCCGTGGTGGTGGAGTACACTGGGACCGTTACCCCGAACGCGAACTTGGTGACGCTCCCTGTCGCGAGTCCCGCGACGGGCGCACCCCCAGACATCAAGCGCACGGACTTCGTGTTCCTAGAAGTCTGGCGGGCGCAGGTAGCCCCCTCGCCCCGCGCCTACGGGTACGTCCAGATCGCCACGGCCCTCACCATCGCAGACGGCGACACCATCACCATCGACGCGACGGTGCTGGGCGGTCCCGCCGTGACCTTCACGGCTCGGAACGTCCCCGCCCCCCCCACGGAGTTCTTGATCGGGGCAAATGCAGACCTCACGGGAATCGCCTTCGCGGCGGCAGTGAACGACCCCGCGAACGGGTTGTTCCCCAACTACGTCACGGCGAACGCCCATAGCTCCAGCATCGTGCAGATCACGGCGGGTGAGGGGGGCACCGTGGGCAACGGCGTCACCCTCGCAAGGGTGGAAGCGGTCGCGGGTTCTATCGTTCTGTCGGGCGCTACGCTGCTCAACGGCGCGAACCGCCCGAACAAGCCCGCGCAGGACGCCATCTACCACCACGGCAACGTGGGCTCGCCCTCGGGCGTTGACCTCGCGGACAACTTGGTGGACCCGGCGCTGAACGTCGAGAGCACCCAGCGGGTTCAGGTTCAGTATCGCCTACGGACGTACAGCGACGTAGCGGCGGGCATCAACCCCAAGACCCAGCCCGATGGGTTCAGCAATCCGAGCGTGCTGGCACAAGGCGCGACGGGTGCCCCTGTGGCGGGGTATCCCTTCGTCCCTGCGGACAACACCACCACCCTCGCGAATTCCGATGCCACGGCGTACGGGTTTGTGGACAACGGGTTGTACATCGCGGGTGACGGGACGGCTGTGAGCGCAGCGGCGCTAGGGACGGTGGACGGGTTCGTGTACGCGATCCCGGTGTGCTTCGTGTTCCGGCGCAACGATGCGTCCCTTACGGGCGGGTTCGACCCCACGTCGAACGCGAACGGGGCGCTGTCTTACAATCACATCCTGTTCAACAACACGCACCTTGAGACTCCCGGCCCTGCGGCGATCAACGCGGGAGCGTCGGATCGTCCCGATGGTGCCTTCCATGACGTGATCGTGGCGGGGGACATTCTCGACCTTCGGCGGCACGTCACCCCGCCGGGGTACGACTTCGGGTCGGAGCTCAAGTACCAGACCCAGTCCCTACTCGACGCCACCAACCTGTCTTGGCAAGTGGAGTCCTCGGACCTCGGGACGATGGCCACGGGATCTGGCGGTCAGTCCACCACCCCGATGGTGTGCGACGAGATCGCTCGTTCCGGTAGCCCCGGCTCTGACGTATTCGGAGACCGTATCCGCACGTTCGACCACATCGCACGACGGTTCGCTTCGCAGCCCGTGGTGGAGCGGGTGGTGTTCGAGGTGCTTCCGAACGCGGGCGCGTACCCCTTGGGCTTCGCGGTCACCAACTCGGGTGTGGGATGGTGCGAGGGGGACACCATCTCCCTCGACTTCACGGCCCTGCAAGCCTCGTCGGAGCAAAGCTGGTTTCTACCTTCGGCGGCGACCACCGTGGCGGGCAACTGGCCCACGGGCACGAAGGTGACGGACGTGTTGGTGTCCTACCACGACGATGGGCACAGCGCGGTGCCCGTGGATCAGAAGGTTCAGTTCTCTGCCATCGCGGGCTTGGGCACGACCACGGTGACGGTGACCCTTGACCTCAACCCTCAAGCGGTGGACGCGGGCGTCGGCACCATTCTGGTGGACGCGGCACTAGGGGCCAACGGCTCGCAGCGGCGCATCTTCCTAGAGCTTGAAGTCACTTACCCCACGGGCGCGGGGCTGATTCGCACGCCCCGCGCGGCGCTATCCCCCAGCGTTGCCTCGGGCTACGCCCCGTACGACGGCGGGGCGATCATCCAGTTCGACCCCTCGCAACGTCCCTCGGACATGGTGGTGGGTTGGACCCCGCAGCCCAAGTTCCGACCGCCGTTCCGCGAGGTGCTACTCGAACAACAGACCAAGAACGTGGCGGACAGCATCGTGACCCGCAACGCGAGCACCGTGTACACCCCCAGACGTATTTCCACCACCGTAGGGATGCTCGCCAACGGCGCAGCACCCGGTGGCGGTACCACGGTGGGTAGCTCGGAGCGGAAGGTCGCCCTTGGTGCGGTAGCTCCGGGCGCGCAGGTGCCCGTGCTGGTGAGCTATCAACCGCAGGACGCCATCGCGGACTTCGGCGCGACGGGCTACCGCTTGGACGTGTACTACCAAGGCACCGCGCCGCAGACGTGCGGGGTTCAGCCGGGGGCGATTCCGACGAACCTTCTTCCCCACGGCTTCACCGTCGAACCCCTTGCCGTGTCGAACCACGTCTGGACGGGGCAGACGGGCGCTGGAAGCGTGGAATTGGCCTTCCCTTACGCGGTGCCCCTCGACCCAATCCCGATGGCGAACCTGATCCCCGGGAACGGTTACGAGTGGTACTTCGCGGCGACGGCCACCGTGGCCGTGTCCGACTTCAACGCCGACACGGGCTCCCTCACCCTTCACCCGATGGTGTCGATGGACGCCTCGGCACCCGTGACCCTCGGGGAGGGCGCGCACGGGACGCTGATCGACGACGAGTTCCGCGCCTACTACGACTTCGTGAACGCTGGCGGGTACAAGTCCACGGTGATGGCCCAGCCCCTATCGGGGGCTACGCGCCACAAGGTGTTCACCACCATGCTGGCCCGCCCCACGACGGCGACTCTGTTGTTCCGTCCCGGCGAGCTCATCCTCTTGGTGTTCTCCCGGTGGGCCGTGCTCGACGCCGACAACAAGGTGGTGGTGGCTGACCCGCCCGTGGGGACGGCGTCCTCCACCGTGGCCGTGTTCCGAACGAAGAACCTCCTCCTCACCGCAGGAACCTGAACCATGCCGCGCACGAACGATCCCTTGGGCATCCTCACGGGGGCGGGCTTCGCCCCGCCGGGTTCCGTGAGCTCCTCGTCCATCGCCCCGGGCGAGGTTGGCCCCGCGTCGGAGTCGCTCGACGCGCACGTTGACAACCCCACGGGGGCCCACCCGGCGACGGCCATCTCGATCCTCGACCCCTACACCCGGTACTTCATGGGGCCGAACGTCGAAGGGGCTCTCAACGAGCTCGCGGCGCTGGTGCCCCCGCCGATGGGTGGGGTAGGAAGCGAGGGCGTTGCGTGGCTTGGAAGCACCAACTCGGGCGTGCCCGACTGGGGCATCCTCAAGCTCTGGGACGGCATCCTCCCTTTCACGGGCAACCCAGCGGCGGACCCTCACGCCGTCTACCCCTACTACTACCGCGCACCCGTCACGGCCTCGGGCTACGGGCTGACGGGAGCGGGCGTGGAGCCCGCGACGGACCCGACGTTCAACGTGCTCGACGGTGTGTACACGGGCGGCGGTGACGGGACGACCCACGCGGGCTTCGTGACCTTGACGATGGGGGCGGGCGCAGCGGGATACCCGACGTGGAGGATGCTGACGGCCATCGCCAACCCCGCTGCCGTCGTCTCGGGCATCGTTTCGCCCGCTGACCGTGGGGTGCTTGCCCTCGTGAAGTGGCCCACAGGGACGGAACCCGACCCCGCGCCTGCCGCGTCCGTCGCGGACATCCAAGCCCGGTGCGTGGCGGCGATTCTGCTCGGCAAGGGCATCCTCGACAACGGGTGCGACGGCGAACCGGGTGGGGTGTTCGTCGAAGCCACGGGGGGTGAGCGTGCGCTGGCTTCGGTCAAGTACCTCGCCAACCCCGCTGCGGGATACACCTACACGCTGGACCTGTCCTCGGTGGGAGGTCCCGCCGCGCCCGTGACGTTCACGGCGGTGGCGGGTGTCCCCGCGAACCCCTACGAGTTTCAAGTAGGGGGCGCATTGGCGGCGACGGCGGAGAACTTCGCCCTCGCCCTGAACAACCTGTACTACAGCGAGGTGCTTGCGGCGATCCCCAACGCGGGCACCGTGGACATCTACCTTCGGGCACCGGGCACGGTAGGTAACTCCCCGACGACCACGATCTCTTGCACGGCGGCACCGGGCGACATCGGAGTGGTGGACTTCAGCGGGGGGACGGATGCGATTCTCAGCCCGTACACCTTCCCCGGGCGCGCGGCGGGCCAGTACAACCTCGACGAGGTCCACAAGGGGCTCTCGACCACGACGGGTGACGACCCGTTCTTCAACCCCGCTGCGGGACAGGTGCGGCTCCTCACCGACCCGGCGGCGGTGACGTTCGCCCCGGCGACGGTATTGGGGGGCCTTCCCATCTTCGGCGCAACGGCCAGCGCCATCGGGACGGCCACCGCCCTGCCGGGGTTTCCGTTCAGCATCGGGGGCGGGACGAATAGCAACTTCTTCGCGTACCGACTGCCGTACCTCAAGGACTACTCTGCGGCTTCGGGCTTGATCTACACCCCGGCGACGGAGAAGCCCCGGTTCACGACCCCCATCGTACCTGCTGCCGTGGTCACCCTCGACCCGGCGGGGGCCTACGAGAACTTCACGACGGACTTCTGGGCCTACCAGATCGCGCGGTACCGCCACCGCTTCGAGCTGACACCCCCGCCCGCTCTGGCGATCACTCGCACGGACGGTAACTACGCCCTCGTTCACTTCAAGAAGGAAGCGTACTTCGAGGCGTACGTCCGCGACGGGGTGGTGCCGACCAGCGACCAGCTATGGTCCGTGAACCTCGTGCAGTGGACGGGCAACACGCCCCCGTACGACCTCGTGGAGAACTTGGTCACGGACACGCCCAGCGTGTCTACGGCCAACCCCATGAACCGCTCGGAGGTTGTCGAAGACAAGAACGGCGCGTTTGCCCCCGCGCCCTTTGGCTTGAGCTTCACGCTGGGCACGGCGGCGGGGCCGACGAAGATGTACTGCTCGGGCATCGAGTATTACGTCCCCATCGACGTGACCACGGTGAGCACCCCGAACATCGCCATCACCGACCTTTCGTTCACTTACCCCTCGGTGTTCGACCGGGGGTACCGCTCGCACGACACGGTGCCCGTTGCGGGACCCCTGTCAACGGACGACCGCAAGTACGCGCTGAACCAGAACCCGGTGTTCGTGTCCCTCGCCTCGTTCAGCTACGAGGGGGATGAGGCCCTCGGGACCTCCACCATCGCAACGGGTTCCCCCGGCGTCACCACGTTCCCGGCTGAACTTGGGTCGATCCGCCGCCAACGCATCGAGTTTGGCTACGCGGACCTGACCCTGGCAGCAACGGCGGACCCCGCCCCTGCCGACGTGGCTTCATACAACTTCGCGGTGGCCCCCTACACGAAGGGAATCTACTTCACGGGTGACCCGAACTACCCGGTGTTCACGACGGACGCGAAGGTGCGGGTGTTCCTACGCCGACCGATGGTGGTGGACCTTGCGACGGGCTACCCGGAGCCCATCACGGGCACGACCGTCCCGAACAGCTCCGTGGATACGATCCTGTACCACTCCATGCAGGAAGGCACGGCGACGGCGACGGTTCCGTACGGCAATCCGAACAACCCGGCGCTGCGGGGGTTGACCAACACAAAGGACCGTGACGAACGGTTCCTCGATGAGGTCTACCGCTACCCGGAGGATTGGGCTCCTCTCGCCGCTCCCGACGCAACGCAGCTACAAGGGCCGGGGCTTCCCTTCGGCCCCGCCCCCATCTCCGTACCCGTGCGCCCCGTGGCGGGGGGTGGTTATGACGGATGGTACCTTGGCGGGTACAACGCGAATGCGTTGACGACGGGCGGACCAGATCCGAACCTCAACAACGGTCTACAGGTGGCGGGGCTCCCGCCGCGCGACCCTTCGTACAAAGAGGGGTTGACCTCTCCCGCCCCGTATCGCGGGTTGCTGGTGTACCCGCAGACGAACTACTCGGCGGGATATGCCCCGGCTCAGGCTTTGGGTCCCGCATCCGACTACTCTGTGCTCACGGGCGACCGGGTGTACGTCCGGGCATTCGACGCGGGTGCGGGCAACGCGGGCACGTCCACGGTGACGTTCCGTCTATGGGGCGTGGACATCACCGACTTCCAGTACGCGGCCCTCACCGCGCCGGGTGCTACGGGCATGGCCGTGATGGTGAAGGTGCCGGGGCTGACGACGTGGATGGACGCGGGGCGGGCAGACGGCACGGGGCCGTCGAAGCAGGACATCGCCCTCGATGGTGCCGGATGCCTCGTGACGTACACCACGGGTACCGACACCGCGTCGCAGATTTTCCACACGGACATCACGGTGAGTCTCTCACCCGCCGCCCTGTTCATCAACGGCGAGGGCAAGTGCCCCGTGCTGGTGAAAGTGATCCTCAAGGACAACGCCACGGGCAAGGCGCTGAACTTCGTGGGGGGCGGCGAAACGGCGGCAACGAGTACCCTTCGGGGCCTCGTTGGAATCGAGATCAACCCGTGACCGTTACCGGGTCTATCAAAGGCAAGAAGCAGGAACCGTCGCCATGACCACCCTTCGCACCAAGCTGATCCGTCTCGCTCACCAACAGCCGTCTCTCCGTCCACACCTGTTGCCGGTGCTGCTTCGCACGGCGCACCTCAAGTATGCTGGCCCTTTGACAGATGCCAGCAAGCTGAGAAAGCAAGCCGTTTTCATCATCGGAGCGGGCGGGTCCGGCAAGGGCTACCAGAGCCAACGGTGGTTGAAGTACATGCCCGGTGCTGGACCCGGTGGAGCCACCCACGACAAGTTCAAAGAACTGTCGAAGAATGAGCCGTCCCCTTCGGAGCGCCTGTTGTCGAATCTGGACTTCACCCGGGCGGTACAGAATCTCAAAAGGAAAGGGGTGAACGTCGAGCTTGCGGACGACCCATCTCAGGCTCGCATCCCCTTCGAGGTCTACGATTCCTCGGGTGTCGGAAAACCCGTTCCTCGGGAGATGTGGGACCAAGTGTACCCCGCCGACGTAGTCGAGGAAATCGAGGGCATCGAAGAGGTCATCTTCTCTATGGCTGAGGGGGAGGTACCGTCTTATTGGAGGCAGGTGAACCCCGACATCTACAAGGAGGACCTCCCGGGGTACCGAGAGCGGGAGCCGGGGTACGTCCACGAGATGTCCTCCACCATGTCAAAGGCTTACATCGAAGCGGCCTTTGAGACGGGGGACCCGGTGTTCGTGGACGGCACGGGCACGAACGTGCAGAAGGTGCTGGACCAGCTTGCTATGGCAAAGCAGTACGGGTACCGAACCTCGCTGGTGTTCGTTAGTGTCCCTCTGACGGTGAACCACATTCGGAACGCCACGCGAGCCCGAAACGTCGCACCCAACGAAATCACTAGGCAGTGGGGTTTGATCCGCAGTTCGTTCGCGAAGGCCAAGTCGGTGGCCGACAAGTCCAAGGTGATCGACGCTCGGAATGACTCGGTTGATTTCGCGTCCTACCGAAAGAACGCGGCCAAGATCAACGACTTCATCGCGAAGAAGACCATGTACCCGGACCTGTACAGCCTGATCGCAGACGCACGGCCTGATGAACTGAACTTCTACGGAGACCTTCTCTCGTTCAAGGGATGAAACGGTCTGCGTTTTCGCGGACGTACCGGGTGAAATCCCGAAAGAACCGTTTGGTCGCCATGTCCGAACAAGGGTGGCCGTACTCTCCGACACACCTGTTGAGTTCCTTCCGCACGTCACCGGAGTGAGAACTCACGAACTCATGGGCTAGAATTCCCATGATCTTCGCGTTTTCCTCGGTGCCCCTAACGATGGGGTCCAGCTGCATAGCCCCGTACTCTTGCAGCCCCAAGGCAACGATTTCCGGCGTGTCCGTGCGGTATTTACCAATTCCCATGACCTCGGTATCCTATACGCGGCTTACCGCGTCAACTACCTTCACCCTCAAGGGCTAGTGGGTTCCCTCACCGCGTACACACGGGGCTTGTCCTCGGGCGCACCGCCCCCGACCCACACGGGGGCGATCCACTTCAGCGACGCCTTCCGCAGCGCCGGGTCGATCTTTTCGCCAGCCTCGGTCTTTCGCGGCCCCACCCGGTAGGTGTGCCAGTGGCCCCGGCGGATGTGGCCCTTCACGGTTCGCGTGCCCGTGAGGTCCGTGTCGGTGCCCGCGCTCGTCTCGATGGTGGGTCCGATCCACGTCACCCGGTACTTGGGGAGGTTGTCGAGGTCGCGCCCCAGCTTCTTGGCGTCCTTGCCGTTCTTGTGCTTCTTGCGGTCGAGGGCCTTCTGGAGCTCCTTGCGCTGGGCCTCGTTGTCTGCCGTCTTCGTCTCGCACGAGGCGCTGTTGACGTACAGCAGGGTGTTCACGACGATGCGGAGGAACGCCTTGACCTGTGCCTTCACCTCCCGCGCGAGCTCTTCGGATTGAGGGATGTTCGCAAGGCGGTCGCTGATGTTCGCGCCCCGGTTGTCCAGCACCCCGTTCACCCGCGCATCGAAGTCCATGCGGGTGACCGCAGACTCCAGTTCGATGTTCCGCAAGGTGCCTTCGCGAAGCTCGGCCACGTCGAGGCGCTTCTCAAGGTCGCCGTCGAGGTCCACCGTCCCGCCGTGGCCCAGACGCATGGAGAACCAGAACGTCGCGTCGTCCGTCGGGAACTGCGACCGTTCGTTAGCCGCGCCCCAGATGAGCACCGACATCACCCCCGGCTCCGCCGGGTCTTCCATGACGTAGGCACCTTCGACCCGGTGCCACAGGGTGTCACTTCCGCCCCACGCCTTGAGCTTGGACTGCGGGGTGGCGAGGTAGAAGCAGGGGAATGGGAACCGGATGTGCTCCGCACTCACCTCGGAGAGCGAGGTGTTGGCGAACGCCTCCTGCATTCGCGGCCCCAGCACCACCACTTGCTGCCCTCCGCGCTCGTAAGCGACGGTAGACCGCATCATGTTGTAGGTGGTGCTGTAGGCGCTGACCGTCTGCGCGGGCAGGGGGTTGTCCCCCTGCTTGTTGAAGGGGTCGTGCAGGATCTTCGACTTGATGTCTTCGGGGAACACCCGCAGCGGGTTGCGCGGGTCCTTTCGGATCATCTCGTAGTGAACGACGGGGCGGGGGAGGGAAGCGGTCATGGTCTTCATTACGCCCCTCTGGACGTTGGAAGGCCGAGGATACTGACAGGCTAGAAGCCGAGATACTCGATCTCGGCGTCGTCCAGCGTGTGGATCACGGCGCGCGAACGAAGCTCCCCCGTCTTCTCGTCCACGAAGGGCTGGTCGTCCTTGAGGTTGCGGAGGATGAGGTCGAGGCGCTTCACCTCTGCCGTCTCGGAGGTGACGAGCTCCTTCTCGGTCACGAGGTTGGCGATCACCCCAGCGGGCACCACCGTCTCCTTGGTCTGCTTGCCCGAAGAAGTGTTGCTGCTGTTCTGGATCGAGGAGTAGGACATCTTGGCCCCTCCGCCCCGGCGCTGGTCCTGCGAGTACTGCACGATGAGGTCGGACAGGGCCTCGGGGGTGATCTCGTTCTCGCGGGTGATCTTGTCGATGCGGCCCCGGCGCTCCTCGATCTTCGCCCGCACCGCTTCGACTTTGCGGTTCATCGCCTCGCGGATCTGCCCACTCGTGAACTTGTTGTACTGAACTCCACGGAACATATCGTCTACCTCGTTGAAAGCGCCCATCATGGGTGCTCCTTTCCACGGGTAGTTACGCCCGCCATCGTAGGCGCGCGGGGCCCCGTAGGCGTTTCACCCGGCGCTCGGCCCGTTGCGCTTCACCCCGTCCGTCGAACGGCCCGTACACCACCCCAAGCACCCACGGTCTCCACCGTTGGGTGAACCGCGCCCCGCCCGCTAGCTCGCCGTTGTGTTGCCGCACCCTGCGCCCCACGTCGTTGGTGCAGCCGACGTAGGTGACGGTGCGGACGGTGCTGGTGAGGACGTAGACGTACCAATCTGCCACCCCCGTTACCTCCAGTTGACCTGCCTATACCCTACGTCCCCTTGATGCCACAGCGTAATGCCGATGGGGTGTTCAAGGCCCAGTACGACAAGGCCACCACGATGGATGGGGTGGACCCGGCGGTCGCCGCGTTAATGGTGGTCTCGGGAGGCCCTGACGATGTGGTACAGATGGGCGTGTACTCGGGGCCCGCTCGAAAGCTGAAGCCCTCGCAAACCACGATGGTGCTGGCGAAGTCCCTCGGGTCCGCCGTGAAAATGCTTCGGAAGGGCAAGGGGGCTGGGGGGAAGCCCGCCGACCTTGGCGCGATGATCTCGTCGGACAAGTTCATCATGGACGGGCACCACCGCTGGTCCGCCGTGATTCTCGCCCGTGGGGAAGACGCGCTTGTGACGGGCCTTCAAGCGAGCCTACCGGGCGAAGAGCTCCTGCGAGTGTTGAACATCGTCAGCAAGGGGTCCTTCGGGTTTACGCGCGGCAACCCCGGCGGCGGTTCGATCACGGACTACACCCCCCGCACCATCGAGAAGGCACTGAAGGCCGCGCTGAAGTCGGGCATCACGGGGGAGAAGCCCGCCACGCCTGAACAGGTGGCGGAAGCCCTTGAGATTGGCTTTGGATCGGTCAAGAAGGGCATCGTCGGCATGGCCGACAACTCCCAGTACATGGTGAAGACCACGCCGTCGTGGGCTCCCGACCGTTCTCAAATGCCCATCATCCCCAAGGAGCAGGTATGGGAGGCGGCATCCCTTCTCTCGAAGGGCTCTGTCGATTGGGCACCCCCGTACAAAATGTCCTCGCTGCGCGCGGCGACGATCCGGTTGGCCCACCGGCAACCTCATCTGCGACCGTACCTCCTGCCCCTCCTAACCCGCTAGCGTTTCCCGCCCTATCCCCCCGCTAGGGTATGTCCCTGTACCCGCAGCCGCCCATGAACACGATGGTCGTGTCGCCCTTCGGCAAGGGCGTGCTCGATATCCGTTGGGATGACCCGTCGTTCATCGGCGCGAACACGGCGTACAATATCGTCGGGGTCAACGTCTACCGCAGCGAGGCGAGTGACCGTGGGCCGTTCAAGCGGCTGAACAGCTATCCCGTGAGCGGGACGTTCTTCCGAGACTTCACGGACATCGCGCAGGTGTCCCGTGAGGTGATCCCGTGGGACGGCGGGTGGCAATCCAAGGGGGACGCCCCGAACGCCTTGCGCTGGACCCTCAAGACCCGCTATCCCATCGCCAAGCCCAACGCGCAAGGGGTGCCCGCGAACTCCCCGGACGACGTTCTGGTGACCATCGACGGCGTGCCCGCATGGGTTTCCTCGGTGTTTGGCCAGACGGGCGAAGTGTCCCTCTATGCCTTCACGGACATCGACCCGCGCGATGACCGATACGCCCCCTCCCCGATCCCCACGGAGACGAGCGAGGTGGTGATCTCCTACTACACGCCCCGGAACGTGCTGTTCCCGAACACGATGATCGACCGCAAGCTGTTCTACCGTGTGACCACGGTCGCGGTAGCAGCGGGCTCGACCACGGGGTACGTTGAGACACCGCTGGATCAGACCATGCCCGCCAGCGATATGCAGATCGAGCAGTTGGACTACATCTGGCGCGAAGGGATGCGTCGCAACCGCTGGATTCTCGAACAGGGCGGGGAGCGCGTGAAGCTCTTCGTCCAGAAGGTCAGCGGGATGCCCTGTCCGTGCTCGGGAGAAATCGACCCGCAGTCCCGGGCGTACAGCAAGCAGCCCAGCAACCGCTGCAAGGTGTGCTTCGGCACGGGCTTCGTCGGTGGGTACGAGGGACCGTACGACATCTTGGTGGCCCCGGACGACGCCGAGAAGCGCATTTCGCAGACCCCGAACGGTCGGCGGAAGGAGCACACCTACGAGGTGTGGACGAGCTTCTCGCCCATCATTTCGCAGCGTGATTTCATTCTGAAGCAGAACAACGAGCGGTACTCCGTCGGTCCGGTGCGTCGCCCCACGAACCGTGGGAACGTGATGCAGCAGCACTTCAACATCGCGTACCTCGACCCGCCCGACATTCGGTACGACGTGCCCGTGGAGATCGTGCTGGCCTCGCCCAACCTGCCGTGGCCGCAGACCCGCTACCCGTACCGCCCGTACCGGGAGACCTACGACCAGCAGACGGGCGCACCTTGGTCTGTCACACCCGACGCCGTGTTCCCCATGTCCACCGACAAGGACAACGTGCCGGATGGCTTGCAGATTCGCTGGCGTTC
>SXGQ01007823.1_pt1 | contig 45548 bp, 44 predicted proteins | sample 3178371 | NCBI WGS metagenome assembly SXGQ01 (sample SAMN11356859, study PRJNA531348) | freshwater metagenome | isolation source: freshwater sample F1-20 | place: China: Fuxian Lake, Yuxi | collected 2017-12-25 | reverse complement strand
GGAGCCATTGTCTCAATCGGTATCACGGCTGACTCTTTCGTTCTCTATTTTGAGCGCCTTCGAGATGAAGTTCGTGAAGGAAAGTCGATCAAGACCGCTGTTGAGACTGCATGGGTGCGTGCACGTCGCACTGTAATTGTCTCGGATGTTGTCTCTTTGATAGCTGCAGTGCTTCTCTACATCTTTGCAGTCGGTGGCGTGCGCGGATTCGCTTTCACGCTGGGACTGAGCACGCTTATTGATCTCCTCGTCATCTTCTTCTTCTCAAAGCCACTAGTCGTACTGCTCTCGCGACTTAAGTTCTTCCAGCGGGGCGCGAGATTGAGCGGAATGTCACCGATGAGTCTTGGATTGAAACCTGCAAGCGTCAAGGAGGTGAGCAATGGCCAAGCGTCATGAAGTCGGCTCCCTCGGTGGTCGCCTTTATCGAGGTGAAGTCTCTCTCGATATCGTCGGACGAAGGAAGCAGTGGTACACAGTCTCGCTGGTTCTATTCATCCTCTCCTGTAGCGCCTTCTTCTTCAAAGGCTTGACCTTAGGCATCGAGTTCAAAGGTGGCACTGTTATTACAGTTTCATCAGCTACTGCGGATGCAAAGAACGCCCGCGAAACGGTTGAGTCCCTCCCATTCATCGATGGTTTGATCGTCCAAGAACTAGGAAGCGACAAGGTAAGAATCCAGACTGATGCCCTCGAGCCGAGCGAATTGAATGAGGTTCAAGATCTTCTTGCATCGCGATACTCGATCTCACTCGAGACTATTGATGTGCAGGCAATCGGGCCATCATGGGGTGCCGAGATAACTCGCAAGGGAACGATTGGACTTGTGGCCTTTTTGGTCATCGTTGTCATTTATCTGGCACTCACTTTCGAGCCGAAGATGGGTCTTGCTGCACTCCTTGCGCTATTCCATGACGTCTTCATTACTGTTGGTATCTACGCACTGGTCGGCTTTGAAGTCTCGCCTGCGACACTTATTGGTTTCTTGACGATTCTTGCCTATTCACTCTACGACACCGTGGTGGTCTTCGATAAAGTCCGAGAGAACACTAAGAACATCACTCAAGTGGCGCGAATGACCTATTCGCAAGCGGCTAACTTGGCCGTGAATCAAACACTGATTCGCTCTATCAACACTTCGATCATCGCGGTTTTGCCAGTGGCATCATTGCTCTTCGTCGGAGCAGGGTTACTTGGCGCTGGGACTCTCAAAGATATAGCTCTTGTTTTGTTCGTAGGTTTAATCATCGGCACCTTCTCCTCAATATTCATAGCAACCCCATTCCTCGCTTCATCACGCGAACGAGAGCCAGCGATGATCGCACTAGCAAAGCGTGTGAATTCTCGGGGTAGCGGCGAGGGTGAGAGCGCCCCGGTTCAACGAACACAGCCCAAGCGCAAAAAGCGCCGATAAATCTTCAGCAGTAAAATCTCGGCATGACTCTGATCGCGCCGGTCCGTGAACGCCTTTCCGGCTCATGGAAGAAGAGTGACATCGAACTTCTGGAGAAGGCCTTTGAGCGGGCTAATTCAGCGCATCACGGACAGGTAAGAAAATCCGGCGACCCATACATCACTCATCCCGTTGCAGTCGCCGAGATTCTTGTTGAACTGGGTTTAGATGCAGCCACAATCTGTGCCGCGCTCCTTCATGACACGGTGGAGGACACTCAATATTCCCTTTCGAAACTCCAGGATGAGTTTGGTGAGGAGATCGCATCGTTAGTCGATGGTGTGACCAAATTGGATCGACTCACCTATGGGCCAACCGCAGAAGCTGAGACGGTGCGAAAGATGGTGGTTGCGATGTCGAGAGATATCCGTGTGCTCATCATCAAGCTTGCGGATCGCTTACATAATGCAAGAACCTGGCAATTCGTTTCCCCTGAGAGTGCGACGCGCAAAGCTAAGGAAACGCTTGAGATCTATGCCCCGCTCGCTCATCGACTGGGAATAAATGCGATCAAGTGGGAGCTCGAAGACCTCTCGTTCAAGACGCTGGAGCCAAAGAAATATGAGGAGATCGACCGACTCATTGTGGAGCGAAACCCAAGTCGCGACGAACTCACCCGAGATGTTCTCTCGATAGTGAGCGAAGATCTCAAGAAAGAGGGAATCAAGGCAGATGTCAAAGGACGACAGAAGCATCATTACAGCGTTTATCAGAAGATGGTGGTGCGTGGCCGTGACTTCAACGATATCTATGACTTGGTAGGAATCAGAGTCTTGGTCGATGATGTCCGTGATTGTTACGCAACACTTGGTGCAATCCACGCAAGGTGGAGCCCAGTACCCGGTCGCTTCAAGGATTACATCGCCATGCCTAAGTTCAATCTCTATCAGTCGTTACACACGACGGTAATCGGTCCAACTGGCAAAGCGGTTGAGCTACAGATCCGCACCGCAGAGATGCACGCTAGGGCGGAATTCGGTATCGCTGCTCACTGGAAATACAAAGGTGGCAAGAGCGAGAACAAGCAAGGTGATAGCAATGCCGAGATGATCTGGCTTAGGCAACTCCACGAAATTCAACAGGAGAACAAAGATGTCGATGAATTCCTCGACGCGCTCCGATATGACTTACGAACCCCGGAGGTCTTCGTCTTCACACCGAAGGGGAGCGTCATCGCCTTGCCTTTTGGTTCTACTCCAGTTGATTTTGCTTATGCGGTTCACACTGAGGTTGGAAATAAATGCGTCGGCGCTAAAGTCAACGGAAAACTAGTCTCCTTGGAAGTTCCATTGAATAACGGCGATACCGTTGAAGTCTTGACCAATAAAAGTCCTCAGGCAGCACCAAGCCGTGATTGGCTCGCTTTCGCCAAATCCCAACGCGCGAGATCGAAAATCAAGGCATGGTTCACAAAGGAACGACGAGAAGAAGCAATCGAAGCCGGTAAGTCTTCACTCGCTCGTCAGATGCGAAAGGCTGGCCTTCCGATTCAGAAGATCCTCTCGGGTCAGGCCCTCTTGGAACTTGCACACGATCTTCGCTTCGAAGATATGGATTCGCTCTACTCTGCAATCGGTGACGGGCATATTTCATCTGCATCGGTCGTGGATAAGTTAATTGTCGCCATCGGTGTCGAAGAACCATTCGAGGATGTAACCGATTCAGCAATCGTTACGCAGACAGCTATCGGACAGCTGGAGCGACGAAGCAATTCCGGTGTGCATGTGGAGGGTGTCGATGACCTCCTGGTGAAGTTAGCGCGATGTTGCACTCCGGTCCCTGGAGATGAAATCACTGGTTTCATTACGCGAGGAAGCGGAGTCTCCGTTCATCGGAGCGATTGCATCAACATGGAAGATTTGCGTAAAAATCAAAATGAGAGACTTGTCGAGGTTCGTTGGAACGCAGATGCTCGATCGCTCTTCATGGTCAATATCCAGGTAGAGGCTCTAGATCGAAGCCGCCTTCTCTCTGATGTCACAAAAGCGCTCTCTGACCAACACGTCAACATTCTCAATGCCTCAGTCCACACCGCCAAGGATCGAACGGCATATTCGAGGTTTACTTTCGAAATGGCTGATGCCTCACACTTGGATGCAGTACTAAGCGCAGTAAGAGCGGTCGATGGCGTCTATGACGTCTATCGAGTCACCAACAGTTAAAGAGAGACCTTAGAAGTTACAAAGTTCTAGTTTGCGAACTCAGCAAGACCCTTTTGCGCTTCAGCAAGCCAGCCTCGTCGAGCCTCTGCTGCTTCACGAAGTTCTGCTGCCCGCTTAGCGTTTCCGGCCTTCTCCGCCTTCGCCGCCTGTGCATCGTAATTCTCGATAGCCGTTTGTAACTGTGTAACCACATCATTTGCTCTTGCTTTGGCCGTAGGGTCGGTTTTGCGCGCGTGAGTTTGCTCAGCCTCACGAATCGCTTCATTGACCTTCTTGATACGAGATTCCATTGAATCGCGCTTTTTACGGTCAGTCATACCGATCTTTCGCCACTGATCATCAAGATCCCTGAATTTCTTTCTGGCAGCGTGGTGATCGCCCACCGGCAGAAGTGACTCGTATTGTGCAAGGAGGGCTTCACGCTTAGCGAGATTCTCATCCATAGCGACGCCGCGCTTATCTAAATCTGCCTTCTTTGCTGCGAAGAATTCATCTTGGGCGGCCTTGAATCTGCCCCAAAGCTTTGCATCATCGCTATGTTTTCCCCGACCCGCTACCTTCCACTTTGACATCAATTCTTTGAACTTATTAGCCGTTGCAATCCAATCGCGTGAGTTGCGTAGGGACTCAGCTTCACTAACAATCGATTCCTTGGTCTGTTTCACTTCACTTTGCTTGGAGATCAGTTGTGCGAAATGCTGACGACGGCGCTTATCGAATCGATTGCGTGATGAAGAGAAGCGTTTCCAAAGCGCAGCATCTGTTGCCTTATCGAGTCTTGGTGCCTTCTTCCATTCGTCGAGGAGTTCCTTAAGCTTCTCACTCGATGCTTTCCAAGACTCGGAGTTAGCGAGCCCTTCAGCCTCTACAACGATCCGCTCCTTTGCCGCAAGACTCTCGGCACGCTTGGCGTCTTTCGCTGCCCGCTCTGCTGCCTTCTTCTCTGCGTAGGCACCGCGATTTGCTTCGATCAGGGAAGGAAGCTGCTCGAGTGAAACTCTGAGAGCAAGAAGGTTGCCCACGCCATTGAAGTTCTCTAACTGAGAGCGAAGTTTGCTCACTGCCGCTAGCGCTTCATCCGGAACCATCGCACCACTTTTGATGCGCGCACCAAGGAGTGCGATCTCAGATGCAGCCATTTCGAATTTTCTTACGAAATACGCAAGGGCTTCTTCGGCGCTCTTACCTGGATATGAACCGACCGCCCGCTCACCAGAATCTGTGATTACGTAGACAGTGCCATCTTCGCCAACTCGCCCGTATGCCGCAGGATCCCCGATTAAAGCTGAAGCTGGTGATGCAATCTCTGACATGTGAACCTCCTGCGTTGCGCGTCAGATGATTCGGATCTTCGCTAGGGCGAACTTGTGTATGGGGTTGTCTTGATTGTGCAATCGAGCGGTGGAGCCGATCCGCCACCATCCGAAGGGTTGGTAAAGGTACCCTGAGACCCGCCCTTGACTCAATATCCTGCGTGAAATGATCAAGCGGGCTGAGAGAAAAAGGGGTTTATATGCTGATAAAGCGGCTGGTTGCCCCTTACTTCAACACAAATTGTTGGGTCCTTGCTACAGGCGTTGGATCGGAGTGCTTCATCGTCGATCCGGGGATTGCTGAACCGGACTTCGTTCCCCAAATCGCCACAGTTATTCGAGAGTCAAATCTCAAGCCGGTGGCAGTGTTGATCACTCACGGACATCTTGATCACACATTCTCGCTATTTCCGTTGAGTCAATCTGAAGGCATCGCAACCTGCTATGTCCATAGTGAAGATCGAGAGTTGCTCGCAAACCCAGAAGTCGGAATGGGACCACAAGGTCGTGCGCTACTGAAAGAGCTGGCACCAAATAAGAAGTGGGCTGAACCAGATCGCGTCATTGAATTGAGCGATGGAATAGATTTCCAGGTCGCTGGCATAAATCTCAAAGCTATTCATGCTCCGGGTCATACACGTGGATCAACGATGTTCATGGTAAACGGAATCGATCTTCTCTCTGGAGATGTCCTCTTCAAAGGAGCAATCGGTCGTTCGGATCTGCCCACAAGCAATCCAGAAGATATGACTAAGTCGTTGAAGGAGAAGGTCCTATCGCTGGATGATTCCATTCGAGTACTGCCTGGTCATGGAGATGAGACCAGCATCGGCGCAGAACGCGTCAATAATCCATATTTGCAAGGACTTCTGTAACGAACTGTCATCCTCGCGCGAGTATCTCCCGCACCTTCGTGGAGTGAACCGATAGAATTCTCTCTTAATCGAAGGGTGAATATAGGAGATGGCAAACTCTTTCCAAGCGCCTAAAGGTGTGAGCGAGTATTTCCCGCCTCGCAGCGCGCTCTTCGAGCGAGTCCGCGATTCGCTACTGAGACCAGCGCGTCTAGCTGGATATCAATTGATTGAACTGCCGGTCTTTGAAGATACCGAGCTATTTACTCGCGGGGTAGGGGACTCCACTGATGTTGTTACGAAGGAAATGTACACATTTGAAGATCGAGGCGGCCGCTCGATAACGCTCCGACCTGAGGGAACTGCAGGAGCAATGCGCGCTGTGATCGAGCACGGCTTAGATCGCGGACAGTTGCCAGTTAAGGTTTTCTATGTCGGACCGTTCTTCCGCGCAGAGCGACCACAGGCCGGTCGTTTCCGTCAGTTTTATCAGTTCGGGATTGAGGCAATCGGAGTAGATGATGCGGCCCTGGATGTCGAAGTGATTGCTATCGCGGACTCGGGTCTTAAATCACTTGGTTTATCTGATTACACATTGAAGATCACATCCCTTGGAGACCGAGACTCGCGAGCGAAACATCGAGAGGATTTGGTCAAATTCATCGCCAAGTTGAATCTCGATGAAGAGACAAAGGTACGAGCGTCTAAGAATCCGTTGCGACTTTTCGATGATAAGCGAGAGAGTATCTCGAGAGCGATGAGTGATGCGCCCCTACTTCTAGATTATTTGACTTCAGAGGCTCAATCAAACTTCGAATCCGTACAAGAACAATTGAAGACGCTTCGAATCAAGTTTGTCATAGAACCTCGAATGGTTCGCGGACTTGATTACTACACGCGCACAACATTCGAGTTCGAACATCACTCACTCGGTGCTCAATCTGGAATTGGTGGGGGTGGACGCTACGACGGATTGATGAAGGAGTTAGGTGGGGCAGAGCTGAGTGGAATTGGATTTGCGATGGGAATAGACCGAATCGCTCTAGCTTGCGAAGCGGAGAGTGTCGCAGCTTCAAATCAGAACGGTCTCGATCTTTACATGATCGCCCTCTCTCCTGAATCAAAGAGTGCGGTCCTAGCGCTCGTTCATGGTTTACGTGAAGCAGGTGTCTGCAGTGATATCAACTTCGGCGACCGTGGCCTCAAGGGCGCGATGAAGGCCGCTGATCGACTGGGAGCAAAATATGTGGCAGTTATTGGTGATGATGAACTCAATGCTGGAGTCGTCAAGGTAAAAGAGATGAGCACGGGAGATGAGAGCGCGGTTAGACTCTCGCACTCAGATCTCCTCAGCGCCGTAACTTCGAGGAAATAGTTCACGTTCATGGGAAGTAGAGGGCTCGGCATTGCTTCGTTCAGATGACGCAGGTTCATTGCGCGCCGCCGATATTGGCCGCAAGGTTCGCCTTGCCGGCTGGGTCGCTCGACGTCGTGATCACGGGGGAGTCGCCTTCATTGATCTTCGAGATGCATCCGGTTCGGTTCAGGTTGTCATCAGCGACGAGAAAGTTGCAGGGCAACTCCGAGCTGAATGGTGTGTCCTTGTAGAAGGGGAGATTTCAAAGCGACCGGAAGGCAATGCAAACTCTCAGATCCCGACCGGTGAAATCGAGGTGCGGTGTGAGACATTGACTGTACTTAGCGAAGCGGCTGCTCTACCGTTTCCGGTAGATAGTGGCGAAACGATAAATGTAAGCGAAGAAGTCCGATACAAGTATCGCTATCTCGATCTACGTCGAGAGGGCCCGGCTGCGAATCTGCGATTGAGATCAAAGATCACTTCTTCAATCCGTAAATCTATGGACGAGTTGAAATTCCTTGAGATAGAGACTCCTTATCTCACTCGTTCGACTCCTGAAGGAGCGCGTGACTTTTTAGTCCCAGTACGACTGCAGCCTGGCTCTTGGTACGCACTTCCGCAGTCACCACAACTCTTCAAACAGCTCCTTATGGTCGCTGGAATGGAACGTTACTATCAGATTGCACGATGTTTTCGCGATGAAGATTTTCGAGCAGACCGTCAGCCAGAGTTCACTCAATTGGATATTGAGATGTCTTTCGTTGACCAAGATGATGTCATCACGGTCACCGAGAAGATTCTCACCGATCTATTTCGAAACGTTCTAGGAACAGAGATTTCAACTCCGATCCCTCATATGACTTATCGCGAAGCTATGGATCGTTATGGATCGGACAAACCTGATCTCCGTTTTGGTTTAGAAATCAAGGAAGTTACCGAGTTCTTCCGGGAAACCCAATTCCGCGTCTTCCAGGCGCCCTATGTAGGCGCAGTTGTGATGCCGGCAGGAGCAAACACTCCGCGAAGAGAACTCGATGCTTGGCAAGAGTGGGCTAAGTCGCGCGGCGCGAAAGGTCTTGCTTACATCCTCGTCGGCGACGATGGTGAACTCACCGGACCAGTTGCTAAGAATCTTTCCGCAACGGAAAGTGGTGGGATTGCGGCAGCGGTCGGAGCAAGCCATGGCGATGCGATCTTCTTTGCGGCTGGCGAGCGAAGCGTTTCGCAAAATCTTCTTGGCGCTGTACGACTTGAGATTGGGCGACGAAAAGAATTGATCGATCAATCCAAATGGAATCTCCTTTGGGTGGTTGATGCCCCGATGTTTGAAAAGACCGAGGAAGGAAGTTGGACTGCTGTTCATCATCCTTTCACCGGACCGAAACCAGAGTTCGAATCCACTTTCGATACTGATCCAGGAGAAGCTCTCGCTTACGCCTACGACATTGTCCTCAATGGCAATGAGATAGGAGGTGGATCTATCCGTATCCATCGACGTGACATTCAGGAACGAGTCTTCAAGACTATTGGCTTGAGCAAAGAGGAGGCAGAGTCAAAATTTGGATTCCTCCTAGAAGCTTTCAACTATGGTCCGCCACCCCACGGTGGAATCGCGCTGGGACTCGATCGAGTAGCGGCTCTCTTGGCTGGCGCCGAATCAATTCGCGAAGTCATCGCATTTCCTAAGACAGCTAGTGGCGGTGATCCCCTTACTGGCGCTCCCACTCCCATCACGCCAGCGCAACGAAAAGAGAGTGGCGTAGATGCAACTCCAGAAGATTCGAAGGAATCCCAGCAAAGCAAGGAAGGGTAAACTCTGGCCATGTCTGCAGGCGGAATCGCAGGAATCATCGCGGCATCTTCACTCTTGGTCATCGCGGTCGCGATTGCATATGCCGTTATCCGATTAGGGCGAGCTATAGATGAGGTGGGAGCTTCGGTTAAGGCAATAACAGCTGACACCACCCCGCTACTCGAGGAGGCAACAACTACGGTTCGTTTGGTGAATGGGCCTTTGCAAAGTGTCAATAACATCACCAAGGCAGCCGAGGAACTCACCGCAAAAGTCACGGGCGCTGCATCCGGATTCATGGATAAAAATGCTGTTGCACTCAAGTTGCTCGGAACTGTGGTGCAAGCGGCGACGAAGAGGCGACAAGGCAAAGAAGAAGGTAAAGGAGCGCCAAAGAAGCGAACCAAGTCCAAGAGTCGGGCTAATCGCAGCACCTATAACGAAGATGAGGAGTTCTAGAACGCTGTGAACTCCGCCGAAATCCGAAAACGGTGGCTGGACTTCTTCGAGTCGGGTAATAGTCAAGGCCTTGCCCATACTGTGGTGCCGTCAGCCTCTTTGATCCTCAACGATCCCAACCTTCTCCTGGTCAATGCTGGAATGGTTCCATTCAAGCCATATTTCCTCGGGGAATTGCCACCGCCTTATCCACGTGCGACATCTGTTCAGAAATGTGTTCGCACTTTGGACATTGATGAGGTTGGCAAAACAACGCGACATGCGTCGTTCTTTCAGATGTGTGGCAATTTCTCCTTTGGTGATTATTTCAAAGCGGGCGCAATCTCCCTCGCATGGGAACTGCTAACAAAGAGCCAGAACGACGGTGGTTTTGGTTTCGATCCAGGTCGACTTTGGGTCACTGTCTACCTTGATGATGATGAAGCGGCGGATATCTGGCATAAGGAAGTTGGTGTGCCGAAGGAGCGAATACAGCGACGAGGAATGGCAGACAACTTCTGGTCTATGGGTGTTCCTGGACCGTGTGGTCCGTGCTCTGAGATTTATTTTGATCGGGGACCCGAATATGGACGCGATGGCGGGCCGATTGCGGATGAAGACCGGTATCTAGAGATCTGGAACCTAGTTTTCATGCAGAATCTTCGTGGTGATGGTCCGGGTAAAGAGGACTACCCAATTCTTGGGGAATTGCCCGCGAAAAATATCGACACGGGTCTGGGGCTTGAGCGCACCGCCGCGCTCTTGCAAGGAGTCGATAACATCTACGAGATTGATACAACAAGCATTATCTTGCGTAAAGCATCTGAACTTACTGGCGTTGGCTATGGCCAGAATGAACGAAGTGACGTCTCATTGCGAGTGATCGCAGATCATGCCAGAACCGCTGCGATGTTGATTGGTGATGGAGTGACCCCAGGAAACGAGGGCCGAGGCTACGTATTGCGAAGAATGATGCGTAGAGTCGTCAGGAATATGCGCATTCTCGGTAGCGCAGAGCCGACGTTGGTAGAGCTCATCAAGTCCTCGATCGAAGCCATGTCTCCACAATATCCAGAGCTTCGAAGCGATCGTGAACGCATCGAGGCGGTTACCGAGAACGAAGAGGGAACCTTCCTTGAAACCTTAAGGAGTGGCACGAGTATTTTCGACTTGGCGGCAGATGCATTGAAGAAGACGAGTTCGAAGGTCTTGCCGGCTAATGATGTCTTCATGCTTCATGACACCTACGGTTTCCCTTTCGACCTGACGTTGGAAATGGCTGCTGAAAAAGGGCTTTCAGTTGATGAAGCAGGCTTCAGGCAATTGATGCGTGAGCAGAAAGATCGAGCGAAAGCCGATGCTAAAGCCAAGAAGTCCGGGCATACCGACCTATCGGAGTACCGCAAGATCTTGGAACGTGGCAAGAGCAGTGAGTTCATCGGTTATCAAAGTACGAGCGGCGAAGCTACCGTCATAGCCATAGTTAGTGATGGTAAGTCCGTGCAAGAAAGTGGCGGCATGGCAGAACTAGTTCTTGATCGAACTCCGTTCTATGCTGAAGGTGGCGGACAACTTGCCGATCACGGCGAAATCCTTCTTGATGATGGGAGCGTCTTCGAAGTATTTGACGTTCAAACTCCCGTGCCGGGACTTTTTGTCCATAGGGGCGAGATGACCTCGGGGGCGTTACGTGTCGGTGGTCGCGTTCACGCAGTTATTGATGGCGATCGTAGAGCCGCGATATCCCGGGCGCATACTGCAACTCATATGGTTCACAAGGCGTTCCGAGAAGTTTTGGGCGAAACCGCTACGCAAGCTGGCTCAGAGAATGCCCCGGGACGCTTTCGCTTCGATTTTCCTAGCACAGGACCTGTATCTGAAATGACGATGCAGGAAGTCGAGGGTCGAGTCAATGATCTGCTTTTGTCGAACCTTCCAGTGACCGCCGCAGAGATGAGCCAAGATGAAGCCAAACGCATCGGCGCGATGGCACTCTTTGGTGAGAAGTATGGCGAGATTGTTCGAGTAGTGAGTGTAGGCGATTGGGCTAAAGAGCTTTGCGGCGGTACACATGTTAAGGCTTCGGGAGAGTTGGGCTTGATCAAATTTCTTGGTGAGTCTTCTATTGGTTCGGGTGTGCGACGAGTAGACGCGCTTGTCGGGATCGATGCCTACTCATTTCTAGCTAGAGAGAATCTCCTATTAGCTCGAGTTGTCGAAATTCTTAAGGTCACTCGGAGTGAAGAGGTACCAGATCGCATCGCTTCGCTCCTCGATTCCTTGAAGAGTGCGGAGAAGGAGTTAACAGAAGTCCGTGTTGCCAAAGCCTTAGATGCACTTGGCAGAAATTTAGATTCAGCACCAAAAATAGGTGAGACGACTTTGTTTTCCCACTCATTCGATATCGCTCTTACGGCCGATGAGTTGAGACAGATATCCTTGGCGTTAAGAGCGAAGAAATTGAATTCCGTGATTGTGCTCTCCAGCGTCCGCGAAGGAAAGATTGTTCTGGTCGCTGCGGTTGATGAATCAGCGCGAAAAGCGGGTGTTAAGGCGGGTGTCCTTGTGAAATCAGCGTCAAATCTCCTCGCTGGAGGTGGTGGCGGAAAGGATGATTTCGCACAAGGCGGCGGAACTAACCTTCCCGCGTTGAAGGATGCCTTCACCTCAATAGAGCGCGAACTGCGTTCCGTGATCACGCATTCGTGATATTTGAGCTATCAATAATTGAAGGACGGAGATCATGGTTGAGAAAGGTCGCCGCCTCGCTCTCGACTACGGTCTAGTTCGAATTGGAGTTGCAGTTAGCGACCCAGAAGGGCTCTTCGTCTTTCCCGTAACTTCTCTGGATAGTTCGGATTGGGAGAAAGAGTTCAGTGAATTAATTGCGGAGTATCACCCAACTGCCATCTATGTCGGCTACCCAGTCACCCTCACAGGCAATGTCGGGAGCGCGGCAAATTTGGCTAGAGATTTCGCAATAGAGGTTAGTGAGAAGTTTCCGGGCCCGATTCGCCTGATTGATGAGAGACTTTCCACTAAGAGCGCAGCTTTTTTGTTGCGTGAAAGCGGTAAGAGTGAGCGAGAGGCTCGTAAAGAGATTGATGCGGTTGCCGCCACAGTTCTTCTCGAACAGGCATTGATAACGGAGAAAAACACTGGTCTGCTTGCCGGGAGTGAAATCTCATGAAGAGTAGAAGCTTGTTAGTGAGAAGAAGTGATTTTGTTGCTCTTTTCGTGGTGGCGATCTTGATGGGGCTAGTCACTTTTACTTTGCGCGAGATTGCGAATCAACCTCAAAAACTCCCTGACTTTCAAATCGGTTTCAGTGAGGCCTCGACGACAGTGGTCATCGAATCGGGCGATAGCGGCTCGGAGATTGCACAGAAGTTGGAAAAGGCAGGAGTGATCAAGTCAGCCGAGACTTTCTTTCGTTTGGCGGTGAGCGACTCTCGATCTGGCCGAATAGCGCCCGGGACCTACCGAATAGAGACCAAAATCCCTGCTTCTCAAGCGCTCGAACAGCTTCTCGATCTTGATCGCGTTATCGGATTGATTTCGGTTCGCGATGGTGCGCGGCTCGATGAAGTTATTGCATTGCTTGAGGCTAATGGCTTTAAAAATGTCCGAGAAATCGTGAGTGAGCGAAGACCGAAAGAGCCGTTCAAGCTTCAGTCCATCGAAGGGTTTCTTTATCCGGCAAAGTACAGCTTCGAACCCGGCTCAAGCACAGTTGATGCGATTGATGCAATGACCGAACGTTTTGCTAAGTCGTTGGCGGAAATCGATTTAGATCGACTACCAGAAGGTATTTCTCCTGATGAATTTCTGATTATTGCTTCTATAGTCGAGGCAGAGGGAACGCCAGATGTCTTCGGCAAGATCGCACGAGTCATCTACAACCGGCTTGATCGTAAAATGGCGCTACAAATGGATTCAACCATTCATTACATCAAGCGAGAGCGTGGAAACATCGCAGTTTCATCGGCCGGTACCCGAATCGAGAGCCCATACAACACTTATCGAAGACAGGGATTGCCGCCTGGACCGATAGGAAGCCCTACAAGCGCTGCGATGCGCGCAACGGTTGAACCAGATGCAGGTGACTGGCTCTACTTCATCACCGTAGCACCGAAAGAAACTCGTTTCACCAAAAGTTATGATGAATTCTTGAGTTGGAAAGAGCTTTATCGTAAGAACTACAAAGCCGGACTTTTCGATGATTAAGGCGGCGGTATTAGGTAAACCCGTTTCTCACTCGCTCTCGCCGTTTGTGCACGGCCAGATTTATCAGAAGTTGGGCCTTGAGTTCTCCTACGAACGAATCGAACATGATGAGGTCTCTGCTATCGCATTCATTCAAGACGCAATTGCAAGCGGAGAGTGGAACGGGTTCTCGCTGACTATGCCGCTGAAAGAGGTTGTTTTTGCCTTGGAATTGCCCTGTGATAGCTATTCGATCTCCGCTCACAGCGTCAACACGATAACTGGTGGTCGCGGTTACAACACCGATGTATCCGGAATGGTGCGAGTTCTTGAGGAGTTGAGCGTCAGTCTTCGAAAAATTGCCATCATAGGCTCGGGTGCAACAGCACGATCTGCCTTGGTTGCTCTCGGGCAGTTGAGTGGCAGAGGCGAGACTATTGGCGCAGTCGAAATCTTTCGTAGGAGCTCGCGCAGGGATGCTCTGTTGCAAAAGGCCAGCAGAATTCAACTCACATTTCACGGTTTAGATCAAACATGGAATCGAAGTGACTATGACCTGGTCATCTCAACAATCCCAACCTCTGCACAAACCAATATTTCTGTTAAGTTGCAGGGTTATGAAGGAACTTTGTTGGATGTTACATATTCGCCCTGGCCATCAACTTTCGCGGGAGTAGTGAAGGGGCGAGTAATTTCTGGGCTCCCACTGCTCGTAGCACAAGCTGTGGATCAGGCGGCGCTCTTCACAGGGTTAGATTTTGATCGAGATGCCATGTACCAGGAAATGAAAATATCCACAGCACGAGAAGCCTCAAAGTAATCGAAATTTCTTTTTTCAGTATCTTCGAGCGTGGTTTTCGAAGAGATACACGTTTCACTTGCATCTCTTACTTTATTTTGTGCTTCGATAATTGATATTCGGACCAGAAAGATCCCTAACGCATTACTCCTCATCGCCGTCTTCTCACACATTGGATTCGAGTTAATTAATAGATTTGATGGACTTGATGTAGTTAGTTATCGAAGGGGAGTAGTTGCGCTTCTTCTTGCAGGAGCGCTCATTCTCGCCCCGGTGCCTGGACGTTGGATTGTAGAAAATTTTGGTATGGGAGATATCAAACTTCTCATCTACGTGACCTGGTCTATTGGTGGGGTCATCAATTGGAGCACCTTCCTCCTGGTTATTGGATTGGCATCACTTTTCCTGGGCGGAATTCAGCTAGCTTTTCGACTTCGAATGAATCGCCCGCTTCCTTTCGCCCCCTTTCTAGCAATAGGGAGTCTGGCCGGAGTTTTCCTTTAACTCGCGCCTTGATCCGGCCCCGCTGTGGGAGAATTCGGGGGTGCGCTGGCTAACTGCAGGTGAGTCTCACGGCCCGGCCCTACTCGGAATTCTCGAGGGAGTGCCCGCTAATGTCTCAATCTCAAGTAAAGACTTAGAAATTGAATTGGCTCGACGTCGATTGGGTTTTGGGAGAGGAGCTCGTCAGAAGTTTGAAGTCGATGCACTTCGAATTCTTGGCGGGGTGCGCCACGGACTGACCCAGGGCGGACCGGTTGCGATTGAGATTGAAAATACTGAATGGCCCAAATGGGAGAAAGTTATGTCTGCCGATCCAGTCTCGGAAGAAGAGATTGAAGGGCTCGGACGGAACGAAGCGCTTACCAGGCCGAGGCCCGGTCATGCTGATCTTGTTGGCATGCAGAAATATGGCTTTAACGATGCACGTCCAATCTTGGAGCGAGCAAGTGCTCGAGAGACGGCGATGCGAGTGGCTCTGGGAAAAGTAGCGAAGAACTTTTTGAGCCAGGTCGCAGGCATTGAAATCCTTAGTCATGTGGTGTCAATCGGTTCAGTTTCGGATCGGAATTTGAATATCGAAGTCAATCCGACATTCGGCGATTTAGATCGTATTGATGAGGATTTGGTTCGTGCCGCAAATTCTTCGCTCAGCGCTGCCTTTGTCTCAGAAATCGAAGCAGCTCATAGTGAGGGCGATACTCTCGGAGGAGTTTTCGAAGTTCTAGCTTTCAATGTCCCTATTGGACTGGGTTCACATGTTCACTGGGATCGAAGAATCGATGGTCGATTGGCTGGCGCTTTGATGAGCATTCAAGCGATAAAGGGTGTTGAAGTTGGAGATGGTTTTGTCACTGCATCCAGAAGGGGCTCAAAAGCTCACGATGAAATTCACCCAGGTTCAGATGGACTTGAGCGAAGTACAAATCGATCTGGAGGAACTGAGGGCGGGATGTCCAATGGCCAAACATTGCGACTTCGCGCTGCAATGAAGCCAATCTCAACTGTCCCGAAGGCACTTTCAACTGTTGATGTGTCGACTGGAGAGGTTGCAAAGGCGATCAACCAACGCTCTGATGTCTGTGCAGTGCCTGCTGCTGGTGTGATTGGCGAAGCGATGGTGGCACTCGTGCTCGCCGAGGCATTTCTTGAGAAGTTCGGAGGCGATAGTCTCGAGGAATCAAAGCGAAATCTCGAGAATTACCTAGGTTCGATGAAGATCAAGTGATGTCTGCAACGAAGAGATCGCGCGGTTGCATATTGATAGGACCTCCAGGCGCTGGAAAGAGCACAGTTGGCGGACTTTTGGCCCGAGAGTTGGGCGTGCCATTTCTTGACACCGATTTCATTATCGAAGAGTCGACTGGTAAAAAAGTTTCACAGATATTCATCGAAGACGGTGAAGCGAAATTTCGCGAGATTGAGGAATCAATCGTGCTGCAGAGCATAAAAGAGCAAGCCTCGAATCAAAGTCAACCAGTAGTGCTGGCTCTTGGTGGTGGTTCGATCCTTAGCGAACGAGTCCAGGAAGTCTTGAGAGATCGAGATGACGTCATCTATCTTGATGTCTCACTCGCGAGCGCCGCTCCCAGAGTTGGATTCAATCGCGAGCGACCTCTATTAATGATCAATCCGCGTCAACAATGGCAGGAGCTGATGAATCATCGGCGACCGATTTATCAGTCCCTCGCATCGGCCACGGTTGACACCAATGACAAGAATCCAGAAATAGTTGTCATCGAAATTGAAAAGATATTGGAAGCGGCGTGAGTTTGATGATTGAAGTCAAAGCTGAGCATCCCTATCACGTGACATTTAGCGGTTCGTGGGCTTCTCGCCTTAATCAGATTCAAGGTAAACGCAAGACAGTTGTAATCACTTCATCTGAGGTCGTTGAGCACATCTCGATGATGGTCCAAGAATACGACATCTTCCTAGTCCCCGATGGGGAGCATGCGAAGGATTTTGTAACGATCAAGAAGCTTTGGGATTTCTTTGAATCCAAAGGCATTGAGCGATCCGACTTGATAGTCGCAATCGGTGGCGGTTCAATCACTGATTTAGCTGGATTTGCAGCCGCAACGTGGTTGCGCGGTATTGATTGGGTTGCTGTACCGACAACCTTAGCTGGGATGGTTGATGCATCAATCGGCGGAAAGACTGGGATCAATGGAGTAAGTGGAAAGAACTTGATCGGCTCTTTCCATTCACCAGTGGAGGTGATTATTGACCTCGCTCTGCTCTCGACCCTCTCTGATCGTGATTTTTGCGCTGGTCTTGCTGAGGTAATCAAGTGCGGTCTTATCGCAGATCCTGAAATCTTGAAGATATTGAACAATTCAAGTCCAGAGATTTTGAGAAGTGCTGCTGGAGCGGTATCACTTAGCGAAATCGTTCGACGTAGCATTGTGGTGAAAGCGGATATCGTTTCGGAGGATTTCAAAGAGAAGGGTGCGCGGGCATTCCTTAACTACGGGCACACTCTTGGTCATGCCATAGAGCACCTGAGCAAATATCAACTTCGTCACGGCGAAGCTGTTGCAATAGGGCTTCACTTTGCTGCACACCTTGGATTTAAACATAGCGGCTTAGAGCAAGAGTCCTACCTCCTTCACCGAACTCTCCTTGAAAGGTACGGATTACCGGTGAAATACGATGTTGAACTTTTCGAACCACTTCTCTCGGTGATGCACCTGGATAAGAAGAGTCGGGATGGGATAATTAGGTTCGTGTTACTTCGCGCTATTGGTTATCCCATTCTCTCTTCAGATTTATCGGAGACCGACTTGCGCACGGCTTATCGGGAGGTGATGAGTTGAGTTCATCGGCAACAATCCTGGTTCTGAATGGACCTAATCTCTCTCGCTTAGATCTTCGCGAGAAATCACATTATGGCGATCTCGACTACCCCCAATTGCATAAATTCATCGAAGATTCTGCGCGAGAGTTAGAGCTTTCAGTCGATATTCGTCAAAGCGATGATGAAGCAACCTTGATTGGATGGCTCCATGAGGCAGCAGATAAGTCGCAACCAGTTATCTTCAATCCAGCAGCCTTCACCCATTACTCGGTTGGAATAAGAGATGCTGCAGTTTTGCTACGCGCACCGCTAATCGAAGTGCACCTCTCGAATCCACTAGCCAGAGAGGAGTTCAGGCATACCTCGATGATCTCCGGTGTGGCCAGCGGCACTATCGCCGGTTTCAAGCAGGATTCGTATCGATTGGCGTTGATTGCGATGAAAGAACTTAGAAGGAAGACCCAATAGAATAAGGCTCTGACTCCGTAGAGTCGCCAAATCAACCAGCCGAGAATAGAGAGCATCGTGGCAACGACAAACGACTTGAAGAATGGCATGACACTCGACCTCGATGGTCAGCTTTGGACCGTTGTTGAGTTCCAACATGTCAAGCCCGGCAAAGGTCCGGCCTTCGTACGTACCAAGATGAAGAACGTGATGAGCGGTAAAGTTGTCGAGAAGACATTCAATGCCGGGATTAAAGTCGAGATAGCAATTCTTGAGAGACGCGAGATGCAGTTTCTCTACAAAGATGGTGATGATTTCGTATTCATGGATTCCACAAACTATGACCAAATCACCGTTTCCGGCGAGACTGTGGGTGAATCTGCAAACTACATGCTTGAGAATACGAACGCGATCGTTGCGATACATGAGGGGAACCCCCTTTTCATCGAGTTGCCAGCCTCAGTAGAACTAACAATCACTTACACGGAGCCTGGGCTTCAGGGGGATAGATCAAACGCAGGATCTAAACCTGCGACGCTTGAAACTGGAATCAATGTTCAAGTTCCACTCTTCATCAAACAGGGAGAGAAGGTTCTCGTCGATACACGGACGGGTCAGTACCTCGGGCGCGCCTGATGAGCGCTCGCACAAAGGCGCGTAAGGCTGCAGTGGATCTTCTTTTCGCCGCTGATTTGCGGGGGAAAGAACCATCGCTCGCGGATTTAGAGTTATTGGGCCGAGAAAGTCGGGATTACACCAGAGCCTTGGTTGAAGGCGTGAGGGAACACCGCAACCAAATCGATTCATTGATCCACACGTATGCTGAGGATTGGGACAAGGATCGGCTCCCGGCAGTAGATCGAAACATCCTGCGCATTGCAATTTACGAATTGCTCTGGGGTTCACTCGATCATTCGGTAGCCATGAGTGAAGCGGTTAACTTGGCTGAGTCACTCTCTACCGATAAGTCCGCCAAGTTCATCAATGGTCTTCTTGCTCGAATTTCTTCGCTCGCACCGACGCTTCCGAGATAACCGCGCCGATTCCAATGCAGAGGCCCTGATGGGCTAGACTCCGGCAACCCTTTAACGACCGTCCTGTGAGGCGGCCAAGGAGCTGAGAATGACGCGTACCGTTTTGACGGGCGAGGAGATATCCCGCGCCATCCGTCGCATTTCACACGAAATTTTGGAAAGAAATAAGGGAGCCGATTCGCTCCTTCTCCTTGGGATTCCCACTCGAGGCGTACTCCTTGCGCAGCGAATCCATGCCGAGATCTCGGCAATCGAAGGCAAAGCGGTAGGACTCGGTTCACTGGATATAACACTTCATCGCGACGACCTTCGAATGAGGGCGCCTAGGCCGCTTCACCGCACAGAGATTCCAGCGGGCGGTATCGAGGGTAAAGACGTGGTCTTGGTTGACGATGTGTTCTTTTCTGGAAGAACTATCCGGGCAGCTCTCGATGCTCTGGGTGAGTTGGGTCGCCCAGCAACGGTGCAGTTGGCCGTTCTCGTTGATCGTGGTCATCGAGAACTCCCGATTCGTGCTGATTTCGTCGGGAAGAACCTTCCGACATCAAGGAATGAGCAAGTGCGAGTCCAACTTGAACCGCTTGAGGGTGAAGACAGCGTGGTCCTAGAAGCATGAAATTCCCACGACATCTTCTCTCGATCGGCGACCTCAATCAGGAGAGCGCACTTGCGGTCCTTGATACCGCCAAAGAGTTAGCCCGGATCTCTGATGGCCAAATAAAGAAACTTCCAACCTTGCGCGGAAGAACTGTAGTCAACCTCTTCTTCGAAGATTCCACTCGAACGAGAATTTCTTTCGAAACAGCAGCTAAGCGACTTTCAGCTGATGTGATTAATTTTGCGGCAAAGGGATCGAGCGTGAGCAAGGGCGAAAGCCTTAAAGACACAGCGCTAACTCTGCAAGCTATGGGAGCAGATGCAGTTGTCATCCGCCATCACGCATCTGGGGCACCGCAACGCCTTGCCGATGCAGGTTGGATTGCGGGTCCGGTCATCAATGCCGGAGATGGCACCCACGAACATCCGACACAAGCACTCCTTGATGCATTCACCATCCGACAGCACTTAAAGAGAGATAACGCGAACCTAGATGGTCTAAAGATTGCAATCATCGGGGACATACTTCATTCAAGAGTCGCGCGAAGTAACATCTTCCTTCTTTCTATGCTCGGTGCGAGCGTCACTGTGATCGCACCGCCGACTTTGCTCCCGGTGGGAATCGAAAGTTGGCCCTGCTCCGTATCTTTTCGCTTAGAAGATTCGATTGAAGAGTTTGATGCAATCATGACTTTAAGGATTCAACGTGAACGAATGGAAGAGGCTTTTTTCCCAAGTGAAAGAGAATATTCACGATATTACGGGCTCAATGGCGATCGTTTGGCGCAACTCAAGGACGGTGCGATTGTGCTTCATCCTGGACCGATGAATCGTGGTGTCGAGATTGACGCTAAGAGCGCAGATAGCGTCCGCTCCGTCATTGTTGATCAAGTGACGAACGGTGTCTTCATAAGAATGGCTGTGCTCTATCTCCTACTTTCTGGAACGTCGATTAATCTCTCGGAGGAGGCGAAAGCATGAGCAACTCCTTCAAGTTAGTGAATGCTCGTTTGGCTAGTAACGAGCGAACTTCACTCACTGTGGAATCAGGCGTGATTACCTCCATCGGTGAAAATTCTTCGGGTTCAATGGAAGAGATAGACCTCAAAGGCAAACTTCTCTGCCCAAGTTTCGTCGATCTTCATACCCATCTTCGAGAGCCGGGTAAGGAAGATGCCGAGACAGTGGCAAGTGGCACTCGGGCGGCAGTTCGTGGTGGATTCGGCGCAATCTTCGCGATGCCCAACACCAATCCGGTTGCCGATACCGCAGGAGTTGTTGAACAAGTTCACTCCCTCGGCATCGAAGAGGGTCGATGTGACGTTCTTCCAATTGGTGCTGTGACTCGTGGGCAAGAGGGCAAGCAACTTGCCGAGATTCTAGCGATGGCTCATTCACGAGCAAACGTTCGCGTATTTAGTGATGATGGACATTGTGTCTCGGACTCACTCCTCATGAGGCGCGCATTGGAGTATGTGAAGATTTTCGATGGTGTGATCGCCCAACATGCCCAAGATCCAGAGTTGACTAAAGATGCCCAGATGAATGAAGGAGTTATCTCGTCAAGGCTTGGGTTGAAAGGTTGGCCGGCGGTGGCCGAGGAAGCGATAATCGCGCGTGATGTGCTTCTAGCTGACCACGTTGGCTCTCGATTGCATATCTGCCATGTGAGTACTGAAGGAAGTGTTGAGATCGTAAGGTGGGCTAAAGCACGCGGAATTCAGGTGACAGCTGAAGTGACGCCACATCATCTGCTTCTTACTGATGACTTAGCTTCCACCTTCAATCCGATCTACAAAGTCAATCCACCTCTTCGCACTGAACGCGATGTCCATGCCTTACGCGATGGGGTTGCAGATGGGACCATCGATATTGTCGCAACTGACCATGCACCGCATCCGCTTGAAGCAAAGGAATGCGAATGGCCAGCCGCAGCATTTGGAATGATCGGGCTTGAAAGTGCCTTTGCCATCGCTTATCACTCGCTAGTCAAGAGTGGTTCAATCTCGCTTCAAACACTGATCGCTGCCATGACCACAAAACCGGCTGTTATCGGCGGTCTCTCTGATCGAATGAGTGGTCTCACTGTCGGAGCGCCTGCCTGCCTTGCGGTGATTGACCTTGAAAGAACCTGGACGATTGATCGGGAGAAGGTTGAATCAAAGAGCTCGAATACACCGTTTCACGGGTTTGAAGTGGAAGGTTTGGTCGAGTCGGTTCTTTACCGGGGCCAATGGGTGATGCGTGATGGAGTCATCAGAAAATGAGTGAAGTCGCTTACCTGGTTCTTGATGATGGACGCGTATTCAAAGGCGAGGCCTGGGGCGCATTCGGAGAGACCTTTGGTGAGGCTGTTTTTTCTACTGGAATGACTGGGTACCAAGAGACTCTGACAGACCCGTCTTATCACAAGCAAGTAGTCGTAATGACTGCTCCTCATATTGGAAATACTGGTGTCAACGATGAGGACCAAGAATCCAATCGAATCTGGGTATCTGGTTTTGCCGTACGTGATCCCTCGCCGGTAGTTAGCAACTGGAGAGCCGTTGGTTCACTTGAAGATGAGATGAAACGTCAAGGAGTCGTGGGAATCAAGTCACTCGACACTAGAGCGATCACTCGCCATCTTCGCGATCGAGGGGCTATGCGGGCCGGTATTTTCTCGGGCGATTCGAAGAGTCGTGAGGAGATGGTGATAGCAGTGCGGCAATCACCGAAGATGAGCGGATCGATGTTGTCAGATGACGTTACTACTGCCTCCAAGTATGTGGTGCCTGCACAAGGAGAAAGACTTTTCAAGGTTGTCGCACTTGATCTAGGAGTCAAGGCGGCTACACCTCGGAATATGTCAGAGCGGGGGATTGAAGTACACGTTCTGCCGAGCTCTTGGAGCAATGATGACCTACTCAAAGAGATAGCAATCATTTCACCAGACGGTTTCTTTCTCTCTAACGGTCCAGGGGATCCAGAGACGATGAACGATACGGTGGCCCTGGTGCGAGAAATTCTCAACCAGGAGATTCCGGTCTTTGGAATTTGTTTTGGCCATCAGATTCTTGGTCGGGCACTGGGGTTCGAAACCTATAAATTGAAATTTGGTCACAGAGGCATAAATCAACCAGTACTGAATAGACAATCAGGAAGAATAGAAATTACCGCGCATAATCATGGCTTTGCTCTAGAAGCGCCAAGGGAAGGACACTTCTCCACAGTCTATGGACCGGGGGAAGTGACCCATATCTGTCTCAATGATGATGTGGTTGAAGGAATTCGATTACTTGAACGCCCCGCTTTCTCAGTTCAGTACCATCCTGAAGCAGCGGCAGGTCCTCATGATGCGAACTATCTCTTTGATGATTTTGTGTCGTTGATGAAAGGCGCAAAACGTGGCTAGGGACTCTAAGATCAATTCCGTTCTCGTTATTGGGAGTGGACCAATCGTGATTGGCCAAGCCTGTGAATTCGACTATTCGGGAACTCAAGCCTGTCGAGTTCTCAGGGCTGAAGGAATCCGTGTTATTTTGATCAATAGCAACCCGGCAACGATCATGACTGACCCGGAGTTCGCTGATGCGACTTATATCGAACCGATAACAACAGATTTCATCGAGAAGATAATCGTCAAAGAGAGACCGGACGCGATTCTGGCAACACTTGGTGGGCAGACCGCTCTCAATGCGGCGATGGCACTTCACAAAGAAGGGGTACTTGCTAAACACGGCGTGAAACTGATCGGCGCTGATGTCGAGGCGATAGCACGAGGTGAGAACCGAGAATTATTCCGCGAGATAGTACGAAAAGTCGGTGGAGAGTCAGCGCGTTCGGTCATCTGTCACAGCATGCAGCAGTGTCATGATGCTGCTAAGGAATTGAAGTTTCCAGTCGTGGTGAGACCTTCCTTCACCATGGGCGGATTGGGTAGCGGGATTGCCTATGATGAAAAAGATTTGGATCTGATTGCGGGAGCAGGGCTTCGCCATTCGCCAACTAATGAAGTGTTACTTGAAGAATCCATCATCGGTTGGAAAGAGTTTGAGCTAGAGGTGATGCGAGACAAGAATGACAATGTTGTCATCGTCTGTAGCATCGAGAACATCGACCCGATGGGGGTACACACCGGCGATTCAATCACCGTGGCTCCAGCTCTAACTCTTACCGATGTCGAACTTCAACGATTGAGGGATTTATCGATATCGATAATCCGCGAAGTCGGTGTCGATACTGGCGGATGCAATATCCAGTTCGCAGTCCATCCCGAAAATGGTCGGATCATCGTCATCGAGATGAATCCACGAGTATCGCGCTCCTCGGCGTTGGCCTCGAAGGCCACTGGGTTCCCAATCGCGAAGATTGCGACAAAACTTGCAATTGGTTTTTCCCTGGATGAGATAGCCAACGACATCACAGAGGCAACTCCAGCATCGTTTGAACCAACATTGGACTACATCGTCGTCAAAGTACCTCGTTTTGCATTTGAGAAATTTCCTGATGCCGATCCAAAACTCACTACGACTATGAAGTCAGTTGGTGAGGCGATGGCCTTTGGCAGGAACTTCACCGAAGCACTCCAGAAATCTATGAGGTCGCTTGAGAAGAAAGGTTCGACCTTCTTTTGGAGTGAGAGTTTTGAAAGTCGCGACCAACTAATTGAAACAATCAGTCAGCCAACTGAGAGACGCTTGGTGGGAATCCAACGAGCGCTTTTCGCAGGAATACCATTGAAAGAGATTCAATCGATAACGCGCTTCGATCCCTGGTTCCTCTCTCAGATTGATCTTCTAAACCAGCTTGCCAGGGAGTGTAAAGAAGCGATAGAGCTCGATGGCGAGCTTCTTCGTCGAATGAAACGACATGGATTCTCTGACCTCCAGATTGCACAAATTCGTAACTCCTCCGAAGCTGAGATTAGGAAAACTCGATATCGATTCGATCTGCGACCGGTTTATAAGACAGTTGATACCTGTGCGGCCGAATTCGAAGCCCAAACGCCATATCACTACTCAAGTTATGACGATGAGAGTGAGGTCGCTCCTCGGGAGAAACCTGCCGTAATCATTTTAGGGTCGGGACCTAATCGAATCGGGCAAGGCATTGAGTTCGATTATTCCTGCGTCCATGCTTGCTTTACCTTGAGTGAAGCAGGTTTTGAAACCGTCATGGTGAACTGCAATCCCGAGACAGTCTCGACCGATTACGACACCACTGATCGTCTCTATTTCGAACCTCTGACTCTGGAGGACGTACTTGAAGTTATTCACGCCGAGTCCCTTGCAGGTCCCATTGAAGGGGTTATCGTCCAACTTGGGGGACAGACCCCACTTGGTCTTGCCGAAGCGCTAGAGGCTGAGGGCGTGAAGATAATCGGCACCTCGCCTGCATCGATTGAGCTCGCAGAAGAACGCGGAGCATTTGGTGATCTCCTTGCGAAAAATAAACTGCATGCCCCAGATTTTGGAATGGCAACGACTGCAAGTGAGGCAATAGAGGTTGCTGGTCGAATCGGATATCCAGTCCTAGTTCGCCCCTCTTTCGTTCTCGGTGGGCGAGGGATGGAAATAGTTTACGATGATGAGGCGCTGACTTCTTTCATCGCTAGAGCAACTGAGATAACGCCGGATCGACCCGTATTGATTGATAAGTTCCTCGACCTCGCAGTAGAAGTCGATGTTGATGCTCTCTTTGACGGCCAGAGGCTTTTCATGGGTGGAATCATGGAACATATCGAGGAAGCTGGCGTGCATAGCGGTGATTCAGCATGCGTCATCCCACCCCAGTCACTGAGTAGAGAGATGTTGAACGAAATCGAATCAGCGACAGAGAAAATTGCCTCTGCCGTCGGAGTGAGAGGTTTAATCAATATTCAATTTGCGATTCACCGTCACCAAGAAAGCCATAAGAGTAAGGGTGTTGAAAAACTCTATGTCTTAGAGGCTAATCCTCGCGCCTCAAGAACGGTTCCATTTGTTAGCAAAGCAACTGGCGTACCACTTGCGAAAGCTGCAGCTCGAATTGCTATTGGAATGAAAATCGATTCGATGATCGAAGCAGGGTTCCTTCCCGCTATAGGAGTTCCGCGTGGGATCTCGGTCAAAGAGGCGGTCCTTCCGTGGAATCGCTTCCGCAGGGTAGGTGGCGAAGGTGTGGATACGGTTCTCGGGCCAGAGATGAAATCAACTGGCGAGGTAATGGGAATTGCCAAAGATTTTGGCTCTGCATTCGCCAAGAGCCAAATAAGTGCATTCGGTGCACTGCCCAAATCCGGTGCAGTATTCCTCTCCCTCGCAGACAAAGATAAAGGCGCAGCTCAAGCTTCAGCTAAGGCCCTACATTCACTCGGTTTCTCCATTTATGCCACAGCAGGTACTCATTCCTTCTTGAGGGAGATCGGCGTGCCATCGATTTTGGTGCGCAAGCACTTCCAGGCGGTCGAGAGCTCGAATTTCATAGGAGAATCAATTAGCGCGCTTGATTTGATACGAGATGGAGTAGTTTCACTTGTCGTGAATACGCCGTACGGGCGAGATGAGCGCCAAGATGGGCGATTAATTCGGACTGCCTCCATAGTGAAAAACCTGCCATGCATCACAACCGTTCCGGCCTTTCGAGCAGCGGTGGAAGCGATAAAGGCATTGCGTGGCGCAGAGATGACAGCGAAACCTGTACAAGAGTGGCTATCGATGAAAGTTGGTCAATAGTGCCGATCAACCCACGAGCAACAGTGACGACTGCGCGAATTCTTTCGAATAGGAAAGTTGGTGCTTACCACCACATTGCCCTTGAAGCGGGCGAGGTTGGCAAGTTGGCCAAGCCTGGGAACTTCATCGCGATTGCAGTGGGTGGCGAGTACTCCGCCATGCCGCTACATCGCGCATTTGCGATCTATCGAGCGAAGGCCGATGGAGTCCATGCCTCGACTGTTGAAATAATAGTTGCTGCTCACGGCAAGGGAAGTGAATGGCTTACCAAGCAAAGTGAAGGAAGTCAGCTTCGCATCACGGGGCCGCTCGGTACATCTTTCCCATTGCCGGCTGAGCCGGTCAATGTTGCGATTATTGGTGGCGGTTATGGATCTGCACCACTATTCGATCTAGCCGATCATCTTAAATCGCGCGGATGTCGAGTTGATGCAGTAATTGGGGCCTCTACTTCTTCAAAGATCTTCGCTCCACTTGATGGGAAACGAACAGTCAATTCAGTAACTGTGACGACAGAGGATGCAAGCGCAGGAGTACAAGGTCGAGTGACTGATGTGCTTGAAGAGTTGATTGAGCGGCAAAAAATAGACCTGATCTATTCATGTGGGCCCATGGCCATGTTGAAAGCAGTAGATGAAATCGCTCAACGCAAACAAATTCCACATCTTGTCTCCGTGGAAGAAGCTATGGCATGTGGCATCGGGATCTGTATGACATGCGTCTTACCTATCAGAGATGCCAACGGAACCATCAAAATGTCGAGAACGTGCATCGAAGGCCCTGTCATCGATAGCGAATGCGTGGTTTGGTCAGGCGGGATCCCTGAAGGAACTTGGGGAGCGCCATGAGTGTTGTAGATCTTTCGACGGAACTTGCTTATGCAAAGTTTGAAAACCCCATATTCACCGCAAGCGGTTGTGCCTCTTCGGGAAAGGAGTTGTCACAATTCTTCCCGCTGACTGAACTGGGTGCCATGGTCACCAAGTCGATCATGCTTAGACCTCGGTCGGGGCGAGCGACTCCGCGGATGGCTGAAACACCATCGGGCATGTTGAATTCCATCGGATTGCAAGGCCCTGGAATAGATCATTTCCTTGAGGATGACTTGCCGTGGCTTCTTGAAACGGGGGCGCGGGCAGTTGTCTCCATCGCAGGAGAGAGTGTTGATGAATATGGGGCACTTGCGAGGAGACTTAGAGGCGTTCGAGGAATAGCTGCCATAGAGGTAAATATCTCCTGTCCCAATGTTGAGAATAGAGGAATGGTTTTCGCATGTGATCCAACTTCAGCTCGAGCTGTCATTGAAACCGTCAGGATAAATATTGGTGGTGAGTTTCCAATCATTGCGAAGCTCTCACCCGATGTGACTGATATTTGCGCTATCGCTGGAGAAGTTATAAACGCCGGTGCCGATGGCTTAGCTTTGATCAACACATTGCTTGGAATGGTGATTGACCCAAAGACCCTGAAGCCTTTACTTGGTGGCAAAACTGGTGGACTTTCCGGCCCAGCAATTAGGCCAGTTGCGGTGCGAGCTATCTATCAAGTGCATTCCAGGTTCCCAAAAGTTCCAATTCTTGGAATGGGTGGGGTTGCTTCTGGTTCAGATGCTTTGCAGTTGATTGCAGCCGGAGCTAGCGCAGTCTCGGTCGGTACAGCTTCTTTCGGAGATCCTCTAGCTCCAGTCAGAATAAAGAGCGAACTCGCCTCTCTTCTTATTCATCATGGCTTTGCTAGGTTACGAGATGCAATCGGAGTGGCTCATGGTTGAGCGCTCTCCGTTAATTGTCGCAGTTGACACCACGGATCTAGCGATTGTTGATTCTTTGATAAAGGCAACACGTGGCTCCGTCTCGGTTTACAAGTTCGGTCTTGAGTTCTATCTCAAGTATGGTCAAGATGTTCTTCGTAGTTTCATTGACCGTTTCGATATCGAACTTTTCCTGGACCTAAAACTCCACGATATTGCGAACACCGTGGCTGGGGCCGCTCGGTCGATCGCTCCGCTCCGCCCGCTTTTCTTGACAGTTCATGCGACGGGTGGAACCGAGATGATTAAGGCTGCTGCGGATGCGGTACCAGAGACAATGATTGCAGCCGTAACGATATTGACTTCCCTTGACCAAGAGGAGATGAGACGCGTCGGATTCACAGGTTCGGTGCAAGAGAGAGTAATTGGTTTGAGCGAACTTGCCTTTCAGGCAGGTGCCCGCGCAATTGTCTCTTCGGCTCGCGAGGTCGCAGAGATAAAGAAGTGTGTTCCAGCAGGAATCACAATCACTCCTGGGATTCGTCCCGCGGGATCATCACAAGACGACCAAGCTAGAACCATGACACCAAAAGAGGCGATTGACGCTGGTAGCGACTTTCTCGTTATTGGAAGACCGATCACAGCCTCGAAAGATCCCGGAGCGGCCGCAGCGGAGATTCTTGATTCACTTCACTAGCGAAGCGAAGCAAACTATGAAGCATCTGCCACCCCAACTCGATTCCGAGACTCGGCGTGCCAATGGAATGAAAGCGGTTGCTGCGCGGCGAGAGCGTGCAGATATCAAGCGAAGATTGAAAGAAGGGACTCTCGATCTTCGAAGCCTGCTAGGACTTGAGAGCGAAGCAAAAGATCGTATGTTGGTTATGGAGATGTTGGAGTCGTTACCGTTCATAGGTGAGATCCGCGCAAAGGAGTTAATGGAGCGAATCGGCATATCTTCGAGAAGGAGAATTGCGGGGCTCGGGGTCAAGCAACGAGACCGCCTTCTGGAGCTCGTCGAAAAGAATCCGTCGCGAAAGTTGCTTAGTACCCTTGGAGGCGTGAGCGGATCCATTTACGGGAGACTCTTTGTTATATCGGGGCCTGGTGGGGTTGGCAAGAGCACAATCACACAATCACTCAGTCGGTTTGATGATTTCTTTGTGAGTGTCAGCGTCACAACGAGAGCGCCACGTAGCGGCGAGATCGATGGCGTTTCCTATCATTTCGTCAGCCGTGAAGATTTTGAATCTCGTATCGCCAATAATGAATTCATGGAGTGGGCGGAATTCGCTGGAAATCTTTATGGAACCCTTGAGCATGATGTTCATGAAAAAAGAATGCTTGGAAAACATGTCGTCCTCGAAATTGAAATTCAAGGAGCGCGCCAAGTTCGCAAGCGTCATCCTGAGGCGACATTGGTCTTCATCTCACCTCCTTCGTGGGAGGAACTTGAGGCAAGAATTCGGGGGCGGGGAAGTGATGACGATTCACGAATTGCCCAGCGATTGATACTGGCTCAAGAGGAGCTTGCAGCCTCCAATGAGTTCGATTTAGTGCTGGTAAATACCGAAGTGGCTGAAGTAGTTGATCGACTGGTAGCCTTAGCGACCTCTTAGCCGGGAGCCCCCGCACAAATACACGTTGAACTCAAAAGTTCTGATGTGAAAGAAGGAAGCGCGACAATGGAAATCAAGACTGAAGGAATTACGAACCCTCCGATTGATCAACTCTTGGAGAAGTCCGGTTCTAAGTACAGTCTCGTTCTATACGCAGCAAAGCGTGCGCGACAGATCAACGCCTATTACTCGCAGCTCGGTGAAGGGCTCTTGGAATATGTGGGTCCCTTGGTTGAGACGAATGTTCACGAGAAGCCTCTTTCGATAGCGCTACGTGAAATCAACCAAGACCTCCTCTCCATTGAGCAATTGGAACCGACTCAGAGCAAGTAAGAGGTCACGTCGGTGACCACGAAATTCCCCAGAGGTAGAGAATTAATCCTCGGTGTCGGAGCAGGGATTGCCGCTTATAAATCCGCCGACTTATTGCGACGCCTTCAAGATAATGGTTTTCTTGTCACGGTTGTTCCAACGCCAAATTCACTGAACTTCGTCGGGAAGGCAACGTGGGAAGCGCTCTCGGGGCGCAAAGCCCAGAGTGAACTTTGGGAGCATGTCGCAGATGTACCTCATGTGGCGCTTGGGGATAAGGCAAATCTTGTGGTGATAGCGCCTGCCACTGCCGACTTGATCGCCAGAATCGCACAAGGTCGTGCGGATGACTTACTTACAAATACAGTATTGAGCACAACGGCTCCTGTGATGCTGATTCCCGCGATGCATCCAAAGATGTGGTTCAACCCAGCCACCGTGGAGAATGTAGAGAAGCTTCGAGATCGTGGCCTATTTGTCATGGAGCCGGCGACTGGAAGGCTCACCGGAGCGGATTCTGGGGTCGGCCGTTTTCCTGAAACTGCTGCAATCATCACGTTTATTGAAGAGAGTTACGGCTACTGCGCCGATCTCGTCGGAGTGAGAATGTTAGTTACCGCGGGTGGAACTCGAGAGCCAATAGATCCAGTGCGTTACATCGGAAATCGCTCGAGCGGGAAGCAGGGTTGGGCAATTGCTCACCAAGCCGCTATGCGCGGAGCCACGGTAACCCTTCTTCTAGGGCCCAATGAACTGCCAGTTATAGAGGGTATCGAGACCGTTGAAATCGAAAGTGCTCTTCAGATGCGAGAAGAGATCCTGACTAGATTTGATGATGTCGATGTCCTGGTCATGAGCGCAGCGGTTGCAGATGCCAAGCCAGTATCGGTTTCTAGTAACAAGATAAAGAAAGATAAGTTGGGTGCTCTTATTTTGGAAGAAAATCCAGATTTGCTTGCTGAGTTTTCTGCGAAGAAGCGACGGGGCCAGGTTATTGCCGGCTTCGCAGCGGAAACCGAAGGCGACGAGGCGGCGTTGATTGAAGCTGGAAAATCCAAACTGGCGCGAAAGGGCGCTGACCTGATTTATGTCAACGACGTCTCAGATGGGAAAGTCTTTGGATCAGAGATCACAAGAGGTGCAATCATCACTCGAGAAGGAACTATCACTTCGATTAATGACGTCACAAAGGAAAGACTGGCTGACACTTTGTTAGACCAGATCAAAGAGAGGGTAAGTCATGAGTAAAGCAGTTCGCTTGTTCACCTCTGAGTCTGTAACCGAGGGCCACCCCGACAAGATTGCTGATCAGATTTCCGACGCGATTCTCGATGATTTGTTGCGCCAAGATAGAAAGTCGCGTGTTGCGGTTGAGACCCTGATAACCACCGGGCAAGTCCATGTTGCTGGTGAGGTTACGACAGAGGGTTTTGCAGATGTCATTTCACTTGTGAGGGATACCGTCCTTGGAATTGGCTATGACAGTTCAGAGAAGGGATTTGACGGGAATAGTTGCGGCGTCTCAATCTCGATTGGTCAGCAGTCAAGCGATATTGCGCAAGGTGTCGACAGTGCCGTGGAGAAGCGTGTAACTCAATCAAGTGATCCCTTTGATCTACAAGGAGCTGGTGACCAAGGGTTGATGTTCGGTTATGCGAGCAGAGAGACTCCAACCTTGATGCCTCTGCCAATTTGGTTGGCGCATCGACTCGCTGAAAGGCTTACTTTGGTCAGAAAGAGCGGACTCCTTCCGTACCTTCGGCCCGATGGAAAGACTCAAGTCACGATCGCATACGATGGGGATACACCAGTCAGCATCGATACCGTAGTCATTTCGAGCCAGCATGCATCAGCTGTGGATGTCGAAGGCAAGTTGGCACCTGAGATTAAAGAGCATGTAATTGACGCAGTTCTCAGCGACTTAGTTATAGATACTTCTAAAGTGCGCACCCTGATCAATCCAACGGGGCGATTTGTGATTGGTGGACCGATGGGTGACGCAGGACTTACTGGGCGAAAAATCATCGTTGATTCCTATGGCGGTATGGCAAGACATGGTGGCGGCGCGTTCAGCGGCAAAGATCCATCAAAGGTTGATAGATCTGCAGCATATGCAATGCGCTGGGTGGCGAAAAATGTCGTTGCGGCGGGTCTTGCCGATCGATGTGAAGTGCAGATTGCCTACGCAATCGGAAAGGCGCAGCCTGTTGGACTTTTTGTCGAAACCTTCGGCACAGGAAAAGTTCCAGATACCCAAATTAGCGATGCAATCACCAAAGTATTCGATCTCAGGCCTGCTGCTCTTATCTCAGACTTAGATTTGTTGCGGCCGATCTATGGCAAAACTGCAGCCTATGGACACTTCGGTCGTGAACTGCCGGAGTTCACCTGGGAGAAGGCGGACCGGGCATCGAAACTCGCTGACGTCATCAAGGGGTAGCCTTTAACGCGGTGAAACCGCTCAAATTGAAGAATCCGCCCGCTCCGGGTCTCAGGTCCTCCACTTCGCATTCCTGTAATCGGATTGCATCGGTTTCCGTCAAAGTTCCAGTGCCTCATCTCGAGGGTGAATACAGTTATTTGGTTCCAGACCATCTCAACATCGGGCTCGGCTCACTTGTGAGAATCCCATTTGGTTCGCAGAAGACTACTGGATTTGTCACTGAATTGATCGACATTGCCCAGCAGGATCAGGGCAAGAGCCACGAACTGAAGGAAATTGAGAAAGTCGTCAACAACCATCGATGGTTCGATCCTGGTCTTCTGGAGAGATCTCGAAGGATTTCATCGCTCTATGGAGGTTCGCTCCATAGCATCCTCAATCTGGCAGTCCCCAGGAAAGCGCCCGAAGGCAAACTTCAAAAGGGAATTTTTGAAGGTGTCATTGCCGTGCAGGAGAAACATCAAAGATTCGTGGCAGACTATTTTGGTACAAGTTGGCTCAAATCGAGGCAGATGGGATTGATTCTTACCCCTGGAATCCTCTGGGAACGAGTTATCGCTTCACTACTGGCGAGTGATTCTAAAAGCACTTTGGTTTTGATCCCTCAGGAGTCTCTCATCAATCGTCTAATCGTGGCCTTGAGAGAAATTGGAATTTCGGATGTCGCAGTCCTTCATTCATCCCGAACTGAGAGCGAACGGGCCGAACTGCACCAGCTTCTTCTTCAAGGGCGAGTGAAAGTTCTGATCGGCACTCGTACTGCCGCGCTTGCGCCATTTCGTCCCGAACGCGTTATTGTCCTCGACGCTGGTGATTCAAACTATCGAGAACGTCGTCATCCCTATTTTCGAGTTGATGAGATGGCGATGTGGCAGGAATGCCAACATTTTCTCGCTGTAAATCATGCACCAACGATGGAAATGCTTGCTTCTGGAATGACTTTGGCGTATTCGAGAAAGCGGTTTCTTACCGCTCGCAATGTTCGATCAGTGAACTCAAGCGAATTGGTTAAAACCATCGCCAAGTTGATTCCACCACGTTCCAAATCAAATATCTTGGTGAGCATCAATGATCGGTCCTTCGTCTCATCAATGCTTTGTGCTCTCTGTAAGAATGTCTTGCGCTGTGATTGTGGGTTTCCAATGAGGATGAGGGAGCGGGGAGGTCATCTGGAATGCTCCCGTTGCGCGAAAGTGATCTTGACGCCCCGCTGTAAACACTGTCACGGAGAGAAGTTCCTCTCATACAAAGGTGGAGCAGAGAAGTGGGCTCTGACTCTGGGCAAAAGCATTTCGGGGTCAACGGTGATGCTTTCAAATTCGGATTCGTACAAGCCTGAAATAAGGCAATCGGATTCCGGAGCACTCATTGTGCTTGCTACACATGGATGTGAACCTATTATCGTTGATGAATCTGGAAGGGCATCCGGATATCAAATAATCGCTCTGATAGGTGGCAATGGACTATTCAATTCGCCATCGTTTACAAATCATGAAGAGTCGAGAGTCCGGTGGGGGCGGGCGTTAGGACTTCTTTCCCCCAAAGATGGAGTTGTCCTCGCGGATTTAGATGCGGGCCATCCCGAGTTTCGAGCGATACGAAGTGGCGAATATTCACAAAGTTTGGCTGAATCTCTCAAGGAGCGTCGAAATCTCAACTTGCCTCCATTTTCTGTTGTAGCCGAGATTCGCGGTGAACCTTCAGTTCTCTCACGATTGAGAACAAATCTGGAAGGCGACCGACTTTTCGCCGAGAAGGCAAGTTTCATCTTTCCAATTCAAGAATCAAAATTCTTGGTCAAGGTTTCGAGAAATAGACGCTTCGAACTCTTGCAGTTACTGCAAGGTGTGATCAGATTGAGAAGTTCGAAGCGATTGTCGCCGATTTCATTCATACTTGAGCCCGATTATCTGTAAGATTCGATAGTGGCGATTCAACCTATTCGACATTTCGGAGACCCAGTACTGACCACCCGCGCCAGCGAAGTCACGGCCTTCGACAAAGAGCTCAGAACTTTGGTTGCAGATCTGACCGAAACGATGCTCGACGCACCGGGAGCTGGCCTTGCTGCTCCACAAATCGGAGTCGGCCTGAGAGTCTTCACTTGGCATGTTGATGGGGAGTTGGGGCACTTGATAAATCCCACCTTGGATCTCTCCGACGAAATGCAGGACGGCGAAGAGGGTTGTTTATCCTTCCCGGAAATCCATTTTGATACGCCGAGGGCTTTGCGTGCGGTCGCCAAAGGATTCACGATGCATGGTGAACCAATTGTGGTTGATGGGAGCGAGTTCTTAGCCCGAGCACTTCAACATGAGGTTGATCATCTCGACGGCGTCCTTTTTATCGATCGAATGAAGCCGGAGAACCGCAAGGCCGCAATGAAGGAAATTCGAGCATCGGAATGGTTTCAAGAACAGGGCGCACCAGTGATCAAGTTATCACCGCACTCGACACGTGGATTGGTGATGTGAAGAATCGGCATCGCAAGTGAAGATAGCAATAGCTTCATCTTCTCTACTCGCTCGCGTCGTCATAGAAGCACTTGAGCATTCCCAGAACGAAATCGTTGGCTTCATCACGATGCCAGATCAGCCAAAAGGAAGAAGTGGAAGTGCAAAACCCAATCCCTTCCGAGAATTGGTCTCAAAAGAATGGGGGAGTATTCCGTGCTTTGCCCCGGAGAGCGACGGTGATCTCCAGCAAGTTTTACAAAGCCTGGGGCCGGATCTCGTGGTGACACTTGCTTATGGCCGCTTAATCAAAGAAGAGGCCCTCGGACTTCCATTGCATGGTTGGCTCAACATTCATTTTTCAAAGCTTCCTTTGTGGCGCGGAGCGGCACCGGTGCAAAGATCTCTGCTCGCAGGAGAGAGAGAATCGGGAGTGACGACATTCAAGATAGATCGTGGCATGGATACCGGTCCTATCTATGTACAGTCTTCGTTTACATATGCGCAAGATGAGTGCGCAACTGAGGCCTTAGAACGAATGGCGGAAATCGGTGCGACACAACTGATGGATGCGGTTGCGATGATCGAAGGAAGGATCGCGCCTATACCTCAGCAGGGTCAATCAAGTAATGCGCCAAAGATCGACAAGAGAGAGCTACGCCTCAGGCTCGGCTCAACCTCAGTAGAACTTATGGCCCAGATAAGGGCTTTTACTTCGCAACCGGGGGTTTGGTTTCTTTATCGAGGACAGAGAATGATTATCAGTAAGGCACGACCATCATCTATCAAAGTTGAAGAGAATCACATAACGGACGAGCATGGGAAGTTACTTATTGGCACGAGAGATGGGTCGATCGAAATAGAGAAGATCACTCCTGAAGGGAAACGTGAGATGAGTGGGTCGGAATTTCTCCGCGGGAGAGATCTCAGACAGGCGCATCCAATTGAGTGAGGTGAAGACGAGGCGAGCAGCTTGGGAATTCCTCAGGGACACTGCTAAGAATGATTCCTACATCAACTTGACGATAGATGATGTGCACGAACGGATAAAACCCGGAGAGCGGGCTTTTGCAACAGAACTTATTTTCGGAAGCACGAGAATGCGTTCCCGTTTAGATCATGCAGTTGAAAGCCTTATTGAACGACCAGTCGATGATGAAACACGTGAGTTGTTGCGTCTTGGCATCTACGAAGTTCTTTTTATGACTACTGCAGATTATGCGTTGGTAAATGAGTATGTGGATACTTCGAAGATGGTTCTTGGAAAGGCCCGATCAAGTTTCGTCAACGCCGTACTTCGCCGAGCTTGCCGAGAAAGAGAGGGCTTGAAAGAAGAGGTTGACCTCTCATTAGAAATCAGGACTTCTCACCCTAAATGGATTGTTGATGCCTTCTCACTCTTGCTTAAAGGCGATGCATTGCTTGATGAATTGTCGAGTCATAATCAAAGCGCCCAGGTGCAGGCAGTCTCTTTCGATCCATTAACTCAAGAGGAAGGCATCCGCGAGATGAGTCTTCCCTTTGGCTACACCCTCACGAAGCCGCCATCGGCAGTTTCCTCAATCAAGAGTGGTAGGAGCTTTGTACAGGATTTTGGCTCTCAACTGGTCTGCGAAATCGCCCTCGCTACTGATCCAGAACACGAGCTCAATTGGCTAGATCTCTGTGCCGGACCGGGCGGAAAATTTGCCTACCTTGCACATTTTCTTAACGAGTCTCGACTCCGTGGCATCGAACTGCACCCACATCGCGCTGAACTGATACGCAAGAGGAGTAACGGGTTTGAAATCTCGGTTAAGGATGCGAGGGAATCTGGCTTTGCTGAGAATTCCTTCGATCGCATTCTCCTGGATGCGCCCTGTACCGGCCTTGGCGCTTTGAGGAGAAGACCTGATGCAAGGTGGCGAAGGAGCGAAGCTGACCTGAAATCTCTGGTGAAACTCCAAAGAGAACTTTTAGGTTCAGCTGCAAAACTGGTACGAGTTGGTGGGATCATCTTTTATGTGACATGTTCACCGCATCCGCTGGAAACCAGGGCTCAGGTAGCGGATTTCCTTAAATTCCATCCTGACTTCAGGGTATTGCCAATCGAAAAAGCAAACCTCAGCGAAAGATTCAGAAGTTCTGTAGCAGCAGATGGCATGATGCAACTCATGACTGCCGAACACGGCACCGACGGTATGTTTCTAGCCTTATTACAAAGGGGGAAATGATGACTGTAAGAATTTGCCCCTCAGTCCTCAATGCCGATCAAAACAACCTTGCGCAAGAAATTGAGCGAGTCAAGGAGGTTGCGGATTTCATACACCTTGACATCATGGACGATAAATTCGTACCGAATTTCACTTATTCATTTGAGCAAACACGAAAAATCGTAAAGCAATCGCTCCTGCCGATTGATCTGCATCTCATGGTCAACGAGGCTGATTATTGGGGTCCTCAGTACGCAACTTTGAAGTCAAATGGCGTTTTTTCAGTCACAGTTCATTTCGAAGCGACAAAGGATTTATCACAGACAATCAGTCTGATTAAGGCAGAAGGTGTTAGGTGTGGAGTTGCGATTAAACCTGCCACACCAGTCGCAGTAGTGAAAGAAATTCTTGATAAGGTGGATATGGTCCTAGTGATGACTGTGGAGCCAGGGTTCGGTGGTCAGAGCTTCATGTCAGAGATGATGTCCAAGGTGCAAACGCTCAGGAGTTGGATTGATGACAAAGACGTCGCACATACATGGCTCCAGGTTGATGGGGGAATTGCTCTCGCCACAATCGATGAAGCGAGCGCGTCAGGGGCCGATACTTTCGTTGCTGGAAGCGCTGTTTACAAGAGTGAGAACCCCGCTGGAATAGTGGAGGAATTACGGAAGCGAGCGTTGGCGTCAAGAAGATAGAATCCGTGCATGAAATCTTTCGATCAACTCTTCTCTGAACTTAGTGAGCGAGCTCAGTTTCGCCCGGAACAATCAAAAACGGTTGAACTCCTTGACTCGGGAGTTCATGAGATAGGAAAGAAGATCTTGGAAGAGGCGGGCGAAGTTTGGCTCGCTGCAGAACATGAGAGTGATGATCGCTTGGCGGATGAGATAAGTCAGTTGCTTTATCACCTGCAAGTGATGATGGTCGCTCGAAAGATCCCTCTGGCCAAAGTTTATGAGCGTCTCTGATGACCCTGAAAATTGCTCTACCAAATAAGGGTTCACTTTCAGAGTCCGCAATCGAAATCTTCAAAGCTGCCGGTTTTCGCCAACGTCAGGACGTAAAGGATTTAATATTCCTCGACCCCACCAATGATGTCGAGTTCTATTACTTGCGCCCAAGAGATATAGCCACATATGTAGGAAATGGCGAACTAGATCTTGGCGTGACCGGTAGGGATCTGCTTGCCGATAGCGAAAGCTCGGCTGTTGAACTGCTTGACCTCGACTTCGGACGGTCATCATTTAGATTAGCCGGCCCGGTTGGGGTTTCCAGTAATAGCTTAGAAGGAAAAAGAATTGCTACTGCTTATCCCAACTTGCTTGCGAAGTACCTGCGAGATCGTGGAGTAAGTGCCGATATCGTGCATCTGGACGGAGCGGTCGAAAGTGCTGTTGGCCTTGGTGTAGCCGATCTCATTGCGGATGTAGTCTCCACCGGAAGCACGCTTCGGCAAGCTGGGCTCGCGGCATTTGATCAACCGATTCTTGAAAGCTCAGCGATTCTCATTGCTCGTGGCGAGAGAAGTGATTTCGAACTGGTTCTGCGAAGACTGCAAGGAGTCGTTATTGCCAGACAATACGTCCTTGTGGATTATGACGTTACCCGTAACAATCTTGATAAAGCTTGCACAATCACCCCAGGCATTGAATCGCCCACAATCTCGCCGCTGCAAAAGACCGATTGGGTTGCAGTACGAGCAATGGTTCCCAGGCGAGAGGTCCATCAAGTGATGGATCAACTCTATGAGGTTGGAGCTCGTGGAATTCTGGTAACCGACATTCACGCTTGCCGGCTCTAAAGAAAGTAATCCAAGACGAGTTTTAAGTCGCGAATCTCTATCGAGATATCTGCTTGCACGCGAAGAACTTCTTTGGCACAGAAGGCGATTCCAAGTCCAGCACTCTTGATCATCTCAATGTCGTTTGCTCCATCACCAACAGCTATCGTCTCGCCGAGTGGAATTGCATAAGAGGAAGAAAAATCCCTCAACGCCTCTGCTTTCTCATTGCGACCAATTATGCTTCCTTCGACTTCACCCGTTAGTGAACCATTCTCTACACCTAGTTTGTTTCCGCGAAGAAAATCGATCTCGAGATCTTCCACAATGGGAAGAATTACCTCCTCGAAGCCTCCAGTAACCACACCAACCTTGACACCTTGAGATTTCAAACTTGCAAGAAGTTCTCTCGCACCATGAGTCAGGGTGATCCTCTGCTGAACTTCGTCGAGGATCGACAGTGGCTGTCCTTTCAGGAGTTTGACGCGCTCCCGTAGCGCGCTTTCGAAATCGAGCTCACCTGCCATGGCCCTTGCCGTGATCTGACTTACAACATCGCCTAGACCAGCAATTCGCGCCAGCTCGTCAATCACTTCTTGGTCGATAAGAGTCGAATCGACATCCATCATCAGGAGGCGATATCTCACTGGCGAAGGTTAGCGGTCGCGATATCTTTGCCACCTATGCAGCCGTTGATTGAACTGAACGAAGTTACGGTCTCACGTTCGGGCTCGCTAATCCTGTCGAAAGTGTCATGGCAAGTGATGCCAGGGCAGAGATGGGTAGTTATCGGACCTAATGGGGCAGGAAAGACAACCCTGCTGAGTGTTCTATCAAGTTATATCTTTCCTACCTCCGGAAGCGCTGAAATTCTTGGATCAAAATTGGGGCGAGTCGATACCAGTGAACTAAAGACACGTATCGGTATCGCTTCGAGCTCTTCTTTAGATCTGATCCCGGGTGATGAAAAAGTTTCAGATCTAATCCTTTCTTCGGCTTACGCAGTCTTTGGACGGTGGATCGAAGAGTACGACTTGTGGGATGAATCGCGATCGAGTGCACTCTTACATGCCTTCGGAATAAAGGAGCTTGCAAATCGCACTTTCCAAACTCTGAGTGAAGGCGAGAGAAAACGGGTAATGATCGCGCGAGCCCTTATGCCAGATCCTGAACTGCTTCTTCTCGATGAGCCGGCAGCAGGATTAGATCTAGGTGGTCGCGAGGACCTCCTGGGACGGTTAGGAGACTTCGCCTCAGACCCCGCTTCACCAGTAACAGTTATGGTCACACATCATCTTGAGGAGATACCAAGAGGTACGACTCACATATTGATACTGAAATCAGGTTCTGTTTTTGCACAAGGAGAGATCCGGGAAGTCCTTACCGAGCAGACTCTGTCAGCGCTTTATCAAAATCAGATAAGACTGGAAGTTCGTGATGGGCGCTACTTCGCCCTCGCTCGTTGATCTGATTCCGCAATCTTGGCGGTCACATTTAGAGGGATTCGAAGAGCTTCTGATTCAAATCGAAGCGAGGTTAGAAGACGAAATAGGACGCGGAAAGCGAATTTTGCCGGATAAGAGGGACGTCTTTGCAGCGCTAACGATCCCGCCAGAATCGGTGAAGGTAGTGATCGTCGGACAAGATCCTTATCCAGATCATCGATTTGCCATAGGAAGATCCTTCGCTGTGCCGAAGGAGTGTAGAGAGTTACCTGCCTCTTTGAAAAATATCTTTCGAGAGAAAGTAGACGATGTTGACGGCGAGGTGCCCACTCCCGATCTGATGGACTGGGAGCGGCAGGGCGTCATGCTTCTGAACAGAACTCTCACCATCAATGAAGGGGAATCGAACTCTCATCAAAGCTTTGGCTGGGCTCAGATCACCAATCGGATCTGTGAAATAAGCGCAACCTCGGGCGCTGCGGCCATCTTGTGGGGTAAAAATGCGGGCGAGGTGAGTCATCTCTTCGCGGGAAGATCCATCACCGGAGTACATCCAAGCCCGTTATCGGCACATAGAGGCTTCTTCGGCTCAAAACCTTTTAGCAAGGTCAATGCACTATTAGCCGAACCTATTGATTGGTGATTTGGAATCTGAAATAAAGCCTGAGTGAGGGAAAGCAAACGAGGGAGGGGCGAAAGCCCCTCCCTCGTCACTCGCCGTTTGGCGATTAGCTTTGAAGTCCTATGCCAACCAAATATTTATTGGTGACGAAAGGAAATACACCATAAATAGTCCAGAAACAAACCAAAGAAGAGGATGAATCTCCTTAGCGCGCCCCTGGAATAGTCTGATGACAACGTGTGTTACGAAGCCTGCTCCAATGCCAACAGCGATGTTGTAAGTGAATGGCATCAAGATGATCGTCAAGAAAGCCGGCATTGCAATGCCGAAGTCTTGCCAATCGATCTCTTTGATTTGAGTCATCATCAAGAAACCGACGATGATGAGAGCTGGAACAGCCGCCTCGTATGGAATAACTTTGACTAGCGGAGCAAGAAATGTAGTGAGTAGGAAGAGGATTCCAGTCACAACAGATGCAAGACCAGTTCGTGCGCCTTCACCAACTCCCGATGCGCTCTCAATGTAAGAGGTGTTCGATGAGACAGCACCTGCTCCACCTGCGGTTGCAGCGAGAGAGTCAACGATCAGGATCTTGTTTGCGTTAGGAACATTGCCTTCCTTGTCGACTAGGCCCGCTTGCTGACCGATAGCGGTCATTGTGCCCATCGTGTCGAAGAAGTCGGCCAACAAGAGTGTGAATACCAACAAGACCACGGTGACGATACCGATCTTGCTGATTGAGCCGAAGAGGCTGAACTGACCCAAGAGATCGAAATTTGGTGTCTCAACGACAGCACTTGGAACTGCGGGAACGTTCAAGCCCCAACCTTTGGAATTTACGAAATCGCCATTCTCGAGGACGATCCCGCCTGCATCAAAATAGGTCTGCGGCAGTTTGCCACCGAAGGCTCCGTCGATGACGCCTTTGGGGATGAAATTCGCACCGATCTTGAAGGTTCTTTCAATCACGATCGCAAGGAGAGTCGAGACGACGATGCCGATAAGGAGCGCCGCCTTTACCTTACGAACCCAGAGTGCGATTGTAAGAATTACGCCGAATGCGAAGACGATCACTGGCCATCCGACTAGCTTGCCGTCATAGCCGAGTGCCACCGGAACAGGACCCGATCCAGGAGTCTTTCGGACGAACCCTGCATCAACCAACCCGATAAGGGCGATGAATAGTCCAATACCCACTGAGATTGCGATCTTCAGTTGTCTTGGAACTGCTTTGAAAACCGCAATTCGAAAACCGGTAAGGACGAGAATGAGGATGATGAGTCCTTCCAGGACTACAAGACCCATCGCATCAGCCCACGTCATTTCTGGGAGCTCTGCGATACCTACCGCAACGAAGGTGTTGAGACCAAGACCTGTTGCGATAGCAATCGGGAAGTTTGCGACAACTCCCATGAGAATGGACATCACTCCAGCTATGAGTGCCGTAGCTGCAGCGACCATTGCGATGTTTGGACCTGCGGTTCCCCCACCAAGGAAATTACCCTTGGCATCTGCCCCTCCGAGAATTAACGGATTCAACGCCACGATGTAACCCATCGTGAAGAACGTTACGAATCCACCTCGAATCTCCTGGGAGATAGTGGAACCACGCTCGGTGATTTTGAAATATTTATCGAGCACGATTTACCTTTCTGTTTTGGTGACGGGGGTGTTTTCGACCCCGGGGGAAGGTGAATAGGAAGAAAAAGGGAAGTATTGGGGAAGGCCCAAACCTATGTGCTACTTAGCGGTACTTCGGGCTACGACACCCAGCCAGATTGCGACCGATTGGCCGATAAACAATGCGAAAAGTGCGGTTCCAAGACCCCAAGTTCCGTTGAGAAGTGCGCCTGAGAACAAGACCATCACCTCAAGGGTGAGGCGAACTCGACCTACTCTCACACCCGTTTTCTCATGAAGACCCGTCATCAGCCCATCTCGCGGGCCAGCGCCAAGGCCGCAGGTTAGGTAGAGCGCGGACCCAAGACCCACCAAAAGGGTCCCACCAAGTACATAACCGATACCAGAGAGGTGATTGGGGGCGGTGGGGAAGATGAAAAGTCCGAAATCGATAAAGACCGAAATCACGAAAATATTCGTGATTGTTCCAAGGCCGACGCGCCGTTTCAAAGGAACCCAGAAGAGTAGGACAACGGCGCCTACTAGTACCGTCGCAAGTCCAATCGATATGCCAAGACGCAGCGAAATTCCTTGCGCGAGAACTGACCAAGGTGCATTTCCGATATCGGATGAGATCACGAGTGCATCGCCAATGCCAAATAAAGCTAGACCCGAAACAAGAATAAAAATGCGAAGTGGCGATACTTGCCATTGGTGATCTGCAGTCCACGGAGTTTTAGGGATCGATTTATGCGGAGTGAAGAAGCGAAACCATGAGTGAAGCATCATTGTCTGCGCAGTCTAGACTTCGGAGGTGATCATCGGTAGCGGAACACTCATAAATATAGCCGCGATAATCCTGGGCACACTTCTTGGATTAGTGATGGGCAAGAGATTTCACTCTGATTTACGCGATCTCCTCACACAGGCAATGGGTTTTGTAGTGCTTATCGCAGCCGCTGATTCGCTTCGTACATTTTGGGATCGCGATTTTCAAGATTCTTTTGCTCGTGGTGTATCGATACTTGTCATCCTATTTTCTTTGGCGCTTGGTGCAACCCTTGGGCATTGGAGTGGAATCGAGCGACGATTGGAAAATTTCGGTGACCGACTTCGAAGACGATTCTCGAGGGATGAGAACCCTCGTTTTGTGGAAGGTTTTCTCGCCGCATCGATCCTTTTTGGCGTTGGTCCCATGGCAGTCCTTGGTGGGATAAGTGATGGCATGGGCGAAGGGATAGAGCTACTGGTACTCAAGAGCACTCTAGATTTCTTCATGTCGATTATGTTTGCTGCATCGTTCGGGTGGGGGGTCGGACTCTCTGCTATCCCAGTTGGTCTCTATCAATTTACTTGGACTGGAGTTGGTTTTGGTCTTGGTGAAGTCTTGACTCCAGTGCAAGTTCAAGCTCTCACGATCACGGGAGGGTTGCTTTTGATTGGGATTGCCCTGGGTTCGATGGGGATCAAACGGATCGCGGTTGGAAATCTACTTCCAGCGATTTTTATAGCACCTATTCTCGCCGGCCTACTCGCAATTTGATTTCTGATTTTTCAATTTTGAAAGGGAAGTGGTTCTGAGCTTTTCTGTACCAACGGTTCCTTCGAGGATCCTGTAACGACTTTTCGCATGTGATGTCGCCGGCATAGGACTTCATAAGCAACTTGGTTGGGCACGTCAGTGGCAACATCTCCGACAACTACTTGTTCACCTTCCGTGACCATAGTTCCATTGACGGTTCTAGCATTGTGGGTTGCCCTCTCGCCACACCAGCAGAGAGCTTCAACTTGAAGGGTTTGGACGCGGTCTGCGAGTTCAACTAGCCGCGCAGACCCGGGAAAGAGCTTGGTTCGAAAATCAGTGAGAATCCCAAACGCATAGACATCAATTCCGAGTCCATCAGCAATCTTGGCAAGTTGCTCGATCTGAGTCTCTTGGTAGAACTGAGCTTCGTCGCAGATCACATAATCAATACGCGACCCGATCGATAACTGCTCGACTACAAATTTATGAATGTCCAGATCCGGCGCCACTTCAATCGCCTCAGATCGGAGTCCAAGTCGAGAAGAGATAGTGCCAGTCCCTGCTCGATCCTTTGATGTGAAGATTAAACCTTGACGCCCCCGACTTTGATGGTTGTGAGCCGTTTGTAAGGCGAGTGTGGACTTACCTGAATCCATTGTTCCGCAGTAGTAGATCAGCTCCGCCATCGAAAATCCAAACCACTCAATCCGCTCATTGTTTCACCAAGGCTTCTACGGGTACGCCAGGATACTTCGATGCAATCGCTTTCCTGCCATTGAGGAATTCAAGTTCTAGTAGACAGCCAAAACCCTTGACAAGAGCGCCAGCCTTTTCAATCAGATCTATCGCTGCCACAGCAGTTCCCCCAGTAGCTAGAACATCATCGATTATGGCAATTTTCATATCGCCTTCGATCAAGTCCTTATGGACTTGTAGTTCATCGAATCCATATTCGAGTTGATATCGAATCGAGTGAACTTCTCGGGGTGACTTGCCGGGTTTGCGTAATGGGATAAAACCAACCTCGATCTCGGCGGCTACTGCAGCGCCCAAGATAAATCCACGAGCTTCGATGCCCGCAACTCGATCGATTCCTTGCGAGTTGAGTCTCTCGGCTAAACCAACAATCGATCTCTTAAGCGCTTTGGCATCAGCAAGAAGGGGAGTGATGTCTTTAAAGATGATCCCGGTTTTTGGATAGTCGGGAACATTGACGATGTAATCAGAGAGAGGGGATTGGCGCGAAGCTTCTTCAACCATTGAATTCCCCTAACCTACGTGTCCGAACGGGGACTTGAACCCCGAAGCCCTTATCGGGCACTAGCACCTCAAG
>SXGQ01365808.1_pt1 | contig 45640 bp, 47 predicted proteins | sample 3178371 | NCBI WGS metagenome assembly SXGQ01 (sample SAMN11356859, study PRJNA531348) | freshwater metagenome | isolation source: freshwater sample F1-20 | place: China: Fuxian Lake, Yuxi | collected 2017-12-25 | reverse complement strand
GTAGTAACTCACGAAGTACTCCACTCGATTATCGGGAAAGAACTCCATCATTTCTTGAGCCAACTGCGCCGCCAGACTTTTGTTGGGGGCCAGGATCAAGGTAGGGCGTTGGGTTTTTTCAATAGTCCAAGCGATCGTTGCGCTCTTACCTGACCCGGTAATACCGAGCAAAGTCTGAAAACGCAGTCCATCGTCAATACCTTGAGCCAATTGGGCGATCGCTTGAGGTTGATCTCCCGCTGGGGCGTAATCGGCGACCACTCGAAAGGGTATGTGCCCCGGCCCTGTCATGGAACTTTGGGTCCAGCATTGGGCACCGGCGTTATTGGCTCGTAATCAGAGGGAAGTTGAGGCAGAGACATTAACCATGTCCATAACAGATCAATTTGGGGAATGAGGTCCTCCAATCCCCCACTGTTATCGACCACAAAGTCTGCCTGATCAAGTCGCTCTTGACGAGTGGCCTGCCGAGAGATGCGAGCCCGCGCATCCGCCTCATCAAAACCACGAAAACTCGTCAGGCGTTGGACCTGCAACTCAACGGGAATATCAACCACAATTCGACCTTGCAAACCTTCCCGAGGATTCTCTGTCAAAAGAGGAATATCAAGAATAACGACGTTATTACTGGCTCTTTGAGCGATCATCCGTTGATTCATTTCGCGGCCCACCGCCGGGTGAACGATCGCATTTAATGACTTCAGGGCATCAGGATCCGCAAACACGATATTGGCCACAGCCTGGCGGTCTAGAGAACCGTCCTCTGCAAGTACATCGGACCCAAATTTTTGTGCCAGTTCGACCAGCACCGGCGACCCAGGTTGTTGAACTTCTCGGACGATCGCATCAGCATCAATAATGACTGCCCCACGAGCCTGCAATAAGCCCGAGACCGTGGACTTGCCCGATCCAATACCACCAGTTAAGCCAACGAGAATCACAACGACACGCTAGGGCATCGCGAGACAAGTACTCTGACAATTGTGGATGACAAACGTAACGAGCAAGCGAGGAATCACCCCTCGATGCGCGTCGTCGCCGCCTCTGAGCAAACAGGCGACCTGTCTTGGCCCCTCGTTGAGCGTCGCCGACGACTTTCTGACCCGCCTTTAGGCGTTGACCGCCGCTCAACTTCGAATTCAAACTCCTTGCGGCGCAGAGGTGGATTGAGCCTTGCGGATTCTTTGCTCCCGTTGCGTTGGGTCGCATTGTTGGCGGCCAGTATTCAAGGCAGTAGTGCCCTCAACGACGGTTTCGGAATTCTTGGGGTGGCGATTCTCGGTGAGGCGCTCTACACAATATATTTGACGGTGAGACCCCTGCCACTTGTTGACACTCTCGTCGTGCGTCGTCAGATCATTGCTGAAGTTTTCTTTCTTCTCATACTCAGCACCATGACAGGAGGTCTACATTCCCCGGTTATCTCGTTGCTGATAGCGGTGACCTTGACTGCCTCCTGCGCCGGAACATGGATGTTGGTTCTCATCGCACACGGCCTCAGCACCATCGCTGTACTCATTCACCGACTCTTCGTTGATTCGTCTAGTGCACCATTCATCCAAGATTTCTTACTGATTCTCCTTCTCGTCCTCCCTTCTCTCGTGGGTCTCCAGGTGCGGCACAAGTCTGTAACGAACGATGTGAACAAAGAAATCGGCGCTACTCAATCAAAGCGGAAAGATGGTGATGATCTTGCCATAGCCAATGAGTTACTCGTGGCATTGCAAAAAGTTGCTCTGACCTTGCCATCGTCGTTACATCTTGACACCGTCTTGGATCAAGCAGTGGAGCAAGTGCAACTCCTCATCAAATCCGATGTCACAACAATTTTAATGAAGCAGAACAACACTGACACTTATATAGCCCTGCGCGGACGAGGTTCTGCTGTGCCTAGCGCACTCGAGATAAGTGACATTCCGGCAGCCGCTCGGCACTGCCTTACGCAGAACAACAGCATTCGTAGCGAAATCAATGCCGAAAATTTGGGCTTCGCTACAGAGGCAGTCGTCGGCGCCTACAGCGCCCTTCGATCACGGGGGACGATCATCGGTATCATTGCCTGCGAATGGCGCTCATTGGTCAATATTGACCGCGAAGTGCAAGTCCTGACTGGACTAGCCGACGCCTTGGGGGTGGCCGTTGATAATGCCAATCTTTTCAAAAGTTTGCGCCTCGGAGGCGCTAATGATGAACGTCGCCGCATCGCCCGCGAGTTACACGATCGCACGGGCAGCACCTTGGCTTTTGTTGGCTTTGAGTTGGACCGACTGAGTCGCAAATCAACAGATACCGAGCACATTCAAGAGCTTCGTTTGATGCGAACACACATTACGACCGTCTTACATGAAGTCCGTGAAATGCTCTTCGACATACGAGTCGGTGAGGACTCAAGATCAAGTATCGACGCAGCGATTGAGGAGTTAGCAGACAGAATCAACAATCGTTCACCCCTCGAGGTCACGGTCTTTGTCTCCGCCGACCTGAAGGACGCATTGACTCCTGATCCAGCGTTGATGAACGAAGTATGGCTGATTATCAAAGAGGCGATGCTCAACGCCGAACGTCACTCGCAAGCCACCCAGGTTGAGGTACGGGGGCGCATCCGAGCGGAGCATCTTCTCCTGTCCGTAGCCGACAATGGGAGGGGCTTCAACCCGTCCGATGCAAACCCTGATTCATTTGGTCTGACAGGCATGCACGAGCGAGCTATCGCCATTGAAGCAGAGTTGAATATTCAGTCGCCCATTGCGCCATCAGATATTGGGACTCTTGTTTCTCTGAAGGTTCCGTACAACCTGCTGACGAGTGAGTCCGAGTAGTGCGTCTGATTTTGGTTGATGACCATCAACTTCTGCGCGACTCCCTGAAACGCCAGTTCGAGGAGTTGGGGCACGAAGTGGTGGCAGACTTCTCGGACGGTACGAGGGCGATCTCAGCAGCGCTCACGCTCCATCCTGACGTTATTTTGATGGATATTTCTATGTCTGAGGGAGATGGTATTGCGGCTACGCAGGCCATCGTCGATGCCGATGCCCGTCAACGAATCGTGATGCTGACGATGCACACCGAAACCGACATCGTGCGCCGTGCCCTCAAGGCTGGCGCAGTGGGGTACGTCACAAAAGATTCAAGTTTTTCCCAAGTCCTCGAGGCCGTGCTTCTTGCTCACGACGGCGACATGATTCTCTCCCCCGATTTAGCTGCCGCATTGTTGGCCGAATCTCAGTTCACTCATCAGAATCAAGGAAAAATCATTACTGAACGGGAAGAACAAGTCTTGCAACTTCTGGCGGACGGACTTTCCACACCCGAGATCGCTGAACGCTTATTCATCAGCCAAAAGACAGTAAAGAACCATCTCGCTTCGATCTATGAAAAGATTGATGCCCGAGATCGCACTCAAGCAGTCATCAGGGGAATCAAAATGGGGATTATAAAAGTTCGCTGATTAGGCCCTGGGCGCGTCTGCGGCCTTAACCGCAGCACCCTTCGCATCGCCTTCAGAGTACAACTCCGGCCATGTGGCTGCACGAGAAGCATCATCGGCACCAGCGGCCCAGTTGCCCTGCTCGTCAACTTCGAAGTGCTTACGGTATTCCTCTGCGAGTTCTCCACCCTCAGCGGCCTGCTTAATACTCAGGCTGATGCGGCGCCGAGCGAGATCAAGATCAATGATCTTGACCCACAGTTCCTCACCAGGCGTGACAACTTGTTCTGGGGCTTCAACATGCTGCGTGCTCATTTCAGAAATGTGCACGAGTCCTTCAATGCCCTCACCAACTTGGACGAATCCACCGAAAGGAACCAACTTTGTCACTCGACCATACACGAGTTGTCCGACTTCGTGTCCGGACGCAAATACTTCCCAAGGATCTTTCTGCGTCTGCTTACGGGACAAACTGATGCGCTCTCGCTCATTGTCAATCTCGAGTACCTTGACGGTCACCTTGTCGCCAACAGCGACTTCTGAACCTGGGTGATCGACATGATTCCACGACAATTCGCTGACGTGAATGAGTCCATCCATGCCACCAAGTTCGACGAATGCACCGAATGCCACAATGCTGGAAATAACGCCCTCACGTACATCTCCAACTTTGAGATTGACCAAGAAGTCATTGCGAGCTACTTTTTGGCTTTCCACCAGGTAAGCACGACGGGATAGAACCACATTGTTGCGATTCTTATCAAGTTCAATGATTTTGGTCTGAAGAACCTGGCCGACATAAGGCACCAGGTCACGGACTCGACGCGTTTCAACCAGCGAAGCGGGCAAGAATCCGCGCAGACCGATGTCCACGATGAGTCCACCCTTGACGACCTCAATAACGCGACCTTCAACCATTTCATCGGTTTCTTTCTTCTTCTCAACATCTCCCCATGCACGCTCGTATTGAGCGCGCTTCTTGGAAAGAATCAAACGACCTTCTTTGTCCTCTTTGGTGAGAACGAGAGCTTCCACGCGCTCACCCAACTCGACGATTTCACAGGGATCAACATCGTTGCGAATGCTTAACTCACGCGATGGAATAACACCTTCACTCTTGTAACCAATATCAAGGAGTACTTCATCCTTGTCAATCTTGACGACGGTTCCAAAGACGACTTGACCGTCTAGGACTTCAACCATCGTGCCTTCAATAGCGTCAGCGAATGTGCCAACTAAATCGTTTTCAGTAATTTGGCGGGGAACATAATTGCCGTCTGCGTCTGTCGATCCCATTGCTGAGAAGGTGGACGAGTCGGGGGTCAGAGTGTCGGACAAGGGATATTCGCTTTCAGATGAACTGTGAGGTTGAGGGACAGGGACATGTTCTCCTAGGGGCAGAACCCTGCAAATCTACCAGCCTGAACAGGTGATTCCCTCATGAATGTTGCGATTCCCTGCCCCGGCATGGGGATCAACGGCGAGTTGCGAGAACCAAAAACTCGGCAGATTCAACTGTGGGAGGATTTTGCCCGTAGGCACCAGGCTCCACCGAGAATACGGAATCCACGTCTAACCGGTGCTTGGTCATCAGTAATCGCAGTTCACGCGGTGTGTAGCACCCAGTCCAGAGGTCAACTTGGATCTGCTCACCATGAACATTTCGAACCTGAGTCACCTCATGAGAGACACCTGATGAAGCATCGAAAACCGCTTCTTCATGATATTTGACCGAAAAATAGGCGTTGAAAGCGCTGATTGCCGCCCGCCCGTTAAGTTTCAGGGAGTGAGCAATTCCGGCGACCACCAATTCGTCATCACCATTGGCGGTCATCAGCCCAAAGGCGCCCTGACAGAGACAAATCACCGCATCGAAGTCCCCTAAATGCGTTGACTGCAGAAGATCTCTCGCATCCAAACGCTCAAAGGTGGCACCGGGCGGGGCATCTTGCAGGGCGATTTCAATGAATTCCTGACTGATATCAATGCCATGAACAAGGATTCCACGCCTCGCCAATTCGTGGCTATGACGACCGGGACCGCATCCCACGTCGAGAACTCTTTGACCTTGCGTTAAGCGCAAGGCATCTATCAGGAAATCAATCTCTTGAACTGTGCCTTGCGCAAATGAATAACGCAGGTATGCCCGACCCATATGTTGGGCAACAGGTTCGAACCAGTGGTCGCTCACTATCCTTACGACTTTGCCTCTGCCCAAGTGGATCCCCATGCCGAATTGACCGCCAGTGGCACATCAAGTTTCGTGGCCTGCTCCATCATCTGCAAGACCAGAGCGTCAACAACTTCGACCTCGTTCAACGGGGACTCCACGAGGACTTCGTCATGCACCTGCAACACGAGACGACTAGCCAAGGCTGAGTCACTCAAGGCTTGGTCAATACGAATCAAAGCGATTTTAAAAATATCGGCAGCCAATCCTTGAATCGCTGCGTTCATCGCTTGACGCTCTCCTGCTTGACGGATGCGGAAATTAGAACTGTCGAGTTCGGGTATCCGCCGTCTCCGTCCAAAAAGTGTCTCGGTATATCCGCGACTCTTGGCTTGCGCCACCGTGTCGTCCATGTAGGACCGGACATTTGGGAAAGCGGCGAAGTAGGCATCCAAAATAGTTGCTGCCTCATCAGTACGAATACCAAGACGCTGACCGAGACCAAAAGCTTCCATACCGTAAGCAAGTCCGTAGGAGACCATCTTCGCTTTTGAGCGCTGTTCATGTGTCACCGCCGACTCTTCAACTCCAAAGACACGGGCTGCAGTCGCGCTGTGAACATCTTGACCACTAGTAAACGCAGCGATCAACCCTGGATCATGCGCTAAGTGGGCAATACAACGCAATTCAATTTGGTTGTAGTCAGCCACCATCAATCGGCATCCTGCCGATGGCACAAATGCCGTTCTAAAAATACGGCCCTCCTCAGTGCGCACAGGAATATTATGCAAATTCGGCTGGTCACTTGAGAGACGCCCAGTACGAGTGACCGTTTGATTAAAAGTTGCGTGAATCCTTCCATCAGCAGCGACCTCAGACAGCAAGCCCTCACCATATGTACCACGAAGTTTCTCTACTTCGCGATAGCGCATCAAAGGATCAATAAATTCGGGCCACGAGTCACGCAACTTTTCCAAAGTTGCCACATCAGTTGAATAACCAGTCTTGGTTTTTCTTGGAGGAATCAGACCTCGTTCCTCAAATAAAATCTTGCCAAGTTGAGCTGGCGAATTGGTATTAAACGGATGACCGACGACAGCCTGCAAGGCAAGAGACAACTCGCTCACTTCAGCCGTCAAGCGAGCTGCAATGGCTGTGAGTTGCACTTCATCAACAGCAATGCCTAAATGCTCCATACGCGCCAAGACCCTCACTAGAGGGTTTTCCATCTCTTGATAAAGAGTCAGCATGCCGTGCGTTTGTAAAGCCGCTGTGAGAGCCTGAGCCACTAGCGCAATCGCTAAACAATCGCGACCGGCACGTTGCGATTCGTCAATCGCAGAGCCTCCAAGGTCGAGTTGCCCAGTCGTTGCTGGATCATCTTCAGGGAATCGCGCCGAGGAGTAACGCTCGAGCAGATCAACTAGGGAGTAACGACTTTGCGCAGGATCAATGAGATATGCGGCGATTGCCGTATCGAACTCCAGACCTTGCATGTCAATACCGAGAGCAAGCAAAGAGCGCAACATGGCTTTAGCATCGTGGGTCCTAAATTTGCAGTGGGATAAGGCCTCAGAGATGCGTGGATCCCGCAAAAGAGCAACTGGTATCCACATCGTTGAAGACATCTCAATGTGACGGCTGAGAGAAATCCCTAGCAACTCAGAACGACCTGCATCACCTGCCCATTGGGCGGCTATATCAACAATGCGATCCTCCCCAAGAACTTTGAGGACAGCGTTGACATCACCAGCAACCGTGACTGTGGCAAGTACATACTGCACATCTTCAGTCTGCGAAGAAAATTCAGAAACTGCGTCCAGCGCGGAATAACCGAGCAACTTTTGCACCTCGTGAAAACGTGCCGCCATTGATCTAAATTCCAGAAAATCAAATAATCGCTGAACCTCTGCTTGATGAGGAGTGACAGCTAAGGCAGTCAAGTCGACGTCAATCGGCGCATCATGGCGCAACGACATCAGCCCCTCATTTTTGCGTGCCAATGCCTCGTTCTCAATCAGAGATGCCCTAAGTTTTGGTGTTTGGGCGTCTGCATGCGCAAAAACTCCATCCAAGCCACCATATGTGGCGATCAACTTTGCCGCAGTTTTTTCGCCCACCCCTGGCACGCCTGGAAGATTGTCGCTGGGATCACCGCGCAATGCTGCGTAGGCGACATATTGAGAAGGCGTCACGCCAGTTCGCTCAAGAATCCCTGCTTCGTCATATAACGCGTAATCCGACACCCCGCGTTTGTTGTACAAAACGCGCACGTGGGGGTCACGCACCAACTGATAACTATCACGATCGCCCGTCACGATGATCACCCGAAAACCAACATCAACGGCTTGATCAGCCAACGTTGCAATCACATCATCTGCTTCAAAGCCAACCAGTTCGGTGATAGCGATTCCCATTGCTGTGAGGAGTTCTTTAACGATTCCCATTTGCTGCCGCAAAATATCGGGCGAGGCTTCACGCTGGGCCTTATAAGTGGGTTCAGCGATATGCCGAAATGTCGGCTCGGGTCGGTCAAAGGCGACAATGATGCCGTCTGGACGGTGATCCTTCAGCAAGGTCAAAACCATCGATGTCATTCCGTACACGGCATTGGTCACTTGCCCACTGGCCGTGATCATGTCCGTAGGAATGCCATAAAAGGCTCGATAGGTCAGTGAGTTTCCGTCGAGAACGAGAAGTGTCTTACCTGCTTGATTCAAGGCTTTAATTCTCCGGATAAAATCTTCTCCGCCACATCACGCATACGTGAACGTTCCGTCATCGCCGTTTGTTGGATAAAAGCAAAAGCGTCTTGCTCTTTCATAGCGAACTCGTCAATCAAGCGACCTTTGGCTCTGTCAATGATTTTGCGAGCTTCTAATTTCTCTCCCAAAACCTCATTCTGTTCAGTCAGTGCCTGCAATTCCCGAAAGCGGGCGATAGCCATTTCCATAGCCGGTATCAAATCACTTTTCTGATAGGGCTTGACAAGAAAAGCCAAAGCTCCTGCATCGCGAGCTTGCTCAATGATTTCTCGTTGGCTGAAAGCGGTTAAGACCAAGACACCACAAATTCTCTCATCGCCCACCTGCCGAGCGACTTCAAGTCCATCCATGCCCGGCATCTTCACGTCGAGAATCGCCAGATCCGGTTGAAGTTCGCGAATAAGTTTGAGGGCCTGATCTCCGCGACCAGCCTCACCCACGACCTGGTAGCCCTCTTCCTCAAGAGTCTCACGCAGGTCAAGACGAATAATTGCTTCATCCTCCGCAATGACAACACGAATGCTCATACGTTCATTCAACCACTTCTGTGAGGCCTCAGCCTCAATGACCGATTTTGTCGAGCAACTGATCTTGTTTGATCAGTAATTCTGAAATACTGTTTTCCACACTGTGGCGATGGCGAACCATTGCATCTCGGTGCAAACTGGCTTCACGGTATTCCACGGCCGAACCTGGGGTCTCCGAGACGAGAGAACGAAGCGCCCTATCGTCTGCAGCGTCACTCAAGTGCGCCAATTGCTCTTCGACGATGGCCAATTCTTCTTTGAGCGCTCTCAAGCGCGCCGAAGTCTCTCGTAAACGCCGTTCAACAAGTCGTTGACCCATGAAATTCAGCCTACGGAACCCACAAGTTGTTGGCGGATCGAAATACGCGAGAAATCCCCTCTGCAGAGAAGATTTCCTGAAAAGTTGTGCCCCGGGTGGGATTCGAACCCACACCGTACGGAGTTTGAGACCGCTGCCTCTGCCAGTTGGGCCACCGGGGCGCCCTCTCAGACTAGCCCCTCGATGCGTTTTTCACCCGTACCAGTCATCGCCCGCTTTCGCCGTTACCCATCGGTAGTACCAGTTCCCTTGCGCGGAGGGTCTAACTTCTAGGGGTGCTCGCTTTTACTTTTCCAGGCCAGGGATCTCAGCGACCAGGCATGGGTCGTCCGTGGGCGGATCACGAATCTTGGGATTTAGTTGACGAGGCATCGCAAGTCTCGGGACGAGATGTGGCGCGACTATTGCTTGATGCAGACGCCGAAGAATTAAAAGATACGCGCAACGCGCAACTGACTACTTTCGTATCCAGCCTGATGGTTTTGGACGCCGTCGAACGACTTGGTTTTGATCCCAGTTTCTGCGCTGGGCACAGTCTTGGTGAGTACACCGCTCTCACTGCTACCGGCGCATTGTCGTTTGATGATGGTGTGCGTTTGGTATGTGAGAGAGCCGACGCGATGCATGATGCCGGCCAAGCCAATCCAGGGACGATGGCCGCCATTCTTGGTCTCGATGACGAACTCGTTGAAGTCGCCTGCCGACGCGCTGATAGCGAAGTGTGGGTGGCGAACTTCAATGCTCCAGGTCAGGTAGTCATCGCTGGATCTGCAGCGGGTGTCGCACGAGCCTCGGACATTGCGAAAGAACTTGGCGCCAAAAAAGCCATGTCGCTTCCGGTCTCCGGCGCTTTTCATACACCGTTTATGATGCCTGCACGCGAGCGTTTGCGGACCGCAATAGCAAGTGCTGCTCCACGCGATACCGACGTACCAGTCATCAGCAACGTAGATGCCATCGCTCACGACCACGGTGATGAGTGGGCAAGTTTGCTCTCAGCGCAATTGTCAAGCCCCGTGCGCTGGAAACATTGCCTGCTCACTTTGTCCGAATTGGGCTGTAAAGATTTCGCTGAACTCGGACCCGGCGGAGTCCTCAGCGGGATGGCTAAGCGCACACTGACAGGTGCACGGACAATCTCAGTCGCCACCCCTGATGATCTTGACAAATTCATTGAATGGGTCAATAGCGCCGCTCCTACTGGAGCGACCCAACTTGAGGGCGAGCACCTATTCGCCGTTGAGCGGTTAATCGTGAGCCCCTCCGCTGGAGTCTTTACCCCCTTAGCCACTATCACTTCAGGAGATCACATCTCGGTTGGTCAATGCATCGGACGAGTTGGCAAGGTTGACGTCCTATCAGCTTTTGAGGGCACCTTGCAGGCCTTCATCGCCGTGCAAGGCGAAAGAATCACCCTTCGCCAGCCCATTGCTTGGTTAAGGACTCTCTGAGATGCCGACAGCACCCAAAGGCGTCCGAGGAGCAGTGATCACCGGATGGGGTAGCGCATTGCCCCCTCGGGTCATCACCAATGATGAACTCAGCCAAACCTTAGACACTTCGGACGAATGGATCCGCGAACGGAGCGGCATTCACGAGCGTCACATTGGAGGGACGACAGCAGGTTTGAGTGTCATCTCGGGAGCGGCAGCCCTGGCGATGGCTGGACTTGATCCCAGACACATCGATGCGCTGGTGCTTTCCACGACAACTCCCGACCGCTGTGTTCCAGCAACTTCAGCGACCGTACAACATGCCCTTGGTCTTTCCTGCGGAGCCTTTGATGTCAACGCTGCGTGCTCTGGATTTGTTTACGCGCTCACCGTTGCACATGGACTGATCGCCATGGGCTCATCAAAAGTCTTAGTGATTGGAACCGACACTTTGTCGCGTATTACCGATTGGAGTGACCGTAACACCGCCGTTTTGTTCGCTGACGGCTCGGGCGCAGTTGTCCTCGAGGCGGTCGATGGACCGGGACAAATGTTGTCTTGGGATATTGACGCCGATGGATCTGCAGAGGAATCTTTGTATGCCGAGTTAGGCGGCTTCATCCAGATGGAGGGCAAGGATGTTTTCCGTAAAGCAGTTCGCATCATGGTCGACAGCGCCACAAAATCACTCGCAATAGCTGGTTTAACCGCGGATGATGTGGATGTCGTGATCCCTCACCAAGCCAATATTCGGATTATCCAAGCAGCCTGCGAAAGACTTGGCATTCCCATGGAAAAAGCATCAACAGTTTTGCATTACACAGGCAACACCTCATCAGCCTCAATACCTTTGGCATTAGTGGACGCTGCCGACACTGGAAAGATTAAGAAGGGCGACACTGTCTTACTTGTTGGTTTCGGTGCTGGCATGACAGCAGCGAGTGCGCTCATCGTCTGGGGAGGTCAGTGATGTCTCAGTCAACAAGTGGTCGCGTCGTACTCATCACGGGTGGATCAAAGGGAATCGGTCTTGCGACTGCTCATCGCTTTGCCGCCTTGGGCGATCGTGTCGCGGTGACGTACAACTCCTCACCTCCGCCCGACGGATTTTTCAGCGTCAAATGTGATGTCACCAAAGCAGCGGACATAGACGCCGCCTTTCTCGCCGTTGAAGAACACTTTGGGCCCGTGCAAATTTTGGTTTCCAATGCTGGAATGACAAAGGACATGTTGCTTCTGCGAATGTCGGAAGCCGATTTTGCCGATGTCATTGACGCAAACCTCACTGCTGCATTTAGGGTTTCCAAGCGTGCCTCACAAGCCATGTTGCGAGCGCGTTCCGGGCGCATCATATTTGTCAGTAGCGTTGTTGGATTGATGGGCTCGGCGGGTCAAGCAAACTACGCAGCCTCCAAGGCTGGACTAGTCGGTCTAGCGCGTTCCATTGCTCGCGAGTTGGGTAGTCGCTCAATTACCGCCAATGTGGTGGCCCCTGGTCCAGTGGCTACTGACATGCTTTTGGCTCTCAGTCCGGAGCGACTAGCAACTCTCACTGAGGCGGTCCCCCTTGGACGTTTAGCGACACCCGACGAGGTCGCTGGGACTATCGTCTTTTTGGCTTCAGCAGAAGCATCTTTTATTACAGGTGCCGTAATCCCCGTTGATGGCGGCTTAGGAATGGGTCATTAGGCACAGAAGAAACACCTAGACCCGTCGTGCATCGGACTAAAATAAAAATATCGCTCAGTAGCGAACGACGTAGGAGAAAAATTATGGATCAGGAACTTTTTGCCCGATTTCAAAAATGTGCTGTAGATGTTTTGAGCGTTGACCCCGACAAGGTTGTGCCAGCCGCGTTATTTGGTGATGACCTTGACGCCGACAGTCTTGATTTAGTTGAACTTGTGATGGCCTTAGAAGAAGAGTTCGGCGTTGAAGTCCCAGAGAAAGAAATCGAAGATATCAAGACTGTTGGTCAGGCATACGACCTCATTGTTGGAAAATTGGCCTGATGATTGGTCGCCGAGTTGCTCTTACTGGTCTCGGCGTGGTCGCTCCTTGCGGTTTAGGTCAGGAAAATTTCTGGTCCGGTTTGCTCGGCCAACAATTCACTGGTGGCAAGTGGACAACGATTACTGATTGGGACCCACTTCCATTTTTTGACAGCCCCAAGGAAGCGCGGCGAGCTGACCAGGTTGAGCAGTTTGCATTGGCCGCGGCCGCCGAAGCATTTGCTCAAGCGGGCGATATCAATGTCGATCCTGCTCGCTTCGGTGTCATTTTGGGCACAGGAGTTGGCGGTCTCGGGACCCTTGAAGAGCAAGTACAAATTCGCTTGGAAAAAGGCGAACGTCGTGTGTCTCCGTTCTTGGTGCCAATGATGATGGCTAATGCCTCCGGCGCGGCGATTTCCATGCGCTACGGGTTGCAAGGACCCAACGAAACCATTTGTACGGCTTGCGCTGCCTCGACACATGCCTTGGGATACGCAGCGCGCCTTATCGCTATGGGCCGATGTGATGCAATCATCAGCGGTGGCTCTGAGGCCGCTGCGACGCCTTCATCTTTAGCTGGCTTCAACAACATGACTGCGCTTTCTTCATCGGGTCAGAGCCGTCCATTTGACAAAGAGCGCGATGGTTTTGTTATGGGAGAGGGCGCTGGCATCTTCGTCCTTGAAGAGTGGAATCATGCCGTCGCACGAGGCGCCAAAATCCTTGGAGAGATTGTCGGTTCGGCAAGCAACGCCGACGCTCATCACATCACAGCTCCCGCTCCAGGTGGGCGCGGGGCGATCAATTGCATGCGACTGGCATTGGACGAGGCCGGCTTGCGGTCAGATGAAATTGTCTATGTCAACGCCCATGGCACGTCGACTCCACTGAACGATGCCGCCGAAGCCGCAGCAATGACCGCCGTGTTCCCACATCGCCCGATAGTGACCAGTATCAAAGGGGTGACCGGTCACGCCCTCGGTGCTGCGGGGGCACTGGAAGTCGCATCGATCCTGTTGTCGTTTGAACACAAACTCGTTCCGCCGACAGCGGGGACGACCACCCTTGACGATGATGTCACTATTGATCTTGTTCTCGGCTCTCCGCGTCCGTGGGAGCCAGGTCCAACGATGTCCAACAACTTTGGCTTCGGTGGGCACAACGGCTCGATTATTTTGATTCCCGCTGCTTAGGCGTCCACCAAAACAAACATCAATTCGCATTCACATGCGACTTTGCCGTCCAACAAAGCTCGCCCAACACCTTTACCAGCCCGCGCTGACATCCGCGCCAACTCAACTTCGACATTCAGCGTGTCTCCTGGTTGAACTTGGCGACGGAACCTTGCTCCGTCAAGCCCGCCAAACAATGGAAGTCGACCAGCATGTGCGGGGCTTGACAAAACAGCGATCGCCCCTACCTGCGCGATCGCCTCACACATCAACACACCGGGCAGAGTTGGCCGCCCAGGAAAGTGACCTGAGAAGAACCATTCATCGCCGCTGAGGTGCCAGAGACCCGAAGCCGACACACCGGGATCCAAGGCCGTGATCTGATCAACGAACAAGAACGGCGGTCGATGAGCCAAGAGGTCACTGGGCTGAGGAAAAAGTGCCATGGACCAACCTTAGAACTATCAACGGTGTCCGCCGACTCATATGACGTTCCGACCCTGAGTGACTCGCTCGCCACTCTGCGTGGCGAAATTGCTCAATAGGTCAAATTACCTATGCCGAAATATCACTCAACGTGGTTCCATACAATGCGTACCCGATTGAAAGGTGTCGCCATGACTGGTCGCCCAATTCGTCGCCCTTGCTGACCAAGCAACGGCCTCATTCAACTCTGTCTATTTTTTTTTCCTAGGAGGCGGATTCCCAAATCCGAATCCTCGACCGCGCGCATGTGCGTGATAGTGGTCTGGAATATTACGCATGTTGTCGTCAATATAGGGAACATAGTTAAAGAGTGAATCAACCACGGCGAGCAACCTCTGATGAAGTTGTCCTTTGATGTCTTCGCTAGGAGTTGCGTCGTGTTGCTTCCACACGACCATCGGGACATAGCAAACTTCACATTCAGCGACCCAACAGAGCTCATCTTCGAAGTACCACTCGGTGAGTCTCGCCGCTTCGCAGAGTTCACAGATAGCCACGGCTCAGTCTGACAGTTCTACAAAGTATCTAAGGCTTGACGAACTTCAGCGACGTACTCACCGACGGCGTCTGGTCCGCCTTCCATCAATCGGCGCACGACAGAGGCACCCTGGACGACTCCATCGGCCACACGGCAAGCCTCAACGGCTTGCGCACTATTGGAAACGCCCACACCTACAATCACAGGCACATCAGTGACCTGTTTGAGCCGACGCGCTAATTCGGTAGCCGTTGCAGCCAAAGCAGTTCTCTCCCCCGTCACACCCAATAGACCGACAGAATACACAAACCCTCGTGCACGTGCGCACACTCTCGGCAATCTTTCGTCAGGTGCAGTTGGAGCGGCCAACATAATCGTTGATAAACCAACATCATCGGCAGCCCGGCACCACAGAGCAGACTCCTCAAGCGGAAGATCAGGGATAATCGCTCCGCTCATACCTGCCTGCACTAATTGCGCGGCAAAACGTTCGAGACCTGCGTGATGCACGGTGTTGTAGTAGCACATCACCACCACAGGAACGCCGATGTCAAGAGTGCGGACACCTTCAAGAATCGAGACTGGCGTGGCACCGTCGTCAAGTGCACGCTGTGAAGCTTGTTGAATGATTGGACCGTCCATGACAGGATCAGAAAAAGGTAATCCGATCTCTATGCAATCCGCTCCATGAGCCGCTGCGGAGCGTATCGCATCAGTCCAACCTTCGAGTCCACCAGTGACATATGGAACCAGTAACTTGCGTCCCGCATCGCGCTTCGCACGAAGTTCAGTCTCCAAGGTCGTCAAGGTCGCAGGCATTAACCCAAAACATCCATCATCTGGGCTACGTCTTTATCTCCACGACCAGACAAATTCATCAAAACTGTTTGACCCTGCATATTTGGTGCTTCACGCGAAATCCAAGCAAGGGCATGAGCACATTCCAATGCTGGGATAATTCCCTCCGTTTTAGCCAATAACTGAAAACCAGCGATGACTTCTGTGTCGGTCACTGTCGGGTACTCGGCACGACCAATGGACGCCAGATATGAATGCTCTGGTCCGACTCCCGGGTAATCAAGCCCAGCCGATATTGAATGCGCCTCTTGTACCTGTCCGTATTCGTCTTGCATCAGGTAACTGCGCATGCCGTGAACCACACCAGGTTGACCCCGACCGACAGCGGCTCCACCTGCTGGCTCAACACCGATTAATCGTGCCTTGGTGTCCACAAACCCAGAGAAAATTCCGATTGCATTTGAACCACCGCCAACGCAAGCCACAACCACATCTGGGTCTTGACCGTAACGTTCAAGGCATTGTTCACGAGCTTCGGTGCCGATCACACGATGGAACTCACGCACCATCCACGGATATGGATGAGGCCCCATCACGGAACCCAAGCAATAATGCGTGCTTTCCACGGATGCAACCCAATCACGCATCGCTTCATTCACAGCATCCTTCAAGGTTCGGCTACCACTATGAACAGCCTCCACTTCAGCCCCGAGCAGTTTCATGCGGAAAACATTGAGGGACTGCCGTTCCACATCCACAGCACCCATATAGACCTTGCACTCAAGCCCCATCAGCGCCGCAGCCGTCGCCGCCGCTACGCCATGTTGACCAGCGCCCGTCTCAGCCACAATGCGCTTCTTACCCGTGCGCTTAGCCAACAAAACTTGACCGAGAACATTGTTGATCTTATGCGAGCCAGTGTGATTGAGATCTTCGCGCTTAAGAACCAGTCGGATGCCCAACTTGCTTCCGAGTTGATAGCACTCAGTCAGCATTGATGGACGACCAGCATATTCCTGTAACGCCTGATTGAGTTCCGCGCGAAAGCTTGGATCAGCCCAGGCTTGGCGAAACGAGGCCTCAAGTTCCTCACATGCTGGCACCAACGTCTCAGGAACAAAGCGACCACCGAACTCGCCGAAACGACCCGACTCAGAAGGATCAGACATCATTGACTTTTCTGCAATACTCACATCGCTCCTTGACCCGTAGAAGTCTATGTTGGCATTTGATCACTACAACTGCCTAGTTGTTGAGCGATTTATTCATCCGCCCAGTCATACGGAAAGTCATTGCCCGAGTCACCCGTCACATCCTCTGCTGGAGCCGCAGCACGAGCATGAGCAATGAATCGCCGAAGTTTCAAAGCATCTTTCTTTCCAGGAGCCGACTCCACTCCCGTTGAAACATCGACGCCCCATGGACGCACATAGCGCACTGCCTCAGCAACGTTCTCTGCTGTGAGACCGCCAGCCAAAATCATCCGAATGCCCGATGGGATCTCATCGGTCAGAGACCAATCGAAAACCAAACCTGAACCAGGTTCAGGAGCGTCCACTAAAATCAAGTCCGTTCCAAATTGATTGGCCACACGGGCCTCACGCGAACCAGCAGCGACCGCTTTAATGATCCAGCGAACATTATCAGCCAAGGCCACAACTGTTGACAACGGCTCATTGCCATGAAGTTGAACTGCCTTAACTCCAGACTTTGAAACAATGTCAAAGATTCTGTCCGGAAGATCTCCACGGAATACCCCGACTGTCAATATTTCAGGAGGAAGTCGGCGTGTGATGTCGAAGACAACTTGCGCCGACACCTGACGGGGCGAAGGCGCAAAAATAAATCCAACCGCGTCTGCACCCATAGCAACAGCGAGCAGCGCATCATCCTCATTCGTGATGCCACAGATTTTCACGAACACGATGTAACCGTATCTGCCAACCGAGATATCAAAGTGGATACTGCAGCCGCGGATCTACAGATTGCGTAGTACCCGAACTGCCCCCATGGGGTCGTCAGCAGTGACCAGACTCTCCCCCACCAATACTGCGTGATATCCCGCCTGATGAAGCGCTAACGCATCACCTGCTCCACGGACTCCACTTTCAGCCACTCTCAACACCCCCAGCGGTATCAACCCTGCCATCCGTAAGGCACGACGATGATCCACCTCAAAGGTGACCAAGTCACGTTGATTGACGCCAATCAGAAGCGCCTCAGCAAACAAAGCCACTTCAAGTTCGGCTTCATCATGAATCTCCACAAGAACGTCGAGACCAATCGAGGTGGCTAATTGGTGCAGATCTTGTAACTCATGAGGATCTAGTGCGGTCGCAATCAACAGCACGCAGTCCGCTCCCATCAGACGGGTGTCGCACACATCATGAGGCGAGACCGTGAAGTCTTTGCGCAAAATTGGCAAGGTGCACGCCGCAGCAGCTATCTGCAGATCTTCAACTGATCCCTCGAAAAAATGCTCGTCCGTTAAAACGGATACACAAGATGCCCCGCCCGCCTGATACGCATCGGCTAAAAACTGTGGGTCGAGATCTGCTCGTAAGAGCCCTTTGGAGGGGGATCTACGCTTGATTTCACTAATGACAGCGATTGCTTGAGTAGCATCCGTGCGCAGACGATCTCGGAACCCTCGTGTCGGTTGCATCTGCTCGCAACGCCGCACAAGCTCGGCCAACGAACGATCATCATTCGCCGCTACGGCACGATGGTGATCAAGGATTCGATCAAGATATGTGGCTTTCTGACTCACGAGGGAATCAGGCGCCCTTTCCGCCGATGGGTCCGAGGAAAGTCAATTCTGGGCGACCACCCAAGAAGGGCCCAATTGCTGGTCCCAGTGCCTTGAATGCTTCCGAGCCCATATGCACGTTCAAAGCATCTTGATTCTCGTACATCTCATACATGTACAGAACATCATCCTTTGTTGGATCGGTGTGCAAAATATAATAAATCGTTCCCGCTTCACTTTTCGCGGTTTCCAAGGCTCCGCTGAGCGCTGCCGCTAACTCGTCGCGCTTTCCTGGTGCGGCTGGAATGACAGCCCATACAGCAACTTTGGTCATGATGAACCCCTTTTTGAAGACGGCACTTTGCCGTTGCCCTACCGTAGACGCTAGATCGTCTGAATTAAAACCCCAGACGGATCCGAACTTCATTTTCCAGGTCACTCAGCGGGACACGTACCTGCTGAGTCGAATCCCGGTCACGGATAGTGACCGCATTGTCATCCAGCGAATCGAAGTCAACGGTGATGCACAACGGTGTACCGATCTCATCTTGGCGGCGATACCTCTTGCCGATGGATTGTGTGTCGTCATATTCCACCATATAGCGCTCACCCAAGCGATCAAAAATATCACGAGCGATCGGCATTAAAGACTCTTTTTTACTGAGCGGCAAAATCGCCACCTTGTAGGGAGCAAGTCGAGGGTGCAAACGCAAAACTGTGCGCGCCTCACCTCCAATTTCATCCTCTTCATATGCTGCTAATAAAAATGCAGCCATCGCACGGTTGACGCCAGCAGCAGGCTCAATCACATAAGGCACATAACGCTCGCCCGTTGACTGATCAAAGTAGTCAAGTTTTTGCCCCGAGTGAGTTGCATGCTGATTGAGGTCAAAATTTGTTCGCTGTGCGATACCTTCAAGTTCACCCCAACCCCATGGATAGGCGAATTCAACATCGGCAGTACCTGATGAGTAATGGCTCAACTCGTCGGCATCATGGGGACGCAAACGCAACATGTCTGTCGCAATACCGAGGTCCACATACCATTGCATTCGCGTCGCGCACCAATACTCATACCATTGAGGACCTTCGCTCGGCGGAACAAAGAATTCAAGTTCCATCTGTTCAAATTCGCGGGTTCGAAAGATGAAGTTACCTGGCGTGATTTCGTTACGGAAACTCTTGCCAACTTGAGCAATGCCGAAAGGTGGTTTCTTGCGACTCGTCTGCAGAACATTTGAGAAGTTGACGAACATGCCTTGAGCGGTTTCTGGGCGTAAGTACACCTCTGCACCCGAACCCTCAACGGGTCCTGCGAAGGTCTTGAACATCAAGTTGAAAGCTCGCGCTTGCGTCAAGGTATCTTTGGCACCGCAGTTGGGGCACACCGTCGTGTCCTCAATGTGGTCTTCACGAAAACGTTGTTTGCAATTTTTACAATCCACAAGAGGATCACTGAAGTTTGCCAGGTGACCACTGGCCTCAAACACTTGCGGAGGGCCAAGAATCGCCGCGTCAATCAGTACGACGTCATCGCGCTTTTGCACCATCGCGCGAATCCACGCGTCTCGCACATTGCGCAACATCAGCGAACCTAATGGGCCGTAGTCATAGCTCGAACGGAAACCCCCATAGATCTCTGCCGATGGATAGACGAATCCTCGCCGTTTACAAAGGTTGACAATCTGCTCGAGATCTTTCGCTGGCATGATCCAAGTTTAGGGGTTTGCTTGTGCTCACAAGCAGATAAAGAACAATCAATGGCGCTCAAAAAGAGAAACTGAGCGCAACCGTCTCTCGATATGGTGCTCAAAGGCTCGTGTTGCGAGTTGAGCCACCTCATTTAACACAGGGTCGTTGAGAGTCTGCGGTCCCGGTTGATGCGCCTGATCCAACATTTCGCCGAGTCGACCCCCAAGTACATCGCGCAACACGTTAAGTGCCGCTGGCGAAATCGCAAACCCGGAGCGACACGAACGACAGACGACGCCTCCCTGCTGAACATCAAAAGCTACAAAATTGATATCTTCTCCGCTGCCTTCGCCACATGCCACGCAAGTGTCGAGTTGTGGGCGAACGCCTTCAGCAACGAGTAATTTCCACAAGAACGCAGGGACAACAAGTGGCGAGGGACGACTCAATAGGGTTTGCCGAGCGCCCAAGAGCATTTTGAACATGTGCGGTACTGGTTCACGATCAGGCACCAATTGGTCAACTGCTTCCAAAACGGAACTTGCTTGCGTCATCGCATCCAAGTTGCCAAAAACAGTTCCGTGTGAATCCACACTTTCAACCTGACTGACGATATCTAAATCGCGTCCCCGATGGAACTGCACCGCCACATGCGAAAGTGGCTCAAGGCGGCCCCCAAACTTTGATCGCGTTTTGCGAATTCCTTTCGCCACTGCCCGCACTTTGCCGTGATTCTCTGTCAGGAAAATCACAATTCTGTCCGATTCACCTAATTTATATGTGCGTAGAACTATGCCCGTGTCCCGGTACAAGCGCGAGGTCACGGGTCAACACCACCGAAACGCCGTTCTCGTGAAGCGAACTCGGCGATCGCAATGTGAATGTCTTGCGAGTGCAAATCTGCCCACGAACGAGCAATGAAAACTATCTCGCTGTAAGCCAATTCCCACATCAATGAACGCGGCAAGCGATCGGGAGGCCCAAGTACAACAACTAGATCTGGTTCGCCAGCCTCTCCGAACAACACCGCATCCAATGACAATTCGGTGATCTCTTGAGATTCGTCCCAGTCCCCAAGAACTGAACAAAGCCGCATCCGACCATCGCTAAAAGGATGCGTCGTGATCTGCACACCATCAATGATCAGAGACTCGGGCAGATCCCCCCATTGCGCCTTACTTGATGACTCGGTAGGGCCCGTGTCGTACGGGTGCACCGAGATAAATCGCGCTCCAGAGGCCTTGCCAGCACCAGCCAAACTCTCGAGCCGGCTCCGCCACTGCAACGCATTAAAACTGCGCCATTCCTCGATAGAACCACCTGCAACAACAATGTGCCTCAACGATGAAATACCCAACTCCGGTGTTTGCCCGCGAGGCTTAAAGACTCGGCGAAAAAGTTGCGACATATCGTCTATTGTTGCCGATGGAAGAGCACTCAATGGAGATAGTTGAGCCCATGTGTGGAGTAATCAATGACAGCCGCGCGGCCCTCAGGCAAGTACCGTAGGGACTCATGCATGTGGCTTGCATTATGGATGGCAACGGGAGATGGGCGCAAAGACGCGGACTACCGCGTATCGCTGGCCATACCCAAGGTGAAGAGAATCTTGCGGCAGTGGTCCGCCTCTGCGTGGCGCGCAATGTTGATTACCTCACGGTTTTTGGCTTTTCCACTGAAAACTGGATCCGACCTCGCAAAGAGGTACGTCATATTTTGAGCCTTCACAAGAGACTCTTTGGGCGAGTCAAAGAACTTAATGAACTCAACGTCCGAGTCAGTTGGATCGGGCGGCGCTTCAAGGATCCAACGGCCAGAACACCGCGCTTTGTCCAAAGAGCCATACGTCAGGCCATCTCAGATACCTCTGCCAACACTGGGATGACTCTGACTGTCGCCTTTGATTACGGAAGTCGAGCCGAAATCGCCGAGGCAGCCAGACTCTTGCATGATCGCGGTCTGCCTCCCACGATTGACAACCTTGGCCAACAGATGTACCTCCCCCAAATGCCCAACGTGGATGTTGTCGTACGAACTTCAGGCGAACGGCGACTCTCAAACTTCTTACTCTGGCAGTCCAATGGTGCCCCCATTCACTTCACCACCAATACATGGCCCGAGTACTCCGCCGAGGATCTTGACCAAGCACTGGCGCTTGCCCGACGAGTTCATCCATCCTAAAAAACATATATCTGTCAACTGTGAACTACGGTTCACAGTTGTGTCTGTGCCTCGTAGGAAAATAAATCTCTCTGATGCGATGGAGATTGCCACCACAGCGCTACCCAATGCAGAACGTCGCCCAGGGCAAAAGGAAATGGCTCAAGCCGTCGAAGAGGCTCTGCAGAATGGGATTCATCTCGTCGTTCAGGCAGGCACAGGCACGGGCAAAACGATTGCCTACCTCGTACCAGCAATTCTCAGTGGAAAACGTATTGTCATCAGCACGGCCACCAAGGCCCTTCAGGATCAATTGGCGAAAAAAGACTTGCCCTTTCTCGCCGAGCAGCTGGGACCATATCTCAACCGCGAGATTTCATTTGCCGTCCTTAAGGGTCGTAGCAATTACGTCTGCATGCAGCGTGTTGCAGAACTGCATCTTTCAGAGGAGAAAAAACGCGACGACTCACCCACACTGTTAGAAGTCGAAGAAATGTCAGACTCGACCAAACGCGAGGTTGCCAAGATCGCCACATGGGCGCAAACAAGCACATCGGGCGACATGGATGAAATCACGTGGTCCCCCAGTGACCGTGCCACGAGCGCCGTCAGCGTTGGTAGCGATGAGTGCCCAGGAGCGCGTCGCTGTCCACAAGGCGGTCAATGCTTCTCCGAACTGGCCCGATTGCGCGCCGGTGAAGCAGAAATCGTGGTTGTCAATACATACCTCTATGGGCTTCATGTTGCCGCCGATGGCGAGCTTCTTCCCGAGCATGATGTACTCATCGTGGATGAGGCCCATGGATTAGAAGACATCATGAGTAGCACTGTTGGCGTCTCCATGTCGGCGGGTAATTTCAACTCCTTCGCTGGAATCACCAAACGAATCGTTGCTGATCCAAAAACGATTTCAGACATAGTCGATATCGGACACATGCTCAATGAAGTCCTTCAAACAGATGTTGGAAATCGGATCAGTGCACCTTTACCCAATGAAGTGACATCCGTATTGGCTGCGGGACGCAGAGTGGTCGCAAAAGTTTTGGACATCCTGCGCATTATTGAGACAAAAGATGACGATGGCAATCAACGCAAGTTGCGCGCTCAGACCATGGCTACACGCCTTGCGGAAACTCTCGATACTGCTCTGCAGACCAATGAGACTCATGTTCCCTTCGTGTCGGGAACCCCTGATCGACCCATTTTGGAAATCGCCCCATTGAACGTCGGTCCGACTCTGAGTGCTGGCATTTGGCAAAAGACAACGGCGGTTTTGACAAGTGCCACGATCCCCACGAATATGCCCCAACGTATTGGGTTACCCAATGACAAGGTCAATACGTTGGATGTCGAGAGCCCATTTGACTATCAAGCACATGCAGTGTTGTACTGCTCGGGGCACCTTCCAAATCCTAATGATCCTTCATTCGGCGCTCTGATGCATGAAGAACTTTTTCACCTCATCAAGGCCGCTGGCGGTCGCACTCTGGCACTGTTTACGAGTATTGCCAAAATGAATGCGGCCGCCGCCGCATTACGCGACCGACTTCCACACACGATCTTCACGCAAGGCGAATACAAGAAAACGCAGATCTTAAAACTATTCAGTGAAGATGAATCCTCGTGTCTGTTTGCCACGCAAGGATTCTTTCAAGGGATTGATATTCCTGGGCGCACCCTGTCATTAGTGACTCTTGATCGCATTCCGTTTCCCCGTCCAGATGATCCTCTGATCAAGGCCCGCCGTGAGGCAGTTGGTCCAAGTGCCTTCCGAGACATTGATTTACCACGCGCCGCAACGAGTTTGGCTCAAGCCACAGGTCGACTAATACGCAATGCAACCGACCGAGGAGTAGTGGCCGTTTTTGATTCTCGCCTAGCCAACTCTGGCTATAAAAGCACAATCTTGAACGCTATGCCCAAGATGCGACGTACCTTAATTCGCTCTGAGGCTGAGGATTTCCTACGCACGATCACCGAGTAAGTACCGAAAACAATGATCCCTCAGATGACTGGCATGAGTCGATAACCGATCCCGCGTACCGTGACTATCAGACGCGGGTCATCCGGCTGATCTTCAATCTTGACGCGTAGTCTGCGAACATGGGCGTCAACTAAACGGCTGTCACCGAGATAGTCGTAACCCCACACTCGTTCGAGCAGTTGATCACGCGACAAAACAATGTTTGGATGATCTGCAAACTCACACAATAAGTTGAATTCTGTTTTAGTGAGAGAGACCTCCTTGCCACCTTTAAAGACAAGTCCTTGATCTCGACGGACATCAATATCACCAAAAATCTCACTTGGCGCTGTTGAGTCGGCAGCACCAACTAACTGGGCGCGTCGCAAATGTGCACGAATCCGCGCGGCCAACTCCTTGGGTACGACAGGTTTCGTCACATAGTCGTCGGCTCCCGCCTCAAGACCTGCCACCATGTCGTGGGTGTCCGTCTGAGCCGTCACCATAATGATCGGAACGATTGACATCGCCCGCAAGGCCCGACAGACATCGAAACCCGATATATCGGGTAACCGAAGATCCAAGAGCACCAGGTCAGGTTCTTCGGCATGGAAAGCCGCCAAACCGCTCCGCCCATCAGCGGCCTCTCGTACCCGATACCCCTCGTCTTCAAGAACTAGGCGTAATGCCAGTCGAATATGGTCGTCATCTTCAATAAAGAGCAGGGAGTTCACTGAGGCATTCTTATCCAGAAAAACATTTTGTTACACAAAACGCACACTTTGCGTACTTTCTCATCACACAGTCTTGCGAGACTCATCTCGTTCACGCTGGCGTGGTGGGGGTCTTCCTCCCCCTGATCCTCACCTCCCAGCGTGCCCTGTCTCGCCCGGTTCGCTGGCTCATTGCCCGAGCCGGGCGATTTATATTCTGCGGCGAACCCAAAACTGGGCAAGGATAGGAAGGTGCAATTTCCTTCTCGCCTTCGCAAACTGAGCCTCCGAAGTCGGGTCACTCTGCTTTTCCTAGCGACGGGGCTTTTAGCGTCCCTGTCGCTTTCAGCGGTGAGTTATGTCAGTGCCCGTTCGTATCTACTCGAACGGCGCACCGAAATCGTTGAGCGTCAGTCCTTCAATAATGCTCAGTTGATCCGCCTTCAATTACGCACCCGTCGTTCACAGGCATTTGAACTCATCTCCGGTATCAGAACCGAGCAGAATGGGTTTTCGGTTCTTCATCTAACTCCCGAGGATCTTTACTTCTCCCAAGATATTCGATACACCCAACAGGTTTTTCCTCCTGAACTTGTGGTCTCCACACTTGCCGGAACGACCTCCCGCCAACGCTTCTCGATTGATGGTCAACCGTACATAGCGGTCGGCGTCTTTATCGCCGAGATCAACGCCGCGTACTTTGAAGCCTTTCCTTTGACTAATGAGCAACGGACTCTGAATGCGATTGGGTCGGCGCTATTTCTTGGAATCATCATCGCTGGTGCTCTGTCATCTCTCGGTGGAGTGTGGGCCAGTCGTCGTCTGATGAAGCCTCTGGAAAGGGTGAGCGAGGCCGCCAGCGAGATCGCCGACGGAGGCCTGGACGCTCGACTTGATCAAGAAGACGACCCAGACCTTTCGCGTCTGGTGGCCTCCTTCAATGGTATGGCCGACGCCGTGCAAACCCGTATTGAGCGCGAAGCACGTTTTGCTTCAGACGTCAGTCATGAGTTGCGTTCTCCCATCACTGCGCTGGCCGCTGCCGTGGAGATTTTGGATGCTCGTCGCGCAGACCTCAGCGACCGAACCCAACAAGCTCTCGACGTAGTCGTCTCACAGATTCGACGCTTCGACCAAATGGTCCTCGACCTTTTGGAACTTTCGCGCTTAGATGTCGGGATCACCGATTTAAATCGTGAGGAGACCGACCTCGCGCCCCTCATCACTCGCATCGCTGGACGTTACGGCATTGCCGACATCATCATTGAGGTCGCTCCCAACTCAGATGGTCTGGCTTCAGTGGATAAAAAACGATTTGAGCGAATTATGGCCAACCTCTTGGATAACGCCCGCATTCACGGTGGTGGAGTGAGCCGCGTGTCTATTGAAGTTGGTGAACGGCAAGCGACGCGAATAGCCGTTGAAGACAATGGACCGGGCGTCACACAGAATGAAAGGGCACACATCTTTGAACGATTCGCGCGTGGCTCTGCTGGTCGCTCACGGTCTGGTGGTACCGGTCTTGGCCTGGCCCTCGTGGCTGAACATGCTCGGGCGCACCACGGACTTGCATGGGTTGAGGATTCGCCAAATGGTGGGGCCCGCTTTGTCGTAGAGTTCCCCGAGGTCAGACCATGATTTTACCTCCTCGTCTCGCATATACCTTGATGGGCGTCCTGGGTATTTCATCGTTACTGTCGTGCACCATTCCCGACAGTGGTTCTGTGCAGTACGTCGACCCAGCAAATATCCCGTACGAACTCAATACACCGAGTAGCACCACCATCACCACGAGCACATCCACGACAACGTCCATCGCACTACCCGTTGAGTCAAGTACACCCGCAACATCGACGATTCCGGTGGAGCCTGTCAGTCTCTTTTTTGTCGTCGCCAACCAAGTGATACCAATTGAAAGATTTATTCTTAGCCCTGTCACTCCCACTCAAGTCTTGCTTGCACTTTCAGAGGGGCTACCTGAAGGCGATGTCGCTATTGGACTACGCAACGCGTTGCCCGACGATTTTCTTGTACTCGTTGACTTACAACGCGGTATTGCCACGGTTGACCTTTCGCCAACCTTCAGTTCGCAAGTTCCAGGCGTCGAACAACGATTGGCGATTGCACAAATCGTCTTAACATTGACTCGTCGTTCTGGGATTGGTCAGGTCGCCTTCACCACCAATGGGCGCCCACAGATTGTTCCTCGGGGCCGAGGAGATCTCACCTCTGCGGGTGACCTTGTGACCTGTGAGGATTATTCAAATCTATTGCCAGCTGGCTTCTCCTGCTGACCGCAAGACCTAACTAGTAACCCAAACGCTGAACTCGGTCGGGGCGACGTTGCCAATCTTTGTCAACCTTGACATGCAATTCAATAAACACACCTGGTGGCAACTGCTCGCGTACGGCAATCCCAACTTTCTTCAGAACGAGACCGCCCTTGCCAATGACCATCCCTTTTTGACTTTCACGTTCAACAATAATCTCAACACGAATACGCGGCCATTCCCATTCAGTGACGCGCGTGGCAATGGAATACGGCAGTTCATCGTGAGTGGCGGTCAGCAACTGCTCGCGTACTAACTCAGCAACGAAATCAGCTTCAGGGAGATCACTCAAAATGTCATCGGGGTAATACATCGGCCCCTCGGGCATACGTTGCGAAATATGAGCCACCAATTCGGCAACACCGTGACCTGATTTTGCCGAAACTGGAAAGTACGCCAAAGCATCAAGACCTGAGGAGGCGATGAGTTGTTTGAATACTTGATCTTTACTTGCGATATCGGTTTTGTTGACCACGATAATGGTCTTCGTGAGGTCAAGACGATCGGCGACCCATTGATCGCCGGATCCAAATGGCATGGTTGCATCAATCACCAAGCAAGCCACATCCACATCAGCGATGCTTCCAATCGCAGCAGCATTGACACGTTCGCCCAAGGCCGTCACTGGCTTATGCAATCCTGGAGTATCAACAAAGACGATCTGGCTATCTGGGCGCGTCAGGATGCCACGTACTTGACGTCGAGTGGTCTGCGGCTTATCGGAAACGATGGAGATCTTCTTGCCACAAATGGCGTTCACCAGCGTTGATTTGCCGACATTAGGGCGACCAACAAGAGTGACGAAACCAGAGCGCATATGCAGTGAACGCTACCGCCGTTGTTCAACCGCAGAGGTTTTATTGTCAAAGAGTCACATAACAGACCTCAGTGTGACACTCTAGAGATATGACAAGAAAACGTTCGCACCAACAATTTGACCCTCGTACTTGGTTTGATCGCATGCAACCACAGACTTTGCAGATCGCCACATGGCTGTTGTACTTGAACGGTTTTTTCGCATTCATCGCCTTCTTAGACAAATCCGATTGGATTGGCGTCGCACGAGTGAGCAAGGGCGCACTGGGGCTGGCAGTGAGTCTTCTCGTGGTGGTTTCCTATATTGGTGGCGGGTTCTTGATGGCCAATGGTCGGCGCATCGGTTACTACTGTGCTCTCGTTGCCGCCTTCTCCCCCTTCCTCCTTCGCCTGTGGATTCTTTCCCCCTTTTCGGGATACGGACTCATTGACAAACTCACTGGGCAAGACACTTTCGGAGTAATCTTCGAAGTTGCCTTATGTGCCCTTCTTTTGCATCCGCACAGCCGCGAGCATCAACGAGTCTGGTATTCGTGACTACAATCGGCTCATGAGCGCACGAGTCATTACCGGAGTCGAAGGACTGAAAAACAATGTTGGCCAACATCTTGGTTACAGCGAATACCTTGACATCACGCAAGAGCGAGTTCAACAGTTCGCCGAGGCCACTGGTGACTTTCAGTGGATTCATGTTGATGTTGAGCGGGCAAAAAGTGGTCCGTTTGGTGGACCTATCGCTCATGGCTATCTCACGCTTTCGCTTGGACCAATGCTCTACCCGACCGTGGTCCGAATTGATGGTTTTTCCATGGGTGTCAACTACGGCGCAAACAAGATTCGTTTCCCGTCACCAGTACCTGTCGGCAGTCGAGTCCGCCTCGGTGTGAAATTGCTTGAAGTGGAAGAGATCGCTAACGGGGTGCAGATGACGATGGAATTTACCTTTGAGTGCGAAGGTTCTTCGAAGCCTTCCTGCGTTGCCGAGATCATTTTCCGTTCGTATATCTGATCAACGAATCTGCCCGACAACCACATCGCACGCGAGTTAACGGAAGTTACTCATGACCTTGTGAGCGAATAGTTCAACTGATTCTGTTTCAGGGTAATCGGCACTCCACGGTATGAACCCACTACAGCCAAGCTTGAGATAAGTAGCAACCTTTTCAGCGACCTCATCGGGAGTTCCCACAAGGTTGCCGTTACGCCATTCGTCGTAGTTCTCTCCGAAGAGACTGCGCGATCCAGCCTCTTTCAATTCCGCTTCAGTTTCTCGAATAAACAGTTCAGGAGACCAGGTCATCCGAATAGTCGCTGGGTCGCGGCCGACCGTTGCGCAATGTCCGAGCAAGGTTTGACGTTTACGTGCCCATTCTTCTGGCGAACCGCCAAAGTTTGAGCAATCAGCATGCATCGCCACAACACGCAAGGTCAACTGTTCACCACCTCCACCAATCCAAATTGGCGGTGTTGGTTTTTGCATCGGTTTAGGATCACAATTCGCCCGAATGATGTCGTAATACTTGCCCTTATATGTGGTCTCGGCTTCTGTCCACATACTGCGAACTATTTCCACGCTTTCGCGCAACATGCCAATGCGGTCTTTTGGCTTTGGAAACTCATATCCGTAGGCGCGATATTCATTTTCGTACCAGCCCGCACCAATCCCCCACTCCAGACGTCCACCAGAGATGACATCTATCGTTGAGGTGATTTTCGCTAGTAATGCGGGACTGCGATAGCTATTGCAACCGACCATCTGCCCAAGTCGAATTCGCGAAGTCTGCTGACTCAGCGCGGCGATTGTTGTCCAGCATTCAAAGACTGTTTCATGTGCAGGACGAGGCACATTATGGAAGTGGTCATAAACCCACAGTGAGTCGTACCCTAACGCATCGGCCAACATTGCGACTTCGACGGTCTTGGCCCATTTATCGGCGGGATCTGCAATCGAGGACAGCTCCATTTTCCAGCCCTGCGGGATAAAAACACCAAAAACGATTCCGTCCTTTGATTTTCCAGAAATGGGGGGCACAGAAAGATCCACATCCGCACCCTAGCGATCTCAGCACACGATGTCTGATTCGTAACCGTGAAGTGTGACAACCTACATTCATGGCGTGCAGGAATTCACCGTCGGCCAGGTTCATGAGGCAATCGCTCACAGCAGACTCGATGAGGAGTGTCTCGTCTTTCACGAGCGTCGCCTGACTTGGCGTCAAGTCACTGCGCGCACACGACGTCTTGCCAATTATCTCAACGACAATGGCTTTGGTTGTTCCACCGAACGAGCCGACTTGGCTCCCCAAGATAGTGGGCAGGATCACCTCGCTATTTATTTACACAATGGCAATGAGTACCTGGAGTGCATGCTTGGGTCATTTAAGGCTCGGGTTGCTCCACTGAATATCAACTACCGCTACGTGGCCGAAGAGTTGCAATATGTTTTCACTGACTCCACTGCCAGCGTTATCGTTTTTCACTCAACTTTTGCTCCGCTGTTAGCTAGCGTGCTGCCACAGTTACCCAATGTTCGCTTGCTCCTCCAAGTGAACGATGATTCCCATCAACCTCTCTTACCGGGAGCGGTGTGGTACGAAGATGCTCTCTCTGCTTCACATGAAGCACCACCGGCCCCCGCAAAACCCGACGACCTCTACATCTTGTACACCGGCGGCACAACAGGCATGCCCAAGGGTGTGATGTGGAGGCAGGGCGATGCTCTCACAGAATGTTTCGGCGCTTCCCGTGAGGCGACAACGATTGCCGATCTTGTAGCCGCCACACCTGGGCGACGAGCACTCATCGCCCCTCCATTTATGCATGGTGCTGGACACTGGGTGGCCTTCGGAACTTGGAATGCTGGCGGCACCGTCTTCATCCCATCAATACCCGAGAGGCTCGACGCTCACGATATGTGGTCCACTGTTGAACGCGAGAAGATTGACTTCTTTTTGATTGTCGGTGACGCTTTTGCTCGACCCCTCATTGATCAACTCCGTATTGCCAATTACGACCTCAGCAGTTTGACAGTCTTGCTTTCTGGTGGCGCCATCCTTTCAGTTCATCTCAAAGAAGAATTACTTCAACTTTTGCCACATGTGATGATTATCGATGGCCTCGGTTCATCAGAGGCAGGTGGCCAACTCACTCATGCTTCGGGTCACGGGATCGCCACAACTGGACGTTTCCCGCTTTCTCCTCACAATCATGTTCTTGATGCAGATTTCACGCGCCTCCTAACACCGGGCCATAGCGAGGCCGATCACCCTGATTCAGGCTGGCTAGCCAAGAGCGGACGTCTCGCACTCGGCTACTTGGGTGATGCGGACAAGACTGCTCGGACATATCGAACGATTGATGGTGTGCGCTATGTCATTCCCGGTGATCGGGCCATTCTTGCGAGCGATGGGTTCATTGAACTACGCGGACGCGACTCGGCGACAATCAACTCAGGTGGCGAAAAAATATTTGCTGAAGAAGTCGAGATGGCCATCAAGGCCCACCCTTTCGTTGTTGACTGCGTCGTTGCCGGACGGCCAAGTCAGAGATGGGGCCAAGAAGTTGTCGCCGTCGTGCAGATTCGCCCGGGCACAATGGTCAGCGAAATAGAATTGCTCGCCGAGGCCGCTCAACACATCGCGCGCTATAAGTTGCCTAAAGCCTTCGTGTTTCACGATTCAATTGTTAGATCACCATCAGGCAAGGCTGACTATCGCTGGGCGAAATTGATCGTTGCCCCAGAAAACTAAAGCGGCAAATCCCCAGTCGCGGTACGCGTCGTGCCATGGTCGGTAAAAGCCTTGATTGTGTTTTCGGCGATCCGCATTTGGTGAATCTCATCGGCACCGTCAGCAAATCTGGCCCAACGTGCCTGCTGCATCATGTTCGCTAATGGGGTGTCCGTCGAATAGCCAAGGGCGCCGTGAACTTGAATAGCGCGGTCAATAATCCTGTTCAAGCTATTGGCAACAAAATGTTTGGCCATTGAGACTTCGGTTCGGAAATCGTCTCCACGGTCAATCTTGAAGGCCGCATGCAGAACCATCAACTTGCACTGGTAGAGCTCCATCGCTGAGTCGGCGATCAGCCACTGCACACCTTGTTTTTCCGCCAGCAATGACCCGTGTGAATAACGCTTCAGGGAACGATCAACCATCATGTCAAGAGCTGTTTCAGCTTGCGCGATCCAACGCATGCAGTGCGCCAAACGGGCGGGTCCGAGTCGGTACTGCCCCAGCCGATGTCCGTTGCCTCGACCTCCAAGGATCTGCGAATCATGTACCCGTAAGTCTTCAATCACAATCTCGCTGTGGCCACCGGGACCATGCATGGTTGCTATCTCACGCACATTATTCCAACCAGTTGACGGCAAATCAATGATGAAGGCAGTGTTCGCACCACGTGAACCAACTGGTACATCAAGTTCTGTACGTGCAATCAAAATCGCAAATCTGGCGCTATGGGCACCTGAAATAAACCACTTGTGCCCATTGATGATCCATTCATCGCCATCTTTAATTGCTGTCGTCTGAATCAGTGTTGGATCCGATCCAGCTACTTCTGGCTCGGTCATAGCGAAACATGAAGAGGAAACCCCTGCACATAATGGCTTGAGGTACTTCTCTTTTTGCTCAACGGTGCCCCAGTGCACAAGCGTGTGCATATTGCCTTCATCTGGGGCTGCACAGTTCAAGACCCAAGGACCGACGCGAGTTTTGGCGACTTCCGATTGCACCATTGCTAAGGCCACGTGACCTAAGCCCATACCACCCCACTCTTTGGGCATATGTGGCAGCCACAACCCTTCCTCAACCGCCAACTTGCGCAACTTAATGAGTTCGGTGACATATTTGCGGTGAGTCTCGCTGTCCATTTCCTCGCGATGACCAAAAGGCTCAAGAGATGTCTTGATCTGCTCCTCAACGAACTTGCGGACTCTGGCCCGAATCTCTTCATGTTCCGGCGCCAATGTGAAATCAATCATTTCGTCCTCTTCTCGCAATATTGCTCACTTCTCACCTCGATTATGCCTGACGGTGACGAATATCTACGAGTCCGAAATCACCATCGGGGTTCCACAGGTTTAGTCTGATGGCGTGAAAGAAACTCCACAAGGCTCTTCCTCGGTGATTCCAGGACAATCCTGGGATACCGCCGAGTTACCAACGGGCGCTGCCAAAGTGCAGGCCGTCAGAGAAATGTTTGATGCGATTGCTCCGCGATACGACTTAGTCAATCGGATTATGACCTTTCGCTTAGATGTCCGTTGGCGCAAGCGCACCGTGCGGTTATTAAACTTGCCATCAGGAAGTGCTGTCCTTGATCTTGCAAGCGGCACAGGAGATCTATGCATTGACCTCCGCAAAGCGGGTCTACACCCCCTCTCCATGGATCTCTCCTTTGGCATGCTGGCTGCCGATCGTTCCGGATCACCGCGATCCCAAGCTGACATTTTGAATCTTCCTGTCGGCGATCACAGCGTGGACGGGGCGACATGTGGCTTCGCATTACGCAACCTGCTTGACCTGCCCGCTTTTTTTCAAGAATTAGCGCGCGTTGTCAGACCTGGTGGTCGAATCGCTCTCCTCGATGTTGGCGTACCGCGAAATAGATTGATTCGGTTCGGTAATGGAATCTATTTCGGCAAGGTTGTTCCGAAAATCGGTGGCTGGCTCTCTGATCCAGCGGCTTATCGCTATCTACCAAAAAGTGTGGCCTATCTGCCACCGCGTGATGAGATGCTCAGCGCTCTGCGTGATGCTGGTTTCTCCGATGCTACTCATCAACAACTATCTGGTGGTCTCACTCAGCTGATGCTCGCCACTAGAGATTGATCCAATGAGTGATGAGAGCAACAACGCAACTCTTTGATGCAGCAGTTGATCTCAACGATGTGGCCGGCGGAGATGGCTATCTTTTTGTTCGCGACGGTGTTGGTTTCGCTGGTCAAGGAATCGCACACAGCATTTCGGCCGATACTGCGGCTGAGTTTCTCCGCACTATTGAACATGACAACCAAACGACGCTAGATGTCGGGCCGATCGCCATAGGCAATATTGCATTCCAAAGAATGACCCCAGCGACATTGGTTATTCCGCGCAAGGTTGTCGGAAAAGATGAGGCAGGAAACTGTTGGATGACAACTATTGATGATGCGTCACCAACAATCTCACCTGCACCTGTATCTCCACCCAAACCGTCAACATTTAATGTGGAACCAATCACGCCTATTGAGACCTACAGGAAGGCCGTGCTTGCCGCTCGCGACGCCGTTCGTTCTGGTGCGATCACCAAGGCAGTCATCGCACGAGAAATTCGCGTCACTAGCTCAATTCCTATTGATGTCCATGCGGTTCTTCTTCGACTACGCGCCACCTTTGCCCGTAGTTACCGCTATTCCATTAACGGTTTCATCGGCGCATCCCCCGAACTTCTTGTCGAGATCAAGGGTGACCGCATCCGTTCTCACCCCTTGGCAGGAACCACACCTCGTACAGGTGATCCAGAGACCGACGATGAACTAGCGCACAAACTGATCGCCAGTATGAAAGATCAAGTGGAACACCGAGTGGTGATTGATGTCATTCATGAGATGTTGTTGCCGTGGTGTTCGTACCTTGACTGGGAACCTGAACCATCCGTGCTACAAGTTGCCAATGTGCAGCATCTCGGCACGCTCATTGAGGGTCATCTGCGCACAGTTCGCCCTAGCGTGCTGGAATTTGTGCGGACCCTGAGCCCGACACCAGCACTAGGCGGACATCCGCGTGACGCTGCCTTGGCTCTCATCGCCGAAGTGGAAGAACTTGATCGCGGACCATATGGGGGTGCTGTTGGTTGGGTCGACGGCTCTGGAAATGGAACATGGGCAGTGGCGATTCGATGCGCTGAACTCTCCGATGACCGTCTCACCGCTCGACTAATCGCCGGCGGAGGAATCGTTGCGGCCTCTGATCCAGATGCCGAGTTGGCAGAAACTCAAGCCAAATTTCAGGCCATGCTGTCGGCCATCGTACGACCGTAAAAGTCAGTCACCGCGAAAGTGCACTGTGTACCGCCTCATGCAGCAGACGATGATGCTGCACCTCATTGTGACGATCAGTTTTGACGACGATCACAGCGCAGTCAGGGGTGGATAGCGCTACGTCCAGTTCAGCCGAAGATGTCACCACGAAGGTCGGCAAACCGTGCGCTTGTGCAAGTTGCGCAATGTTCGTGTCATGAGGAGTGCCGAAAAGCGTTTCGAATACATCAGGGGCAAGCAACGATGCTTGCGGGAGATAATGAAAGATTCCTCCCCCATCATTATCGGTGACGAGAATCTTGAGGTTGAGATCGCGTCTTTTCAGAGCAACCAAACTTGACGAGTCATGTACAAAAGCGATATCTCCAAGCAGTACTGCTGTGGGATGTCCAGTCGCCACGGCGACTCCGATCGCAGTCGCCAGAACACCGTCAATCCCATTTGCTCCGCGATTTGAAAAGACGCGCACATGAGAGCAATCTCCGCCAAACCATTCCATATCGCGAACGGGCATTGATGATGACAGCACAAGGTTGGCCCCTGGCGCCAAGGTGGCAACTAACTGGCGACTCACAGCACTTGCCGTCAATGAGATCTCATCGCGATGTACCTGCTCGATAGCACGGCGTGCCTGACGGTCGCAAGTGGCCCAGTCAGTCGTCACATGAGATGCCAGCGACTGATCAAAACTCTTCGCAAGAGTTGCGCAAAAATACGAAACTTCGCAGGTGATATTGGAGACGACTCGTTGATCAGGGTCAAACACTGTTTGATAGGAACTGACATGTATCTGCCGAGCACCAGAGGCAGCCAGCCATTGTGCGAGGACTTTGGAACTTGGGGCTTCGCCCAGCCGTAACACCAGTTCGGGTTGATGCATCTTGGCAAATAGTGGTTCGCGTATCAGCGAATCAAAGTGCAGAATCGCGTCGGGTAAGCCTTGGCAACCCGAGCGTGAATCTGCCAAGATCGGCCAACCCGTGACACGCGCCAACTCTCCGACATTCGCAGGATCACCACAGCCTCGTCCGGCAACAATCACTCCCCGACTTGTTTTCATGGTGTCGGCAAGCACCTGCAGATCAGATTCCGCTATGCGCGGATGATGTGCCACATGGAAGCGTTGGTGATCCTGCGGTTCAAAGTCAATGGCGGAACCCGTCAGAGGTTCGCGGAATGGAAGGTTGATGTGCACTGGGCCTGCATTCACTCCACAGCAGGCGACAAAAGAATGGTGCGCCACAGGCGACCAAGAATCGCAACTAGTGATCTCTGCGACACCAGGATCGTGGAACCAACGAACACTGTTGCCAAAGAGATGCGTCTGAGAGACCGTCTGAGGCGCCCCCACATCACGTAACTCAGCGGGTCGATCTGCCGTCAGCACCAAAATGGGCACATGCGAGAGGTCAGCCTCAATCACCGCAGCATGAAAATGCGCCACTGCGGTTCCCGAGGTGCACAACAAGATTGCTGGTCGTTCATCAGCCAGACCGATACCTAAAGCAGCGAAAGCGGCGGACCGCTCATCGTGAAAAACATGGACCGTGATCTCGGGATGAGCCAGCAAGGCCAAGGCCATCGGCGTGGACCGTGAACCCGGTGCGAGAACGGCTTGTCGCACGCCCAATTGGGCCCACTGTGCAACCAAGACAGCACAAAAAGTCGCCTGCACGTCCTCGCTGGGTCGACCAGCCAGACTGAGAGCAAGGTTTTGAGATGCCACGACTCTAAACGCTACGCCGTCTTTGTGCTGAGTGACCATCTAAGGTACAAACATGCGAATTGAAATTTGGTCGGATGTGGTCTGCCCGTGGTGCTTCATCGGCAAACGCCGTTTTGAGCAAGCCATGGCGAATGTCACCTCGGGTCCCGATGCCATCACGTGCTCTGTGGAGATCGTCTATCGGGCCTACCAATTAGACCCGACAGCGCCCGCCCATTCCACCGCCCCCGTACGCGATGTCTACGCAAAAAAGTTTGGTGGCTACGAACGAGCCGACAAAATCATCTCCCAACTCACACAAACTGCCGCCGAGGATGGACTTGATTTCCGCATGGACATTGCCCAACGCTCTAACACCATTCTTGCCCACCGACTGATGTGGTGGGCCGGATCCGAGCATGGTTATGAAGTTCAATCCTCCCTCAAAGAAGCGCTATTGAACTGCTACTTTGCGCTCGGTCAGAACGTGGGTGAACTTGACACCCTCGTGTCTGTTGCTCTTGAAGTTATTCCGCATGAGATATCAGACGAACTCTTCGCCGATTCAATCAGAGATTTCCTGATCAGTGAATCTGGCAAGGGAGAAGTCACTGAAGAGTTGGCTATGGCCATGTCTCACGGAATCACTGGAGTGCCCACCTATGTCATCAACGGACAGTGGTCAATCCCTGGGGCACAAGATGTGGAGACTTTTGAACGCGTCTTGCGTCGCGCAGCCGAGCGAATGGCCCAATGAACCTCACAGCCGATTCTTCATGGCAGCAGCGCAATGGTCAACTCTTTGTTGAAGAACGATCAATTGACAGCGGTGGCACGCCGCAAATTTTACTTCATGGTTTTACCCAAACTTCACGATCATGGGACCCTTATGTGGCACTCCTTGATCAGGCGACCCCAATGATGCGTGTTGATATGCCCGGTCACGCTCGATCAACTCATATACGCGCCAATCTTCGAGCGACTGCGGATCTCATCGCCACTCAATGTGGTCGTGGTGACTACATCGGATACTCCATGGGAGGACGGGTAGCGCTGCACATCGCGCTACACCATCCCCAATGTGTGCGACATTTAGTTTTAATCAGCGCCACTGCGGGCATTGCCGACCCAGACGAACGCCAGAAGCGACAGAGTGATGACGCAGTTCTCGCTGATTCCATAAAAGATCTTGGCGTTCCTCAGTTCATCAATCAATGGTTAGCGCAACCCATGTTTTCGCGTCTCCCCACATCACAGGCTGACGTTTCTGATCGTTGCAGAAATACCGCTGAGGGACTAGGACAGAGTCTGCGCGACTCAAGTACTGGCTCTCAACAATCATTGTGGGAACGCCTATCCGAGTTGGCGATGCCGGTTCTACTGATTGTCGGAGAAGAAGACGTAAAGTTCTGTCACATTGCTTATGAGATGAAAAATCTCATCGGTGACAACGCGCGACTAGAGGTGATTGCTGGGGCTGGACATAGCGTTCATCTCGAACAGAGTCAACATGTCGCCGAATTGTTGACCGAGTTTCTTTGACAGCCCTACGCAGCAACGAGCAGGACGAAAGCAACTAGGTCAATAGCTCCGAGAACCATCCCGGCCAGCGCCATGCCACTTCCCTTGAGCCTCTCGGGCTGGGCGTTGATTCTTGCACGTGCCTTGCTTCCTAGCACCAAGGCCGCAGTTCCCAGTATCACGCCGAAAAAAAGTAGGCCAACGATGCCACAGACCAAGGAGGCAATCGCTTGACGGTCGTTGCGCAAGGGAGCACCAAAACTGGTCTCGTAATTTGATGGCGGTATGGGAGGCGGTAGTGAATTCACAGGTAAACCTTAGCCACCAATCATGAAGGCAACCGTGATCAAAACTCCAAGGACTAATTGCGAACGCCCAGTATCTCCCAAGACTTCGATCAGATCAACCCCCGTCGCCCCACCTCGAACTTTGGAAATCGGCGACATGACGAAAATCCCCGTTACCAGCACCAGTAATAACCACGGATTCCAGAACCCACCACCCGACCCGCAAAGAACTCCGAGCACCATCAAAGCAATATACAAATGTCGCGTTCGTTGGTCCCCGAGGCGCACCGCCAAAGTTCGTTTGCCGACGACACGATCAGTTGGGATATCTCGCAAGTTGTTGATGACTAATAGTGCACATGCCAAACAGCCGACAGATGTACCCATCAACCAAGACAGTGCGGGCACACGTTCAAGAACAACGAAAGTCGTACCGACGGTCGCCACTAATCCAAAAAACACAAAGACGAACACTTCTCCGAGTCCAAAATACCCATAGGGATTTTTCCCACCGGTGTAAAACCAGCCCGCCAAAATCGCTGCCACGCCAACCAACAAAATCACCCATGTCGTGACAATGACCAGCACTAAACCGAATACCGCAGCCGCTCCAAAGGCACACATCGCGGCCAACTTGACTTGCTGTGCTGGCGCTGCGCCAGAGCCGACGAGCCGCATCGGACCGACCCGCACTTCATCAGTGCCGCGTACTCCATCGCTGTAGTCATTGGCATAGTTCACTGCGATCTGCAACGCCAGACTCACCAGTAGTGCCAAGATCGCCCGCCACCACACGACGCCCGCTTCACCGACACATATCGCTGCTCCTACCGCCACGGGCACGACCGCTGCTGGCAAGGTCCGTGGGCGAGCACCGAGTATCCACTTATTCACTCCGTGAACGCTAGTGCTCCTGACGACACAATCTCGTAACCTCACAATGTGAACTCGTTGATCGCCCTTGACCTCGCTGGAGGACAGCGTTTCGTGGACGAGCTTTCGCGGGCCTGGGATAATGGTGACGCCATCTTGCCCATTGATCAGCGTCTTGCGACCCACGCCAAGCGTGCACTCATGACGCAGATGCGCGCCTCGCGGGTTATTGACGAAACAGGATCAAACTTCCTTGAAGGTGGACAAGAAACTGAGTCCGATGATGCTCTCGTCGTTGCTACGAGTGGAACAACTGGCCAAGCAAAGGGCGTCGTGCTGACTCATGCTGCGGTGCTCGCCTCAGCACTCGCCAGTTCTCGCGCTCTTGAAGTTGATGCCAATGATCACTGGTTGGCGTGTCTGCCACTCTGCCATGTTGGAGGCCTAAGTGTTGTCACGAGAGCACTGCTGACCGGAACCGCTTTAACCGTAATCCCCGCCTTTGATGCGCAGGAAGTGACTCGCGCCGCTCACGAGTGCAACTTTGTGTCTTTGGTTCCGACCGCTTTGCAACGCATTGATCCTCGCTTGTTCCACTCAATTCTCCTCGGAGGAAGCCGCCCCCCACACCCACGTCCTGCAAACACGATTGCCACCTATGGACTCACTGAGACTGGCTCAGGAGTGGTGTACGACGGAGTTCCACTCGTCGGTGTAGAAATCTCCTTCGCTACCGATGATGAAATCTTGCTGAGATCTCCGATGAACATGCGCTCTTATCGCAATGGCGAGACGTGCATTGACAGCAACGGATGGTTGCACACTGGCGACATCGGCTGCTTACTCCCCAATGGCAACCTCAGCGTTGCGGGACGACGTGATGACATGATCACCAGCGGCGGCGAAAAGGTGTGGCCTGAGGCTGTTGAAGACTCCTTACGCACTTTGTTGATTGAGCAAGACTTTGCGATTATCGGATTAGACGACCAAGAGTGGGGGCAGAAAGTCGTTTTAGTCAGCACCGTTGTTGATCTTGACATTGTTGAAATTCGAGCCCATGTCAATCAAACGCTTCCGATGTACTGCGCCCCTAAAGCTATTTACCATCTGCCCACAATTCCAAGAACGGCGGTGGGCAAAGTTCAACGTCACATCATCACTGAGGCATTGCTGAACTAACGACTGACCCATCTGCAAGAACTACATTTTGCATATGGGAAAACTTGATGGAAAAGTCGCATTAATCACGGGTGCCGCCTCTGGTATCGGGCGTGCAATAACCGAGCGTTACATCGCCGATGGCGCGTGCGTTATGGCAGGAGATATCGATGTCGCTGGTCTCGCAGCACTTGAGGCTCAATTTGGCTCCTCCGTAGCAACTCTTCTGTGCGATGTGACCAGTGAAACCGAGGTCGCCGCACTCTGCGAATGCGCCATTGAACGATTCGGGCACCTCGATATTGTCGTTGCCAACGCAGGTGCTGGAACCTACGGATTAATCACAGATCTCCCCCTCGACGAATGGCGCCGAATCATTGACCTATGTTTGACGGGAGTCTTCATCACCTTGAAACATGCAGGAAGTCGAACCAGTGATGGCGGATCAATCATCACCATCGCATCTCTCAATGCAATCCAACCCTCTCAGGGGATGTCTGCGTACTGTGCGGCCAAAGCAGGTGTGGCGATGCTCAGCCAAGTTGCAGCCATGGAATTGGGAGGACGGAAAATTCGCGTGAACACCATCGCTCCGGGCCTTGTGGAAACAAACGCCACCAGCGGAATGTTTTCAATACCGATAATTATCGAAGAGTTCACAGAGAATGCAACTCTTTCACGATTTGCTCAAGCCAGCGAGATAGCAGCAGTTGCTTCCTTCTTGGCATCAGATGAGGCTTCATTCATGAGCGCATCTTTCGTCTCGGTTGACGGAGGAGGCAACACAGGGCGATACCCCAACCTTCCTCAAGCATTTGCTTCTCTCAACACTTAGACAGCGGGCGTGTGATCCGGGTCAGCGATGACGCCAACACGAACCTTACGAATGCGTCGACCCTGTAGTGCAACAACAGTCAATCGCCAACCATCAAAATCAATGAACTCACCAAGCGCCGGCACATGTTCAAGTGTTCCAAAAACGAAACCCCCGATACTGTCCCACTCCTCGTCAGGAATACTGCTGGCTATTTTGTCGTTGACATCAGAAACACTGGTTGAACCATCAATCAAATACTGACCGTCTTCAAGATGAACGATGGCATCATGCTGCGTGTCGTATTCATCGACAATCTCACCGACCAACTCTTCAAGGCAGTCTTCGAGAGTAACTAGACCGGCAATACTGCCGTACTCATCGGCAACAACAGCAAGGTGGAATTTCTTCGCTTGCATTTCCCGCATCAAGCGATTCACAGGTTTATTCTCTGGAATCACGACGGCGGCACGCATATGCTCAGTCACTAAAGCGCTTCCCAAACCAACTCGCTCTTGTTTCATGAGATCCTTGATGAATGCAATCCCCATGACATCATCATCCTCGGCCAGAACTGGCAAGCGCGATACCCCGTGTTCAATGGCAACATCAATTGCCTGTGTCAGGTTAAACGAACTTGACACCGTGATCATGTCCGGCAGCGGCACCATCACCTCACGGGCCACAGTGTCTCCGAACTCGATGATTGACTCGATCAGATCCCGTTCCTCTTCTTCAATGATGTCGTCTTGGTAAGCAGCATCAACGATGCCTAAAAGTTCTTGCTCGCTCACAAAGGGACCTTGCTTTAAACCCTTCCCTCGCACTATCACATTTGTCAGACTGATCAACCAGCCAGAGACAAGGCGAAGTGGCGGAAAGGAAACAAGAAGTTTTGTTCCAAGAGCAGTTGATAGCGCAGCTTTTTCTGGATACTGCAGAGCATAAGTTTTGGGTACTGCTTCTGCGAGTACAAAAAACACGATCACGTTGAGCAGAACTCCTGCTGCCACGCCAAAAGGACCAAATGCGCGACCGGCTACAACTCCTGTCAGAGTGGCTTGGACTGTTTGACAGATGTTGACGGAGAGCAACAGAGGATTCACCCATTTTTGCGGCTCACCCACTAACTGCTGCAGAGCCTTTGCCTGCTTGACTCCACCCTCGGCCATAGCGGCCGCTTTGGGTTTGGTCATTCTTGACAAACCCATTTCTGCAAGGGAGAAGAAAATCAGAAGCAAGAGAAGCAACAGAATTGCCCCAATCATTCCCCAATCGGCACCCGTGAAACCTGCCGCCAATATTGTTGAAAGAACCATTACGTTTCGTCTTCCTGACTTTGTTGAAAAAGAGGTGGTGGTTCGGCGTGCCAATGATGCGCTTGTAACATTATCCGTTCTTGTTCTTGCATTTTCGCCCTCTTGGTGAGGTCATCGTGATCCCATCCGAGTATGTGCAGAATACCGTGCACAATCAAAAGGGCCATCTCGTCGTCCACCGTCCCAGCGTGCGTAGGCGCTTGCGCAACAGCCACTTCAGGGCAAATCACCACATCGCCCAATAACAGTGGTAGATCACCACGATCGGGCGCAGGGCGATCAGGACCTAAGGAGGCACCTGTTGGACCGTTAACCATTTCGAGAACCTCTCCGCCATCAATGGGGAAAGCCAAAACGTCGGTGGGACCCTCTTTGCCCATATGTTCAAGATTGAGTTCAGCCATGTCATGACTTGTCACAAAAAAGATGCTCAGTTCAGTTCCACCACGCACACCGTGAGCTGTGAGTACGTCACCTGCCAATTTTTGCCATCTCAACAAGTCGACCGCTACTGCAGTTTGCTCATCGGCGCAAAAAACTTCGGCTTCAGTGTCGCCACCAACTTTCACCTTGCGACGGAATCTCGGAGGGCCCTCAATCATGGGACTTACCCGCACGAGCATTCTTTGTCTCGGAATTTCTTTCATAGGCGGCAACGATGTCTCCAACGATACGGTGTCGAACCACATCGGTGGCGTCAAGATGAACAAATTGCAAGCCTTCAATCTCCCCGAGGACGTTCTGCAAACCCGCCAAACCACTCCGCCCGTCTGGAATATCTACCTGAGTTGCATCCCCAGTAATCACGACCTTTGAGCCGAACCCGATTCGGGTGAGAAACATTTTCATTTGTTCGGGAGTCGTATTTTGCGCTTCGTCCAAAATAATGAAACTGTTGTTCAGAGTACGACCGCGCATGAATGCCAGAGGCGCTACTTCCAAAGCCTGACGCTCGTGCAATTTCTGTAAGCCCTCCGTGTCAACCATGTCGTGCAAAGCGTCATACAGCGGACGCAGATAGGGATCAATTTTGGCCATCAGGTCACCTGGCAAAAACCCCAAACGCTCGCCCGCTTCAACTGCAGGCCGAGTCAAAATAATCCGCTGCACAGATTTTGTTTGCAACGCATGCACTGCCATCGCTACCGCTAGCCAACTCTTGCCAGTACCAGCAGGACCAATTCCAAAGGTGATGACATTATTTCTGATGGCATCGATGTAACGCTTCTGTCCAGCGGTCTTCGGACGAATTGTGCGTCCCTTTGATCCCCGAAGAATTTCATCGGTGAGCACTGAACTCGGTTTTTCATCGGCGCGCACCATCGCCACACTGCGCTTGACGACCGCCTCATCAACAGGTTCCCCGCGACGCAAAAGCAACACGAGTTCTTCAAAAAGCCGCGAGATCACGACCGCAGAATCACCAACAATGGCAATCTCATTACCCCGAACAATGATCTCACTGTCCTTGAATGCACTTTCGATCAAACGCAAGTAACTATCGTGCGGTCCTAATAGACCAGACATCAAATGAGAGCCTTGGACCACAATTGAGGAGGAAGGAGTAGACGGGAGCGCAGACATTCAGAACCGATCCCTACCGTAACCGCAAACGACTGTCGTCACCACACTGCCCGTACGACACATCTCGTCTGACGGTCAAGAACCATGCCCTGTGGGCGAAACGACATAGCGTCCCGACACTTCACCCTGCAAGATTGCCGTCAATACTCCGTCTAGGTCTCCCAACTCGATGGAGTGACCGATACTTTCCAAGCCTTTCGGCTTCAGGTCACTGGCAATCCGCTTCCAGACCTCTCGACGGGTATCCATGGGGGTTTGCACCGAGTCAATCCCCAGCAGAGCAACACCCCGCAAAATAAAGGGCATCACGGAGGTCGGAATCAACGTACCCCCGGTCAGGCCGCTGGCGGCCACCGCTGCGCCATAGTTCAGGCGTTTAATCAGGTTGGCCAAAGTAGCCCCACCTACACAATCAATCGCCCCCGCATAGAGCATGGTTTGCAGAGGCTTTGGGTCATCCTCTGACAATTCCTGACGATCAATCACCAGTGCAGCACCCAGACCGAGAAGAAACTCGGCAGCAGAAGCTTTTCCGCTACTAGCCACCACTTCATATCCGCGACCAGCCAACATCGACACCGCCATGCTTCCCACACCGCCGGTCGCTCCCGTCACCAACACTGGCCCAGATCCGGGCGCAAGTCCATGTTCTTCTAAAGCCATGACCGACAGTGCAGCGGTAAATCCACCAGTTCCAATGACCATCACCTCACGCGTCGTGAGGTTCTCTGGCAGTGCAACGATCCATTCCGCTGGCACACGCGCAAACTGCGCATAGCCACCGTGGCGTGCCACACCGATGTCATAGCCGTGAGCCAAAACTTTTTGACCCACCTCAAAATCACTTCCTGCTGGATCAATAACGGTTCCTGCAAGATCAACACCCGGGATCATCGGCTTCAGACGAGAAATTCTTCCCGACGTTGTACTCGCAAGCCCATCCTTGAAATTGACGCTTGACCATTCAACTTCGATCAGCACACCATCACTAGCGATATCTGACAACGTCACTTGTTGCACTGAACGATGCGAATTCTCGGGATCATTTGAAAAAACGAAGGCTGGAAATGTCTCTTTCATCACAAGAACTACATTAGGGCACGGCCAACCATCGCCAACCAGTTGATCACCCCGAGGAGGTGTGCTTTCATCTATCAGGATCTGACGAGTACGGTTATCGTGTCAGCAAGACAAGCGGCGCGAGGAGGCTCAGAGAATGAAGGTCGGCTATACCACGATGAACACGCCCGCTGACATCTCTCCCCGAATTCTCGGACCATTGCTCGAGTCAGCAGGCTTCGACTCAATTTGGATCGGAGAACATAGTCATATTCCTGTCTCACGAACTACTCCGTACCCAACT